>Ga0209385_1000208_pt1 | contig 22973 bp, 21 predicted proteins | sample NGEPerB_FD_184506 | JGI IMG/M metagenome (GOLD analysis project Ga0209385, IMG submission 184506) | Arctic peat soil microbial communities from the Barrow Environmental Observatory site, Barrow, Alaska, USA - NGEE PermafrostAB12-B... | ecosystem: Environmental > Terrestrial > Soil > Wetlands >... | reverse complement strand
ACCCACAGATGAAAGAAGGATCCATGCGAACATTCAGAGAGAAGATCACCCGCTTGGGTGCCATCGGAGCGGCAACGGCACTCGGTGCCGCCGGGCTCGGAGTGGCGGGGCTGATAGCTGCCACGCCTGCGTCGGCAGCGACCGTGCAGCAGTACTTCGCGTTCCATGGTCCGACCGGGTGGACCGCGGCGAATATCAGCGCCGACTGGTCGGCCTCGGCGGCCTCGGTTGCCCAAGGGAAGAACTTCACGTTCCAGAGCGCCGCTGGCAGCCAGGTCGTCCCGACGACTGTCTCGGGCGTGACGGTGACCTACATCGACAACACCGTCGACTACTACCCGATCCCGGCCGGCACGAGTTTCGTGAGTGCCACTGCCGCGGGTTCGGTGACGTACACGCCGGTCTCCGGCCCGGCGACTACGTCGCCGCTGACCATCACGTACTGCCCGACCGCCACCTCGGCGGGCTGCACGGCCGCGGCGACCTCGTCCAGCTTCCTCGGGAGCACGCCGGCGCCCTACCTGCAGGTTGGGACGCAGGCGGGCCTGCAGTTCCCTGCCGGTGGGACGCTCGCCCTCCCCGCCGTCACCGTCACGCTGACTGCGAGCGGTAGCGGGGGCGCGGTGGTCAACTGGACCCAGTCCGAGTTCGACACGCTCAGCGAGCTCAACCTCGGGACCACCGCTGCACCCATCCCCTTGGCCGTCGCGGTCGTCGGCTACCCGTTCGTGGGTCCGGTGCCGGCCTCCGGGGGGCCGACGCAGCTCCCACTGCTGTCACCGCCGCCGACCCTGGCGAGCACATTCATCGTGGCCCCGGCGTCGGTGAGCGCCGTTCTCCCCAACTCGGGCCCGCTGGCCGGGGGTATTCCGGTGACCATCCACGGCACCTTCCTCGGCAATCCGACCGCGGTCACCTTCGGAGGGGTGGCGGCGCTCAGTTTCAAGGGTTTGACCGACAATTCGGTGTCGGCGGTCGTTCCACTTGCGCAGCCGGCGGGCGCTGTTGACGTCCAGGTGTCCACGTTCGTGGGCAAATCATCTGTCAGCCCAGGGGACGCGTTCACCTACACGGCCGGTCCGATCGTCACCGGAGTGAAGCCGAACACCTCAACTCCTTCCGGCGGCACCTCGGTGACCATCACCGGACTACAGCTGACCGGCGCCACGGCGGTTCACTTCGGGTCCACCGCAGCGACCAACGTCACGGTCAACTCGGCCACCTCGATCACCGCCACCGCCCCTGCGGGTAGCGGCGTGGTCGATGTCACCGTCACCAATCCAAGCGGAACCTCCATCACCAGCTCGCAGGACCGCTTCAACTACAACGCCGGCTACTGGCTGACTGCCAGTGACGGTGGCATCTTCAGCTACGGTTCCGCACCGTTTGCCGGCTCCGCCGGGAACCTCAAACTGAACAAGCCAGTGGTGGGCATGGCTTCAACGCCTGATGGCAATGGCTACTGGTTGGTGGCTACCGACGGCGGCGTGTTCTCCTACGGTGACGCCCAGTTCTACGGCTCCTCCGGGAACCTCACACTGAACAAGCCGATCGTGGGCATGGCGGCCACGCCCGATGGGTTTGGCTACTGGTTGGTTGCCTCGGACGGCGGGGTGTTCGCCTACGGTGACGCCCAGTTCTTCGGCTCCGCCGGGAACCTCACACTCAACAAGCCAGTCGTGGGCATGGTCTCGACGCCTGACGGTGGTGGCTACTGGTTCGTTGCCTCGGACGGTGGCGTGTTCTCCTACGGCGACGCGGCATTTCACGGCTCCGCAGGAAACCTCACACTGAACAAGCCAGTCGTGGGCATTGCGTCCGCCCCTGACGGTGGTGGCTACTGGTTGGCGGCTTCCGACGGTGGCATCTTCAGCTACGGCGACGCGGTATTTCACGGCTCCGCCGGGAACCTCAAACTGAACAAGCCAGTCGTGGGCATTGCGTCTGTCCCTGACGGTGGTGGCTACTGGTTTGCGGCCTCCGACGGTGGCATCTTCAGCTACGGCGACGCCACGTTCTACGGCTCTGCCGGCAACCTGACGCTCAACAAGCCGGTGGTGGGCATGGCTGCAGTCTCCTGAGCAGTCGTCACACAGCTTGTCGAAGAGGACCAGGGGCTTTCGCCCCTGGTCCTCTTCAATGTAGGGGCCGATCCCCACTCCGATGCGACGGCGGGAGGTTCAGGGGCTGAGTCGCTCGGTGGCCCGGACGGTGGCCGGCAGGCCGTACCATGCAGGGATGAGCGAAGAGACCGGCACCGACCCCGCCGAGCGGCCGCTGGTCGGGATGAAGCCCCGCAGCTACCAGGTCACCGACGGCCCCACCCGGGCACCGGCCCGGGCCATGCTGAGGGCGGTCGGGATGACCGACGACGACTGGGACAAGCCGCAGATCGGCGTGGCGTCGTCGTGGAACGAGGTGACCCCGTGCAACCTCCCGCTCCACCGGTTGGCGGAGCGGGCCAAGCAGGGGGTCCGCTCCTCCGGAGGGTACCCCTTCGAATTCGGGACGATCGCGGTGTCCGACGGGATATCGATGGGTCACGAAGGGATGCGTGCCTCGCTGGTCAGTCGCGAGGTCATCGCCGACTCGGTGGAGACCGTCATGCATGCCGAGCGGTTCGACGGCATGGTGACCCTGGCCGGGTGCGACAAGTCGCTTCCGGGGATGCTGATGGCCGCCGCCCGCCTCAACCTGCCCAGCATCTTCGTCTACGGCGGAACGATCCTCCCGGGGCGGGTGCGTGACCGCGCCATCGACATCACCTCGGTGTTCGAGGCGGTCGGCGCCCACGCGGTCGACGCGCTCACCGACGAGGAGCTCAGCCTCATCGAGCACAACGCCTGCCCGACCGAGGGCTCGTGTGCCGGCATGTTCACCGCCAACACCATGGCGTCGGTGGCCGAGGCGCTGGGCATGTCGCTGCCGGGGAGCTCGACCCCCCCGGCGGTCGATCGACGGCGCGACGACTCGGCCCATCTCGCCGGGCAGGCGGTGGTCGCCCTGCTGCGTGCCGGCATCCGGCCGCGCCAGGTGATGACCAAGGCGGCCTTCGAGAACGCCATCGCCGTCACCATGGCCCTGGGCGGCTCGACCAATGCGGTCCTCCACCTCCTGGCCATCGCCCACGAGGCCCGGGTGGAGCTCGAGCTCGACGACTTCAACAAGGTGGCCGCCCGGGTTCCCCACCTGGCCGACACCAAGCCCCACGGGAAGTACCACATGAGCGACCTCGACCGGATCGGCGGGGTCCCGGTGGTGATGCGGGAGCTCCTCGACGCCGGCCTGCTGGACGGCGACTGCATGACGGTCACCGGGAGGACGGTGGCGGACAACCTGGCCGCGCTGGACCCGCCCGCCCCGGACGGCGACGTGGTGCACGTGATCGCCGATCCGATCCACAGCCAGGGAGGGATCGCGGTGCTGACCGGCTCGCTCGCCCCCAAGGGAGCCGTGGTCAAGGTGGCCGGCATCGACCAGCTGACCTTCGAGGGGACGGCGCGGGTGTTCGACGGCGAGGACCTGGCCATGGAGGCCATCCTGTCCGGCTCCATCGAGCCCGACACCGTCGTGGTCATCCGGTACGAGGGACCCAGGGGCGGGCCGGGGATGCGCGAGATGCTGGCGGTCACCGGTGCCATGAAGGGAGTGGGCCGGGGAGGGGACTGCGCCCTGGTGACCGACGGGCGGTTCTCGGGTGGGACGCACGGGTTCTGCATCGGCCACGTGGCTCCCGAAGCCGTCGACGGGGGACCCATCGGCCTGGTGGCCGACGGCGACCGGATCGTGGTGGACGTGGTCCGCCACACCATCGACCTGCTGGTCGACTTCGAGGAGCTCGAGCGCCGGAGGGCCGGCCTCAAGCATCCCGCTCCCCGGTACACCACCGGGGTGCTGGCCAAGTACGCCCGCCTGGTCACCGGCGCCGAACGTGGAGCGGTCACCGAGCCCTGAGACCGGGCCCGAACGCCATGGCCGGATGGAGTGCGTTCCGCGAGGGCGACCCGTCGTTCGCCGACCTCGCCGAGGGGCGGTTCGACAGCGACGGCCTGGTGCTGGTGGGCACCCTGCGGGCCAACGGGCGGCCGCGGATCAGCCCGGTCGAGCCGCTCATCGTGGACGGCGGGCTCCACCTCGGGATGATGTGGCAGTCGCGCAAGGCGCCCGACCTGTTGCGTGACCCGCGCTGCGTCGTCCACAGCACGGTCACCGACAGGGCGGGCGCACCTCGCCCGAACCGTGGGGGCTTGCCGTCGTGCCCCCGGCCATGGCACAATGTCCGCACTATGTGCACCAGCCCGTCCCGACTCGCCGACAGCCTGGTACTCGTTTCGTAGCGCACACGACGCTCTTTCGCCGTGTGCGCTTTCCGACCTCCCAGATGGGAGGTCGTTTTCATGTCCCGCCACATTTGGCCGACCACCGATCCGTCCGATCGGCCCCGATCGACCACCGACGAACCGACCATCGCCGACAAGGGAGCACCCGATGGAACTCACAGGAGCACAGGCCCTCATCAAGAGCCTCGAGATGCAGCAGGTGGAGGTCATGTTCGGCCTGCCCGGCGGTGCCATCCTGCCGGTCTACGACCCGATCATCGACTCGTCGATCCGGCACATCCTGGTGCGCCACGAGCAGGGTGCCGGCCACATGGCCGAAGGGTATGCGCAGGTGACCGGGCGGCCGGGCGTGGCCATGGTGACCAGCGGCCCCGGGGCTACCAACGTGGTCACGCCGCTGGCCGACGCCTACATGGACTCGATCCCCCTGGTGGTGGTGACCGGGCAGGTGGCCACCACGTCGATCGGCACCGACGCCTTCCAGGAGAGCGACATCACCGGCATCACCATGGGGATCACCAAGCACAACTGGCTGATCACCGATGGCGCCGACATCCCGAGGGTGGTGGCCGAGGCGTTCCACGTGGCCACCACCGGGCGTCCGGGCCCGGTGCTGATCGACATGCCCAAGGACGTGGCCATCAAGCCGATGGAGTGGTACTGGCCCGAGCCCTCCGACCTCGACCTGCCCGGGTACCACCCGGTGACCGAAGGGGACCCGGCCCTGGTGCGTGAGGCCGCCGAGCTGCTGCTGGCCGCCGAGCGGCCGGTCATCTACGCCGGCGGGGGGATCCTGAAGGCCCGCGCCGCGGAGGCACTGCGCGAGCTGGCCGAGCGGACCGGCATCCCGGTGGTCACCACGCTGATGGCGCGGGGCTGCTTCCCCGACTCGCACCCCCTCTGCCTGGGGATGCCCGGCATGCACGGGAACTACACCGCGGTCACCGCCATGCAACGGTCCGACCTACTGGTCGCCCTGGGGAGCCGGTTCGACGACCGGGTGACCGGCCGGGTCGACGCCTTCGCCCCCGAGGCCAAGGTCATCCACGTGGACATCGACCCCGCCGAGCACAACAAGGTGCGCCGGGCCGACGTCGCCATCGTCGGCGACTGCCGCCCGGTGATCGACGAGCTGCTCTCCGCCCTCGACGCTCTGGGGCTTCCCCACTCGGAGGCCACCCGCGGCGGCTCAGGGGGCGCTCCGTCAGACGCCGTGCCCGGGGCACCGGCCGCGGCCGGCTCGGTGGCGGCATCCTTCCCACGCCAGCGGCTCGTCCCGTGGCGGGGGCAGTTGAGCGAGTGGCAGCAGCGGTTCCCGCTGGTCTACGACCAGCAGCCTGGCTCGGGTGCGCTCAAGCCCCAGTTCGTCCTGGAGAGGCTCCGCGACGCCACGCCCGAGGACACCATCGTGGTCTCCGGCGTGGGCCAGCACCAGATGTTCGCCTCGCAGTGGTGGCGGTTCGACCATCCCTACACCTGGGTCAATTCCGGTGGGCTCGGGACCATGGGCTTCGCGGTCCCCGCCGCCATCGGCGCCAAGGTCGGCCGTCCGGACCGCACGGTGTGGGCGGTGGACGGCGACGGGTGCTTCCAGATGACCGCCCAGGAGCTGGTGACCGCCAGCTCGGAGCGGATACCGATCAAGGTCGCCATCCTCAACAACGCCTATCTGGGCATGGTCCGCCAGTGGCAGGAGATGTTCTACGGCGAGCGGTACTCCGAGGTCTACCTCTCCCCGGACCTGCCGGACTACGTGGGCTGGGCCGAGTCGATGGGGTGCGTGGGCATGCGGGTCGACTCGACCGAGGAGGTGGACTCGGCCATCGACAAGGCCAACGACATCGACGACCGGCCGGTGGTCATCGACTTCCGCACCGACGCCTTCGAGAAGGTCTTCCCGATGGTGGCCGCCGGTGCCTCCAACGACGACATCATGGTCGACCCCAGCCAGACCGGAGGGGACCGTTGATGAGCGTGTACGGAGCCGACAAGCGCCACCACACCCTCACCGTCCTGGTGGAGAACAAGTCGGGGGTGCTGGCCCGGGTGGCCGGCCTGTTCTCCCGGCGGGGCTACAACATATTCAGCCTGGCCGTCGCCCCGTCGGACAACGAGCGGTTCAGCCGGATCACCATCGTGGTGGACGTGGAGTCCGCACCGCTCGAGCAGATCATCAAGCAGCTGGACAAGCTCATCCCGGTGGTGTCGATCACCGAGCTCGACCCGGCGCACTCCCGCGAGCGCGAGCTCCTGATGGCGACCGTGGATGCCGGCCCGGACACCCGGGGCCAGGTGATCCAGCTGGTCGGTGTGTTCGAGGGGAAGATCGTCGACGTGGGGCCCGACCGGCTGACCGTGATGCTGGCCGGCGCCCCGGGCAAGCTCGACGACTTCGAGGATCTCATCAGCGGATATGGGATCGTGGAGATGCAGCGGACCGGTCGGGTGGCGCTGCCTATGCTCGAACGAGCCGATCGCGCGCACCCGCGCCCCGGAACCACACACGACACAGAGAAGGCAGGTTGAACACGATGGCCACGCTGTACTACGAGAAGGATGCCGACGCGAGTCTCATCGGGAACCGCAAGGTGGCGGTCATCGGCTACGGCTCCCAGGGGCATGCCCATGCCCTCAACCTGTCCGAGTCCGGTGTCGATGTCCGGGTCGGCCTCCGGGAGGGGTCGTCGTCGAAGCAGAAGGCCGAGGAGGCAGGCCTGCGTGTGCTGTCGGTGGCGGACGCCGCCGCCGAGGCGGACGTCATCATGATCCTCCTGCCCGACACCGAGCAGGCCTCCGTGTACGAGGCGGAGATCGCCCCCCACCTCGAGGCCGGGGACGCGCTCCTCTTCGCCCACGGCTTCAACATCCGGTTCGGCCTGATCACCCCGCCGGCCGACGTCGACGTGGCCATGGTGGCGCCCAAGGGCCCGGGCCACCTGGTCCGCCGGACCTACACCGAGGGCGGGGGCGTGCCCTCGCTGGTGGCGGTGTCGGCCGACCCGTCGGGCAAGGCCCACGACCTGGCCCTGTCCTACGCCCACGCCATCGGGGCCACCCGCGCCGGGGTGCTCGACACCACCTTCGCCGAGGAGACCGAGACCGACCTCTTCGGCGAGCAGGTGGTGTTGTGCGGCGGCCTGACCGCCCTGGTGCAAGCCGGGTACGAGACGCTGGTCGGAGCCGGCTACCAGCCCGAGTCGGCCTACTTCGAGTGCCTCCACGAACTGAAGCTGATCGTCGATCTCATGTACGAGCAGGGCATCAGCGGCATGCGCTTCTCCATCTCGGACACTGCCGAGTACGGCGACCTGACCCGAGGCCCCCGGGTCATCAACCAGGCGGTCCGCGACGAGATGGGGCGCATCCTCGGCGAGATCCAGGACGGCACCTTCGCCAAGGAGTGGGTGGACGAAAACGCCGACGGCCGCCCCAACTACAAGGCTCTGCGCCAGGCCGGCCTCAACCACCCGATCGAGAAGGTGGGCGCCGAGCTGCGCGCCATGATGCCGTTCGTCACCGCCGGGAAGCAGAAGATCCAGGACGTGTCCGGGGGCTGAGCGCACCTGCGGGCACGTCGTGAAGCGGGTCGCCGTGGAGCTCCCCGACCAACTCCACGCCCGTCTCGCCCACGAAGCCGATCCCAGCGGGATGTGAAGGTCGTGTCAGCGGTCGTAGACCTCGCGGCGATGACCCATCCGCAGGACGAGGACGAGGAGCTCATCATCATGAATCTCGTAGATGACGCGGTAGTCGCCGGTTCGGACCCTCCACTCGCCGGCACCACCGACGAGACGGGTTGCGGCCGGTGGACGCGGATCCTCGGCGAGGAGTTCGAGGACGGCTTGGATGCGTCGTCGGACGTCGGGATCAAACTTGCGGAGCTGGCGAGCTGCAGACGGTGACAGCTCGATGCCGTAGGTCATGCCAAGCCGAGATCGGCCTTGACCTGCTCCCACGGGATCGGTGCTTCGCCAGTCGCCTGCATTTCGGCCCGAGCTTCCTCGGCGGAGCGGATGTCCGCCATGTCCTCGGCCAACTCCAGGATGCCGTCGAGGTCGTCGGCATCGATGACGGCGGCGACCCTACGACCTCGTCGCGTCAGGTAGACCGGCTCATGGTCTGCACGGGCCTGATCGATGATGGCCGCCAACTGCTTCCGCGCCTCTGAGACGTTGAGTGATTCGGCGGTGCTCATGTACAAAGTGTACATATCGAGTCCGATATGTACAAGTGATCCAATCCAGACCTTGAGCTGGACCGACATGCTGCGAACCCGTCCATCACGCAGTCGGACCGCCCCACTCGTGCCTGACTGAGACACTCGCAAAGCGCCACCCTCCCGGCGTGCCCAGAGAACGAATTCCTCGGACGCGGAGGACTGTGCGGCGACGGAGCTCCCTCGGCCGGGGCGACCGGTCAGCCGGCCAGGGCACCCACCACGTAGTTGATGCAGCCGCACAGGGCGGCGACGTCGTCGGGGTCGATGCCCGGGAACATGGCGATCCGCAACTGGTTGCGCCCGAGCTTGCGGTAGGGCTCGGTGTCGACGATGCCGTTGGCCCGGAGCACGGCCGCCACCGTGGCCGCGTTGATCGAATCGTCGAAGTCGATGGTTCCGACCACGTGGCTGCGATCCTGCTCCCGGGCGACGAACGGGGTGGCGAAGTCCGAGTTCTCGGCCCAGGTGTAGAGGATCTCCGACGACCTGTCGCTGCGGCCGACGGAGAAGTCCATCCCCCCCTGCTCGTTGAACCATCTCACCTGGTTGTCGAAGAGGAAGATGGTGGCCAGGGCCGGCGTGTTGTAGGTCTGGTCGAGCCGCGAGTTGTCGAGGGCGATGGTGAGGTCGATCGACGCCGGCACCCACCGCTTGGTGGCGGCGATGGCGGCGATGCGGTCCTGGGCGGCAGGGGAGAGCAGGGCGGCCCACAGGCCGCCGTCCGAGCCGAAGCACTTCTGCGGCGCGAAGTAGTAGGCGTCGAACTGCTCCGGGTCCACCCGGAGGCCGCCGGCCCCCGAGGTGGCGTCCACCGCCACCAGGCCGCCGCCGGCGGCCGGCGCCGCCGCACCCGCGGGCCGGGTGATCTGCATCATCACCCCGGTGGAGGTCTCGTTGTGGGTCAGGGCGTAGAGGTCGATGTCCTCGCGGGCCACGGCCTCGGGGTGGGTGCCCACCTCCGAGGCGATGATGTCCGGGGCCTCGAGATGGGGTGCGTCGGCCGCGGCGGTGGCGAACTTGGAGGAGAACTCGCCGAAGGTGAGGTGCTGGCTCCTGTGCTCGATGAGCCCGAAGGTGGCGGCGTCCCAGAAGCTGGTGGTGCCTCCGTTACCCAGGGCGACCTCGTAGCCGTCGGGCAACGAGAAGAGCTGGGCCAGGCCTTCGCGCAGGCTCCCCACCACCGACTTGACCGTCTTCTGCCGGTGGCTCGTCCCGAGGTACGTGGTGGACACCTCGGCCAGCGCCTCGACGGCCTCGGGGCGCACTTTGGAGGGCCCGGCACCGAATCGTCCGTCGGCAGGCAGCAGGTTGGCAGGGACGGCGATGTCAGGGGTGTCGGTCACGTATGGAATCATGGCACCATGGCCCACGAGACAAAAACCGGACCGGCCCGACGCTGTCGCCGGTGCACCCCGGCGCGGTGACCGGGCACCGCATCTCCGCCCGGATCGCGGCCGTCACCCCGTCGGCGACCCTGGCCGTCGACGCCAAGGCCAAGGCCCTGCAGGCCCAGGGGGAGAACGTCATCGGCTTCGGGGCCGGCGAGCCCGACTTCCCCACGCCCGAGCACGTCGTGGCTGCGGCCGTAGAAGCGTGCCGCGACCCCCGCTGCCACAAGTACACCCCCACCGCCGGCCTCCCCGAGCTGCGCGAGGCCGTGGCGGTCAAGACCCGCCGCGACTCGGGCCTCGAGGTGTCGGCGTCGCAGGTCCTGGTGACCAACGGCGCCAAGCAGGCCGTCGCCAACGCGTTCGCCACCCTGTGCGACCCCGGCGACGAGGTACTTGTGCTCGCCCCGTACTGGACCACCTACCCCGAGGCGATCCGCCTGGCCGGTGGCGTACCGGTGGCGGTCTCCACCGATGTGACGAGCGGCTTCCGGGTCACCGTCGACCAGCTCGAGGCGGCCCGCACGGACCGCACCAAAGTGCTGCTCTTCGTGTCCCCCTCCAACCCCACCGGGGCCGTCTACCCGCGCGAGGAGATCGAGGCCATCGGCCGTTGGGCGGCCGAAGGTGGTCTGTGGGTCGTGACCGACGAGATCTACGAGCACCTGGTGTACGGCGGCGTCGAGCAACACTCGATGCCGGTGGTGGTGCCCGACCTGGTCGACCGCTGCATCGTGGTCAACGGCGTGGCCAAGACCTACGCCATGACCGGGTGGCGGGTCGGGTGGATGATCGGGCCGACCGACGTCATTGGCGCGGCCACCAACCTGCAGTCGCACGAGACATCCAACGTGGCCAACGTGTCCCAGCGGGCGGCGCTGGAGGCCGTGTCGGGCGACCTGGCCGCGGTGGCGGAGATGCGCCAGGCCTTCGACCGCCGCCGGCTGACCATGCACACCATGCTCAACGACATCGACGGGGTCTCCTGCCTCCTGCCGGAGGGCGCCTTCTACGCCTTCCCCTCGGTCGAGGGCCTCTACGGGCGGGAGATCCGGGGCCGGAAGGCGACCTCGAGCAGCGAGCTGGCCGAGCTGGCCGTCGAGGAGGCCAAGGTGGCAGTGGTGCCCGGCGAGGCGTTCGGTGCCCCCGGCTACTTCCGCATGTCCTACGCCCTCGGCGACGATGACCTCATCGAGGGCGTCAACCGGCTGGCCAAGCTCTTCGGCGACGCCGGGTGAGGCCGGGGCACTGGGCGACCTCCCCGTCTGCGCCTCTCCGCGATCACCGGGTGTCCCCGATCGATCGGGTGCCTTCGACCGACTCGCTGTCTCTGATCTGCAACGGAAAGGAACACCATGGATAGGGTGCTCGTCACCGAGAAGTTGGCCCAGCCGGGCCTGGACCTGATGGCCGAGTCCGGCTACGAGGTCGATGTGCAACTCGGGCTGTCCCCCGAGGAGCTGGTCGCGGCCGTCGTCGGCGCCCAGGCGCTGGTCATCCGCTCGGCCACCACGGTGACCGCCGAGGTGCTGGCGGCAGGCACCGACCTGGTGGTGGTCGGCCGGGCCGGCATCGGGCTCGACAACGTGGACGTGGCCGCGGCCACCGAGCGCGGCATCATGGTGGTCAACGCCCCCCAGTCCAACATCCTGTCGGCCGCCGAGCAGGCGATGGCCCTGCTGCTGGCCCAGGCCCGCAACATCCCCCAGGCCCACGCCGCCCTGGTGGCGGGGAAGTGGGAGCGCTCCAAGTGGGAAGGGGTCGAGCTGTACGGCAAGACCCTCGGCATCGTCGGCCTGGGCCGGGTCGGCGCCCTGGTGGCCCAGCGGGCCCTGGCCTTCGGGATGCGACTGGTCGCCTACGACCCCTTCGTCTCGCACGACCGGGCCAAGCACATGGGCGTGGAGCTGATGGACCTCGACGACCTCATGGCCCAGTCCGACTTCGTCACCGTCCACCTGCCGAAGAACGCGGAGACCCTCGGGCTGATCGGCAAGGACCTGCTGGCCAAGTCGAAGCCCGGCCTGCGCATCATCAACACCGCCCGCGGGGGGATCGTGGACGAGGAGGCGCTGGCCGACGCCATCCGTTCCGGCCAGGTGCAGGGTGCCGGCCTCGACGTGTTCGCCAAGGAGCCGACCACCGAGTCGCCGCTGTTCGAGCTGGCGTCGGTCGTGGTCGCCCCCCACCTGGGTGCCTCGACGGTCGAGGCCCAGGACAAGGCCGGGGTGACCATCGCCGAGCAGGTCATCCTCGCCCTCGACGGCGACTTCGTCCCCTTCGCGGTCAACGTGGCCGCCACCGACGTGTCCGAGACCGTCCGCCCCTACATGGGACTGGCCGAGCAGCTGGGCCGGATCCTGTCGTGCCTGAACGACGGGCTGCCCGACACCCTGGAGATCGAGTACCAGGGCGGCCTGGCCGGCGCCGGCACGGGCATCCTCACCCTCTCGGTGCTCAAGGGGCTGTTCGCGGCAGGGTCGGAGGAGCCGGTCTCCTACGTCAACGCGCCGCAGCTGGCCGCCGAGCGGGGGCTCGAGGTGCGCGAGACCTCGACGGTCACCGCCCACGACTTCGTCAACCTGATCACCCTGCGCAGCGGGGAGCACTCGGTGGCCGGCACCCTGGCCGGTCCCCGGGCCGAGCCCCGTCTGGTGATGATGGACGACCACACCGTGGAAGTGCCCCCGGCCCCCCACATGGTGGTGGTGCGCAACGACGACCGGCCCGGGATGATCGGCGTGGTGGGGACCATCCTGGGTGACGCCGAGGTGTCCATCTCGTCGATGGCGGTGGGCCCGTCGGCCACCGGCAACACCGCCCTCATGGTGCTCTCGACCGAGGGGAAGGTGCCCGACGAGGCGCTCGCCCTCCTGCAGGCGGCGCAGGGCATCAGCGACGTGCACACCGTCGAGTCCTGACGGCGGGGGGGACGGTGGCAGACGTGAGCCGGCCGGCGTTCTCCGAAGGCCAGGTCGTCACCGTCTTCCGCAGCCGCCGCCGCACCGACACGGTGGAGGCCTATCTCCGACTGGCCGGGGAGATCGAGGCGCACGCCCGGTCGACCCCCGGGTTCGTCGACTTCAAGACGTTCGCCGCCGAGGACGGGGAGCGGGTGTCAGTGATCACGTTCGCCACCGCCGAGGCGCACCGCGCCTGGCGTGACGACCCCCGCCACCGGGCGGCCCAGCAGCGGGGGCGGGACGAGTTCTACCTCGGGTACTCGGTGCAGGTCGGGGAGTGCGACCACGTGTCGCAGTGGGCCCGGGAACCCGGCTGAGCCGGTTGCCCCCGGAGGTGAGCGGCTCCCGACCGGCTGATCAGCCCTGCTGATTGGGGTTGGTGGGAACCGGCGGCCAGGTGTCGCCCCCGATGGAGGGGAGTACGCCGTCTCCGGTCCGTCCCGACGCCGTTCCCGATCCGAGGAGACGCACCACCACCGCGGTGAGTGCGCCCAGCACGACCAGGCCGACCAAGCACTTGACGCATTTCCTCGCCATCTGCTCACCCTACGTGACGTGCACCGGCTCCTCGTCCGTGCCCGTCACGATCAGCCGAGCGTGCCGCCGGGCTGGACCAGGGGGTCGGTCGGCCCGACGGCATAGCTGCCCGCGCCGTGGGAGCCGGGACCCAGTCCCACTCCAACACCCCGCTGCTCCCGCCCTGGAACTGGGCCTGCTCCTTCGCCTGCAGATCGGCGTTCCGGGCGCCCAGGCTGAGGCAACCGGGTGCGGTGCCGGCCAGCATCCCGACCTCACCACCGATGATGGGCTTGCCGAGGGCCGCCGCCTGGTGGAGTCGCACGCCGAGGCCGTTCCACTGGTCGCGTCCCAGCAGTCCGCTCTACACCAGGTGCTTCGGGTCGAGGGCGTGGATCTCGCCCCCCGGCGGGAGGGGCGTACAGCGACGGTCAGACCGTGAGCGTGTCGACTGGGCCGAATTCGTTCTTCCACCCCTGCTCCAGGGTGGTCATCCTCGAGTGCGCCGACCCGGAGAGCGACGAGGCGCCAACGCCTCTCGGTCATGGGATCGGTGCGACCCCGAGCGCTGGAGTCGCGTCGGTCCTCCCCGTGTGCGCCTGCACGCTCCGTCGGCCCTGGCCCCTTCAGGACGTCAGCTTCACCAGCGTGAGCGCCATCCGCGGGCAGCTCACCGCGGCCCGCTCGGCATGGTCGAGGAGCTCCACGGGGATCTCGCCGGACTCGATGATGGGGAACCCCCACGGGTCGAGCCGGATGCACTCGGGGAGCAGCTCGGCGCAGACCCCGTGGCCGTCGCAGGCGATCGGGTCGAGCACCAGGGTGAACCGGGGCCGCTTCACCGCGCACCCTGCCTTGGGGCGGTCGCAGGGATGGGAAGGAAGGGGGGAGCGGACGTATGGCAGGGGCCCCGCTGGAGGTGGAGCGCGGCATGGTCGCCGTAGACGCGCAGGGCGGTGCGCACGAAGCGGGCCACCCCGTCGGGATGCCGGCACGCCCCCCTGCCCTCCACCAGACCGCACAGCGTCGGGATGGCCGCCACGCCGCCCCGCAGCGCGTTGGGCCGGTAGGCCAGCTGGCCCACGGCGTTGGCCAGGACGGCCAGTCCGTTGACGCAGGGGCCGCACTGCCCGGCCCCCTCACCTTCGAGGTAGGTGACCACCCGGCTCACCTCCGAGAGGGGGCAGACGTTGGTCGGCAGCAGGGCGACCACCCCGGCCCCGATCGACGACCCGCACTTGCGTGCCGCCTCCTCGGTGAGGGGCATGGCCAGCGCCTCGTTCGGGGTGACCCATCCGCCGCCGTAGCCGCCGAGCAGTACCCCTTGGAACGACCGGGCGTCGCCGAGGCCCAGCTGGAGGATCTCCCCGAGCGGCACGCCGAGCGGTGCTTCGACGATCCGTGGTTCGGCCCACCGACCGGTCACCGTGAGGAGCACCGTGCCCGGCGACTGCGGCGTGCCGACCCGCCGGAACCACTCGGCACCGAACCGGCCGATGAGCGCGGCGTGGGCGAGGGACTCGACGTTCTGGACGAGCGTGGGACGGCCGCCGACCCCCTGCTCGCGGATGGGCTTGAGCCCCACGAAGGTCGGTGTGGCCGGCTTTCGGCCGATGATGGTGGCCACCGCCGCCGTCTCCTGCCCGGCGAGGAACCGGTCCGGTGCCACGACGACCTCGATGTCGCACGGGTCGAGGCCGGCCCGCCGCCTCTCCTCGATGGCCCGGCTGACCGCGGGTACCGCGTCCGACGGCACGTGCACGTAGACCCGCCCGGCACCGACGGTGGCGGCGGCGAGCACGGCGCCGTCGAGCACCAGGTGGGGGAGTTGCTGGACCAGGACGCGGTCCTTGCCGCTGGCCGGCTCCCCCTCGGCCCCATTGGCCACCACGACCGGGCTCCGCAGCCCGGCCTTGCGGACCGAGCGCCACTTGGTCCCCACCGGGAACCAGGCGCCACCGTGCCCCCGCAGACCGCTCGCGTCCAGTTCGTCGAGGAAGGTCGTTCCCCTCCACGTGGGGACGGATCCCCACCGGTCGAGATGCTCGGCGAGGCCCACTGCTGCGCCCTGGGGGCCCACGCCGGCCAGCAGGCGCTCCGCCCCTGTCGGTGGCCGGACGGCCGGTCGCCCCGACCCGGCACTCGAACGTGCGGTGCTGGTTGGTGTCGCGGGGTTCATCATCTCTGCGACCCTGCGGATGTGCCGGTGACCGTCCCCGACAGGGCACCCGAGTTCTGGTTGACGTTGAGCTGCATGGTCAACACGAGCGGGTTCGGCGCCGACACGGTCGCCGCCACCGTGCCGCCATTGAGGCCGGTCACCACGCCGTGGTAGGGGCCGAACGTCACCGAGCCCGACGACAGCGAGACGCCGCCACCGCCGGCCGCACTCCCGTCGAGGACTACCGTCAGAGGTGTGGCCGAGGTGTTCTGCAGCTGCATGGTCAGGGTGACCTGCACAGCACCCTGCCCGTTGGGGTTGGTGGTCGTCTGCGAGCCGGTGAGGGGGACGGTGAAGGGCGCGGTGGGCACGCCGGCCGATCCCGATCCCGTGGCGGGCGCCGTGGTCGCGGTGGACGGGGTGCCGGCCCCCGCGGTGGTGCCGGCCGTGGCGGCGGCGTTCTTCCGGGCCAGTTGGGTGAGGAGCGCCGCCGAGGTGCCCGCACGATGGGACCAACCCGGGCGCAGGGGCCCTGCAAGAGCGAACACTGCGATGCCCACGGCGACGACCACCGTGGCCACGGCGGCGCCCGCCCGCGCTGCGGGGGTGAAGGTGCGGCCGGTGGACAGTCGCCAGGCCACGGTCCCGATGACCGCGGCGGCGCAGACCACGTCCACGAAGAGGACGATCGGGAGGGCGGAGTCCGAACCGCTCCCGAGCCCGTGGAGCATTGCGATGGGCCAGCACAGGTAGGCAAGCCAGTGCACGAAGCGCCACGAGGCGAAGCCGATCCGGTGGCGGAGGGCGCTGGTGATCAGCACCGCCAACAGGAGGTCGAAGGTCAGCGCCCCCAGGCCCACCCACAGGGGACGGTACGGCGTGCGGAAGGGGATGAAGGCGTCGGCGATCCCGATGGGCACGTAGCCGTCGCCCACCGTGGTGATCACGTGGACGGCGACGAAGCCGACGCAGAACAGCGAGAGGTTGCGGTGGACGTGCTGGGAGAGGAAGCGGGGCCAGCGCTGCGTGGTCCAGCCCACCGATGCCACCACCCCGACCACGACGGTGGCGGTCAACAGGATGAGCGCCACCAGCCCGGTGGACCGGGTGAGGTACCACAGCGCCTTGGAGCTGGCGCCGCTGACCGCCAGCAGGGAGGTGGAGGTCATGGTCGGCCGGCCTCCCCGTCGTGGTCGGGTGTCTCGGCCGGCCACCCGGCCACGGTCATCGTCGAGCCGTCCGGTCGGACCAGCCGGGCGGGGAGCCGGCGGCTCTCCAGCCATGCGGGAGCGGCGTTGCCCTTGACCATCGCCGCGGTCGACGCCGTGTTGGCGTCGACGCAGGTGGCGGCGGCCACCGACACCGTCTTCCACACGGGTCGCACCGGCAGCCCGGTCGTCGGGTCGACCAGGTGGTGGACCGGGTGGCCGCCCAGCGACCAGTGCCGGTTGCCCACGCCGGAGGTGGCCAGTCCTCCCGACGAGACGGCCACCGCCAGGGTCGACGAGGTGTCGCCGCAGATGTCGGCGAGCCCGACGCTGAAGCCGCCCTCCGGCGCCCCCTGCACGGAGAGGTCACCGCCGAGGGAGACCAGCACCCCGCACCCCAGCAGGGACCGGATGGCACCGGCGGCCCGGTCGGCCGCCCAGGCCTTGGCGGTGGCCCCGAGGTCGAGCACGATGCCGGCGGGCATGGCCACGGTCGAGCGCTCGGAGTCCACGGTGACCGATTGCCAACCCGGTACGGGGGCCGGCTCCGGCAGCGAGCCTTCGACGCCTGCGGCCACCAGCGGGAAGTCGCGGTCGTAGCCCAGGCGGCACAGGGCCGTGCCCACGGTCGGGTCGACGGCTCCGCCGGTCAGCACTGCCGCCCGGAGGGCCAGCGAGATCGCCTCGAGCAGATCCGGTGAGACCTGCATCTCGTGGCCGGCGTCCGCGGCGCGCCCGAGCGCGCTGATCTCCGAGTCGGGTCGGAATCGGCTGGCCACCCGGTCGACGTGGTCGAGCTCCTGGCGGAGGATCACGGTGGCGGCCACGACCAGGGCAGGGTCGGTCACCACCAGGTCGACCCTGGTCGACCAGATCGAGGTGCGGTAGACAGCCTGGCCGGTCGTTCGTTCGGGGGTACCTGCGAGTGTGCTCAACTTGAGCCGCTCACCACGGGGGCAGGTTGCTGGGTCTGGACCGGGGCGCTGTAGGGAGGCGAGACGCTGCCCGACGAGTAGCCGCCCGACGATTGGCCCCCGGAAGCGGCTCCGGCTGACGACTGGCCGCCGGAAGTGGATCCGGCCGTGGTCACGGCGGGGGTCGCGGTGTGGCCGGGCAGGGCATGGCTGAGATAGACCCCGAAGGCGGCCACCGCGGCCACCGAGGCGACCCCGATGGTCTTGGTGATCGATCCGGCGCGGTCGAAGGCGGCGTCCCGCTGGATGCGGGCGGCCCGGGTGGGATCGGGCGCCCGTGCGGTGCCACGTGCGGTGCCCCGTGACGTCCGTGCTGCGGGCTGTCGGGTGGTGATCATGGTGCCACGGTACGGAACGATCCTGAAGCCAGGATGAAACAATTGTAAGAAGAACTGAAGAAACTCGCTGGTCAGTGCTTCGACCAGCGGCGTGCCCCGTCCCCGGGGGCGACCGGCTACCCGGCGGTCTTGGCGGCGGCCCCGGCCTGGCCCGGCTGGTGGGAGGGGGCCACTGCGTGCCACGAGACCGCCATGCGGGCCCCGCCCAGTGGGGAGGTGCCGATCGACCACGTCCCCCCAGTGGTGCGCACCACCGCGTCGGCGATGGCGAGGCCCAGCCCGGTCCCCCCGGGCCGGTCGTCGGCGCGGTGGAACCTGTCGAACACGAGCTCCCGGTGCTCCTCGGGGATGCCCGGGCCGGAGTCGTCGACGGTCAGCGTCACCCGACCGCCGGCGTGGGCGACCCCGAGCTCGACCGACCCGCCGGGGCCCCCGTAGCGGCAGGCGTTGTCGAGCAGCACGCTGACCAACCGGTCGATCGCCTCGGCGTCGGCCCGGATCACCGAGGTGCCCCGGGGGTCGCCGCCGCAGGCCAGCGTGATCGATGCGGCATCGGCCACCGCTTTGAACCGCTCCACGCACGATTCGCCGACCACGGTGAGGTCGACGCACTCCTCGGTCCGGCTGTCGGGGACGTCGCCGTCGGCACGGGCCAGCCAAAGCAGGTCGTCGACGATGGACCGCAACCGGCCGCTCTCCGAGGAGATCCGCTTGAGGGTGGTCTGGTAGCTCTCGGGGTCCCGCTGTCTGCTCAGCGCCAGGTCCACCTCCGCCTCGATGACGCTCAACGGGGTCCGGAGCTCGTGGGATGCGTCGGCGGTGAACTCCGCCTGGCGCCTGCGGACCTGTTCGATCGGGGCCGAGGCGCGCAGGCCGACCACGAAGGAGCCGGTGAACGTCACCAGTAGCAGGAGGGCACCGAGCACGGCTTCGACGAGGAGCAGGTCCCCGCGGGCCTGGGTGACCTTCGAGATGCTCTCGCCGGCGATCAGCCACCCGTCCGATGTGGCTTCCGCGTCGTAGCGGAACGTGCTCCCCGCCGTCGCCAGCGTGGCGGTCCCCGCGGTCCACCGGCGTCGGGGGAGCTGCGGGGCGCCTGCCGTCAGTGCGGTGGCCGACCCGGAGGCGTCCACCTTCCACACGAAGATGGGCACGTCGTCGATGTCGCCCTCGTGCTGGGCGCCGGCCTGGATGATCAACGGCTCGACGGTGCCCTGGGAGGCACTGGTCAGGTGCTCGGACAGCCGGGCGTCCACCCCGTTCCCGAGGCGGTCGACGATCATCAGGTTGACCACCAGGGCGACCACCACGGCAAGGGCCGCCACCACGGCAGTGGCCGCCAGGGCGACCCTCGCTGCGTGCGCCCACCGGGTGCCGCCCTGTCTCATCCGGGCACCATCCGGTAGCCGATGCCGCGGACGGTTTCGATCCGCGCTGCTGCGTCGGCCAGCTTCGCCCGGAGGCGGCCCACGTGGACGTCGATGGTGTTCGATCCCACTGCATCCGCCTCGTCGTCCCACACCTGGACGGCGATGGTCCGTCGGCTTACCACCGCCGGCGCCCGGCGCATGAGGAGCTCGATCAGCCCGGTCTCGATGGAGGTGAGCACGATCGGCTCGTCACGGCGGGTCACCATGCGGGTGGCCGGGTCGAACACCAGGTCCCCGCAGCTGAGCACCGGGTCGAGGGTCAGGGCCGGGCGCCGCTGGAGGGCGGTGAGCCTGGCCACCAGCTCGGCGAAGGAGAACGGCTTCACCAGGTAGTCGTCGGCTCCTCGGTTGAGCCCCTCGACCCGGTCCTCGGTAGCGTCACGGGCGGTAAGCATCAGCACCGGGGTCCTGTCCCCGCGCCCCCGCATCTCGGCCACGACCTCGATGCCGGTCTGCCTGGGCATCCGCCAGTCGAGGACAGCCACCTCGTACGTGTACGAGCGGAGGTAGGAGAGCGCCTCGACGCCGTCGACCACGGCGTCGACGACGTAGCCCTGCTCGCGCAGCCCGCGCTCGAGCACCGAGCGGAGTCCGGGGTCGTCCTCGGCGACGAGCACTCTCATGGTCTGCAGTCCTCACTCATCGGTCCCAGCGTGCCCGACCGGGGGACGCAAGCGGCGTCACGTCCTGTGCCGCTGACGTGTCGGGGCGCGCGTCGCGTGACTGCTCCCGCTTCTGTCCCCCGACTGTGTCGGGGCAACCTGACGGAGGGATGACACGGCTTCTGGCCGCATGACACCGCCTCGGGCCGCGGGACACCGCCTCGTGCCGTCGCCCGGTCACGCTCCGTGGCCCTTGCGTTGCGCTCCGATGAATGTGGTGGAATTCTCATAGCGAACGATTGACCCTCTGGGCGGCCGGGCATACCATGAGCCAACCAGGCAGTGGGCCGTCACCTCGTGTGCCGGTACTGTGCCAGGTCTGGAACGAGGGGGAGCAGGAGTTGGCGCGCAGGCGGAGGGGAATCGACGTCGACGTGGGGAGCGGAGGAGCATCCGCGCACGCCGTCGGTCCGGTCGGATCCGCACCTTGCCGGAGTGGGTCGTGTACCGTTTGGCGCGCAGGTGTCGTTCGTCACCGAGGTGCATCAGTTCCCCTCCGTTCCGGAGGTACCAAGTCGAGGTTGTGGACGAAACGGGTAGGTTCGCAACCCATCATCGCCGGGTCCCCCGACGCTGGCTGCCCCCCTGCCCCTCGTGGTAGTCGGCGCCGGGGACCCGGTGATTTCTCGCCGTCCGGTCGGGGCCGGCGGCGCGATGTCTAGCGGGTCGTGGGGAGCCACGCAGGCCTGCGTGCCTCATAGGCCTCGATCTCGTCCTCGTAGCGCAGGGTCAGGCCGATGTCGTCCCAGCCGTTGAGCAGGCGGGCCCGGGTGAACTCGTCGAGGGGGAAGTGCGCCTCGATACCTGCGGCAGGCGCGTCGAGGGTGCCGCGCTCGACGTCGATGGTGATCTCGAGGCCCGGGTCGGCCTGCAGCGCGTCGAGCAGGGCACGCCCCACCGAGGGGTCCACCTGCACCGGTACCAGTCCGGCCTTGGTGCAGTTGTTGCGGAAGATGTCGGCGAAGCCGGGCGACACCACCGCCTCGAACCCGTAGTCCTGCAGGGCCCACACCGCGTGCTCCCTCGACGAGCCGGTACCGAAGTTCGGGCCGGCCACCAGGATGGTGGCGCCGGCGTACTCCTCTTTGTTGAGGACGAAGTCGCGGTCGTCGCGCCACTCGCTGAAGAGGCCCGCGCCGAACCCCGTCCGCTCGACCCGCTTCAGCCAGTCGGAGGGGATGATCTGGTCGGTGTCGACGTCGGACCGGTCGAGCGGGACCGCCCTGCCGGTCACCACCTGCACGGCCTGCATCAGGACAGCTCCTCGGGTGTGGCGAACCGTCCGGCCACCGCGGTGGACGCGGCCACGGCGGGGGACACCAGATGGGTGCGACCGCCACGGCCCTGGCGGCCCTCGAAGTTGCGGTTGGACGTCGACGCCGAGCGCTCGCCCGGCGACAGCTTGTCGGGGTTCATGGCCAGGCACATCGAGCAGCCCGGCTCCCGCCAGTCGAAGCCGGCCGCGGTGAACACCGCGTCCAGGCCCTCCGCCTCGGCCTGGGCCTTGACCCGGTGGGATCCGGGCACCACCAGCGCCCGCATCCCCGGGCGGACCGTCCGGCCCTCGAGGACGCCGGCCGCGGCACGGAGGTCCTCGATGCGCCCGTTGGTGCACGACCCGATGAAGACGGTGTCGACGGCGATGTCGCGGATCGGGGTGCCGCCGGCCAGCCCCATGTACTCGAGCGCCCGGGCGGCCGTCTCCCGGTCGACCGGGTCCTCGAAGGAGGAGGGCTCGGGTACGGTGCCGTCGATGCGGGCCACCTGGGCCGGGTTGGTGCCCCAGGTGACGAAGGGGGCCAGCGAGGCGGCCTCCAGCACGACCTCCTTGTCGAAGCCGGCGCCGGCATCGGTGGGGAGGGTCCGCCAGTCGGCGAGTGCCTCCTCCCATGCCGCGCCCTTGGGTGCATGGTCACGTCCCTCGAGGTAGGCGAAGGTCGTGTCGTCGGGGGCGATCATCCCGGCCCGGGCCCCTGCCTCGATCGACATGTTGCAGACGGTCATCCGGCCCTCCATCGAGAGCCCGCGGAAGGCCGAGCCCCGGTACTCGATGATGTGCCCGCTGCCGCCTCCCGTCCCGATCCGCCCGATGACGGCCAGCACCAGGTCCTTGGCCGTCACCCCGGGGGGGAGCTCGCCGTCGATGGTCACCGCCATGGTCGCCGGGCGCTTCTGGGGCAGGGTCTGGGTGGCGAGCACGTGCTCCACCTCGCTGGTGCCGATCCCGAAGGCCAGGGCGCCGAAGGCCCCGTGGGTGGAGGTGTGGCTGTCGCCGCAGACGATGGTCATGCCCGGTTGGGTGAGGCCCTGCTCGGGCCCGATGATGTGGACGATGCCCTGGTTGGCGTCGCCCATCGGGTAGCAGGTGATGCCGAACTCGGCGCAGTTGGCGTCCAGGACGGCGAGCTGCCTGGCCGACACCGGGTCGGCGACCGGCTTGTCGATGTCGACGGTCGGGACGTTGTGGTCGGCGGTGGCGATGGTGAGGTCGGGCCGGTGGACGCTCCGGCCGGCCAGCCGGAGCCCGTCGAACGCCTGGGGGGAGGTCACCTCGTGCACCAGGTGGAGGTCGATGAACAGCACGTCGGGCTCGTCCGCGGTGCCGCGATGGACCACGTGGCGATCCCAGACCTTCTCAGACAGGGTCCGGGGCACCCCCTCGGACAGGGTGCGGGGGGAGTCGGTCATCGGTGTCAGCTTCCTATCTTCACGATCTCGACCCGGAGGGTGCCGCCGGGGGCGGCATACTCCACCACGTCGCCCACGGCATGGCC
>Ga0209385_1000207_pt1 | contig 23014 bp, 23 predicted proteins | sample NGEPerB_FD_184506 | JGI IMG/M metagenome (GOLD analysis project Ga0209385, IMG submission 184506) | Arctic peat soil microbial communities from the Barrow Environmental Observatory site, Barrow, Alaska, USA - NGEE PermafrostAB12-B... | ecosystem: Environmental > Terrestrial > Soil > Wetlands >... | reverse complement strand
GACCGGCGCCCGGCCCCGCCCGTTGCCCTCGTAGCTCAGCGGATAGAGCACCGGCCTCCGGAGCCGGTGGCGCAGGTTCGAGTCCTGCCGGGGGCACTGCTGCCGGGGACACTGCCGGGGGCACTGCCAGGGGCACTGCCAGGGGCACAACTGGTCGCCGGCATCAGGGCGGTGAGATCGAACGTCCCGCTCCGAGCAGGAGCAGCCCGACACCGAAGTGGCAGAGGACCGAGCAGGCGGCACAACTCCTCTCGGTGATCCGGGTGTCGGCGAGCACGATCAGGTTGGTGGTGCGCGCCCCGTTGGTCCGGCTGAACAGTGCGACGGCGACGATGCCGACTACCGACGAGAGCCCGCCCGACGGACCCGCCAGGTTCCGCGCCTCACTCCTCACCATCAATGCCGAGGCCAGCCGACAGGCAGGGCGCTGGCATCACCCGGGCCGGTCGCCGAGGGGGTCACCCACGACCTGCACAGCTGCCGGCCGGCGCCGGCAGCTGTGCATGGCTATCGCATGCCGGTTCGCTCGGTTACCCCCTAGGGGTATACTCGGCCGCGGAGGTGACCATGCCAAACGGGTCCGTGCAACCTGGGTACAGCGATGACAAGGCTGCGGTGCTGAGGCGCCTCCGTCGGATCGAGGGGCAGGTACGCGGGCTCGAGCGGATGGTCGACGAGGACCGCTACTGCATCGACGTCCTGGCGCAGGTCTCGGCGGCCACCAGGGCGCTCCAATCGGTCGGCCTGGCGCTGCTGGAGGCCCACATGGCCCACTGCGTCACCGATGCCATCTCGCTCGGCGGGGACGACGCGGCAGCCAAGGTCGCCGAGGCCTCTGCCGCCATCGCCAGGATGGTGCGGTCGTGAGGAACACCCATACTGGTGGGGACCGGCGATCAGGGTGACGGGGCTCGTGGCCTCGGTGGCCGGCACCGGATGGCTGGAGGCCATCGGCCGAAGCCTGCGCGAGGGGTTCTTCATGTTCTGGGAGACCCTGTGGCCGTTGATCCTGGGGTTCGGGCTTTCCGGCGCCGTCCAGGCATTCGTGAGCCGCGAGTCCATCGAGGCCAGGTTGGGCAACCATCGGCCCGCCGCGGTGGCGAGGGCCTCGGGGTACGGCATGGTCTCCTCTTCGTGCTCCTACGCCGCCACCGCCATGTCCAAGTCTCTCTTCGTCAAAGGTGCGGACTTCGTGGCGGTGACCGTGTTCATGTTCGCCTCCACCAACCTGGTCCTCGAGCTCGGCATCGTGCTCATCGTCTTGATGGGATGGCAGTTCGCCGTCAGCGAGTTCGTCGGCGGGTTCATCATGATCGTCCTCCTCACCCTGGCCGGTGGCCTCTGGCTGAAGGGGCGGCTGGTGGTCAGGGCCAGGGAGCGCCTCGCCGCCGATACAGGGAACGGCCACAAGCACGGGCCGCCGGAGGACACCGGGCTCCAGCACGAGCCCTGGGCCAAGCGCCTGCGGTCAGCAGGAGGGTGGTCCGACGCCGCCACCTACACCATGGCCGACCTGACCATGCTCCGGAAGGAGCTGCTCGTCGGCTACACCGTTGCCGGGTTCCTTGCGGTCGTCGTGCCCGGCTCCGTATGGAATGCCGTGTTCCTCCACGGCCACGGGTTCTGGACGAGCCTCGAGAACGCGATCGTGGGCCCGTTCATTGCCATCATCAGCTTCGTCTGCTCGATCGGGAACGTGCCACTGGCCGCGGCACTGTGGAAGGGCGGAATCTCCTTCGGCGGCGTGGTCTCGTTCATCTTCGCCGACCTGATCACCTTCCCCTTGCTCCTGATCTACCGGCGCTACTACGGGACCCGGTTGACGCTCCGGATGCTTGCGATCTTCTGGGGGGTGATGTCGGCAGCCGGGCTGATCACCGAGGGGATCTTCGAGGTGGCCGGCCTCATCCCGATCAACCGCCCCACCGAGGTCGCCCCGGCCCACTTCTCGTGGAACTACACCACCTACCTCAACATCGCCTTCCTGGTGCTCTTCGCCGCCATGTACTGGGCCTATCGCAACCGGGAGCGGTTGGGCGGTGGCGGTGGCTATGCGCTCGACCCGGTGTGCGGGATGCAGGTGGAGACGGCCAACGCCCCCGCCTCGGTTGTCCACCACGGCGCACGGCTCTACTTCTGTTCGGACCACTGCCGGGGACGCTTCGAGGCCGACCCGCAGCGCTTCACCACCAAGGCCGTCACACCCGGAGGTGGAGGGGACGCCCCGGCCGGGCAACCAGCCCCCCACAGCCGGTAGCCCCGGCGCGCCCCGGTCACCCGCCGGGGCCGCCCAACCCGGTCTCACGGATCGTCACGTTGATGCGCCCGCCGTCCATGCCGATTGCGACCTCCGCCGTGCCCGGCAGCACGGTCGGCACGCCGTGGTAGGCCAGCCGTGACGGTCCGCCGAACACGAACAGGTCGCCCGACTCGAGGTGGACATCGGTCCACGGCCGGCCCCGGCCACCCAGGTTGCCGAAGCGGAATACACAGGAGTCCCCGACGCTCACCGACACCACCGGCGCCGGACTGCACTCGTCCCGGTCGGCGTGCATGCCCATCCGGGCACCGGGACCGTACCAGTTCACGAGCGCGACGTCCGGCACATAGGCGCCCCGACCGATGGCGTCGCCGGGACCGGTGGCGGTGACACGGGGATCGATGGCGCGGGCGTCATGGACCGCTTTCGCACCCAGTTCACCGAGCCAGCCGGGGAAGGGGGCGACCGCTCCGCCGTCGCCGTCATCCAAGGTCCGCGAGTACCGGTACGGGAACCAGTGCCATCCGAGGCAGGTCATCTGCACCGACATGACGCTCCCGTTCGGCATGCGGGGGACGCGGAAGCCCCCGGCAGCCTCGGCCCACGCTCGACATGCCGTGACCATCCGGCGCTGGCCCTCGATGTCGAGCCACCCCGGGAGATGCACGGCCCCCGGGGCGACCACCTCGGGATCCCTCAGGATCAGGCGGGCCACCAACTACCTACCCACCGGCCGGCAGTCCGCGCAGGTCCGGAACCCGCTCCGGCGGGCCTCGTCGAGCGAGGCGAAGGCCTGGCGGTCCCCGTCGGCGGTGACCCGGATCCGGTGGCAGGTGGGCATGCAGACGACCCGGGTGGAGGCGTCGCCCACAAAGTGGGCCCCGCCCCGCACCATGGCCTCTACCAGATCGACGTCGACTCCCTCGCCGTCGAGGAGCCGGCGCTTCATCTCCTGCCCGAACCCGTACTGGCCCACGTTGCCGTCGGAGCGGATGACCCGGTGACAAGGGATCAGCACCGGTATCGGGTTGTTGCCGAGGGCGGTACCCACGGCCCGCACCGCGCGGGGCCGGTCGATCTGGCCGGCCACCCAGGCATAGGGGCGCAGCTCGCCCGGGGGAATCTGCAGCGTCGCGGCGAGCACCGCCTGTTCGAAGGGGGTCAGGTCGTGCAGGTCGAATCGGAGCCCCGTGGCGCGTCCGCTGCGGAGGGCCTGCTCGACTCCTGCCGGCGGTCGGGCGGCACGGAACAACGGCCTGCCGAAGCGCCGGCTGAACTCGGCGGCGAACACTTCGGCACCGCTCACGGTCGATGCCGGGACCACGCTGGAGATGCCATCCGGGGTGAATGCGACATAGACGTCCTCCACCGGGCCCTCCACGTACGCCCACTGGGCGGCGATGCGGTCCATCAGGTGGGCCGGGGCACGTTCCACCATCCGGGAAAGTGCGCCGGCCACCGGGCGGTCGTCGTCATCGGTCATCGGGGGCCTCCCTCTGCTGCTGGACCTCTTCCCACAGCCGGCCCGCCGATCGGCCGCAGCCGATCGAGTCCCCTGCTGATGTGGGACTTCACGGTGCCACTGGGGCACCCCATGACCTCGGCGATCTGGGCGATGGGGAGGTCGACGACGTAACGGAGCACCACGGCCACCCTCTGGCGCTCCGGGAGTTCGAGGAGCATGCCGGCCAGTTCCCGTCGGTCGTCGCTCCCCTCGGCACGCTCCTCCACGCCGGCGTCGGGGTCTGCGGGCTCGGGGGCACCGACGGCCGCCGAGGAGACGGTGGCCGGCCGCCGCGAGGCCGTGCGCCGTTGATTCCGCCACTCGTTCACCAGGATGGCGCTCAACCACGCCCGGGGTTGCAACGTGTCGAGCCGTTCGTAGTCGAACGAGCACAGGGACCGGTAGGCACGGAGGAAGGTCTCCGCCGTGAGATCCTCCGCGTCGGCCTGCCGGCCGGTGAGCCGCAGCGCCGAGGAGTAGAGGCGGTCGCGCTGCCCGTTGAACATGCTCATGAACACTGCATCGATGTCGGCGATCGGCGCTGGGCCGATCGCTTTCGGGGGGAGGAGGGGACCGGCAGTGCTCCGGACTTCGGTCGGCATACCTCTAACAACACCGGCGGCCTGCGATCGGTTGCGCACCCGGCCACCCTGGCACAGCGCCCGACGTCAGGCAGCAGCCCCGGTGTCCCGTCTGGCCAGCCAACGCAAGCGGGCGGCACGGGCATCCCAGGAGTAGACGACCGCCGTGCCGGCCAGTCGGTCGTGGAGGGCGTGCCGGTCGCGATTCAGCAGGATGCCGATGAAGCCCAGCCCGAGCAGGAGGAAGCTGAGGGGAAGGGTCAGCGTCCGCACCACCGCCTGACGCGGGCCGATCGGCATGCCGTCGGTTCGCACCACCCGGATGCCGAGGACCGCCATCCCGATCGTCTTGCCCCCCAGGGACCACTGGTAGGCAAAGTACAAGAACTCCCACATGGCCAGGGCGACCAGCGACGCCAACTGATGGCCGGTGAGGGAGAACTTCGCCCCGGTCACCAGTTCGATGGAGAAGGTGAGCGCCGCCGCGCCCACGGTGAACAGGCCCCAGGAGGCTCCGACGTCGGCACCGAAGGCCACCAGCCGGGTGACGGCGCCGGCGTAGTGGCCCTGGCGACCCTGCACCGGCTCGTCGGGTACGACCGACGTCATCACCGGCCCCCCGTGGTCAGCTCTGCGACTGGCGGAGGTCGGCCCACGAGCGCCGGAGGGCCCACCGGCCAGTCCGTGCTCGAGCGCCGGAGGACGCGATTCACCCAGCGCGCGATGAAATCGTCGAGCCCGACCCCCTGAGCCCGGACGACGTCGAGCACCTCGGAGGCCACGCCGCTGGTCGACCGGGCGATGATCGTGCCGAGCTCGGTCTGCTCGATCAGCGCATCGATGTCGACCCGGTCGATGATCTTCTTCACGTCCACCCGGTCGATGATCTTCTCGACGTCCACCCGGTCGATGATCTTCTCGACGTCCACCCGGTCGATGATCTTCTCGACGTCCACCCGGCTCACGATCTTGTCGACGTCCACCCGGTCGATCAGCCCGTCAACGTCCACCTTGCTCACGATGGCGTCCACATCGACACGGGAGAGGAGTTCGTCCATGTCGATGGAGTCCAGCACCAGGGTGACCACCCGCTCGGCGACCGCCTGGGCCAGCTGCTCGAGACGACCGGTTCCGGGCATGGGGCTCACGCCGACCGGGTCACAAACCGCGAGTGCATGCCGATAGCTTCCCATCGGTGGGCGGTCCAGTCGGGGACACCAGGTTCACGGACGAACTGCGCCCGGAGACCGGGTGGACCCGAACGGATCGGCGACCCGCCGGCCGGACGGGTGCGCTCCTCAGGCCGGCGAGTACTCCTTCAGCACCTCGAGGGCGCGGTCGGCATGATGGCTGAACCGCATCTCGCTCTGGATCACGTCGATCACCCGGAGATCGGGGCCGATCACGAACGTGGACCGCTTCGTGGGCGACAGCATGGTGAACCGGCGCCGCACCCCGAACTGGGTCGCCACAGCTCCGTCGGGGTCGGACAGGAGCGGGTAGTCGAACGAGTGCTTGTCCGAGAAGCGCTTCTGCTTCTCGACGGCATCGGCACTGATGCCCACCCGCCGGGCACCCACGGCCTCGAACTCCGCCTTCATGTCGCGGAAGTGGCAGCTTTCGGCCGTGCACCCCGGGGTCATCGCCGCCGGGTAGAAGAACAGCACCACCGGCCCACCGGCCGCCAGGTCGCTCAACCGCCTGGGAGTCCCGTCTTCGTCGGGAAGCTCGAAATCGGGTGCCTGGTCACCTGGTCGCATGCTGCGAGGCTAGCCAGCCGGTCCGGCGGTCCGCTCGGGTCGGCCATCCCGGGAGGCCGGCGCCTGGCGCGTGAGCCTGGCCGACCTCGCAATAGGATGCGGTGACACCGCACCCCGGTCTCCGGGCGCAGTGCCCGGAGACCCTCCGGCCGGCGGCCACTGGCCGTCCGCCCACACGCCGAACCACCAGCGACAAGACGGGAATGCACGACGATGCCGTACGCCATCGAAGTCGAGCACATCAAGAAGACCTTCAAGGGCAAGCGTGAGGTGCGCGCCCTCGACGGGGTCAGCTTCTCCGTCGAGGAGGGCACCGTGTTCGGGCTGCTCGGCCCCAACGGCTCGGGGAAGACCACGGCGGTGCGGATCCTGACCACCATCCTCCAGCCGGACAGCGGATCGGCCCGCGTGCTGGGCCACGACGTGTGCAAGAAGGCCGGCCTGGTCCGGAGCCTGATCGGGTTGGCCGGCCAGTATGCGGCGGTCGACGAGAACCTCACCGGCCGGGAGAACCTGGTGATGGTGGGCAACCTCAACCATCTGAACAAAGCGGTGGTGGGCGGACGGGCCAAGGACCTGCTGGAGCAGTTCAACCTGGCCGACGCCGGTGATCGCCCGCTCAAGACCTACTCGGGCGGCATGCGCCGGCGCCTCGACCTGGCCGCGGCCCTGGTCGCCCGGCCGACCGTCCTCTTCCTGGACGAGCCCACCACCGGCCTCGACCCGCAGAGCCGCAACGACCTGTGGGAGGTGATCGAAAGCCTGGTCGGTGGCGGTACCACCGTCCTGCTCACCACCCAGTACCTCGAAGAGGCCGACCGGCTGGCCAGCACGCTCGCCGTGCTCGACCACGGGCACGTCATCGCCGATGGGACACCGGCCGAGATGAAGGCCGACCTGGGTGCCACCGTCCTCGAGGTCGGCCTGTCCAACCTGGAGGACGCTCGGCGCACCGGCGCCGTCCTCGACACCCTCGGCCCCCACAGCCCGATGGTCAACGGCACCGTCGTCGAGGTCACCGTCGATAACGGCCCGCAGGCCGCCATGCTCGGGTTGCGCGCGCTCGACCGCGAAGGGATCGTGCCGACCGCCTTCACCCTCCGCGAGCCCAGCCTCGACGATGTCTTCCTCTCACTGACCGGCCACAGCACCGTCGAAGAGGCGCACGCACAGGAGGACGGGGGATCACCCCGGCGGGGCCGGCGGGGCAGACGGCTCCGCGCCGCCGAGGAAGCACTGCCCATCGCAACCGGAGAGCTCTCATGACCACCGCCATCGCCGCCCCCACGTTGTCGGGTGCGCCCCCTGCGACCGGTATCGGGGGCAAGCTCCGCTGGTCCATCTCGGACACGCTGACCATCACCAGGCGGAACCTGCTGGCCCTCACCCGCATCCCCGAGGCGCTGTTCTTCTCGACGGTCCAGCCGATCATGTTCGTGCTGCTGTTCCGCTACGTCTTCGGGGGTGCGATCAACACGCCGGGCACCGACTACGTCAACTACCTGATGCCGGGCATCTTCGTGCAGACCGTCGCCTTCGGGGCGGTGAGCACCAGCATCGGCCTTGCCGAGGACCTGCAGAAGGGCCTCATCGAGCGGTTCCGGGCACTGCCCATGGCGAGGTCCGCCGTGCTGACCGGCCGCACCACGGCGGACCTGGTCCGCAACGTCTTCGTGGTGATCATCATGACCGCGGTGGGCTTCGCCGTCGGCTTCCGGCCGACCACGGGCGTGCTCCCCTATCTGGGCGGGATCCTCCTCATCCTGCTCTTCGCCTACTCGCTTTCCTGGGGTTTCGCCGTCATCGGGCTGTCCGCCGCCAACAGCGAGACCGCACAGGTGATGTCCTTCCCCCTGCTCTTTCCCCTCACCTTCATCTCGTCGGCCTTCGTGCCGGTCGACAGGATGCCAAGCTGGCTCCAGGGGTTCGCCACCTACCAGCCGGTGAGCGTCACGGTGAGCGCCTGCCGGGCGCTCATGATCGGGGGGCCCACCGCATCGTGGGTCATCCAGTCCGTGGCCTGGACGATCGGATTCCTCGTCATCCTGATCCCCCTGGCCGTGCACCGGTACCGCACCCGAACCTGAGCGGCCCGCCCCTGCTGAACCTGTGGTCCGATCAACGGGGCAGAATGGGTGCATGGCACACTCCTCCTCCCCCTCTGCGGCCCCCGACTCCTTCGGTGCCCGCGGCAGCCTGACCGTCGGCGACGTCGCCTACGAGATCCACCGGATCGGGGTGCTCGCCGATCGGTTCGACGTGGCCCGGCTTCCCTATTCGATCAAGGTGATCCTCGAGAACCTGCTCCGGCACGAGGACGGCGTGGCGGTGCGGCCGGCGGACATCGAAGCCGTGGCCGGATGGGGCAACCATCCCGACCGCCATGGGCTCGGCGGGGAGGACGCCACGGAGATCGCCCTCACCCCCGAACGGGTGCTGATGCAGGACTTCACCGGTGTGCCCGGTGTGGTCGACCTCGCCGCCATGCGCGACGCCCTGGTCGCCCTCGGCGGTGACCCGAGCCGGGTGAATCCTCTGGTGCCCGTCGAACTGGTGATCGACCACTCGGTGATCGCCGAGGTCTCGGGTCGCGCTGATGCCTACGACCGGAACGTCGACATCGAGTACCAGCGCAATGTCGAGCGCTACCAGCTCCTGCGCTGGGCGCAGCAGGCGTTCGACGGCTTTCGGGCCGTGCCGCCGGGCACCGGCATCTGTCACCAGGTCAACCTCGAGTACCTGTCACGGGTGGTCTTCGCCACCGACGACGGCAGGGCCTACTGCGACACCCTGGTGGGCACCGACTCCCACACCACCATGGTCAATGGCCTCGGCGTGCTGGGCTGGGGTGTGGGGGGCATCGAGGCGGAGGCGGCCATGCTGGGCCAACCGCTCTCCATGCTCCTGCCCCCGGTGGTCGGATTCCGCCTGACCGGCCAGCAGGCCCCGGGAACCACGGCGACCGACCTGGTGCTGACCATCACCAACCTCCTCCGCCGGCACGGCGTGGTCGGGAAGTTCGTCGAGTTCTTCGGGCCCGGCGTGGCCGCCGTCCCGCTGGCCAATCGGGCCACCATCGGCAACATGTCGCCCGAGTACGGGGCCACCTGCGCCATCTTCCCCGTCGATGGGGTCACCCTCGACTATCTCCGTTTCACCGGCCGGGACGACCACCACGTGGACCTGGTCGAGGCCTACACCAAGGAGCAGGGGATGTTCTACTCGGCCGATGGGGTCGAGCCGATCTTCTCCGAGGTAATCGAGCTCGATCTCTCGACCGTCGTCCCCAGCATCGCCGGCCCGTCCCGGCCCCAGGACCTCGTCACCCTGGCCGAGGCCGGATCATCCTTCCGCACGGCGCTGAGCAGGGGCCGGCGCACCAGCACCGCATCGCTGGAGGACGGGTCGTCAGCGGCCATCGAGGACGGCCACGTGGCGGTGGCCGCCATCACCAGCTGCACCAACACCTCCAATCCCCAGGTCATGGTGGCCGCCGGCCTGGTGGCCAAGCGCGCGGTCGAGCGCGGCCTGCACCCCAAGCCGTGGGTCAAGACCACGCTCGCCCCCGGCTCACGGGTGGTCATGGACTATCTCGACCGGGCCGGCCTGACCGAGCCGCTGGCGAGGATCGGCTTCGACCTGGTCGGGTTCGGATGCACCACCTGCATCGGCAACTCGGGACCCCTCCTCCCGGGGGTCTCCGACGCGGTGCACGACGGAGACCTGTCGGTGGTCTCGGTCCTCTCGGGGAACCGGAACTTCGAGGGCCGGATCCATCCGGATGTGCGGATGAACTACCTGGCGTCGCCGCCGCTGGTGGTGGCCTACGCCCTGGCCGGCACCATGGACATCGATCTGACCACAGAACCCTTGGGGGCCGGGGCCGACGGTGAGCCGGTCTTCCTGGCCGACGTCTGGCCCTCGCCGGAGGAGGTCGCCGAGGCCGTGCGGTCGTCGCTCACCTCCGAGATGTTCCGCCAGCGGTACGCATCGGTCTTCGACGGCGACGAACGCTGGCAGGCGGTCGAGACGGCAACCGGTGACACCTTCGACTGGGACGTCGACTCCACCTACGTCCTGCGTCCCGCCTTCCTCGAGGGCCTCTCCATGACCCCCGCACCGGTGACCGACATCGTCGGGGCCCGGGTTCTGGCCAAGCTCGGCGACAGCGTGACCACCGACCACATCTCGCCGGCCGGAAACATCAGCCCGTCCACGCCTGCCGGCCGGTACCTGGCCGAGCACGGGGTCGAGCCCGCCGACTTCAACTCCTACGGGGCGCGGCGCGGGAACCACGAGGTGATGGTGCGGGGCACGTTCGCCAACGTCCGGCTGCGCAACCAGTTGGCACCGCTCACCGAGGGCGGATTCACCCTCCACCTGCCCGAAGGGGAACAGACCACCATCTACGACGCCTCGGTGCGCTACGCGGCCGAAGGCGTCCTACTGGTGGTCCTGGCCGGCAAGGAGTACGGGTCGGGGTCCTCACGCGACTGGGCGGCCAAAGGGACCTCGCTTCTCGGTATCCGCGCGGTCATCGCCGAGAGCTACGAGCGCATCCACCGCTCCAACCTGATCGGGATGGGGGTGCTTCCCCTGCAGTACGCCGATGGTCAGAACGCGGCCTCCCTGGGCCTGACCGGGCACGAGGTCATCACCATCGCCGGGCTCGGATCGCTCAACGAGGGGACCAGCCCCAAGACGGTCGCGGTCCGGGCTGTCGACGGTGACCGCGTGGTCGAGTTCGACGCCCGGGTGCGGATCGACACCCCGATGGAGGCCCAGTACTACCGTCATGGCGGGATCCTTCCCTACATGCTCCGCGAGCTGGTCGGCTGAGACCGGACAACGGATCGGGCCGGCACGCCACGGCCCGAACGTCACTCAGGCCAACGGCAGGACGAACCAGGCGATCACGATGAAGTGGAACACCGCGCCGACGATGGTGCAGGCGTGGAACACCTCGTGGTACCCGAGCACCCCCGGGATGGGATTGGGTCGCTTGACGGCGTAGACGACGGCGCCGGCCGAGTAGGCAAGACCCCCGACGAGCAACAGGGCGAAGCCAGCCGGGCCCAGGGCCCGTTCGAGCTGTGGCAGTACGGCCACGGCGGCCCATCCCACCACGACATAGGGAAGTGCGATCACCCACTTCGGCGCGTCGAGCCACACCTGGCGCAGGGTGATGCCGACCGCGGCCCCGCCCCAGACGATGCACAGCACCGTGGTGCGAGCCCATCCACTGAGGGCGATGCCGGCCACCGCGGTGTAGGAACCGGCGATGGCGATGAAGATCGTCGAGTGGTCCGCCCGGCGCATACGTCGGCGACCGGCCGGACCCCAGGTGTGCCGGTGGAACAGTGCGCTGACTCCGAACAGCGTGGAGATCGACAGCGCGTAGACGGCCATGATCAGCTTGGAGCCGAGGGTGGGCGCGACCACGATCAGGACGACGCCCGACACCAGCGACACGAAGAACGCCACTTGGTGGAAGACACCCCGCAGGCGCGGCTTGACCGGGTCCGGGGACCCACCGCCCCCCGGGTCACCCGGTGCGTGGCGCAGGACGTCGCCGGCCGGGCTCATGCGCGCCGGACCTCACTGCCGCTCGAGGCCGGGCCGATCTCCCCGGGCGTGATCACCGGGACCGGTCGGGAAGTCCCGCACCGTTCGACGAACCGACGAAGCAGCCGACGGCCGACGGTTTCGACCTGGGTCAGCCGCGGCCCGTCCAGCGCCACTCCCACCGGGAGGTACGGGCACCACGCCTCGGACAGCGCGCCGTCCACCTCCACGTGGAACTGGAGGCCGTACGCCCTGTCCCCCCACCGGAACGCCTGATGGGGGAAGACCCGGGTGGCGGCCAGATGGACCGCACCGTCGGGGATGGTGAACGTGTCCTGGTGCCAATGGACACAGGGAAGTGTCGTCTGGGCCAGACCGCCGTACTCAGGGCCGAGGACCGGGTCCCTCCGGCCGGCGGCGGTCAGCTCCACGTGGCCCAGCCCGACCTCGGCGGAGGGCCCCGTGGTCACGTCGGCGCCGAGCGCGGCGGCCAGCTGCTGTGCGCCGAGGCACACGCCGAGCACCGGCACCCCGTCTCCGACCGCGGCGGCGATCAGCGCCCGCTCGGGTGCCAGCCACGGATGGGCATCGACCTCGTGGACACCCATCGGGCCGCCCATCACCACCAGCCCGGCGATCGAGCCGCGGTCGGGGAGGGCATCGCCCCGGTCGGGGCGGACCACCTCGAACCGGTGCCCGGCCTCGTCCAGCGCGCCGGCGATCAGCCCGGGGCCCTCGTGGTCGACGTGCTGGACGACGGCCCACGGACGCCCCGAGGCCTCCTCCGGAGTGCCGGTGCCCCCGGGACGGTCGGCGGCCACTACTCGGTGTCCACCACGTGGAATGCCTCGGCGAGCCTTCCCTCGGGCAGGCCCGCGGCCAGCGCCGTGCCCGACATCCAGGTGCGCAGCAGCTCGCCGAGGTGCTCGCCATCGCCGACCTGGCTCCTGTGGGAACGCAGGGCGGCCAGCTTGAGATCGAAGAACTCGGTGGCGTCCACCACCCGGTCGGCGCGCTCGGTGGTCATGACCCACAGTTCGGGCACCGAGTGGGGTTCCAGTCCCTCCTCGAGCAGCGCGGGGAAGGCGAACGGGTTGCGGGCATCCGGATAGACCGCGCAGATGGCGGCCTCACCGGCGGCCAGATGGTCCGGGTGGCTGGCGTAGATGCGCGACCAGTTCCGCTCGGGCGACTGGGCCACCACCCGATCGGGTCGGAAGCGCCGGATGACGCCGGCAATGGCCTGGCGCAGGTCGAGGCCGGGGGTGAGGCGGCCATCGGGGAACCCGAGGAAGGTCACGTCGGACACCCCCACCACCCTGGCCGCCTCGCGCTGCTCCTCACGCCGGACAACGGCCATCTCGGTGCGACTGACCGAACGGTCGGAGCCGCCGGCATCGCCGTCGGTGGCGATGCAGTACGCGACCTCCACCCCGGCATGGGTCCACACCGCAACCGACCCGGCAGCACCGAAGTCCACGTCGTCGGGGTGCGCGGTCACCACCAGTATCCGTTCGACGCCGTCGGTGCCGGCGCCGACCAACATCGGTTGACGGAAGTGGGTGTCTGCCACGTTGTCCTCCTCGCCGGCTCGGGGAGCCCGGGCCGCGCTCGTCTCCGGCGGTCTCCCGTGGGCCTGCGCCCGAAAGGGTCAGACCTTGGTGGGCTGCCACTCCGCGAGGTCGGCCAGCCTGGGGTCATTTGAGAAGATCTCGACGATGGGCATCCGCAAGCCGATGCGGGTCTGGATCCGCTCGACCTCGAGCACCTGGTTCCACTGGACGAGGGTCACCACCATCCCGGCTTCGCCGGCGCGCGCTGTCCGTCCGGAGCGGTGGAGGTAGGCCTTGTGGTCCTCGGGCGGATCGAAGTGGATCACCACGTCCACCGCATCGATGTCCAGTCCACGGGCGGCGACGTCGGTGGCCACCAGCACGTGCAGTTTTCCCTCGGCGAAGTCCTTCAGCGTCCGCTCCCGGTTGGCCTGGCGGAGGTCCCCGTGGATGGCTCCGGCCCTGACACCTTCCTTGCCGAGTTGCTCGACCAGCCGGTCGGCACCGTGCTTGGTGCGCACGAACACCAGCGCCTTGTCCACGTTGCGGCAGATGGCGGCACAGACCTTGACCCGGTCCATCTGGTGCACCTCGAGGAATCGGTGCTCCATGGCCTCCACCGTGGTGTGGGGCGAGGCCACCTCGTGCCGCACAGGGTCGGTGAGGTAGCGGCTGACCAGTCGGTCGACCGCTCCGTCCAGGGTGGCGGAGAACAGCAGCGTCTGGTGCTCGCGCTCGAGGCGCCGGAGCACCCACTCCACCTGGGGCATGAATCCCATGTCGGCCATGCGGTCGGCCTCGTCGAGCACCAGGGTCTCGATGTCGGCCACCGAAAGCTCACCCCGGTCACCGAGGTCGATCAGGCGGCCCGGCGTGGCGATGATCACGTCCACCCCCCGGCGGAGCTTCTTGATCTGGCGCTCGATGTCGGCCCCGCCGTACACGGCGACGATCCGCAGGCCGGCTTCCTTGGCCAGCGGCTCGAGCACCTCGCTCACCTGCACGGCGAGCTCCCGGGTGGGGACCAGCACGAGAGCGCGGGGCCTGCCGGGCTCGGTCGACCTGGCGGCCATGGTGCGCTGGAGGAGCGGAATGCCGAAGGCCAGGGTCTTGCCCGAGCCGGTCTTGGCCTTGCCGCAGACGTCGCGCCCGGCAAGTGCATCGGCCACGGTCATGGCCTGGATGGCGAAGGCGGTGGTGATCCCCTGTTCGGCGAGGGCTTTGACCAGGGCCGGGTCCACCCCCAGCGAGTCGAAGGACGGCTGTTCGCCGTCTGCGCCGGTCAGTTCGTCTGCAGCTGCGGAAAGCCGGTCAGCCGACTCGAGGGCGCGATCCGACGGATCGACGGTGGTTGTCATTGGATAGGAAGCTCACTCTCATCTGTTCAGTGACGGCCGGAGGCCGACCATCGGCCCCCGTGCTAGTCACGGAGGCCTGCGGGCCCGCCTCGGGCCCTTGCCGAGCCCACGGCTGCGGGCGACAAGAACGAGATGAGGAAGACCCCGGTGGAAGGGCACTCGCCCCACCACGAGACCAGTCTACCCGGGAACTCCCCCGCCACCAGGTCAATCGCCCGAACGATCGCCCTGAACCGGGTGGTCGACGCCTCACCGTGGGCCTCGGGGCACCCGAGGAATCAGGAGTGTGCCATCGTGTGCACCTGCACCTGTTCGGGTTGCCCTCGGGCAGCTGCCGAGCAGCAGCTCCGGATGAGACGAAAGGAAGCCGACCATGGGAAAGCTCGCCGCCGGCGACAAGGCACCCGCATTCACCCTGCCCGACCAGGACGGCAAGCCGGTCTCGTCGAAGGACTTCGCCGGCCGGCAGGTCGTCGTCTACTTCTACCCGAGGGACGACACACCCGGTTGCACCAAGGAGGCCTGCCAGTTCAACGACAACCTGCAGGCCTTCACGAAGGCCAAGGTCCCGGTCCTAGGCATCTCCGCCGACACCGCAGCCAAGCACCAGGCGTTCCGGGCCAAGTACGGCCTGAAGTTCCCGCTGTTGACCGACGCCGACCACTCCGTGGGTGAGGCCTTCGGCGCATGGGGTGAGAAGACCCTCTATGGCAAGAAGTCGATCGGGGTCATCCGCTCCACCTTCCTGATCGGCGCCGACGGCACCATCCAGCGCCCCTGGTACAACGTGAAGGCCGACGGCCACGCCGCCAAGGTCATCGAGGAACTGGGCGGGTAGGCAGGCGTCGGCGGGTAGTCAGCCAAGGGCGTCCCCGCGGGCTCACGCCTGGTGGGCGGGACACCACCACGTGGTGCGGCCCCCTACCGTCGACCGCACCAGTTCGCCCCCGTCCCGGGGGCAGTGGCCGCCCACGCGGCGCTCGTCCGTCAGGTCGCCCCGGTGCGAGCCACCGCGTTCGATCAGGTCGCCGATGGTGTGGACCAGGTGCCGCTGCAGCCTCCGCACCTCATTGCGGGACAACGAACCGGCCGGGCGCAGCGGGGAGAGCCCCGACCGCCACAGCACCTCGTCGGCGATCAGGTTGCCGATGCCAGCCACCCGTTGCTGGTCGAGCAGGCGGGCCTTCAACGGTGCCGAAGAGCCGCGCACTGCGTCGGCCAGGTCGGCCGGGTCGATGGTGGCCGCGTCCGGCCCCAGCCTCGATGCGTCCGGGTCGAGGGACACCCCGCCCAGGCGCCTCGGATCCCGGACCACCACGGTGCCGCCGTCCTCGAACAGCACCGACCACCGGTCCCACGCCGGGTGGTGCCGCCGCGGGGCATAGAGCAGCTGCCCCACCCGGTCGGCCCCGTCGACAACCAACGTCCCGGTCATCCCGAAACGGATCCCGAGGGTCGGCCCGCTGTCGATGCCGACCAGGAGCAGCTTCCCGATGCGGCGGGCGGAGTCGAACCGGTGGCCCATCAGCGCACGGCGCAGGGTGTCGGCGGTCGCTCCCCCCTTCACGAACCAGGGGTCGGGAACGGACACCGAGGCGATGGTCCGGCCGAGGGCGGCCTCGGCCAGGCGTCGGTAGCACTCGACCTCGGGAAGTTCGGGCACGGGACGAGGGTAGCCAACCCTCCGCCCCGGGAGGCAGTGCGCCGCCGGCCCGACACCCCTGGGTAGGGTGTGGCCATGCCGCCCGAGAAGCCCCACTGGGCCGAACTCCTGTCCGAAGTGGTCACGTCGGGCCTGTGCACGGGCTGCGCCGGCTGCGTCGTGGCCTGCCCGTACGACGTCCTCTCCTACGACGACACCGGGGGCAGGTACAAGCCGTTCCACATCGACGCCGACGGTGGGCCGGACAGCTGCACCCACGGGGTCAAGGGGTGCACGATGTGCACCCGGGCCTGCCCGCGGTTCCGTCTGTGGGAGCCGGAGATCGACACCCACCTGTTCGGGAGGGAGCGCACCAGCGAGGAGGTGGCCGGGGTCTCGTCGGACATCCTCCTGGTGAGGGCCACCGATCCGGAGATCCACCAGGCCGGCCAGGACGGAGGGTTGGTCTCCGCCCTGCTCATCTGGGCACTCGAGCACGACGTGATCGACGCCGCCCTCGTCTCCAACCTCGAAGGCGACGGATCCACCTGGAAGGCGGTGCCCGGGGTGGCGACCACCCGGGCCGAGGTCCTCGCCGCCGCCGGCTCCCGCTACACCTACTCGGCCAACCCTCTGGCCTACCCGGGGGCCATCGAGGCGGGGGCCGAGCGCATCGCCCTGGTGGGTATGGGGTGCCAGGCCTCGGCGCCGCCGGTCATGGCTGCCCGCAAGGCGGGCAAGATCGCCCGCCGGCTGTCCCTGACCATCGGCCTCCTCTGCTCCAAGACGTTCGACGACGCCATCTTCCCCGAGCTCTTCGAGGCCAGGTACGGGATCGCCCGGGCCGACATCTCCAAGATGAACATCAAGGGCGTGTTCCAGGTGTGGACGCGTGACGGCGGGTTTCACGAGATCCCGCTCAAGGAGGCGCACGCCTGGACGAGGGAGGGGTGCAAGTCATGCCCGGACTTCGCCGCCGAGCACGCCGACATCTCGACCGGCGGCATCGGCGCGTTCCACGACTGGACCCTCACCATCGTCCGCACCGACAGGGGCCGCCAGCTGCTCGACGGCATGATCGCCGACGGGGCCGTCGAGACCCGGCCCGGTGACGACGACCCGGGGGCCATCGAACTGCTCCACCGGCTCGCCCGGGTCAGCCGCAGGCGGTGGCCCGAGACTGCCGTACCGATGCCGCGCCGCCTGCCGGCCCCCACGTGAGAATCGCCTAAGAATCACCGGAATAGGGCCGAACGACTCTCAACCGGATCGGGGTCCGGGCGTACACTTGAGGGAAAGGCCACGCCCACCATCCGGTGCCCGGGCACTCTGGTGCGGTCCCATGGGCCAAGGAGTGCCGGCGGGAGCCGGCGGTGCTGTCCACCTGTGGGGTCCGGCCACCGAGTGCTGGAGGATCACCGTTTGTTCGCCGCCCTAGGACGGTTCACCGTACGATTCCGATGGCTGATCGTCGCCGCCTGGGTCATCGTGGCCGTGGTGCTGAGCGTTGCCCTCCCTCCCCTCTCGAGTGTGGAGAAGAGCAGCAACTCGGACTTCCTGCCCGCCAGTGTCCCCAGCGTGCAGGCCGGCAGGCTCGCTGCTCCCTTCAATTCGCAGTCGCAGTCGGACGCCACCTTCATCGCCGCCGCCCCGGGCGGGGCGCTCACTGCGGCCGACGACGCGGCCATCAACCGAGCCGAGGCGGCCATGCGGTCGGTCCCACGGGTCACCGCCGTGCTGGACCAGGGGGTCTCCGCCAACGGGAGGGCCCGCAGGGCCCTCGTCGAGCTGAACCTGCCGTCATCCTCGACCGGCAAGGTGACCACCCGCACCGTCGAAGAGCTGCGCTCCGCGTTCACGTCGTCGGGCTCGCACCCCGGCGTCGCCATGCACCTGACAGGCTCGGTGGCCCAGTCGGTCGACGAACAGAACCAGACCAGCCACATCCAGACGCTGACCGAGCTCCTGTCGTTCGTGTTCATCGTGCTCTTGCTGCTGCTCACCTTCCGGGCCCTGCTGGCCCCCCTGGTCGCCCTCCTCCCCTCGGCCGTCGCCCTGTTCGCCGCCGGCCCGATCATCGCCCAGTCGTCCCACATCGGCGTCCCGGTGTCGGACCTCACTCCCATCCTGTTGGTGGTGGTCATGTTGGGGGCGGGCACCGACTACGGCCTGTTCCTCATCTTCCGTGTCCGCGAGGAGCTGCGACGCGGAATGGGCGTCGACGAGGCCGTCTCTTTCTCCCTGTGCAAGGTCGGGGAGTCGATCACCTTCTCGGGACTGACGGTGATCGGTGCGCTGGCGACGGTGGTGATCGCCACCTTCGGGCTCTACAAGGGGCTCGGGCCGGCCCTGGCAATCGGGATCGCCGTGGCCCTGCTGGCCAACCTCACGCTGCTGCCGGCCCTGCTGGCGATTCTGGGGAGGAGCGTGTTCTGGCCCCGGATCCCCCGGGTGGGGCAGCACAAGCGCGGGGTGTGGGGAAGCATCGCCGGGAAGGTCGTGGGTCGACCGGTGCTGACGCTGGTCATCGGGCTGGTGTTCTTCGGTGGGTTGGCCCTGTCCATGCTGGCCTACTCGCCCACCGGGTTCGGGAACCAGGCGGCACCTGCCACCTCGGACTCGGGGAAGGGCCAGGCCATCCTGGCCGCCGACTACCCATCGACCGGCGGCGATCCCACCAGCGTGCTCTTCCGACTGCCGGCCCCCGTCTGGAGCGACCCCCAGCTGTTGGCCACGGCCCAGCAGCGGCTCGAGCGGACCGGGGACTTCGAGTCAGTGACGGGTGCGCTCAATCCCAACGGCGTCATGCTCACGCCCGCTGAACTGGCCGATGCCCACGACCGGCTGGCGGCCCTCGGCCCCGCAGACACACTGCCGGTCACGCCGCCGCCCGGCGTGGCCGTCCCGGCCGACATCTACAGTGCCTATCAGGCCTCGGCCCAGTACATCAGCCCCGACGGGATGACCGTCCAGTACCAGACCACCCTGCGCGCCGGCCCCTCGACCAGTACCGCAGCCGCCGCGGCCATGCCGGCCGTGCGTGGCGCGGTCGGCCAGGTCGGCCGGTCGATCGGGGCCAGCGCCACCGGGGTCAACGGCTACGCACCCGACGCCGCCGACGTCGGCGCCATCGCCGGCAACGACCTGGTCAAGATCATCCCCATCGTCATGCTCGTCCTGGCCCTGCTGTTGGCCATCGTCCTGCGCAGCCTGGTCGCCCCCCTGTACCTGGTGGCCAGCGTGGGCCTCTCCTACCTCGCCTCCCTCGGCCTGGCCGTCCTGGTCTTCGTGCTCATCGGCGGCCAGGACGGGATCAACTTCGTCCTCCCCTTCTTCATGTTCGTCTTCATCATGGCCCTCGGGCAGGACTACAACATCCTGGTGATGACCCGCATTCGCGAAGAGGCCCACCACGCCCCCATCCGGGTCGCCGTGCGACGGGCCGTCGAGGCCACCGGCACCACCGTGACGTCGGCCGGCCTCATCCTGGCCGGGACCTTCGGTGTGCTGACCGCCACGGGCAACACCCAGGTGAAGGAGATCGGCTTCGGGCTGGCCGCCGGCATCCTGCTCGACACGTTCTTCGTGCGAACGCTGCTGGTGCCGTCGGTGGTGGTCCTGTTGGGTCGGTGGAACTGGTGGCCGTCCAAGCTCTCCCACGAGGACCACAGCCACGATCCGGAGGGTCCCGAATGGGACGAGATCGATCCCGCCGCCGCCATCGCCCAGCCCGTGCCGCCGGTCGTCACCCCGGTGGAGCGGGCTGCCGATCAACCCATGGCGGGCACCTCGCACTGAACGCTCGCGACCTCTCGGGGGCGGTCGGTGCCGCGCCCGGACAGAGTACGGTGAACAGGCGTGGCCAGCCGACGGAACCTCCCCACCAGACCCACGGTGATCCTCCTGGTCCGCCACGGCAGGACACCGACCACCGGCAAGGTGCTCCCGGGCCGCGCCCCCGGCCTGCACCTCTCTGACGAAGGCCGGGCCCAGGCCGAGGCCGCCGCCGAACGGATCGGCGCACTGGCCGATTCCGGCGGGCAGCCACCCTTGGCGGTCTACGCCTCACCGCTGGAGCGGACCGCCGAGACGGCGCACCCGATCGCCAGGCGCCTCGGACTCCGGGTCCGCTCCGACCGCGGCCTCCTCGAGTGCGACTTCGGCGAGTGGACCGGATCGCGCCTGGCTGCGCTGGCCAAGAAGCCGGAGTGGGCCCAGGTCCAGCGATCGCCCAGCGGGTTCCGGTTCCCCAAGGGGGAGTCCTTCCTCGAGATGCAGGCCCGGATGGGCTCGGCCATCAGCCGGTTGGTGGCCCGCCACCGGGGCGAGACCATCGTGGCCGTGTCCCACGCCGATCCGATCAAGGCGGCCTTGGCCGTGGCGGCCGGTACCCCCCTCGACCTGTTCCAGCGCCTGGTCGTGTCGCCCTGCTCGGTGTCGGCCCTGGCCTACACGGACGCCGGCCCGCACGTCCTGACCGTCAACTCCACCGCCTCGCTGAACGAGTTGGCCATCTCGTGAGCGAAGGCTACGACCTCACCGCCGACCGGCTCGTCCTGGGCACCATCGGTCCGGCCGGTAACCGGCTCTTCCTGCTCCAGTGCCGGCAGGGCCCGATGTTGCTCACCCTCAAGATCGAGAAGCAGCAGGTGGCCGTGGTGGCCGACCTCCTGGCGCGGATCGTCAAGGGCGAGCGGCGCCCCGGGCACCTGCCCGAGGAGCTTCCCCTCGAGGAGCCGGCCGAGCCGGTCTGGGCGGTCGGGACGATCGGCGTGTCCTATGACGATGCCGAGGACCGGATCGTCCTGGTCATCGAGGAACTCGTCGCCGAAGAGGAGGCCGGAGCCATCGCCCGCCTCGCCATCAGCCGTGAGCAGGCCGCCGCCTTTGCCATCCAAGCCACCAAGCTGGTCGAATCGGGGAGGCCTCCCTGTCCGTTGTGCGGATCACCGCTCGACCCGTCCGGTCACGAATGCCCGCGGACCAACGGCCACCGACCGCCGGCCGTGTGACCGGCTGGACACCCGATGTCGGTCCGGACCTGGGCACGGCGATCGAAGAGCTCGGGTCCGGTGAGCTCACCGTGGAGGGCAGGCTCCCGTGGAGTTCCAACCTGACCTTCCTGGTCAGCCTGGGCACCGATGGTCCTGTTCCGCTGCGAGCCGTGTACAAGCCAGCAGGTGGCGAGCAGGCGCTGTGGGACTTCCCCGACGGCCTCTATCGGCGTGAGGTGGCGGCCTTCGTCCTCTCCGAGGCCCTCGGGTGGGGCATCGTCCCGCCCACCGTGGCACGTGAGGACGGTCCCTTCGGTGCCGGCTCGCTGCAACTGTTCGTCGAGGCCGACTACGAAGAGCACTACTTCACCGTCTTCGACGAGGGCAGCCGCTCCGCCGAGCTTCGCACGATCTGCGCCTTCGACATCGTCGCCAACAACGCCGACCGCAAGAGCGGCCATGTGCTGATGGGGTCCGACCAGCGGCTGTGGGGCATCGACCACGGCCTGTGCTTCCACCGCCAGCACAAGCTGCGGACGGTGATCTGGGACTTTGTCGGCGAGGAGGTTCCCGAGGGGATCCTGGTCGATCTGGCCCGATTGGGATCGAGTCTCCCCGAAGCGCTGGACGAACTGCTGTCGGAGGCGGAGCGTGAGGCGATCCTGGGGCGGATCACCGCGCTGCTCCGCGCCGGGAGGTTCCCCGAGCCGACAGGGGACCGGCCCCCCTATCCGTGGCCGCTGGTGTGAGCAGCCGCCGAAAGGGCGTCATGGAGTCGCCGGCGGACGCGTCTCGATGACCCAGATCGGTCAGTGAATGCGCGCCCCGGATCCTCGAGAGCCTCCGCGAGGCGCCTCGAGAGCCAGCGCGAGCAGCGATGCTAAGTACTTGGACCCGGCGGGCTCGAGATGCACCCCATCGGGATAGAAGAACTGGGGGTGGGCCGCGCTGTCGGCATACCAGTCCACCACGGTGGCGTTCGGGCGGGTCCGGGCGACGGCGGCGATCGTGTTGTTGACCTCCAGCTGCCATGGTCGGGGCACGCGGGTGTTGACGAGCACGATCTTCTGCATGGGGCCGAGGGAGGTGAGCAGCGCCTGCAGCTGCGATGCCGTGTAGGGTCCGTTTGCCCCGAGTTCGAGGATCAACCGGTTCCCCACCACGCCCTCGGTCTTGAGTTGGGCCACTCCACTCTGGACCTGGTCGAGCTGCTGGCCGACCTGGGCATCGACGGCGATGCCGGGCAGCATCTGTTGGAGGTAAGGGGCGGCGTCGACCATGATGGAGTCTCCGATCGCAGTCACACCCTGCCCGGGCGGTGGAGGGGGCGCGGGAGCGGTGGACACCGAGCCCGGGTGCTGAGCCGAAGAGGCCCCCCCCGCCGTGGTCGATAGCGCTGCGTGGTGGCCTTCCACGGGGACAATACTTGTGACCTGGGACGCAGGGTCCGCAGCGGAGGCCGAGACCAGCCCGAAGAGGCCGACGCCGCAGATGGCGGCGTTGACCATCACCCCGCCGGCCAGCACCCAGCCCAGCGGCTGCAATCGGGGCCACGACCAATCGTGCTGCCGGATCCGCTGCCATTGGCGGCCGAGCGCTCCGTGCCGGACGGGCTGTTCGATATAGCGCCACGACGCCGCCGCGATGAGGAACGTTGCGAGGAGCTGGAGCGTCGCCCGTCGCGCACCGGGAGGGGCATTGAGTGGCGTGGTCAACACGATGATCGGGTAGTGCCAGAGGTAGATGGCGTACGACCGCTCCCCCACCCATCGGAGCGGTTCCCACCCGAGGATCGAC
>Ga0209385_1000206_pt1 | contig 23059 bp, 28 predicted proteins | sample NGEPerB_FD_184506 | JGI IMG/M metagenome (GOLD analysis project Ga0209385, IMG submission 184506) | Arctic peat soil microbial communities from the Barrow Environmental Observatory site, Barrow, Alaska, USA - NGEE PermafrostAB12-B... | ecosystem: Environmental > Terrestrial > Soil > Wetlands >... | reverse complement strand
GATTATAATAAAAGAAATATAGATTCCTTAAATCTTGTATCCCTTTGCCACAAATGTCACGGAAAGACGAACTATAATCGCGATAAAGGGCAGACCTTCTTTGAAGAACAACGAGACGGTCTGAAAGTAGCAACTAACCAACCAAACAGGGGGGAGTGATTCTCCCCTTTAGCAAACCCTAATAAGGAGAATTAAAATGAAAGTAAAATTAGAAGAAATTCACTTGGTTTCACTTTACACGCCTGCTGACATTGACGGTCTAGGTGGTGCAAAGAGTCCAGTTGTATGTTTGATGAAAAACTTTGACCTAGCATTGATTGTGATCGGTCTTTCCAGTCCGCTTGCCGCTGGAGTTGTCACGGTTGAATCATGTTCGGATATTGTTCCTACAGTTGCCACAAAGATCATGTTTCCGTTTTATCGTTATGAAACCTCTTTGATCTTAGCGAATGGCGATGTTCATGGCGCACGTACTTGGACGACAACTGCCGCCGCAGGGTTAATTCCTGCTGCAACAGGAACTCCGTCAATGTATGCGATTGAGGTCAAGGCTTCAATGTTGTTGGCTGATCATATTGGATTCCGGCTTTGTATAGCAGACCCCGCTGCTGCTTCTGTCGGCTGGGCTGTTGCAATTATGTCCGGTGGTCGTTTTCAAGATGCAAATTTGACTGCGCAGGCAGTTATCTAACAAACGCCAAAATACTGAAAGGAGTATTTTCCAATGTTAAAGGAAGAAATTGAACAGGTAGAAGCAATAGCCAGAATGATAGCCAAAGAAGAAATTGCCTTGGCAATAAAAGAAGAAAAGGATAAGGCTGGTTATAAGGAAATACCAGAAACCGACAAAGAAGTAAAAGAATAGTTCCAAAAATAAATTAAGGAGGGTTAATCCCTATGAACTCAATAACACAAGATGCGATTGCTCAGGTGGTTCGTGGCATTAAAATAGAAACAGCCGTGTTTCTCAATGCTACCTACATCAAAGTCGCTCAGGTTTCAATTTTCACAGTAATCGGAAGAGTACGAATACTGTATTTGGGTATCGAGGCCATCACCTTATGGTCGGCAGATGCGACGACAATTAAATTTGGTTATGATGCCAGCACTCCGGCAGTTGCAGCAGTTGATCTTTGCGCGGCCTCAGGTGCATTGACATCTTTAGCAATCGGAAAAAGAGTTTCTGTACTTGGCGATGCTCTTGCTACGGACGCATTGGAATCAGCCAATTCCGGTGTGTCCTTGAAAACCAATGCAGTAGACATCGGTTCCGAAAATGGTGTCGGTGTAATTTTTGTCACCGGTGCAGGCGCAGCTCAGACCGGAATTACAGCAACATCAAAAATGACTTGCTTGTGGATTCCGCAGTCCGATAATGCTTATGTTGAATCGTTAATTTAATTTTAACCTTTAAGGGAGGGATTGAAATATATCCCTCCCGATTTGAAAGGAAAAATATGATTTGGCAATTACATCACCAGTTTAGGGATGGTCATTTAGAAATGCAAGCACAAAAAGAGTTTCCGTTATCTGGGAAAGAGGGAGTTGATTCAATAAACGATAGGTTTCAATTGTGGTTTAATAAGATAAAAAATAGTCATCCCGTTCCCCAAAATGCACAGTGGTTAGTTTGTAATCAAAAAGACACAAATTTTTTGGTTACACCATAAAAGGATGATGAACGAATGAATGTCAAATTAATTACTCCCCCGACCGTGGAACCAGTGGATTTGGCATCTTTAAAGCTTCATCTTCGTCTTGATTCCGGTTCTTTCGCCGATAACATTGACGAAACAATTTCGCTCGCGCCGGGCAGTCATGCAATTAATAACGATTATACTCATATTGTTGGCGATTGGATTGAAGTTATCGGGTATTCAGCTCTTGTAGTTGCTCAATATGGAATAGCCACGACTGGTGGCATAGTTGATATTAAAATACAGGAAACGGATGACAAGACTTCAATTAATGACTGGTCAACTGGTGCATTTACGCAGGTCACAATTGGAGCGACTTCATCTACTCAGGAGAAAGCATACACTGGGATAAAGAGATATATCCGAACAGTTGCAAAGGTTACGGTTCAGGCAGGCGAATTTTCAACAACGGTTATCAGGCTTATCTCAACATCTTATGAGGACGACCTTTTAAATTCGATTATCACGGCCTCGCGCGAATACATAGAGGATATCACAAGCAGGGCCTTACTGACTCAGACATGGGAATATTACCCTGTTAATTGGCCGGGAAGAAGTGGTTATCGTGGCACACCATCGCGCGAGCCAAATATGGAATTTATGCAAATGAATAACCTTGCTAGTTATTATATTAAACTTCCCTTCGGCAATTTGCAAAGTGTTACGTCTATAAAATGGAAAGACACGTCAGGAGCGGAAACAATCCTGACTGAAAATACAGATTACATAGTAGAAACAAATGGAGATCAATGTGGAAAAATAATTCTACCGTGGGGATGTGTATGGTCCACAGGACAACTCTATCCGTCAAATCCAATAACAATAAGGTTTATTTCGGGATGGACAACAGCCGCTTTAGTTCCTTCCAAAATTAAGGCGGCAATGAAAATGATTGTAGCCGATTTATACGTAAACAGGGAAAGGAAAGTTTTGAGTAGTTATAATTATCAAGAAAATAAAGCGGTGCAATCATTGCTTGCAAGCGTAAAATTATGGGATGAATTTTAATGAGATGTGGGTACTGCGGAAGTAATCTTCATACGATTACAAATTGCCCTAAGACATTTAGCGGATCAGCAAATAGGAATCGAATGAACTGTGCTTATTGCGGATCTCGGGACCACAACATTGAGGCATGTCCAAAGACATGGGGTGGTAATGCAGCGCGTGTGTGGCATCCCGAAATAGTGAAAGACTATTTCGTAAAGGATCGATGATGGGGAAATATATTGATATTCCGATAGAAGCAGCGAAGCGAATCGCCGAGGGCTTTGAAAAAGATCAGGTAATTATCGTTTGCTGGGATGCGAAGCACGGCAAAACTCATGTGACGACTTATGGAAAAACGATAGAAGATTGCAGTCAGGCGGCAAAGGGTGGAAATCTCGTAAAGAAGGCTCTCGGATGGCCAGATGAATTGTGTCACACTAAACCGGTAAGGTCAAAGTAATGAACATTGGAGAACGAAATAAAAGAATAACGATCCAGTACCAGACTAAAGTTCCTGACGGGATGGGCGGATCGACTACCTTATGGGTTACTTATAAAGATGTTTGGGCTTCCATTAAACCATTAACATCACAGAGAAAAACAGAGGCTATGCAACAGGGAATTAATGCAAGTCACGAAATTAATATTTATTATTTATCCGCGTTCAAAGCATCATGGCGTATAAAATTTGGCAACAGATATTTTTCGATAGGTGGAATTTCAAATCCTTTAGAAGCGAATAAAGAATTGATTATTCTTTGCTTGGAGGCGGCAGGTTGACAAATTTACTCACAGCAATATTCGGAAAGTTCACCAGTTCATCATTTTCCAATGATGTTGGCGGGAGAGTTTTCCTTGACGAAGCGCCAACGGGAGCCGAATTTCCTTATTGTGTTTATTTTGTTGTTGCTGGAACTCCGGAAAATGCTTTTCAAAAGAAGGGCAAAGAAATATTAATTCAGTTTTCTCTATTTTCATCTTCACAAAGCGCAGTAGAAATAACAGGAATGTATAATGATCTTATCGCTCTATTTGACGAATGCACATTGACCATAACGAGTAATATTTTCAATAATATGCACTGGTCAAATCTAACGACAATGATCGAGGATATAACAACTACGGACGGAACGCAGACAGTGAAACATTACGCAGTGGATTTTGTAATAACGACACAGGAAGCATAAAGATCTATCAAGGTGACGGCTTAGGCCGGGAAAGGGAAAAGAGAAATGACAGTAGCAGCATTGATTGAGATATTGAAGGTGCATAAACCAGACGCAGAAGTACGTATCTTCAGCACGGATTATAATACTGATCTTGGTATTGAGGAAGTTGAAGACCTGGAAGATGTGATAATTCTGCATTGAAGGAACAGGCTGTGGCGCAGGAACTACATGGGGGTACGGTATAATGCTTAAAAATAGACTAAGGGTTTGGTTCAATCCGCCCTCTTATTATTGCTTCGCCACTATAGAAGGAAATAATATGGGAATTTTTATCACCAATTATAGTGCGTATTTGAAGATTTTCAAAAGCTTGCCCTGCTCTATCAATAGCGTCTATTACCCATTTTGGGTATTTTTTCTTAGTCACGATAGAACCGCCCAAAATATTCGTACTATATTTAACCATTTTTCAATCCTCCATAACTTAATTGTATATTATTTTGGAGAAAAGGCAAGGGGATTTGCAGATGCTTAACTTTACTACAACGAAAGGAACGCATGGAAAAACAACTCATAGACATCACAAGACAGGAATGGATTTCTCTTAGATGGGAAGAGGCTCCGCAGGCATTAGGAGACGAAGAGAGGGTTTTTATTTCAACCGGTAATCGTACCCCAGACGAAGCACGGCAGGCAATGGAAGATTGGGATAGCACAGCAGAAGAAAGGAAAGACATTGAATAAGCATCCTTACATAATCCTAGCTCCTCCGTACCGGAATAGTTCAGCCGGTGTCAGGGCATTGTATGTGCTCGGGAAATCTCTCGAATCTAGGGGATTTAAAGTTGAAATACTTGGCGGATTCTATCAGGGATGGAAAGCGCCTTCTAATGCAATAGTTATTTATCCTGAAACAGTTTCAAGCAATCCGATGAATGGGAACACAGTTGTACGTTGGGTTTTGAATTATCCCGGCCTCCTTTCTGGCGACAAGGTTTATGCCAAAAACGAAATTATTTTTACATGGAGCGAAAATTATTATGATGCTCCTGTTTTAACCGTTCCGATTATTGAGGACTTTTTTAGAGACGAACACTTACCGCGATCAGGCGCTTGTTTTTGGGTAGGAAAAGGAATGGATATTCCGCGTATACCCGAAACTGATGGAATATGTGAAATCACTTATGAATGGCCTGAGACACGGGAAGACCTTGCATTACTATTGAATGGGAAAGAAGTTTTTTATACTTACGATGACAATACTGCCTTGGTTACAGAGGCGAAAATGTGCGGGTGTCGGGTTGTGATTATTCCGGGGGAAAAAGAAAGTGATTATGATGATCTGATAGCAGATTGCGAAAATCAACTTGACGAATTTATCAGGGCTACGCAAACCGCGGCAGGAGATAAATTGAAGGTCAAGGAAATCCTATTGACCAAAGGGAAAGTTGCTCTGGTTAATGTTGAAGATTTTGAGGACTTAAATAAATATAAATGGCACGCACTTCCGGCGAAGCGAACTTTCTATGCAGTTAGAAATGACCTTTCCTCCGGGAAGAGAAAGTACGTTTATATGCACAGTGCCATTATTAAAACACCGGAAGGAATGTTTGTAGATCATATAGACGGAGACGGTTTAAACAATAGGACGGAAAACCTTAGACTGGCGACTGCAAATCAGAACGCACAAAATAGAAAAACATACTTTAAAAAAGTATCTTTATATAAAGGCGTTACATGGCACAAAACAACGGGGAAATGGCTATCAAGAATTACGGTTAATCGTCAACTGCAAACCATTGGTTTTTTCTGTCATGAAACAGATGCAGCGGTTGCCTATAACAATGAAGCAAAAAAGATGTTTGGTGAATTTGCCAAGGTTAACGAAATACCAGAAATGAAGATTTCTTTTGGGGTTATGACAAACGATATGCAACGTCTGAGTATGGTTCTTAAACAATCTCAACTTCCAAAATCTATTCATTGCCATGTACTCCAAAACCCGGAATCAGCCACAAAAGGACTGAATGGACTACTCAATAAATGTGAGGCGGATGGAGCAGATATTTCGGTATTGACGCACCATGATATGTATTTTCGGACTGGATGGGTCGATCAGGTCAAGAGTCAGATTAAATTGTTACCAGATAGTTGGGTTGTGGCCGGGGTTATCGGTAAGGACGCCAGCGGCCTCATTTGCGGAAAGTTCCACGATATGAGGATACCTGACCATTTCGATACTTCTGATATTCACACCTTTCCGCATCCGGCCTGTTGCTTTGACGAAGCGGTGATAATCGTCAATATGAAAAGTGGTTTTAGATTTGACGAAGCACTGACCGGATTTGATCTATACGGTACATTGTGTGTTTTGCAGACATGGGAACTAGGAGGAGAGGCATTCGTGATTGACGCCTTTTGCGAACACTATTGCATGAGATCATTCAAGTGGTTTCCTTGTGAGACGTTTAAGGAAAACTACAAAATGCTCCACGACAGATTTAATGAGAAGTGGAAATTAGATTCAACAGCGTTGGGGTTATCATCCGATGCTGAAGAAAGACTTGAACAGTTAAGAGAATTTATGACTTCAGCGGGGCCGGAGAGTGAAGCAGCGGCGTAAACCGGAAAGGAATAATATGACCGTAGTAGAGTTAATGGAAAAGTTAAAGAAATGCGATCCCAATGCCAGTGTTTATACATACGATAACGAATATGGTTGTAATGATATCATTGAAGACGAACACGTTCGCATAGAAGGAAGTAATGTCGTTTAGGCGGATATGAAGGAGATGTGGTCACATGACCGAAGATAGCAAGAAGATATGTCAAGCCCTTATTAGAGGGCTAAAAATGATCGTGAAGTTATTGGAGGATTTAATAAAAGATTAACCTTCTATAAATAAAAGTCAGTTTGTCCCTCGCAAGACGCACACACTGATTAGTCAGCCGCACTTCCAAGTCCCGCTGAGATGAAAATAACAATTCATTTCGTGGGGCTTTTTTATTGCCTCCGAAACAACAAGGAGGGCTAAAAAGTGAGTAAAATCAGTGGTGTAAATGGAAAAGTAATGTACGGGAGTGTTGTCGTGGCCAACATGGTGTCGTGGTCGATGAGTGGTTTCAGTCTGCCGGTAACTTCGGCTCCCACCGCGTTTGGAGACACCGGAACCAAGGTCTACGAAGTGGCGGAACTGGGAGAGGCCGGGACGCTGGAATTTAACGGGAACTATGATCCGACTGATATCAATGGCCAGTTGGCTTTATCGGCTCTTTGTCAGGCAGGTACACATCTGACAAATCTCTATCTCTATGCCAATGTCAGTACGTTCTGGAGAGTTGCATCAGGTGGTTACATTATTGTCACGAAAGCAAATGCGGTGACCTTGCCGAGAAACAATTTTGGAACGATTTCCTTTTCCGGGCAGGTTTCCAGTCAAGCGATGGAACAGATAGGATCAGGTTCGTAATTTAAACCGGGAGTCCCGTAATGGTGCTGGGATTCCCACAACAAGGCATTGCCTGAAAGAAAAGAGTGTAGAGTCATGTTTGTTGATCTTGAAAACACAAAAGGAGAGTGGTTTGATTTCCGTATGTCGAGTGTTGATCCGAACACGGGAGATATTGTCTGGGGCGAACCGGTCAAAGGCGTGAGGGTACAGATAAGAAGTTGGAAACCGTTTTTTGACGATCAAATAAATTCAAGAGAACGGATTGTCGAATGGAAGATTAATCCTAAAACGCGGCAGAACGAGCGGCATTCAAATCTGAAAGACTTGACCATAGCTGAAATTAAAAAGCAAAAAGATGATGCGATTGATTACGCTATTACAGGTCTTGAGGGATGGAATGACAAAAAGACGCGCAAGGTTATCGAATGCACAAGAGCAAATAAAATCGCTTTGATGCAAAAAGATTTCTTTGATCGCTTCTTTGCGGACTGCCAGCAGGCCATTGATAGCCGAAGCGTAGAAGAGGAAACAACAAAAAACTCTGTGAGTGGGCCGGTTATATAACTTTGTATGGGGGAGATGATCCCCCTTACTGTCCCACTCGATGCAGAATAATGATGGGTGAAAGAACTCCGCCGCAAGAACCTCCATGCGATACCTGTATGGATGAAAAAAAGCGGGTAGAGTTACTTTCAGAAAATGAACCGGCTGCTAAAATTTACATAGCGATCAGAGGACAGACGATAAAGATATGGAACGGGGAACGTGATATTCCGGTTGATATAAACCACCTTGCGGTGTGGGCTATGATTGATGCTTATGAAATAAAAAATAGGTTGGAAGTGTTCAACAGGATATTAAGGGCATGGCATGAGGCTCAACAGAGAAAAAGGGATAACGAGGGATAACCGATGCGGAATAAAATGAAATCATTTGTAACGAAGAGTCATCTTCATTGGCTTTCCTTTTTTCTTAATGTTTTTCTCAAATTCTCGGACAATAGAGTCGGGGGTTGTTATGGGAGGCAATGCTCTAAAAGAAATAAATTTAGACTCGTCACTGGATATATTATCAAGAGTGCATCCCTTATCGAGATGAATTATTGTCATGTTGGCTTCAACAAAGTCTTTCATAAATTCAATAAAAACATCTTTCATCGGCCTGCCTTGCTGGGCGCAAGCGGCCTTGAATTGCCGGTAAATATCTTCGGGAATGTTCTTAAACAAGATTGTTTTCATATTTCATCTTTTCCATCCTATATCGGATTTTTCAAGAGTTCCGTCGGTGTAAAGATGCATAACAGAGCCATCTTCAAGACACAAATCAATTCGATGTTCCGTACCACCACGAGTCAATGCATGAACTATTGGAAGTCCAGTTCTTGTTTTCAGTTTTTCAGTTTTCTTCGGGGAAAATGCACAGCGAGCCATTATTTAAACCTCCATGATATGCATTTAAGTCTAACTTATATTATATTTATTATCCTGTCAAGAAATATCTCGGGAGGCGTGTAATGCGAGTTAGTAACTGGGCACCTGAAAAGATAACCGCTGAAGTCGAAAAGACGGCGATGGATAGGCTTGCAAAGGCCGGGGAAATTGTAGCCAACAAAGCCAGACAAACAGCCGCGTTTATCGACAAGACAGGAGAGTTAAGGAAGTCAATCCGGGTAACTCGTTTCAAGGATGATCCGAAGTTAAATATTCGAGTGTACGCGGGAGGAAGAAAAAAGGGTGATCCCTTCTATGCGCCCTTCGTCGAATATGGTCATGGCCCAAAGAAGAAAGCACATCCCTTTATGAGACCGGCCTTAAATTCGTCAAAGTCTCAGATTAAAGACATTGTTCAAGGTGGTGCGTAATGGCTGGATCAAATCTAGGCACAGTTTGGGTCGAATTAAGTTTAGATGATAAAATTTATAAACAAAAACTTGGCGAAACATTAACGAGTTCGACAGCAACAGCCAAAGGCATAGAAACAGCATGGCGGGCATTAGGGACTAAATCAGATGCCACTTTCGATCAAATGAGAAAATCTGCTGAAAATGCCTATACATTAATTGCTACTGCTTCAGGGAAGGCTTCACAAGAAACTATACGTGCTCAACAAGCCGCAGCCGACAAGATCAAATCTATCAATGAACAGCAATACGGCCAGCAAGCAACGTGGATTGAAAAGACAAAGGCTAACTGGCTAGGCTTAACTTTGGCAGTTGGCGCGGCAATGGTAGCCATGAATAAGGCCGCAGAATTTGTAGAACTTGGAGCAAAAGCACAACAGGCAGAGGATTCCTTTAAACGTGTTGCCGAGTCGTCAGGAGAAAGTGCCGATAAAATAATTACCAGCATGAAACGCGCAACGGTTGGAACCGTGGATGATTCTGATTTAATGCAAAGAGCTGTCAAAGGTATGATGCTTGGATTGTCTGGCGATGCTATGGTTAAGATCGCAGAAATGGCGCGGCTGGGGGCGCGTGTTGCCGGTACAAGTGTTGCCGATGCTATTGAGGGGATCACGAACTCTATTGCAACCGGAATGCCGAGGGCGTTGAAGCAGTACGGTTTGGCGTTAGGCCCAGAAGTTAAAATAATTACAGCGGCGCAAACAGCAGGGGTTGAAGGCATTAACTTAATGACTCTTGCACAAATGAATTTTGACATCCAGTTAGCAAGACACGGAGAAATTCAAGCGAACGCAATTGAACAAACTCAAATATTTAAGGCGCAAATAACAGAATTAAAAGAACAGTTAGGCGGGGCATTAATTGCTTTGCTTCGGCAAGATTACGGACTATTGCAGGCATTGGGTTCTGGGTTTCTGTATGCGGCTGGTGCGACTAATTACCTTGTAGCGGGTTTGGCTAATGTTGCGGCATGGACGGCTGACAAACTTGGGTTTGATGAAAAAGCAAAATCCATGAAAGCCTATGCCGACTTCGCAACCGCAACAGCTAAACAATTAATAGCTGATGCTGACGCGATGAAAAATAGAGGAGTGGCAAACATAACAGGTAACGCGGAGTCTAGTAAGACCGGCACTACGAGTGATGCACAAGCAAAAATAGCACAACTGGAAAAAGACAAGGCGGCATTCTTAAAGGATGTAAAAGACCGTACCGCCGCCATGAAGAACGCTGGCAAGAACGAAGCAAAAGATGCCCAGAATAATCTTGCTGGTCAGTTATCCGATATAAAATCTCATTATGACGCGGCTATTGCATTAGATACTCAGTGGTATGAAAGACAAAAAGAAAATGGCGCAAATTCTGTTGATCTTGACAATCAATATTATGATAAAAAAAATGCCGATTTGTATTCGAGTTACGACCAGCAATGGAAGTTAATCGAACAATCCAGCGTTAGGGAATCGGAAAAATATAAAAATCTTACGGCACTAAATAAAACTTATGAAGATGCGCTCGGTAAGAACAGAATTGAATTGACAAAAAGCCTTATCGCTGACGAAAAAACACACATTGACGTTATGGCCGCCGCCTATAAAACAATCGGAGATTATTCGGATACTGCGCAAAAATATGAAATAGCAAAAATCAATGAGACTTATAAAATAAAACATGCCTCTGTTAAGGCTGGATCGCAGGAAGAAATTGATTTGGAGAAAGCGAAACAGACCGAAATATTTAAACTTCAAAACTCCAGTTATCAAACATTAATAGATATGGAATTATCATATTTGGAAACGGTAAAAGGGCCGTATTCTGAAACCTACAAAGCAGTATTTGAAGAATCATTAAAAAATCAGGCCGCCGCTCTCGAACTGGCAATGAAAAACGCTGGCCTTGAATTTGACAAAGAAGCCTGGTTAACTCAAAAACAAAACGAAGAACTAGCCAAGAGGCTAGAAGCACGGGCAACTTATTACATGGCAATCGGCGGCATGGAAGACAAGGCAAATTCCGCCGCGCTTGCAGCAATCGAGATTAGAAAACAATTAAATATTAAAGCATACGGAGACGAAGTAGCTGCCGATAAAACAGCTGCGCAGTCAACGATTAAATCTCAGCAAGATATTATCGATGCAATGAATACAAGATTTGACACTGAGCATAAATATCAAAAAGATTCTATCACCAATGCTGTCAGTGTTTGCGATAACGCCATGTCCCTAATGGATAAAGAATCCAAGGGTTATCAGATAATGCAAGACGCCAAGAAGGTTTTGCAGATAGCTGAACTGGCGATGGAAATTGAAAAGAATATTAAAATACTGGCATTTGGTGTTGCACAATCAACGTCGGCTGTAGCGGCGGCGCAAGTTCAGAATGCCGCCAATGCTTCAACGGCTGTCACTGGGGCCGTTGCCTCTGTTGCGAGTGCAGGAATAGGGATTCCACCGTATAGTTTCGCGAATGTTGCAGCTATGATCGCTGTCATGGCCGGTGTTTTGGGAATGGTGGGAATAGCTTTCGGCGGCGCAAGTGCATCTTCCGGTGCTACGGCCACAGCCTCACTCCCTACCAGCACAGTTTTAGGAGCCGAAAACGGCACGGGCAGCCAGTCGGTTGAAAATGGTTATAAACTTTTGCAAGATACCTACGATCTTGAAAACGTCAAACTGACACGAATCTATGATGAATTAAAAGACCTCAATTCCAACATAACCGGACTGGTCAGAAACTATGTAAGCACTGGCGGAGTTTCTTCAAGTGATTTTACGGTGTCCGGTGATTCGACAAGTAAATATGCCGATATTTATAATAGCGATTGGATGAGTCTTGCCGGAGTTGGAAGTTCTTTCACCAATACTGTAATGGGTGGGTATTCAGGATGGGCAACAACTGGCGCGGATGTTTTAGGCGGTCTTCCTGGCCTCAGCCAGATAACAACTTGGGTTTCTGATTTTCTTGGAGATGCAATAAGTTCCATCTTTGGCGGTGCTCAATCATCCGAGGTTACTCAGTCGGGTATTGCTATTGGCGAGAATGTCGTCGGCAGTATAATTTCCGGTGCGCAAGCGTCCGCACAATCATTTGGACAAGTTACTACCACAACGGACGGCGGTTGGTTTAACGGAGACGACACTTCAGTATCTAATCAATACGGGACTTTGGATTCAAGCATCTCCGATATGCTGACAAAGGTATTTAAAGGTATCGGCGGCACCCTTGTCTCTCTATCAACTGAACTTGGAACAAACACGCAAGACGCGCTGAATTACACTTTTGCGGCCATTAATATAGACCTACAGGGTAAGACGACGGATGAAATTAATACTGCTTTGTCTGATTATATAAACAACATTGCTGACACAGCGGTTTCGACTCTTTTCGGTTCCATTCTTACTCAATACCAGAGTTTAGGGGAAGGCCTCTATGAAACCGCCGTGCGTTTGGTAAATGACAAACTCACTATTTTAAAAGCGCTAGAAATGACCGGTCAGTCTTTCCACGGCACGGCAACCGCCGCGATCGCCATGTCAGAAAACTTGATTTCTCTGGCTGGGGATTTGAGCACCTTAACTGACGCAATGGGTGTATATTACGACAAATTCACCTCAGATGAAACCAAACAGAGTGATTTGCAAACGAGCCTAACCTCCACACTGGCCAAATACCACCTCTCATTAGGCGCTACACGAGATTCTTATACGAGACTAGTGGATTCCCTTGACCTGACGACGAAAAGAGGCCAAGCGGCGTATGTCGCCCTAATGCAACTGTCTGGTTCAGCAGATCAATACTATACTTATTTGGAAACTGCACAGGCTGCGGCAACCGACGCACAGGCTGCGGCTGCACAGGCCTCGGCAGATTTAGCAACACAACAGCGGAGTATTGAAATCCAAATAATGACAGCGCAGGGCGATGCGGCAGGCGCCCTTGCCGCAACGAGAGCCGATGAACTAGCAGCGATGGATGAGTCTTTAAGGCCCCTACAGGAACGGCTTTACGCTTTACAGGACGAAGCGACGGCAATTACAGATTTAACAACTGCGGTTGATGGATTAAACACCAGAGCGCAGACAATAGCACAATTCATAACCGATATGGGGATGAGTGATCAGGCACCTGTTCAATCAGCAGCGGCATGGGATACAGAATATGCAAAACAAAGAACGCTTGCTATGGCTTCCGGTGCCACAGATCAGCAAATTTCCGATTACCTTGCTTTTGCGAAACAGTATCTAAGCTATGAACAGTCTTATGGTACAACCGGAAGTTATCAAGCGATCTACGATGCTATAATGAAGGATGTGACCAGCCTTGGAACATCAACAAACACAGCCCTTGATATTGCACAACAGCAATTAGACGTATTGATACAAATTAGAGACGGGAATGGTGTTCAAGCATCGTACGCGTCGGGGACAGATTATGTTCCGGAAACCGGATTATATAAACTACATCAGGGCGAGATTGTCACCACGAAAACTAATTCCGTGAAAGCTCTAGGTGCCGCGATCGGTGAATATATCGTTAACAGTAATGGTGGGTCTAACGGCGGGGATATTCATGTTAGTGTGCAGATTGATGGTCGGGAAATTGGAAACGTAGTTGCTAAGCAAACAAGAACAAATCCGGATTTGCAAAAGTCTATAAGGAATCTAAATTAAATGGCTGCCTTCGAAATTTACGATCATATTTCTGCCGCGACTGCTGATTACGATTATACCTTATCAATAAAGGCGCAGGGTATTGTTACGGAAGATGGATATAAAAATCAGGTCATCCACCTTGCCGATGATAATTCTGAGGAACGGATTACCTTGGCGGTTAATTCAATATTTTCTGTTTCGTGGGCGTGGGGACTTTTGTCAGAGGAGGATTCGGGAACTATCTTTGATCTCTACCACGACCCGGTAAAGGCCAACGGCATGGGGCGCAGTTTTAAGTGGCTTGGACATGACGGCCATACCTATGTCGTACGTTTCGATTGTAATCTCTCTCGTTCCGGTAATTCAGTGAAACGCTGGGGACTTCCGGGAATTAAATTGAAAATATTGGGGAGAATTGCTGATGTTCTGGAATGGGAATCCGGCACTTCGTGGGAATCCGGCACTTCGTGGGGTGCGGTATAATGCTTAACCTTACTACAACTCAGGCCGCAATAGTTGCCCTTGATAACAAGACGGCTAAATGGGCTTTTTATATTTACGACAAAAACGGCGTGGAGTATATTTATACGTCAGGATCACTTGACTCGGTAACTTCATCTATCATCCTTAGTAATTTTTCCGGCATTAACCTTCAGCGGAACTATGCCGAGAATACAGTTATTTCACCGTCAGAAGTTACCTTTGATATTTCCAATTCTGGGAATGTTTTGAACTTTTTGGATTTCAAGGGTGGCAATGTTCTGATTGAATTATGGCTTTCCGACGGGACGCAGGATATTAAAGTCGCTGGCTGGCGATTCAGGATTAAAGTTGCACAACCCGGATACCAGAATCTTAAAATCACGGCGCAAGATTTTCTTCAAGATTATTTAACAGGTTACTATCCGAACACCCGTCTACCAGAAGATATTTTCCCTTCTGACCGTACTTATTCCAGCGATGGGCTTTGTGTACCTGTACCTTTCGGGCAGGCTTACGTTCCGCTTCGAGATGTTTTTATCACTTCCGCCGGGTATATAATGCTTGGCGATCCGGCCAAAACTTATACTATCTCCGCAATCCGTTCGCCTCGGTCATGGGGTATGAAATCTGAATATTTCAGCGGGGCTTATACTTTTACTCAATCCACAAAAGCGGATGCAGACGGCGTAAACTGGCGAGTATTTCAAGCGATTATTGCCGACATTAATAGTGACGGTGTGGCCGACTCTCCGGGAAGCTGGCTTATTCCCGGCGGATCAAGTCTTGACACTCCTGTTCAATTCACCAGATCAGACACGGTGGGTTTAACTAATTTTGCCGACCTGATTGCCTTTGTCTTGAAGGATTTTGGCATACCAGCGGCCTTTATTGATGAAGCGGTAACCTTTGCAGCAGCCAAAACAATATTTACGGGCTGGGGATTAACCTGCAATGGAGCTTTCTGGTATAAGCAAGATCGTCAAACAGTTTTGGCAAACCTCTTGAATCAATGCCATGCTTGTCTGCGAGTTGGTGAAAAAATTGAACTCCATGTAATTAGCAAAACCAGTAAGAAAACAATTACAGGGGCGGAAGTTTTGCGAACATCAGAACAGGGTGAAGGCTCTTTCTCTTATCAGGATATTGTCAACACAGATTTATCGGATAGTGGTTATGTCGCATGGCAGACAGTTGATGAAGCGCAGGATGAATTTATAAAAACATTGGTAGCTGTAGATGCTGTAGCTAATGTAGTTTCTGCCGATACTCTGGAATGTGCATTTGTTCAGGATTCAGAGAATATAAAACGGATTGGAATTTTATATTATCAGAGAAAATATTTAAAAGAAGCCGAAGCCGGGTTCTCAGGAAAAGGAACCTGTTTGGCTTTACAGCCGGACGATAGTATCACGATTAGCGCGGATAATTACGGCGGCGTTTATGATGTTCTTATTGATTCGGTTCAGATCAATAAAGACCTTTCAATTCAATTTCAATGTTCAAAATACAGTTTACCTTTTCAAGACTGGGCGGATTTATCCGTTGTGCCGTTAGTTGTACCAACTGATTCCACCGATACTTCATGGACTCCCGTTGTTTCCGGGCCCGATGATGGGGCTAATACGAATGTTTTACCGGGAAGAATTAGAATCGGGGAAACGAATAATTATATTGTTTTAGACCCGATTGATCCGTTGAGAATTTCCCTTTATTACGGCGGCGTGGAAAAAATACGCCAAGGTAATCTCAATGGATTCCTGGGTTATACGCTGAATCTTTACGGCATTGGGATCGGTGATACTGATAGTTATTTAAAATATGATTCAGTTAATGGATTGAGGATAAAGGGCGCAATTACTTTAACTTCCGGCGATGTGCCTTGGGGTTCTGTATCCGGGGCAACAAAGCCAGCCGATAACGCCACGGTGGGGGCAACTTGGGGCTCAAATCTTGGATCGATTCCTGCCATACTTGGAGCTCCTTCAGGTGACGGTCTTTATTTATCCTCCACTTATATGGGATTTTACCAAAGTTCTGCTTGGAAAACTTATATTGATAATGCTGGAAATTTTTCTTTAGGTGATATCCACGGCGGCAATGTTGGCTTGGATTGGAATCAAAGCGCGGGGACGTTGACTATTTACGGTAATATTATATTACAGGCTGGGTGTTCTATTTTATGGACCGCCGTTTCGGGTAGCGGCAAACCTGCAAATTATGCTGATGTGACACTTGCTGCAATTAATGGAGGCCTTTCCGTTACTGGCGGCGGTATAACCCTTAGTGCTGGCGGAGCAATTAAAGGTGGACAGACATCTTACGCAACAGGCACGGGGTTCTTTCTGGGGTATGAAAGTAGTGTTTATAAATTTTCAGTAGGCGACGGCACTAATTTCTTAAAATGGGATGGAAGTGTTTTTAGCGTTAGTTTGTTGGGATCATTCAAAACAGCAACCACCGGAAAAAGAATTGAGTTAAGCGTTGCCAATAACGAACTGTATTTTTATGGTGATCGTGGCGATGGAACGATTGAACAATTAGTAAACATAGGATTATTGAGTAATGGCATAGATTTGTATGTTGGGTATTTTGGAGGTGAGGACTCTCGTCACGTCGGCGTTGCCGGGGTGAGTTTGGGTAATATCGGTGTTGAAGGGATAAGCACTTCCGGCATTGGCGTTTACGGGGTAAGTGGTTCGTGGTACGGAGTTTACGGACAAAGTACGACTGGTTATGCCATTTGTGGCGTTGGAGATTCTTACTTTACAGCGAATGTTTCCGCTCTTTCTTTCACTGACCGTACGCCACATTATGAAGGTGATGCTCTCACAGAAATAATAAAGATTACAGGTAAAGACGGGCAAATAGATCATTCAACTTTGCCTGCCTTTGCACAGAAGAAAACAACGGTACAAAAGAAATACACCGACGAAAACGGCAAGGAAAAGCTCACAGACGAACCGGCAGACGGTAGAGATATTGGAGCCATGGTCTCTATTTTAACAGTTGGAATGCAACAGCTTATAAAAAAGGTGGAAACCTTAGAAAATAAAAAATAAGAAAGGAAATTTATGAAAACATTTATTATCACTGAACAGCAGGCGCAGACTATCGCAAACTACCTCATTAAAAAACCATTTGAGGAAGTTGTGGGATTGATCCAAATATTGCAGACCTTACAGGTATACGAACCGGATGTAAAATCGGAGCTAAAGAAGGAGGGTTAAAATGAAAAAACTATTCGCGTTAATTATGATTTTAATGATGTTGAGTGCCTTTACTGATATTTCAATGTCTCGAACCGTTTACATCAAAGATACACGTACTGGTGGAGGCGCAACCTCCCTTGACGGGATTGACGGAGCGTTACTTGCGGACAAAGATGCTGCAACAGTTTATTTATCAGGGATAGAATATATCTACGTCCTCAATGCAACTTCTGGGGCGACTGACAACGGTACAAGTATAATTGCGCCGGATACGAACGCAGGAACGAAACGGTGGATTTTGCAATCCGCTGGCGGTGGCGGCGCAACCATTGACGACACCAAGGGAAATGGAGATACAGCCTACGTCTGGTCTGCCGACAAGGTATTCGACCAACTGGCTTTGAAATTATCCCTCGCTGGTGGGACTCTGACAGGCAATCTTCTTTTCTCAACCGATAACACGTTAGATATTGGTGCTTCCGGCGCGACAAGGCCGAGAACTATTTATGCTGGAACAAGTATTATTACTCCGGCCCTTACTATTACCGGTGCCTCCGGTTTAACCCTATCTAAGCAATCAGGCGTTGCGGGTACAGGTCTCATGTTTGATGATTATTCAACTGAGGCCTTTGGTGATGGCTGGATGGGTTCTCACCAGACGGGTGCTTTGGGCGCAAACAGGTATTATCAATTTCCGACTGCGGCTAATACAGCTGGACAAATAATGGTTTTTGGGGCTCCTGCGGGCGGGGTATCTATCGCAACGTGGGCAAATCCTTCCTCTGGTGGTGGCGGTGTGACAGGTTCAACTACTCCAACTTCCGGTGATGCTGCTGAATGGAATGCCAGTTTAAACCTTGCAGCAAATCAATTTATCGCCGGTGTAAATAAGGCAGCGGCAAGTGGTGGCACGGTCACCATGACTATTGCCAGCCCCTATACTCAAATCAGAACTGGTTCCTCAAACGAGACTGATGTTCTTCCGGTTGCCTCAACATTACCTAATGGATGGGGCCAGATGTATATCAATAGTTCGACGGGAATAATCACAGTCCAGACCTCTGGGTCGAACGTAATTTTAGCGGTACCAGCCGGCGGCTCACTATGGGTTTCGGTTCAGGATAGCACGGCAGGAACAGGCTTAGCTAGTTGGACGTATGCTTATAACTCAATTTTTGCAGGAAGTGATGGCCAGTACCGGATTGTCATTACAAATAATTCCGCAATATCTCCCACGGCCTCAGCGGATGAACTTTATCCAGAAGCGCACGTGTGGAAAGTAAATCAGAACGGAACGGAATCAAGCGTTGCGATTGGCCCGACAGCAGGGCAGATATCTTTTACCGGCCCGACACAAGCGAGAATTGTAACGCTCCCTGATGCTGCCGTAACAATTCCAGCAAATCCAATGGGTGGAACACTTGGGGCAACTACTAATATTATTCCAAAGGCAAATGGAACGGGAACAGCTACACTACAGGCATCGGGTATAACTGAAGATGGAACGAATGTCGGCTTAGGTGCGTTAAATCTTGTCACAACCGGAACTATTCAAGGCGGAATTAAAATAAGTTCTGATGCTGATGGAATGTCTGAATCGGAAATGACCGCAGTTGGTTTGTACGGTTCTTTATTCATGGCTACGGGCGCAGGAACTTGGACTCTACCTACCGCAGTAGCGGGAATGTCGGCTTGTTTAATGGATAGCGGTACAGCGCATGACCTTATCTTAGATGTTCAGGCGGGTGATGACGTTCAGCTTTCAGGAACGGAACAGGCTAATAGAGTGGGTATTACAAACGCCTCTGGTTCTTCCACAGGGGACTTTGTATGCGTGGTTGCTATTAGTGCAGGGCATTGGGTGACATTAGGTAAAAGCGGAACATGGGCTAGTCAATAAGGAGACTTTATGAAACGAATTTTATTAATATTAGCGTTCCTTTTTCTTTGTAGTTTCTCTGTTGATGCAAGAATGAGCGTTGCCGTGGCGGCTGGAAGTGCTGGTACTTCCTGCACCGCTCAGACAATCACATGGAATACTCAACCAGCGGCAATGACCGTTGGTGACGCCGACCAGACACTTAATCAGGCGACAGCTTCCGGTGGCGGGGCCGTTACATATACATCTGCAAACACAGGAATATGTACAGTGGTTAGTGGCCCAAAACTTCACGCAGTCGGGACTGGGAATTGTGTTATTCACGCCAGCCAAGCGGGGAATGGGACGTACTGCGCGGCCTCAAGTGTGAACAGTAGTGATGTGGTGGTGAGTGCTCCAACGCCCACTTTCCAATTCGGGATTAATACTACAAGTGGGTATAGTAATGTCACTGGAGCCTTAAGTGGTGTTGTTAATGTTATCGGCCCTTATACGGCAGGTAGTTCAGCCACGATACCTTTCATTAAAACTTATTCATCCGGTAATGGTAATGTTAAAGTGGCTCTATATGCAGATACAAGTAATACACCAGTGAATAGTGCGTTATTGGCTGTTCAAAATACATCTACAGCCGTAGTTGCTGGATATAATGAAATTTATTTTACAGCGCCGTATAATGTTTCAGCAGGAACAAAGTACTGGATTGGTTTAATATGTGACACAACTAATATTATCTACGGCGTAGCCACTTCAGGTACTGATTATTATATAGTATTGGGTTACTATACTGGATATAGTTTTCCAAGTACGTGGACAGTAACCGCTAATACACCAGAAACTTTAGTCATGGGGGCTTGGGGATATTAAATGAAAAAACTAATAGTAATCTTTATTATTCTTTTATACTGCGTGCCAGTTTTCGCTTATGACCAATATTATATAGGTGCCATTGGTCAATCAAACGCCCACAAAGGCTGGTACACGGCCTCCGATACTGGAACAGATAGTGGAACGCCTGACGCTCATTGCTATGTGTCAACCAATGGAACATCTTGGAGTGCACCGGCCTATTCAGCCTCAATAGCATTCTGTAACACGATAGCGGCAGCAAAACCAAATATAGATATACGCATGATATTGGGCGGAATGGATTCGTCTTCTCTAACTTCTACCTGTCAAATTCTTGCCGGATATTGGTTGTACCACGGTGGAGACGCTACGTACTATTGGACACCATTTGCCAACGCGGTAACGGCGGCTGGTGGAACTCTTGACGGTATAGTATTTATTCAAGGTGAAACGGAAGGGATAAATAATTGCGGGGTTGCTGGATATCAGACAGACCTTCAAAGTTTCTTTACCCAAATTAGAACAGCTTACGGAACTCCAAAAATAGTAGTTGCAGGATTAAATTCTTATGCCGGTTCAAAATACACGGAAGTCAGGGCAGCACAATCCGCAGCGTGTACGGCTGACGGTTCAGCCCTCTATGTAAATATGACTTCTTATGGAAGTGGGGTACATTACACGGCTACAGAGAATATCACGGTTGGAACAACACTGGCAGCAGATTTGATTGCAGACACCACTCCACCGACAGTCTCAATCACTCAATCAAGTCCGCAGGCGATCAGTGCAGACACGATTACACTAACCGGTACAAGTTCTGATGCTGTTGGCGTATCGGGAAATAAAATAAGAGTTGACTCATTGCCGGATGCTACACACGGGACGGCTTGCACCGGTACGACTTCATGGTCATGCACTATCACTGGATTCAGTTCAGGCGCAAATACTCTCTATGTTTCCGGTTACGATGCCGCTGGGAATTATACGCAGACAGGCAATAGCATCACGGTGAATTATACACCGACCAGCTCAACTACCCTATCCCCTCAGTACGGAATAAAATTAATAGGAGGAGCAGTTTATGAATAGGCGATTACTTTTAGCAATACTTTTTCTCTTTATCTCCACAACCTGTTTTGCAGCGGGGCCGGAAATCTTTATGACGAGTGGGGCGAGTGCGGCGGCGTGTTCTCCTACAACTATCATTACTAAAAATGATCCTCCATCGTCTTCCATTTCTATGACGACATATTATCTTTCTCAACAAATAACCGTGAGTGCAGGTACAGTTATAACATCATGGGAAATAGCAGTGGCGGGACTTGCAACAACAACAATGAGTTGTCATTTCGAAACTGATTCCGGGAGTGGCCCAACAGGAACAACGGTTAGCGGTTCCACTGTCGACCTTACTAAAGTTTTTTCAGCTACTATGACCTATGAAACATTTACCCCTGCTTCTCCGCTCACAATGTTGGCAGGAACATATAATGTTGTGTGTCACAATCCAGGCGACTTGCAGTGGGGTTATAAATCAGGAGGTTCTTTCTATTATGATGCTGATGGTGCGGGGGCATACACGCACAATGAAGCTAATGGTCTCAGTATAAAAGTTAATGGATGTGGAAGCGGGTCATAAAATTAGCCAGAGATTATAACATGAAAAAAATCTTATTGATATTACTTTGCTTATTGCTCCTAATTCCAAGTTATTCATGGGCGGCAAACTGTGGAGGTTCACCGACTATTTACTATGTTGATTTCGGAGCCGCCAATGACACAGCCGATGGGTTGGCTACGTCAACTCCTTGGAAGCACGTTCCCGGTGATGTGGGAGGAAGTTGGCATGATTCTAATTGTACCCTTCAGGCAGGAGATAAGGTAATCTTCAAGGGTGCGGTTGCCTATAACAGTTCCTTTGAAGTAACTTCCGGCTCTGGAGATGCAACTGCCAATAGAGTTATCTATGATGGCGACTCTGGTACTTATGCAACACGGTGGGCGTCTGGTACAGACAAGGCCATTATTCATGGGCAAGATACTAGGGAAGTTACTATTACTGGGACTAGTAAAAATTATGCCACGATCAATAGTTTTGAATTAAAGAATACGATTGGAGTTCCTTACAATGGGACTGGAGCTGTAGATTTAAATTCATGTAGTTATATTACCGTCACGAATTGCAACATCCACACGATTGGTCATTTTGGAATAAGCGGCACAAGTTGGGCTGCCCCAGGGCCGCAAGGTCTGGGTATCAGGTTATCCGCTAGCACCTATTGTAAGATTCTTAATAATACATTAACGAATGTTTATAGCATCAGTATTATATCCATTGGTGGGTCATATAATGAGATAGGCGGTAATACCGTAGCCAGTTGTTCGGTTTGGGGAATAGACATTGCCAGTGAATCAAATTCTTCAATCCACAATAATATCATTCCTAATATGGGTGCTTGTTATATACCCTGTGTGGATGAGACTTGTTCGGCGGCTATCCATATTGATGGAATGATCGTGATGAACACCACTGCCCACTCAACAATGTCAAATCTGTCAATATATGGCAATCTTTTTTACTATGACCAAACTGCTCCAAGTTGCCAACTAACTGCTGCCTTGTTTATAACTGAAGGTGGAGGTGAAACCGATTATAATTATGATGGCTTAAAAATTTACAATAATGTCTTTTCAAATGTTTGGTCATGTGATGGGAATATTTATCTTCAGTATTCTAATTTTACAAATACTTATATTTATAACAATTCTTTTAATG
>Ga0209385_1000205_pt1 | contig 23082 bp, 17 predicted proteins | sample NGEPerB_FD_184506 | JGI IMG/M metagenome (GOLD analysis project Ga0209385, IMG submission 184506) | Arctic peat soil microbial communities from the Barrow Environmental Observatory site, Barrow, Alaska, USA - NGEE PermafrostAB12-B... | ecosystem: Environmental > Terrestrial > Soil > Wetlands >... | reverse complement strand
GGGCGGGTCTGCCCCGGGATGGCCGGCCTCGAGATCGGGCAGACCCGCACATTTTCGTTCGAACGCATGGCGCTGCACGAGCCGTCTAAAAAGACGGTCGTCCGTGACCTGAAGGTCCTTCACACCCCCGAGGGACGGCCGTGGACGGTCGACGTGACCTATGCCTCCGACGCGCTCGACGCGAAGGTGGTGGCGCTGCATTACCTCCTCGACCCGCCCTCGGAACTCTACGAAGGCATCCTCGAACGCTACGGCAAGGGAACGCCCGTCGCATCCGATCCGGGAATGTCGTCCTGGGCGGTTCGGCAGTGCGGGATACGCCTGCGCTATCGCAGGGGCATGTCCGAGAACGGGCAGCGCCGCGTCGAGGAGATGTGGGTCGAGCCTCTCGCGAAGCCGGCCCCCGCCAAGAAAAAGGGCTGAGACCAGGGGCGGTAAATTGCTCGGGCCGTTGACGGACGCGGTCGCCGCATGAAGCGCGTGCTCGCGGGAATCGCGGCGGCGGCCGTCGCCGCGGTGCTGCTCGCCGGTGCCACGCTCGGCGTTCTCGTATCCCGGAACCTCCCGGACCTCTCGTTTCCGAAGATCCCCGGACTCCGCGCGAAGGTGACGGTCGCGTTCGACGACCGCGGCGTTGCCACGGTCACGGCGGCCGATGCCGGAGACGCATATCGCGCCCAGGGGTATCTGACGGCGCGCGAAAGGCTCTTCCAGATGGAGCTGCAGCGAAGGCTCGCGGGAGGCGAGCTCGCCGAGATCTTCGGGCGCGTCGCGCTTCCCTCGGACCGGCTGCACCGGATCTATGGCTTCTCGCGCGTCGCCGAGGCGGCCGTCTCGCTTCTTCCGGCGGACGAGCGTGCGGACGTGGCCGCTCTGACCGACGGCATCAACGCCTTTCTCGACACGCACGCGGGGCGCTGGGGGCTCGAGTTCACCCTCCTGCGGTTGACGCCGCGAAGGTACACGCCCGCCGACGCGCTGCGCGTCCTCCTCATGATGTGCGAGGAGCTGTCCTCCACGTGGCGTAAGGACATTGCCGCCGAGCGCCTCCTCTCGCGGCCGTTCTCCGTGCGGCGATTCCTCACGTCCGGATTCACGGCCGACGATCTCGTCCTCATTCCCGATGCCGAGAAGCCCGAGCTGCCGCCGGTGCCGGGCCTCGGCGACGCGGCGCCGCTTTCTTCTCCTCTCTCGGCCCTCGGCTTCAGGGCGGCGGACGATCCGGACGAAGTTCCGGGATCGAACAACTGGGCCGTCTCCGGCGCCCTCACGAAGAGCGGCAAGCCGATCCTCGCGAACGATCCTCATCTCGGGATCAGCGCGCCGGGAGTCTGGCTGCCGATGCGGTTCGTCATCGGCGGGCATCTCGTCGAGGGGGTCACGCTCCCCGGCCTGCCCGGCGTGACGATCGGGCGGAACGAGCGCGTCGCGTGGGCGTTCACGAACCTCTACTCCGACGTCGAGGATCTCTACCGCGAGTCGATCGTCGACGGCCGGGCCAGGCGCGGCGCGGAGTGGGAAAAGGTCGTCGAGCGCGAGGAGACGATCTTGGTTCGTGGAACCGCGGTGGAACGGCTCGTCGTCCGTTCGACGTCGCACGGTCCTTTCGTGACGGGGAATCTCGCCCTGAAGTGGGTCGCGCTCGACCCCGCGAATCTGAGGCTTCCGTCTTCGAGCGTGATGCGAGCCGGGGACCCCGAGGGCGTCGAGAGGGCCCTCGACGGATTCCTCGCGCCCGGGCAGAACGTCGTCTGGGCGGACGCGGCGGGAAATATCGGCTGGCGGGCCACGGGCCTCGTACCGATCCGCCGCCCCGGGACGGACGGCAGCATTCCCTATGACGGCTCGGACGCCCGGAACGACTGGCGCGGTTTCGTTTCCCAGGACGAAATGCCGCGCCTCGTGAACCCCAGGGAGGGTTTCCTCGCGACCGCGAACCAGCGCGTCGCGGGCACGAGCTGGCCCCACGTCCTCGGGACCGACTGGCCCTCGCCCGCACGGGCGCGGCGGATCGCGACGCTGCTAGAAGGAGCCGGGCGCGCGGGGCGGAAGCTCGATCGCGCGGCCGTCGAGGCCGTGCAGCTCGACACGGTGTCACCCGTTCTCGCCGCCACGATGGAGGCTCTCGCGCCGCTTGTTCTGCCGGAATGGAGAGGACGCTTCCGCGGCTGGGACGGACGCGCTGAAGCGGCCTCCTCGCGCTTTCTCGTCGCGCGCGTGTTCCGCCGGAAGTTCGGAGAGCGGGCCCTCAAGGCGTGGCGCGTCGCTCCCGACTTCGGCCTCGCGGAGTACCGCGTCCTGGATCTCGCGCGGGCGGACGACGCGGCGTTCCGCGGCGCCGGTCTCGGCACGAAGGCCGCCTTCGTGAAAGGCGCATGGGACGACGCGCTCGCCGATCTCGAGGCGAAGAACGGCAAGGACGCGTCTCGGTGGAGCTGGGGCGAGGCCAACCGGCTCGCTGTCCGCCACCCGCTCGGACGCGTGCCCGGCCTATCCTGGCTCTTCGATCCGCCTTCGTTCCCGCAGGAGGGGGCGACGGGGGTGGTACGCGTCGCGTCCCCGGGGTTCGGGCAGTCCATGCGTTTCATCGTGGACTGGGGCGCACCGGACGAGGCCACCCTCGTCGTCCCGTTCGGGGTCTCGGGACACGCGGGCTCCCGGCATCGCCTCGATCAGCTTCCGTTCTGGCGGGACGGCGATCCGTCGGGCGCGGCGACGCGCCTTTCGAGGCCCGCGCGGGAGACGGCCGGGTTCGTTCCGTGAGTCAGGGCCGGCCGCTGAACTAGACTTGCCGCCATGAGTGTTTCGATCACCGGCAAGCTCACCTCTTCAACCGGCACTGAACTTCGCCATGGCCCTTCCGGAGCGCTTCTCGAGACCACCGCACCGAAGGACAACGGCGGCGACGGAAGCCGCTTCTCGCCCACGGATCTCTGCGCCGCGTCCCTCGCCGCGTGCGCGGCGACGACGCTGAGCCTCTACGCGACGCGGAGCGGGATTCCCGTGACCTTCGTGACGTTCGAGATCGAGAAGCACATGACGCCCGAGCCCCCGCGGCGCATCGGGAAGCTCGTCGCGCGCTACCGCATCTCGTCGCCCTGCGGCGACGCGGACTTCCAGAAGCTCGTCAACGCGGGCAAGACTTGTCCCGTGAGGCGTTCGCTCCACCCGGACGTCGTCGTCGAGGAGGTCTGGGAGCGGGCGTGAATGGTCAGGGCGCTGGAGGAAAAGAGCCCGTCGGGCTCATGGGAATTCGTTCGACCTCGATCTCGTACCCGGCCTCCTCCCACGCGTCGAGCCCGCCTTCGAGCGGCCGGACGAGGCTGAATCCGCGGTCCATGAGAAGGCGTGCCACACGGGCCGCCGAGGCTTCATTGGGTCACGTGCAGTAGAGGACGATCTCCCGGTCGGTCGGCAGGTGACCGATCTTCTCGTCCAGCTCGAGGATGTCGACCACGATGGCCCCGGGGATGCGCCGCGCGTCGCGCATGCGCGCGTTGTTCGAGCGCACGTCCACGATGAGCGGCGCCTGCCCCTCGTCCATGAGCTTCCGCAGGTCGTGCACGCGTATGCGGGCCATCCGGAGAAATCGGTAGAAGCGGCGCCGCTGGGCCCACTTGAGACCGATGTAAAGAGCGAGCGCGCCGCCGAGGAGGACGATGGCGCCGCTGCCGAGATTCGCGAGAAACGCGAGGACTCCGTCGATTGTTCCGTGGAAGACGAGGCCGAGGCCGAGCGCGGTCCCGGCCCAGATCAGCGTTCCCGCGGACGTGAAGGCCAGAAAGCGGGGAAGCGTCGCGCCCGCCGCGCCGGCGAGCGGGGGCGCCACGGTGGAGTAGCCCGGAACGAACTTCGCGAAGAGAAGGGACGTCAGGCCCCAGGTGTCGAAGAGACCTTCGGTCTGGCGCACGCAGGAGTCGGGGGAGAGCGACAGCTTGCAGAGCGTCTTGAGGATCTTCTGCCCGTAGCGCCGGCCGAGCAGGAACCAGGCCGTGTCGGCCGCGACCGTGGCGAGGAACGCCGCGGCGAGCAGCTTTCCGAACGGTAGCTTTCCGTTGGCCGCGAGCGCGCCCGCGACGAGGAGCGTCGGGACCGCGGGCACCGGAATGCCGAGTTGCTCGAGGAGGACGTTCAGGAAGACGAAACCAACGCCGTGCCGAAGGACGAGGGCGGTGAGCTCGTCCACGTCAGCTCACGCCCGTGGAGGACGAGGAGACGGACGCCGGGTCGACGCCGAGGCGCGCGAGGGCGCGTTCCCAGAGCCCGTCGACGTCGTTCGTGAAGACGAGCCCGGGTTCCCACGGGAGGACGAGCCAGGAGCCCACCTCCATCTCGCTCTCGAGCTGGTCGGCCGCCCAGCCGGAATAACCCATGACGAGGAGTCCGAGCGTGCCCGCGGACGGGGGGGCGGTGAAGAGTCTGGGGAGGATCTCGGCGGCCGCCGACACGCGGAGCCCCGGCGCCATCTCGATCGACTCGACGCCTTGCACCGCGTCCGAGAAGAGGGCGACGAGCCCGTTCGTGAGAACGGGCCCGCCGACCCGGAGCGGGGTCTCCGGGTGAACGGCCGTGTCGAGGGGCGGCGCGAGGAGCTTGATGGCGGGCTCGTCGAGCAGGCGATTCACGATCCACCCCAACGCGCCCTCGCGTGTGTGATGGCCCATGACCACGACGGTCTTCGAGAAATTCGGGTCCAGCATCTCGGGCGCTGCCAGGAGCAGATAGGGCGTCGTCAGGGTCTCGACCACGCGCGGAATCTACCGCAACCGCCGGCCGGGGGATCGCATACCACCTGGTCTAACGGGTCGGCGCGAAGGCCTCCCATGCGGCACTCGCCACGGATGCGATCGCCGCATCCCGCGCGGCGGCATCCGCGCCTCCACGCACGAAGACGGCGACGACGAGATGCGTGCCGTCTGGCAGAGTGATGATTCCCGCGTCGTTCGAGCAGGACCTCACGGTTCCCGTCTTGTCGCGAACATCCGTCCCCTTCGGCAGGCCCGCCCGCAGCCGCTTGCCGCCGGTCGTGCACCGGCGCATCGCGTCCAGGATGAAGTCCGTGCGCGGGAGCGGGAGAAGCTCGCCCCGGAAGAGGCGCGCGAGCATCCGGGCGATTGCGTCCGGAGACGTTCCGTTCTGCGCGCCCCGCTCGAACGCGGCGAGGTTCTTCTTCATCGCCGCGCCCATGCCCTTCTCGTCGAGGGAGATCCTGATCCCGGTCACACCGCGCGCGGTGAGAGCCTTCTCGACGGCGGACGGCCCGCCCAGCAGCTGGATGAGCTTGTCGGCAGCGGTGTTGTCGCTGTAAGCGAGCATGACGTCGACCATTCGCTCGACCGTGACGCGCATCCCCGGCTTCCACCCGTCGTACAGGGGTCCGATCTTCTGCCGGTCCGCCGGACGGATCTCAACGTCCTGGTCAAGGCGCAGCATCCCCTTCTCGGCGGCACCGAGCGTCGCAATTGCGACAGGCACCTTGAAAACGCTCGCCATCTGGAAGCGCTCGTTTCCGCGGTGGGCGATGCGCCGGCCGGTCTCAAGGTGGAGGACTGATACGCCGATCACGGCCCCGGCGTTCTTCTCCGCTTCCTGCGCGGCGCGGACGATCGAGGCGGTCGCGGGGTCAGGCACGGGCTCCGGGGTCGCGGCGGCGAGGGCAGAGAGCGCAATGGTGAGAGCGAGGTTCAACGAGACACCTCCTAGTAGAAATTTTCATGGAAAGGGAATATCAAAGTCAGTGCCAGCCCAGGGTCTGCGCCAAACGGTGATTGGGAGGCGCACCGGTCTCCGACTCGGTCTTCGGTCTTCCGGAACGGAGCGAGCCAGTCGTAAGATTCCCGAGTGACGGGTGCTCGCCAGATCCTCGGCGACTGCGTGCTCGCCGTGCTCCTTCTCGCGGCCCCATCGCGAGCGCAGACGCCCTGGATCGAGGGAGAAGCCCGCATCATGCCTCTCGCCGGAGGACGGAACACGCTCGTCGTCGACGGCTGGGCGGTCGCGAGTTGCGGACGGGTGGACCTCGCGTTCCTGGTGGACGGACGGACGATCGTCGAGGGCAATCCGTACCTCCGCTGGCCGGGCGTTCCGGAGCGCTTCCGCGGCCTCCCGTCTGCGGAGTATGCGGGCTTCAGCACGCCGTTCGACTCCGGCGCCCTCGGCGCCGGAACCCACGAGGCCGTCGTGACCGCCCGGGCCTGCGGGGTCGAGAGAGTCCTCCTCCGCGGCTCGTTCGCGGTGGGGCTGCGGACGTCGGCGTGGATCGCGGGCCCTGTCCTCCTGCTCCTCCTCGTCGCGGCACCTCTCGCCCTCGGCGCCGGTCTCGCGCGCCTCGAGCCGGCGACGTTCCGGCGGTCGTGGACGCCCTGGGCACTCGCGGCCGGCTGGTTCCTCGGCTTCCTCGCGATCCTCGCGGGCCCGCATGTCGGGCCGGTCGACACGCCTCTCGTATCCGCGCCATTCGCGCCGCTCGCGAACTGGGACGGGGGCTGGTACCTGGGGATCGCCCACGAAGGCTACCCCGTCTCGAACCCGCGGCCGTTCGCATTCTTCCCGCTCTATCCCCTCGTCCTCCGGGGGCTCATGTTCCTCCCCGTCCCGGAGCGGCTCGCGGCCTCGCTCCTGAACGGCCTCCTCTTCGCGCTCGCGATGGCCTGCCTGAGGCGCCTCTATCCCGGCCGTGACCACGCGCTCCTTCTAGTCGCGTTCCTGCCCTTCTCATTCTTCTTCGGCGCGGTCTATACCGAATCCCTGTTCGTCTTCCTCGCTGCCGCCGTCCTCCTCGCCGTGCAGGAAGATAAGGGCCTCGCCGCCGCGGGCCTCGGGGCCCTCGCGGCGCTCGCGCGCGTCAGCGGGATCGTGACCGGCGTCTTCGCATTGGCGGTCGCCGGATCCCGGAGACGGCGAACCGCCGTCCTCGCTGCGGCCGGACCGCTGGTCGGCCTCGCCCTCTGGATGCTCCGGTTGAGTGGAAAGACGGGCGACCCGCTCCGCTTCCTGCACGCGCAGGCCTCGTTCGGGCGCGCCTCCTCGTTCGAGCCTGCGCTCCTCCTCGACCGGCTCGTGGAGACCGTCCGCCACGGGAGCGCCCTCGGTCTCTGGGAAGTCGGCTCTCTCCTCGCGGTCCTCACGGGCGCCGCGGGCCTCATCTGGAGACGGCGATGGGCGGAAGGTCTCTTCTCGGCGGCCGTCATCCTGATGCCCCTGTACACGCACAACACGACGTCGCTGAACCGATACGCCCTCGTGGCCTTCCCGGCGCTCGTCTTCCTGGGGGAACGGGTGCGCCCGCGGGCTCTCCCAATCCTCCTCGGCGTCGAGGCCGCACTCCTCGTCCTCTGGGCGAGCCGCTTCGGACGGCAGGTCTTCGCCGGCTGAGCCGCCCGCTCGCGGGCCGCGGCGCGGCCTAGTCCTCGAGGTACGTGTACTGCGACAGGACCTGCTCGAAATCCTTTGCGATGGCCTTCGCTTCGGGCTCCTTGACCTTCTTGCGCTCGGTGGCGCGCCGGAGCTGCCGCCAGATGCCGTCGAGCATCTCGTCGCGGTCGTAGTTCATGTACGACAGCACGCGTTCGCACGACTCGCCCGGCAGCACGTCCTGGATGCGCGTGCGGCCTTCTTCGTCCACGCTCGCGAGCACCTCGTGCGCCTCGCCGAAGAGGTTGTGGAGGTCGCCGAGAACGTCCTGATACGCCCCGACGAGACAGAAGCCGATGTAGTACGGCGTTCCCTTCCGGAACTCGTGGAGCGGAAGCGCTTCCTTGATGTCGCGAAGGTCGATGAATTTCTCGATCTTGCCGTCCGAATCGCACGTGATGTCCGCGAGCGTGCCCACTTCGCCCGGCCTCTCCCTGAGGCGGTGGATCGGCAGGATGGGAAAGAGCTGGTCGATCGCCCACACGTCGGGCAGCGACTGGAAGACCGAGAAGTTCATGACGTACTTGTCGGCGAGCATGACCTCGAGCTGCTCGAACTCCTCAGGGATGTCCTTGAGCGTGTGGAGATAGCGGCGGATGCGCCCGCAGATGTTCCAGTAGAGGATCTCGCCCTTGCTGCGGTCCTCGAGCGAGACATAGCCCAGATTGAAGAGGGTGAACAGCTCTTCCTTGTACTGCAGCGCGTCGTGGTAGCTCTCGCGCACGGTCTTCGCCGTGACGCCCTGCCACACGTCGTAGAGCTCGCGCACGACGTGGTTCTCGTCGCCGTCGAGCTTCACGGTCCGGCCCTGCTCGATGCGGTCGGCCACGTCGAGGACGTTCGTCACGAGCACCGAGTGGTACGCCGTGATCGCGCGGCCCGACTCCGTGACGAGCGTCGGGACGGGGACCTTCTCCTCGTCGCAGATCGACTTGATCGTGTAGACGATGTCGTTCGCGTACTCCTGGACGGTGTAGTTCATCGACGAGTCGAAGGCTGTCTTGCTGCCGTCGTAGTCCACGCCGAGGCCGCCGCCGAGATTCAGGAACTTCACCTCGACTCCCGACCGGTACAGCTTTGCGTAGACGCGGCCCGCTTCCTTGATGGCGTTCTTGACCTTGCGGATGTCGGTGATCTGCGAGCCGATGTGGAAGTGGATCATGACGAGGCTGTCGAGCATCTTCCGGTGGCGGAGGATCCCGACGGCATCGAGCATCTCGGTCGTCGTGAGGCCGAACTTCGCGGCCTCGCCGCCCGACTTCGCCCACTTGCCCGAGCCGCGCGCGTACAGCTTGCTGCGCATCCCGATCAGGGGCTTCACGCCGCGCTTCTTGGCGACGTCGAGGATGCGCTCGAGCTCGGACACCTTCTCGAGGATGAGGACGACCGTCTTGCCCATCCGGAGCCCGTTCAGCGCGAGCTTGATGAAGGCGTCGTCTTTGTACCCGTTCGCCGTGATGAGGCAGTCCGGGCCGAGATCCTGCGAAAGGGCGGCGAGGAGCTCGGGCTTGCTGCCCGCCTCGAGGCCATACCCGTACTTGCGGCCCGACTGGATGATCTCGCGCACGACGACTTTCTTCTGGTTCACCTTGATTGGGAACACGCCCCGGAAGACCCCGTCGTACTCGTACTCCTTGATCGCGCGCAGGAAGGCCTCGTTGAGCTCCTTCACGGCGGCGTCGAGGATCTGCGGGAACCGCACGACGACCGGCGTCGAGATGCCGCGCAGGGCGACGTCGTCGATGACTCCCTTGAGATCCACGAAGCGGTGGTTCTCGCGTGTGGGGTGGACGAGGAGGTTCCCGTCGTCCGAGACGGAGAAGAAGCCCTTGCCCCAGTTCTCGATGCCGTAGAGCTTCTCGGCATCGGCGAACTTTTCGGGAACCCGGATGCGGGACGGTCTCGGAGCCTTTGGACTCCGGGAGACGGCGGTGCTACTGGACATCGCGCGAATCTTACGCAAGGGAAGGCCGTTTCGTGTCGAAAATATCGGCGGTAGGATGATCTCCGTGAAAGTCCCCTTTCACGTTCTGTCCGGTTTCCTGGGCGCCGGAAAGACGACCGCGGTCAAGGACCTCCTGGCGCGCCGGGCCGATCGGGAGCGGATCGCGGTCGTCGTGAACGAATTCGGAACGCTCGGCGTGGACGGCGCGCTCCTCTCGGACTGCGCGAGCTGCATCCTCAAGGAAGTGCCGGGCGGCTGCGTGTGCTGCACGGCGATGGCCGACCTCGAGGCCTCGCTCGAGGAGGTCTCGGACCTCGTGGCGCCGACGCGCTTCGTCCTCGAGCCCACCGGGCTCGCGAGGCCGTCCGAGCTCGTCGACCTCTTGCGCGGCCCGCGCTGGGCGAACCGCTTCGACGTGCGCCCCGTCATCACGATCCTCGACCCGCAGCAGGATCCGGCGGGGGCGTACGAGGGGAGCGCGCTCTTCCGGGACCAGGTGGACACGGGCGACATCCTCGTCGTGAACCGGTGCGATCTCGCCTCGGAGGCGGAGATCCGGGCCGCGGAGGAATTCGCGCGCGCCCTCGTGCCCGCGAAACTGCTCGTCGTCAGGGCGTCGCACGGCGCGCTCCCCGATGTCGTGTGGGATCTCGAGAGACCGGCGCCGCCGCCGGGCAGGACGCTCCTCGTGGCGCGCCGCGCGCACGCCCACGAGGATTCCGTGGAGGGCGACTTGGGCATAGAAGGGCACGTGGGCCGCGGGATCGCGTATGCGCCGGAGCGTGTCTACGACGTGGAGCGGCTCCTCGCGGTCCTCGAGCGCCTCCGCGGCGGCGCCCTCACGCGCGGCCGCGTCGCGCGCGCCAAGGGGCTCTTCCATACCACGGCCGGGTGGCGCGTCCACGAGATCGCGGGGGGCCGCCTCACGACCGCGGAGACCTCGTGGCGGCGCGACAGCCGCGTGGACGTCATCCTGAAGAATCCGGAGCCGGGAGATTTCTCGGAATGGGAGAGAGCGCTGACGGACGCCTTGGTGCCAGCCGACGCCCCTCTGCTTCTCTTGGAGGATGGAAAGGGCGCCGCCCGCGCCTACGATCCGAGGGGGTTCGGAGAGCTTTCGAAAACCCTTTCTAGGGCTCTTTCCCCCGTCTCCTTTCCCGATGTGTCGGGACCCGCCTTCCGCCTCAGCGACGTGCTGGCCCATGCCGGCATGGCGCGCGAGGCCGACTGGATGTGGCTCGTGATGGACTCCGGCCTCTTCGGCGTGGGTGGGCCGCGGCGCGTCCTCGAGAAGGGCATCGTCTTTCCCGACGACGGCGCGTTCCGGTACGTCCTGTCCGACGAGGAGGCGCGCGGCGCCGAGGACGAAGTCGACGCGTGCCGTGATCTCGCGAACGTCTGCGGCGTGCGGCTGGGAAGAGCGCCCGGCGCGGCGGAAGGAGCGCCCTCATGACCGAGAAGTCGGGCCTGCTGCTCTACGGTGCGAACGGCTACACCGGGAAGCTCATCCTCGCGGTGGCGCTGCGCGAGGGGCTCCGGCCCGTCCTCGCGGGCCGCCGCGCGGAGGCCGTCGAGCCGATCGCGAAAGCGCACGGTCTGAAGAGCCTCTGCTTCGGCCTCGAGGATCCTGGGACCGTGGCGCGGCTCCTCGAGCCGTTTTCCGCGCTGCTCCTCGCGGCGGGACCGTTTTCGAAGACGAGCGCCCCGGCGCTCGAGGCCTGCCTGCGCGCGAAAACCGCCTATCTCGACATCACGGGCGAGGTCGCGGTTTTCGAGGCCGCCTTCACGCGTGACACGGACGCGAAGAGGGCGGGAATCCCCGTCCTGCCCGGGACCGGGTTCGACGTCGTGCCGTCGGACTGCCTCGCGAAGGCGCTTTCCGAGGCGCTGCCCGGCGCGGCGTCACTGACGCTCGCGTTCCGCGGTTTCAAACCGAGCGCGGGGACGATGAAGACGATGGTCGAAAACGCCCATAACGGCGGGCTCGTGCGCGCGGGTGGGAAGCTCGTGGGCGTGCCTTCGGCATGGAAGACGATGGAAGTTCCGCTCCCCGAGCCGCGCCTCGCGATGACGATTCCGTGGGGCGACCTCTCGACCGCCTGGCGTTCGACCGGGATCCCCGACATCGAGGTCTACATGGCCGTCCCGCCGTCGGCGGTCGCGAACGCGCGGCGCATGCGCTGGCTCGCGCCTGTCCTCGGCCTGCCGTTCGTGCAGACCTTCCTCATGAAACGCATCGAAAAGAACGTGAAGGGTCCGACGGCGGAGGACCGCGAGCGGGAGCGCTCGTTCCTCTGGGGGCGCGTCACGAAGGACGGACGCACCGTGACCGGTACGCTCGAAACGCTGGAGGGTTACGCGCTGACGGCCGAGACGACGGTCGCGATCGCGAAGCGCGTCCTCGCGGGTGAGGTTTCGCCGGGGGTCCATACGCCGTCGCTCGCGTTCGGGGCGCGTTTCATCGAGACGTTTCGCGGCTCGAAGCTCACGCTGCCCGCGTGACCCCCGTCCGCCTCGCCGTCCGCCACGTCACGAGCCGTCCGCTCCGGAGCGCGCTCACGGTCACCGCGATCGGGCTCTCCGCGGGGCTCGTCGGGTTCCTCTACCTCGTGAACGGCGCGCTCCGAAACGATTGGTCCGAGAACATGGGCCGCCGCGCGATGGTCATGGCGAAAACGTCCATGTTCGAGAAGCTCCCAATGGCCTACCTCGCGAAGCTCGAGGACGTGCCCGGCGTCCAGCGCGCCTGCCCGTTCGATTTCCTCATGGCGTTCTGGCAGAACGACCGGCCCGAGAACCAGGTCCCGTTCCAGTCCGCGCCCGCGGACGCGTTCCTCGAGGTCTACATGGAGGCGAAGATCCCGGCCGACCAGGTCGTCGCGTGGAAGGCCGACCCGACGGGTTGCGTCATCGGTCCGATCCTTGCGAAGCAGCACGGCTGGAAGCTCGGCGACCACATCGTCCTCAAGGCGCCCGTGCCGGGCGGAGTCATCGAGACGACGGTGCGCGCGATCATGACGTACAAGCTCGACAACGGCCTCTACGTCCACCGGAAGTATTTCGAGAACGTGACGGGCGACGCGGGGCAGGTCGGGATGTATTGGATACTCGCGAAATCGCGGCCCGACGTCGCGAAGGTGACGGCCGAGATCGAGCGCCGCCTCGAGAACGCGCCCGTGCCGATCCGCGCGATGAGCGAGAAGCAGTGGCAGCTCCTGTTCATGGAGATGCTCGGAAACGTGCAGGCGCTTCTCGGCGGGATCGGCCTCGCGACGGCGTTCACGCTTTTTCTCATCACGAGCAACACGCTCGCGATGTCGGCCCGCGAGAGGCGGGGCGAGGCCGCACTGCTCCGGATCCTCGGGTTCTCGCGCCAGACCGTGCTCCGGCTCCTCGTCCTCGAGGGCGCGTTCTTCGGGGCGGCGGGGGCGGTCCTCGCCGTCGGGTTCATGAACCTCTTCGCGCGGCTCGTCGAGAGGGCCATCACCGACACGCAGTGGGCGGGGATCGGCGCGCTTCTCAGGGCGGACGCGGCGATGGTCGCGGTCGTCGCCGGACTCTCGCTCCTCGTCGCCGTCGCCTCCTCGCTCGTCCCGGCCATCAACCTCTCCGGCCAGCCGATCGTCAGCCTCGCGCGCGAGGCCTAGCGCCCGCGGCGCTTTTCGGGCAGGCGCTCCGGAGGATATGTCCGCCGGGCAAGGATCGTGACGGCCGCCGGGCATAATCGGCGGATCTTGTCTCTCCCTCTCGCCGGTCCGTTCCTGGCCTCCGACGCCGTGCTCTTCAGCGTCTGGTTCCTCGTCGCGGCCCTTCTCGTCGCGCTCGTCGCGCGCCGGGAGCGGCGGCACGTGCTCCGGCAGGTCCTCCTGGCGGCCCTCGCGTTCGCCGTCAGGACCGCGACGTGGCTCCTCGCCGGCCAGGGCCTCTCCCCGGCCGCGCGGGCGATCGACGTCGCGGGGCAGCTCATCGCCACACTGGCCGTCGTGGCCCTCGCCGGATCGGCCTTCTTCGGCGTCCTCTTGCCCCTCATCCGGGTCTCGGCGCCGCGAATCCTTCGGGATCTCGTCGTCGCGGCGGGCAGCGTGGCCGCCTTCCTCTTCGTCCTGTCGATCAACCACGTCGAGGTGATCGGCCTCGTGGCGACGTCCGCGGTTCTCACGGCGGTCGTCGGGTGGGCCCTCCAGGACACGCTCGGAAACGTAATGGCCGGACTCGCGCTCCAGCTCGACCGTTCGGTTGAAGAAGGCGACTGGGTCACGTACGGCGAGTACACGGGAATCGTGCACGAGGTCGGCTGGAGGCAGACCTCGCTCGAAACGCGCAACAACGACCGCCTCGTCGTGCCGAATTCGGTCTTCATGAAGAACGCCGTGCTTTTGCGCGGCAAGCGTCACGGCCTCCCGCCTCGCGAGCGCCGCTGGGTCTACGTGAACGTGGACCCGCACGCGGCGCCGACGACCGTCATCGCGACGATCGAGGGGGCTCTCCGGGGCGAGCCCATACCCGGCGTGGACTCCGAGCCGGCGCCGGACTGCGTTCTCGTGGACTTCGGGGACAGCTGGGCGCGGTATGCGGTCCGCTACTGGCTGACGGACATCCTGCGGACGGATCGCACGGACTCTGCGGTGAGGACGCGGCTCTGGTTCGCGTTGAAGCGCGAAGGGGTCGTCCTCTCGATCCCCGCGCACAGCGTGCTCCTGACGTCGGAAGACGAGGAGCACCGCCAGCGGCTGCGCGCGGACGACATGGCGCGCAAGAGGACGGCGCTCACGCGCGTCTCGATTCTCTCCCCCCTCACCGAGGAAGAGCGTCTCGACCTCGCCGGCCACCTCCTCCATGCGCCGTTCGCGGCCGGCGAGTTGATCCTCGTCCAGGGCACGGCAGTCCACCATCTCTACATCCTCACGAAGGGCGAGGCCGAGGTGAACGTCTCCGTGGAGGGCGGGCCGTCGCGGACCGTCGCGACGCTCCACGCGCCGGACTTCTTCGGCGAGATGGGCCTCCTGACGGGCGAGCCGCGAAAGGCGAGCGTGGTGGCGTTGACGGACGTCGAGACCTGGCGCGTCGGGAAGGAGGCGATCCAGTCGATCCTCGCCGCGCGTCCGGCCGTCGCGGACGCGATCTCCCGCCTCATGGCGGCGCGGGACGTGGAGCTGGCCGCGGTGCGCGAGGGACTCTCGGAGGAGGCGAAGCGCCTGCGCCTCGAGAACGAGCACGGTTCCACACTCGCGAAGATCCGTGCGTTTTTCGGGATCGAATGACGATTCTGAACGGTCCCTGGCGTTCATAATCCGGACATGACGCCTCTCTTCCCCGATCTCGAACCGACCCGCACGTTCCGGCTGCGCGTTTCGGACCTTCACGAGCTGCACGTCGAGGAAGCGGGCAATCCGTCCGGCCCGCCGGTCATCTTTTTTCACGGCGGTCCGGGCGCCGGCGTATCCCCGATCCACCGCCGGTTCTTCGACCCCTCGTTCTGGCGGGTCATTCTCTTCGACCAGCGCGGGGCCGGGAAATCGACGCCGCTCGGCGAGCTGCGCGAGAACACGACGTGGGATCTCGTGGCGGACACCGAGAAGATCCGCGAGCACCTCGGGATCGAGAAGTGGCTCGTGTTCGGGGGCTCGTGGGGCTCGACGCTGGGCCTGGCATATGCCGAGAAGCATCCCGAGCGCGTCACCGGCCTCATCCTCCGCGGGATCTTCCTCGCCCGGAAGTCGGAGATCGAGTGGAGCTTCGCGGACGGCGTGCGCCGCATCTGGCCCGACGCCTGGGAGGCCTTCGTGGCGCCGCTGTCGATGCGCGAGCGCGGGTCCATCGTGCGCGCGTACCACCGGCGGCTCACGTCGGAGGATGAGGAGGAGCGAACGGCGGCCGCGCTCGCGTGGAACGCTTTCGAGGGAACGGCGAGCCACCTCGTCGCCGACACGAAGGCTCCCGACGAGGAGGACCTCCAGCGCGAGATCGCGCTCGCGCGCATCGAGGCCCACTACTTCATCAACGGGACGTTCCTCGAGAGCGACGACCAGCTCCTGAAGGACGCGTGGCGCCTGAGCACGCTGCCGGGCGTCATCGTGCAGGGCCGCTACGACCTCGTCTGCCCGATGGAGTCCGCGTGGGATCTCGCGGCGGCCTGGCCCGAGGCGCGGCTCGTGGTCGTGCCCGCGGCGGGCCATGCGGCGGACGAGCCCGGCATCTCGAGCGCGCTCGTCGAGGCGACCGAAGAGTTCAAGAAGAAGGCCTGAGGGATCATTCGCCATGATCTCCAGCCGCCAGGCGAAGGACATCAACGCGGACGACGTGGTGCTCGGCCTCGACGCCGCGGCGATCCGCAAGTCGTTCGTCGAAAAGCTCTTCTTCGAAGTCGCGAAGTTCCCCGGCGTCGCGACGCGAAACGATCACTACCTCGCGCTCGCCCGCGCGGTGCGCGACCGCATCCTGCACCGGTGGATCCGCTCCGCGCGCACCTATCTCGAAGGGCAGCACCGCACGGTCATCTACCTCTCCGCCGAGTACCTGATGGGGCCGCAGCTCGGCAACAACCTCTTCAACCTCGGCATCGAGGGTCCGGCGCGCCAGGCCATGGAGTCGCTGGGACTCAACCTCGACGAGCTGATCGAGCACGAAGAGGAGCCCGGCCTCGGCAACGGCGGCCTGGGGCGCCTCGCGGCGTGCTTCATGGACTCGCTGGCGACGCTCGACTTCCCGGCCATCGGCCACGGCATCCGCTACGAGTTCGGCATCTTCGACCAGGAGATCCAGGGCGGCTGGCAGCGGGAGCGCACCGACCGCTGGCTCCGGTTCGGCAACCCGTGGGAGATTCGCCGGTTCGAGATCGAGCACCCCGTCGGCTTCGGCGGACGCACCGAGACCGCCGTGGACGCCGCCGGCCGCCCCCGCGTGAAATGGACGCCCGCCCGCCTCGTGCTCGGCGTCCCCTACGACACACCGGTCGTGGGCTACGGCACGGTGACGACCAACTTCCTCCGCCTCTGGGCGGCCGTCGCGCCAGAGGAGTTCGACCTCGACGCGTTCCAGGTCGGCGAGTACTGGCGCGCGGTCGACGAGAAGATCCGCAGCGAGAACATCACGAAGGTCCTCTACCCGAACGACGCCAGCGCGGCCGGGAAGGAGCTACGCCTCGAGCAGGAGTACTTCTTCGTCTCCTGCGCCCTGCAGGACTGCATCCGCCTGCTGCTCCAGCGGACCACCATCGACAGGTTCGCCGACAAGTTCGTGATCCAGCTCAACGACACCCACCCGGCGCTCGCGGTTCCGGAGCTGATGCGGCTCCTGATGGACGAGCACGGCCTGGGCTGGGGCGAAGCGTGGCTCATCACGTCGCGATCGTTCAACTACACGAACCACACGCTGTTGCCAGAGGCGCTCGAGACGTGGCCCCTCCCGCTCTTCGGCCGCCTGCTCCCCCGGCACCTCGAGATCGTCTACGAGATCAACCACCGCTTCCTGAACGACGCGCGGGAGCGCTTTCCCGGCGACGACGGGCGGCTCTCGCGCCTCAGCCTCATCGACGAGCGGGGCGAGAAGAGCATCCGCATGGCGAACCTCGCCACCGTCGCCAGCCAGAAGGTGAACGGCGTCGCGGCGCTGCACTCGCGGCTCCTGCGCGAGACCGTCCTCTCCGACTTTGCCGAGTTCTGGCCCGGGCGCTTCACGAACGTCACGAACGGCGTCACGCCGCGGCGGTTCGTCGGGCAGTCGAACCCGCGCCTGTCGTCGCTCATCACCGAGGCGATTGGCGACGGCTGGCTCACGGACCTCGACCGCCTGGTTGGGCTGGAAAAGTTCGCCTCGGACGCGGGGTTCCGGGAGCGCTGGCGCGCCGTGAAGCAGGCCAACAAGGAGCGCCTGGCCGGGTGGATCGAGGGCACGATGGGCCGTACCATCGACCCACACACGCTCTTCGACGCGCAATGCAAGCGCATTCACGAATACAAGCGGCAGCAGCTCAATCTGCTGCACATCGTCTGGCTCTATCAGCGCATCCTCCGCGGCGACGTGGCGGGCATTGCGCCGCGCACCTTCATCTTCGCGGGGAAGGCGGCGCCCTCCTATCAAATGGCGAAGCTGATCATCCGCCTGGCCACCGCCATCGGAGAGACCATCGGGCGCCACCCCGTCGCGAAGGACCTCCTCGCCGTCGTCTTCATTCCCGACTTCAACGTGAAGAACGCCCAGCGGATCTACCCGGCGGTCGATCTCTCCGAGCAGATTTCCACCGCGGGCAAGGAGGCGTCCGGCACCGGGAACATGAAATTCGCCATGAACGGCGCGCTCACGATCGGTACGCTCGATGGCGCGAACGTGGAGATCCGTGAGGCCGTCGGCGAGGAAAACTTCTTCCTCTTCGGGCTGACCGCGGCCGAGGTGGAGGACCGGCTGAGCCGCGGTTACCACCCGCGCGGCCTCGTCGAGTCGGACCGCGAGCTGGCCGACGTCCTCGGGCTCATCGAGTCCGGCCACTTCGCGCCGGGAGAGCCGGACCTCTTCCGGCCCTTCGTCCGTTCGCTGGTGGAGGAGGACCCCTTCCTCGTCCTGACTGACTTCCGCGCGTACGTGGAGTGTCAGGGGCGGGCCTCCAAAGCCTGGAGCGACGTCGTCTGGTGGACGAGCGCCTCGATCCTCAACGTCGCGCGGATGGGGCGCTTCAGCTCGGACCGGTCGATTCGCGACTACGTCCGCGAGGTCTGGCACGCCCGGCCGGTGAAGCTCGCGCCGGTGGCGTGAGCGCGCGGGAATGCATCGCCTCCTTCGTCTCTATCCCAAAAAGGCGGGCTCTCTCGTGGTCGGAGCGCTCGCCCGGATGCGCCTGCCCGTGGGTTTGCGCCGCCCGCTCGTCGGCCGGTTCGCGGCTGCCGTCGGCGCGAACCTCGACGAAGCGGAGAAGGAACCCGGCGCCTACGTGTCGTTTCTCGATTTCTTCACGCGGCGGCTGAGGCCGGGCCTGAGGCCGCAGGCGCCCGCCGTGGCGGGCGGGATCAATTCGCCGGTCGATGGGGTCGTGATCGCCGAGGGACGGGTGGAGGAGGGAGCGCTCATCCAGGCCAAGGGCCTGCCGTACCGTCTCGCCGAGCTTCTCGACGACGACCCGCTCACCGCGGAGCTCGCCGGGGCGCGTTACGAGACGCTCTATCTCGCCCCGAAGGACTATCACCGCATTCACGTCCCGCTCTCGGGAGCGTGCGTCGCGGTCGGGCGCGTGGAAGGGGAGCTCTGGCCTGTCAACGCGGCCTCCACGGCCGCGACGCCGCGGCTCTACGTGAGGAACCGGCGCGCCTACTGGATCGCGCGCGGCGCGCGGGAGGCCGAGGGTCTTGTCGTGGCCGCGGTCATGGTTGCGGCGACGCACGTGGGGGGCGCCGTCGTGGACCCACGCTGGCTCGCGGGGCGCGCACTGCCGCGGCGCGGCCGCCTCGAGGTCGCCTCCCTCGCGTGCGCACCGGGAGACGATCTCGGCGCCTTCGAGCTCGGGTCGACGGTCGTTTTGCTCGTCGGCGGGCCGAGAGCCGCGGAGTGGAATCCGGCGCGCGGCCTCGGGCCGGTGAAGGTGGGGGAGCGGCTCGGGAGCCTGGCGTGTTGATCCGAGGCGCCCCACGCCCCGGAAGAATCACGCACGCGCAGATCCTCTTCGTGCTTTTCGGCATCTCCTTCCTGATCCGGTTTTTCTACGCGCAGGCGGATCCCTTCTTGCACGGTTGGGATGAGCGCTTCCACGCCCTCGTCGCACGCAACCTCATGCATGACCCGTTCAAGCCGATGCTGATTGCAAGTCCCATCGCCGCCTACGATTTCAAGAACTGGGCGGGCAACAACATCTGGCTGCATAAGCAACCGCTGTTCATGTGGCAGATGGCGCTCAGTATGAAGACCTTCGGAGTGTCAGAGCTCGCGCTGCGCTTGCCCAGCGTCCTGATGGGTTCGGTCATGGTCGTCATGCTCTTTCGGCTCTCTTATCTGCTCACCGCGAATACGACCCTCTCCCTGCTCGCCGCCTCACTGTTGTGCTTCTCTCATTTTCATCTCGAGCTGATCGCGGGAATCCATGCCATGGACCATAACGATGTGGCCCTCGGGTTCTATGTCCTGGCGAGCATCTGGGCCTATGCGGAGTATCTGCGCGACAAGAGGTGGTACTGGGTGGTCCTGGTAGGCGGGTTCGCGGGCTGCGCCATCCTGAACAAATGGCTCATCGGCTCAACCGTCTTTCTCGGCTGGGGCGTCAACATCCTGTCGGGAATCCGGCGGAAGAACATGCGGCGAGAGACAGGCCATTTCCTTCTCGCCCTCCTGGTGTGCTGCTTCGTCTTCGTGCCCTGGCAGGTGTACATCACCCACATGTGGCCCGAGGAGGCGAGGCACGAATACGAGTACAACAATCGGCACATCACCGAGGCCATCGAGGGGCACGGGGGCTCCGTGTGGTACTACGCGGAAAACGTGCCGGAGTTCTTCGGGAAGTATCTGTGGGTCTTCGTCCCCGTGGGAATTGGCCTGGCGGTGTCTTCCCGGACGACGGACCGAAGACTCCTCCTCCCGTTCCTCACGATCGTTACCTTCGTGTTTTGCTTCTTCTCCTTCGCCGTGAAGACCCAGATCAATACCTACGTGTTCTTCGTCGTGCCTCTGTGCATGATCTTCTTGTCGTACGGGCTTTTCGAAATCTACCGCCGCACCGGGTCGCGGTGGTTACTGGCTCTGACGTTTCTCGTGAGCGCCTATCTGTCGTTCGATCCGAGAAGAACCCTCGCGTATTTTTCAGGTCAGAACACGGAGAGAATCCGACGAATCGCCACGACACGGATCTTGAGGAACTTGAAGGTGGGATTGCCGGCGGACGTCCGGGTCGTGCTCAACACGAACGATTTGGAGAATCTGGACCTCATGTTTTACAACAATGACATCACGGCGTATCCACGACTCTCAGAGGGCGAATTTCAGGCGCTGGCGAGGCAGCACGTGGTCGTCGCCGCTTTCAAGAGCGACGGAAAGCACGATTTGCCTGCCTACGTGAGCGCGTACCCACTGCTCTATGTCATTGACCGGGGCTACGCGTTTCGGGATGACCCGTACTGACGATGCCGGGCGGAGAGGCTCAGGAGCTTCCGGAAGTGATCCGCGCCCTCATCATGGGGAGCAGGTCAGCAGGTGCTACTCTTTTTCGGAGTTCCATGGCCAACGAGAAGCGACTCCGGCAGTCAATCCTCAGGGATGCGATCCGCGAGAACGTGGACGTCATCGAGGGGCGGCTCCCCAAGGGCCTCCGGCGCTCGGACCGCGTGCGCCGCGCCCTCTTCCGGACGTCCGTTTTCATCGTCGTGCCGCTGGCCCTGTTCCTCTCCATCAATGCCCTGACCACGGGGCGCGGCGAGCGTACGGACGTTCTCGTCGTCTCGGCGCCGCCCGCGGCGCTCGCGGCGTCGGCGACGGTCATCAACGCGCCGAACGGCCTCGAGCCCTCGCTCTTCCGGCTCGAAGTGCGCTCCGTCGTCATCGACCCGGGGCATGGCGGGTCGGACCCGGGCGCGACGGCTTCCGGGATCGCGGAAAAAGACGTGACGCTCGACGTGGCGCGCCGCCTCCGCGACCTGCTCGTCGCCCAGAAGATCGCCGTGTCTCTCACGCGCGAGGCGGATTCGACCCTGTCGCTGAAGGACCGCGTGGTCTTCGCGAACGCGAGGAAGTCCGACCTCTTCGTCTCGATTCACGTGAACTCGCTCCCCTCGGTGAAGGACAAGCGTGGCGTCGAGACGTATTTTCTCGGCACCACGACGGACCCGCACGTCCAGCAGCTCGCGGGAGACGAGAACTGCTCCTCGGGCTACACGATGGCCGACTTTCGCCGCCTTCTGGAGGGCGTCATGGCCGACGCGCGCCAGGGCGAGTCCCGGAAGTTCGCCGAGTCCGTGCAGGGCGGCCTCGTGACCTCGCTCCGGCCCGTCGTGCCCCGGCTCCAGGACCGCGGCGTGAGGAGCGCGCCGTTCGTCGTCCTCATCGCCACGGAGATGCCGGGCATCCTCGCGGAGGTCTCGACCGTGTCGAACGACGAAGAGGCGCGTCATCTCGAGGATCCCGGGTATCGTCAGCAGATCGCACAGGCCCTTTCGAACGGAATCCTCGCGTACGCGGAGGCGCGGAACCATCCGCCCTCCAGACGGAGTTGACATGAGCGGGAAGAAAGACGTTCTCCACGTCGGGATCGACCTCGGCACGTCGCGGAGCGCCATCACGGCCTCGAACGGCGCGCATCACGTCGTGGAGAGCTACGTGGGCTGGCCCCTCGACATGGTGGCCCGCAAGGTCGTGAAAAAGTCGATCCTCTTCGGCGCCGAGGCGCTCGAGAACCGGCCCATGCTCGACCTGCACCGCCCGCTCGAGCGCGGCCTCATCAAGCAGGGCTCCGCGAAGGACGAGGAGGCCGTGCACGAGCTTCTGAAACACCTCATCTCCCTGGCCGGCCGGAAGGAGGGCCAGTCCGTGCACGCCGTCGTCGGCGTGCCGGCCGAGGCGCTGCGCGTCTCGCGGCAGCACCTGCGCGCGGCGGTGAAGGGCATCGCGGACGCCCTTCTCATCGTGTCCGAGCCGTTCGCCGTGGCGTACGGAATGGACGCGCTGCTCCACACGATGGTCATCGACATCGGCGCGGGCACCACGGACTTCTGCGTCATGAACGGCCACTACCCGACCGAAGACGATCAGCGCACGCTCACGCACGGGGGCGACTCCATCGACGAGCAGCTCATGACGCTCGTGAAGGCGAAGAGCCCCGACGGCCGTTTCTCGATCCACATGGTGCGCGAGTGGAAAGAGAAGCACAGCTTCGTCGGGAGCCCGCCGGGTCCCGTCATCGTGCGGTTCCCCGTGAAAGGGAAGCCGGCAGACGTCGACATCACGGCCGAGATGAAGAAGGCCTGCGAGAGCATCGTCGGGCCCATCGCCGAGACGATGCTCGACCTCCTCTCGAAGGTCGAGCCGGAATATCAGGAAAAGGTGCAGCGCAACATCGTCCTCGCGGGCGGCGGTTCGCAGCTACCCGGTTTCGCGGCCGCGCTCGAGAAGTCGCTTGCCGAGATCGGCGGAGGCCGGGTGCGCACCGTGGACGATCCGGTCTTCGCGGGCTCGAATGGCGGACTCGCCATCGCGCTGGATGCGCCCGAAGGAGACTGGGAGCCGTTGTCGGCATGAGCCCGCTCGACACCGGTTTTCCGCGCGACCCCGAGCCCAAAAAGAGGATGCTTCCGTCGGTGACGGACGTCGTGCGCGAGCTCGCCAAGTCCGTTTCGGCGGATCCGGCCGTGCTGTTCAAGGCGGCGCGGAGCGTGGTCGCAGAGGAGCTGGCGAAGGTGAAGCAGGGATTCGAGGCGGCACCGCTGGACGTCCTCGTGAGGCGGGCACGCGTCCAGCTCGAGCGGGACGGGGCGGGGATGCCCGTTTCGGAGCCCGCGCCGCCGCCCATGCCCGTTTTTCCCGCCCGGCCGGCGGCCACCGCGCGCGCAGCGCCGGGATCGCCGCCGCCGTCGGCGAAGCCGGCGACCGCCGCCGACCCCTTCCAGGACCTGGCGTCCCGTTCGGATCTGAACTGGGAGAATGACCTGCCGATTCAGCCCGAGGACGCGCCGTTCCGGTCGGCGATCCCGTCGATCCCGCTCGTGCATCCCCGGGAGCCGGAGCCCTCGGAGGTGCCCGCCGACCCCCTTCCGGCCCTC
>Ga0209385_1000204_pt1 | contig 23088 bp, 22 predicted proteins | sample NGEPerB_FD_184506 | JGI IMG/M metagenome (GOLD analysis project Ga0209385, IMG submission 184506) | Arctic peat soil microbial communities from the Barrow Environmental Observatory site, Barrow, Alaska, USA - NGEE PermafrostAB12-B... | ecosystem: Environmental > Terrestrial > Soil > Wetlands >... | reverse complement strand
TTTCGAAGAGCGAGGGCCGCGACTCTTCCACTCTCTATGAGATTCTCTCCGAATCTTCGGGCTCTCTCTCTGGCCTCACGCTCCTGAAGTGCCGCCTCGTCACGGGCCGCACGCACCAGATACGCGTGCACCTAAAGGCGCTCCACCTTCCCATCGTGGGCGACCCGACCTACGGCTCACCGCGATGGAAGGGGATTGTGGACGAGACGTTGCGCGAGCTCTGCCGGACCTTTCCACGTCAGGCGCTCCACGCCTGGCGCCTCACGCTGAAGCATCCGACCACCGGCGAAAACATGACCTTCACCGCGCCGGTGCCGGGCGACGTGAAGGGGCTTCTCGAAGCCGCGGGGCTGGCGGGCGGCTGGTGGATAGAATCTCCGCGTAGGATCCCTTGACACTTCCTGTCAACTCGCAGCTCGGGCCGTACGAAGTCCTCGCGCTCCTCGGCGCGGGCGGGATGGGAGAGGTGTACCGAGCGCTGGATACGCGGCTCGGGCGCGAGGTGGCGATCAAGGTTCTGCCGTCGGCGCTCGCTTCTGACACGGAGCGCCTGAAGCGCTTCGAGCGAGAGGCGCGCTCCGCCTCGGCGCTCAATCACCCGAATATCGTCACGATTTACGACATCGGCACGGCGAACTCGGTTTCCTACATCGCCATGGAGCTCATCAGCGGCGAGCTTTTGCGGTCGGTGCTGCTGCAGGGAGCTCTGCCGGTCCGCCGCCTTCTTCAGATCGGTGTGCAAATCGCCGAAGGCCTGGCCAAGGCGCACGCGGCCGGCATCGTTCACAGGGATCTGAAGCCGGAAAACGTCATGCTGACCGAGGACGGCCTCGTCAAAATTCTGGACTTCGGCCTGGCGAAGCTGACGCAGCCGGACACGAGCGGCAGCGGAACTACGCAGGCACCGACGGTGTCGGGCCAGACCGATGCGGGGGTCGTTCTGGGGACCGTCGCCTACATGTCTCCCGAGCAGGCGACCGGCGGATCGATCGACTACCGGTCGGACCAGTTCTCGTTCGGCTCGATTCTCTACGAGATGGCGACGGGCAGGCGCGCGTTCGTTCGAGCGTCCGCGCCCGAGACGCTCACGGCGATCATCCGGGAAGAGCCCGAGCCGATTGCGGCACTGAGCCTCAAGGTTCCGGCCCCTGTTCGCTGGGTCATCGAGCGGTGCCTGGCAAAGGAGGCGCGGAGGCGCTTCGCGTCGACGGAAGATCTCGCCCGAGACCTGGCGACGCTTCGCGATCGCCTTTCCGAAGCCACGAGCGCGGTCGAAGCCTTTCCGACGGCGGTTGCGTCGATGCGCCGGCGGCGCTGGTGGGTTCCGGCGGCGATCGCCGCGGGAATCCTCTTCGCTTCCGGAGCGGTCGCCTGGCACCTGCGTCGCATCGACTACTTCTGGCAGAACCCGCTCCGGTCTGCTCGTTTCACGCGTCTGACGGACTGGGATGGCTCGGAGGTCGATGCGGCGATATCGAGCGACGGGAAGTTCGTCACATTCCTTTCGGACCGGGACGGTCCGTTCGATGTCTGGGTGACCCAGGTGGGAAGCGACGAGTTCCTGAATCTCTCCAAGGGCCAGTTCCCGGATCTCTACCTGGACAGAGTCCGCAACGTCGGCTTCTCCGGCGATGACGCGCACGTGTGGATGCGGATCGATGTCCAGGGCGGGAGGGGAGGCCCGCTCGAAAACGCCTGGCTCGTGCCGACAATGGGCGGCAACGCGCGCCCGTTCCTGCCGGCGGCGAGCGAGATCGCGTGGTCGCCGGACCGGGCACGCATCGCCTACCACCCGGCCGCGCCGGGAGATCCGATCTTCATCGCGGACCGTAACGGTGCCGATCCCAGGCAGATCTACATCGAGAAGCCGGGGATTCATAACCACTATCCGGCGTGGTCCCCCGACGGACGCTTCGTCTACTTCGCCCACGGAACCCTCAGCCCGTTCTACATGGACATCTGGCGAGTCCCGTGGACCGGCGGCACGGCCGAGCGCATGACAAACCACGACTCGCACGTGACGTGCCCCGCGTTTCTCGACGAGCGCACGCTGCTCTACACGGCTTCGCGCCCGGACGGCTCGGGATCGGGACTCTACGCCATGGACATCGAGCGGCGGATTCCCCACGCCGTGAGCTTCGGCCTTGAGGAGTACATTTCGGTCGCGGCGAGCGCCAACGGCCGGCGTCTCGTCGTGACCGTCGCGAATCCGACATCGCATCTCTGGACCGCGCCGATCTCGGAGCACGTCGTGGACGATTCTGGTGTAAGCCGCTTTTCTCTTCCGGCGGTGCGCGCGGCAGCTCCGCGATTCGGGCCCGGCTACATTCTCTTTCTGTCTTCCAAGGGGGGCGCAGACGGGCTCTGGAAGTTCAAGGACGGCTCGGACACGGAGCTGTGGAAGGGCGCCGAGGGCTCCGTCGCCGCCGCGGCAGCGATCTCGCCCGACGGCACCCAGATCTGCTTTGTGGTTCGGGATGGGAAACAGGCCCACCTCCACATGATGGCGGCGGATGGCACGGGCGCTCGTCGCATCAACGAGTCGCTCGATGTCCGCGACGCCCCGTCCTGGTCTCCGGACGGAAGATGGGTCGCCGTCGTCGCCTCCGAGGGCAAAGAGCAGCCGCTGTTCAAGGTTGCCGTGGACGGCGGAGCTCCGGTGCGGCTGGTGGGCGGGGTCAACTACAACCCGGTCTGGTCGCCCGATGGGCGGTTCATCGCGTATTCCGAACATCACGGGGGACCGAGGTACCAGTTGAAGGGAATCACCCCGGAGAAGCAGCAATTCCGGCTCCCGGAGGTCACGGTCGCGGCCGGAGGCAATCGCTATCGGTTTCTACCGAACGGCAAGGCGCTGGCGCTGATCCAGGGTCATTACCGGAATCAGGACTTCTGGCTGCTGGACCTCGCGACAGGGAAGCAGCGCCAGCTCACGAACCTACGTCCGGGCTTCGACATAAAGAGCTTCGACGTCTCTCGCGACGGCAAGCAGATTCTTTTCGACCGCTACCGCGAGAACTCCGACGTGGTCCTGATCGATCTGCCGCGGCGCTGAAGGTGGGATTACGCCAATTCCGTGACGCTCTCCGCGCGCACCCGCCTCGGCCCCTATGATCGTGGTGCCGCAGGATGTGGCTGGTCTGCTCTCGACCACCCGGCTCAAGGCACCCGGCCTTTGCTAATCTGGCGGCCATGAGCACGATCAGGACAGCCGCCCACGTCTCAAGCCGCGGCCTCGCCATGCCGGCCTCGCCCATCCGCAAGCTCATGCCCCTCGCGGACGAGGCGAAGAAGCGAGGCGTGAAGGTCTATCACCTGAACATCGGCCAGCCCGACCTCGAGACTCCCGAGCCGATGCGGCGGCGGCTCGCCCTTCTGAAGGATAAGGTCTACGCCTACTCGCCCTCGAACGGGACGCCCGAGTACCTCGACTTTCTCCACGCCTACTACGGAAAGCTCGGCATCGAGGTGAAGAGAGGCGAGGCGCTCGCGACGACGGGCGGGAGCGAGGCGCTGCTGTTCGCCTTCATGGCCTGCGCCGATCCGGGAGGCGAGATCCTGACGGTCGAGCCCCTCTACACGAACTACCGCTCCTTCGCAGCGATGGCGGGCCTCAACCTGCGACCGATCGTCACGCATGGCGAGGATGGCTTCCACCTTCCGGCGCGCGCCGAGTGGGAGAAGGCGCTCACGCCGAAAACCCGTCTCGTGCTCCTCTGCAATCCGAACAACCCGACCGGGACCGTCTACTCGAAGGAGGAGATCGTCCGCGCAGCGGAGTTCTGCCGAGACCACGGCCTCTTCTTCGTGTCCGACGAAGTCTACCGGGAGTTTCTCTACGACGGCCGCGAGTCCGTCAGCGCCCTCTCGCTGGTGGGATTCGAGGACGAGGTCGTGGTCGTGGATTCGCTCTCGAAGCGTTTCTCCGCCTGCGGCATCCGGCTCGGCGCCCTCGTCACGCGCAACACCGACGTGGCGGGGGCCTGCAACCGCATGGCCCAAGGCCGCCTCTCGCCGCCGGGGCTGGCCCAGTACATCGCACCCGGAGCGCTGGAGCTGGGACCGGAGTACTACCAGGGCCTCATCAACGAGTACCAGAAGAGGCGCGACACGCTGTACGAGGGGCTCTCGAAGATTCCCGGCGTTTTCCTCCGAAAGCCCGAGGGAGCCTTCTACTTCGTCGCCCGCCTGCCCGTTCAGGACAGCGACGACTTCGCCGCCTGGCTCCTCTCGGACTTCGCCCTCGAGGGGAAGACCGTCATGGTCGCACCCGCCAGCGGCTTCTACGTCACCCCGGGCCTCGGGCTCGACGAGATCCGCATCGCCTACGTCCTGAAGGAAGACGACCTCCGGGATGCCGTGCGGATTCTCGCGGCGGCGCTCTCGGCCTATCGGAAGGCGAAGGGCATCACCTCGTAGGACCCCGGGGCGTCGCCCGGCCGCTCAGCCGCGGAAGAAAATCAGCGTGAGAAGCAGGAACAGCGGCAGAAGGACGGCCGCTGCGCGCGCCGCATAACCGAAGAACGACGGCATCGCCACGCCGCGGGATACCGCGATGGACCGCACGAGAAAGTTGGGCGCGTTTCCTATGTATGTCAGGCCGCCGAAGAAGACGGCCCCCACCGAAATCGCCTCCAGGATGTTCGCCGGAACGCCCGCCACTTCCGGCCGGCCCAGGCCGCGCGCGACCGCGAAGAACGCGGCGTACGTGGGCGCGTTGTCGAGCAACGCGGAGAGCGATCCCGCTGCCCAGAAGAAATGCCACGGACGCGTGAGACCGAGCGTCGGCGCCCTCTCGCGCAGCACGACGAGCGCCGGTTCCATTGCGACGAAGATGCCCGCGAAGAGAATCGCCACTTCGAGGATCGGGTGCCACGAAAAGCCGACCTTCTCCCGCTGGCCCCGGGGCGTCAGAGGGAAGCTCGCGGCCGCGCACGCGAGATAGGCGGCCTCGCGGAACGGCGAGTCGAGAAGTGCCGTGGCGCCGACGACGCCGGCGAGCAGCAGAAAGTTCCATCGCCCCGTCACGCGGATCGGCCGTCTCGTCGTCTCGTCGGCGCGAAGAGCCTTGGGCGACTCCCGCGCGTGCTCCCGCCGCTCGACCAGGTAGTACACGCCGAGGAGGAGGCCGATCGCCAAAGCCCACTCCTCGACGAGCCGCAGCGTCCAGAAGAGGGGCACGCCGGCGAGATATCCGAGGAAGAGCGGCGGATTGCCCAGCGGCGTGAGGCAGCCGCCCACGTTGGAGACCACGAGAATGAAAAAGAGCACCGTGTGTGACACGTTTTTCCGCTCTGAATTGACCTCGAGGACGATCTGGATGAGGAGCACCGACGCCCCGATCGTCCCGATGATCGACGCCAGAAGTCCGCCCAGAAGGAGGAGCCCGGTGTTCGTCGCGGGGTGCGCGGGGACGTCGCCCGTGACGCGGATGCCCGAGGCGACGACGTACAGCGAGCCGAGGAGCAGGACGAACGCGACGTAATCGTGCGCGACCTGGCCGAGGGCTTGCGGCCGGCCCACGACGATCGGCAAAGCTGCGAGAGAGGCCACGATCGCCTGAAAGCCGGGCCGGCTCCAACGGCCGGGGACGACGAGGGGCAGGATCGCGATCGAAAGGACGAGAGCGACAAAGGGCAGAAGCCAGAGGACAGGAGTGCCCATCCGCTCCGGCCCTTTCAGGTCCTCTTCTTCGGTGGTCGGGCGGCTCCGGCCGGGACGTCGATCTGGGCCTTCTGGATCGTGCCCGAGTAGTCGACGTAGATCGACTTCCACTCGCTGAAAACGTCCAGGGCGGCGAGACCCGCCTCACGGTGCCCGTTCCCCGTCTTTTTCACGCCGCCGAACGGCAGATGCGTCTCGGCGCCGATCGTCGGAAGATTGACATAGAAGATCCCGGCTTCGAGGTCGCGCATCGCGACGAAGGCCTTGTTCACGTCCTGCGTGAAGATGGCCGACGAGAGGCCGTAGTCGCTGTCGTTCGCGATGTCGATCCCCTCCTCGAGCGACCCGATCGGCACGATGGACGTCACGGGCCCGAAGATCTCCTCGCGCGCGACGCGCATCCCGCGATTGCAGTCGGCGAAAACGGTGGGCGCCACGAACCAGCCCTTCGCGTGTACCTTGCCCGCGAGACGGCGGCCGCCGGCGACGCACTTGGCGCCCTCGTCCTTTCCGATGGAGATGTAATCGAGGACTGTGTCGAGCTGGCTCTCGTTGATGGACGGCCCCATCTCGATCTTTTCGTCGAGGCCGCTGCCGACCTTCAACGCGTTCGCGCGCTCGGCGAGCATCGCCGTGAACCTCCGCACGACTTTCTTGTGGACGAGGAGGCGCGAGGACGCCGTGCAGCGCTGGCCGCTCGTGCCGAACGCGCCCCAGATCGCGCCGTCGACGGCGAGCTCGAGGTTCGCGTCGTCCATGACGAGGATCGGGTTCTTTCCGCCCATCTCGAGGTGGACGTGCTTGAACGTGGGCGCGCACGCCTCGTTGATCGTCTGCCCCACCGCCGTCGAGCCGGTGAAGGAAACGACCTTCACGCGCGGGTCCTTGAGGAGCGGCATGCCCACCTTCGAACCGCTGCCCGTGACCACGTTGAAGACGCCGGGCGGGAGGCCCGCGTCCTCGAGAGCGCGCGCGAAGTTCACGACCGAGAGCGGCGTGTCCGTGGCCGGCTTGATGACGACCGTGTTGCCGCACACGAGGGCGGCCGTCGTCTTCCAGGCCGGGATCGCCATCGGGAAGTTCCACGGCGTGATGAAGGCGCAGACGCCGATCGGCGACCGCACCGACATCGCGAACTTGTTCGGCAGCTCGGAAGGTGTCGTCTGCCCGTGCAGGCGCCGGCCTTCGCCGCCCATGAGGAAGGCCATGTCGATGGCCTCCTGGACGTCCCCGCGGGCTTCCTTGAGGACCTTTCCCATTTCGCGCGTCATGTCGCGCGCGTAGTCCTCCTTGCGGTCGCGAAGGATCTCGCCGAGGCGGTACAGAATCTCTCCCCGCTGCGGGCCCGGCACGAGGCGCCATGACCTGTAGGCCTCGGCGGCGACGCCGACCGCCTCCTTCGCGTCGCGCTCGTCGGAGTCGGCGAAGCGGCCGATGAGGTCGGTGACGTCGGCGGGGTTGCGGTTCTCGAACGTTCGGGCGGAGCGGGCGGGGACCCATTTCCCTGCAATCCAGTTTCCATGGACGGGCGCAGACGAGGCCATGTCGATGCGTTCCTTTCGCGTGCGGGTCAGCTCGACGGCGACGGGGGTGCGGTCCCGCCGCTCATGTCGATGCGTCCCGTGAATCGGGCTCCCTCGCCGATGACGATGCGGGGAGCCTGGATGTTGCCTTCGAGAATTCCAGTCGGGAGAAGCTCCACGCGCTCGTCGGCGCTCACGTTGCCGACGACGCGTCCCGCGATGGCCACAGTGCCCGCGGCGACCTCTGCCAGAACGACGCCGTGAAGGCCGACCCGAAACGCCTTCGAGATTTTCACGCGGCCTTCCAATCGGCCCTCCACGAGGACGTCTTCGTCCCCGAGAAGCTCTCCCTGGAACCGGATCTTCGGGCCGATGAAGGACGAGCGGGAATCCGGGTCTTCACGGCCCGGGGGCGCCGGACCACCGCTCTTTCCGAAGATCGCCATCGCGCGCCGGCGAGTCTAACCGTGGGGAGGCGCCGCCGCCACCGGGGAGGCTGGGTTCACGTCGCCAAATGAATCCGCTTGATGTAGGCCATCTCTTCGAGCTTGTCGGTCGAGCCGTTCAACCCGCTGTCGCGGATCCCGCCGATCGGCAACGAGATGTCGCTGTAGAGCGGCCCTTCGTTGATCATGACCCTCCCGGCCGCGAGATCCCGGCCGATGGCCGACGCCGCCGCAGGCTCTCCGAAGACGCTCGCGCCGAGCCCGTACCGGCCGTCGTTGGCCAGAGCGACTACCTCCTCGAGGGTGTCGAAGACCACGAAGGAACGAACGGGAGCAAAAGCCTCCTCGGTCCAGAGGAAGGGCTTCTCCTCCTCGCTCCGCCCCAGGATCTGCGCCTTCTCGAACTCGATCAGCGTCGGGGTGAAGAACGGGGCGTCGGCCTTGCCGCCGATGAGAAGACGGCCGCCGCGCTCCAAGGCCTCTCGGACCTGATACGTCGCGATGTCCAGGCTCTCGTGCTTTCCGATGGGGCCGATGTCCGTCTCCTCGTCGCGCGGATCGCCCACCTTCAGCCGGCGGATTCCCTCGACGAGGCGCTCCCGAAAGTCCATGGCGATCGAGCGCTGCACGAGGAACCGCTTTGCGGCGATGCAGAGCTGCCCGCTGTGCGCGAAACCTCCGAGGAGGCCCGCGGCGGCGGCCTGCGTCAGGTCCGCGCTCTCGAGGACGATGAACGGGTCGTTCCCCGCGAGCTCGGGGACGTACTTCTTCATCCGCCCGCCCACATGGAGCATGCATTCGCCGAGCGTCTTTTTCGTTCTCTCGAGGTAAGAGCCCATCTTGATGAGGTTGTCCTTGCCGACGGGGCTCGATGCGTAATGGACGAGGACGTCGACCTCGGGGTTCTCGATGAACTCCCACGCGGCGTCTTCCCCGGGGCAGGTCGAGATCTGGACGCTGTCGGCCGGGCAGCCAGCCTCGACGGCGATCTGGACGAGCCGCTGGCAGATGAGAGGAACCAGGCTCGAGGGCTTCTCCACGACGGAGTTTCCGGCCCCGAGGGCACAGAGCATCGTGTAAACCGGCACGACGAGAGGCGTGTTGCGCGGCGGGAGGACTCCGACCACTCCGTACGGCTCGCGGGTGAGGAAGTTCCTTCCGGAAGCGGCGGGGAGCTCCCTTGGTTTGAGAAGCTCCAGCCTGCGTTCGAGGTTCGCCGCGCTCGCGATGGCCCGGTCCATCTCCCACCTCGCGAACTTGCGGGGCTGGCCGCCCTCCCGGACCATCAGCTCCTCGAGCTCGGCACGGCGCTCTCCGAGCCGCAGCGCGATGCGGCGTCCGAGCTCGGCGCGCTCCCCGAAACTCGTCCTCCTCACGGCCCCCTTGACCTGGAATGCCCGGTGGATCTTCGCGCGCAGGTCCCGGCGCGTGTCCTCCTGCACCTCGCCGATCACCTCGCCCGTGTACTTGTCGCGGATCTCGGACGTTCTGAGCGCAAGCATTTTCTTCGCAGGATGCTAGCACCGCGCGCGCTGTCACCCCGAGGCGAAGAGCGCGGCGGCGTTGTCGAAAAGGATCTTCCGCCGCACCGCGTCCGAGAGAGGAAGCGAGAGGAAATCGTCGACGTTCCGGCGCATCGAGCGGACTCCCTTCGAGGGCCAGTCGGTTCCCCACAGAACGCGATCGGCGATCTCGGAGATCCGAGGTAGAACATCGAGGAGCTTTCGCGGCGGGATCCCCGAGATGTCGAGCAGGACGTTTGGATGGCGCCTCGCGAGGAAGAACGCCGTTTCATACCAGAGAGGGCGGCCGGCGTGGCAGAGGACGAGGGCCGTCCCGGGGAAGTCGACCGCCACGTCGTCGCACGCCATCGGGTCCGCGTAGACGTTGCGGGCGCCGGGGAAAATGGACGTCCCCGTGTGGATCAGAACCGGCCGCTTCGCCTCGCCCGCCAGGCGATAGACGTCGGCGAGCGAGGGGCAGTCGCCCCGGTACGCGTTCGCGGCCATCTCCATGTGGGGCGGGTGCAGCTTGATCGCGCCGAGGCGGTATACGTCGAGAAGCTTCTTCATGTCGGAGGCGACGTCGCGGGAGTGCCGCGGGTGAATCCCTCCGACCGGGACGAGCCGGTCGCGGTGGCCCTCCACATAGCGCGCGACCCAGGGATTGACGAGGTCGGTGATCCCGAGGACGTCGGGAGCCACGGAGTTGATGAGAGCCGCCCGCGCGATCCCCTCGGCATCCATCGCCCTGAGAAGCTCGTCTGCCGAGCTCATGACCCGCCCGAGGAGATCGAGGTCGTTCCGCCCGTCCAGCATGACGCGGCGGGCACTCTCGTTCATCCGGTCATGCGGACCCACGTGGATGTGCGCGTCGAAAATCGGGATGGCGAGGGACACGCGCGGGATGATAGCGGACCCATGTCCGCCGCCACTGCGGTGGTAACATGAGTGGACGCTGACGCCCCGGGCGGGTAGGCACGACGTCCGCTTTCATGCGAACCCTTTTCCTGCCGCCGACCTATCAGGACTCCGCGGAATCCGGCCGTCTCATCCTGCGTGACGGGTCTACCGCGTTCGTCCGCCTGTCGGAGCCGGGAGACCTCGACGCGCTGCGCGAGTTCTTCCGTCAGCTCTCGCCGGAGTCGAAGCGGCGCCGCTTCTTCTCTGCCGCCGACCCGGCGGAGGCGCTGGTCACGCGGCAATGCGATTCGTCCAATCCCCGGGCGCAGCTCACGCTGATCGTGAGCCGGGTCGTCGAGGGCTCGGCCCGGATCATCGCGACCGGCTCGTATGTCGCGCGCGACGAGGCCAGTGCCGAAGTCGCCTTCGCCGTGAACGACGAGTTTCAGGGGAAGGGCCTCGGAGGCCTTCTTCTCGAGCGGCTGGCCCTCCTGGCGGCGCGGCATGGCTTCGTCCGCTTCTGGGCGCTGACCCTGCTGGGGAACCAGATGATGATGGAGACGTTCCGCCAGTCGGGCTTTCCGATTCACTCGAAGATCGAGGATGAATCCGTCGAGATCGACTTTTCCGTCGCTCCGAGCGAGGACAGCGTCAGTCGTTCGGAGATCAGGGACCGCGTCTTCACGACCGCCTCGCTTCGTCCCTTTTTCCGGCCGCGGTCCATCGCGGTCGTCGGCGCACCCCGCGACGCCTCGAGCATCGGCATGGGCATTCTCGGTGCGCTGTCTCGCGGGGGATTCCAAGGCCCCGTATACGCGGCGAGCCCGGCCCTGCCATCCGTCGCGCCGTGGCCGGCCTATCCCTCCGCCCGAGAGGTCCCGCATGGGACCGATCTCGCCATCATAGTGACGCCGCGCGACGCTGTGCTGGAAGCGGTGGACGACTGCGCCGTCGCCGGCATCCGGGCGCTCGTCGTCGTCACGGCGGGATTCGCGGAGGCAGGCGCCGAGGGGCGCGCCCTGCAGGAGAAGCTCCTGGAGAAAGCTCGAGGCTACGGGATGCGCATGGTCGGGCCCAACTCCATGGGTCTTTTGAACACCGATCCGGCCGTCCGGCTCAACGCCTCGCTGTCCCCGACTCTTCCGCCGAGCGGAGGGGTCGCGATGCTGTCCCAGAGCGGTGCGTTGGGCCTCGCCATGCTGGCCCTCGCGCGGCAGCGCTACGTGGGCATCTCGACCTTCATCAGCGTGGGAAATAAGGCCGATATCTCCGGCAACGACCTTCTGCAGTACTGGGAGGGGGACGAGGTGACGCGGGTCATCCTTCTTTACCTCGAGTCGTTCGGGAATCCGCGCCGGTTCGCGCGGGTCGCCCGGCGCGTGAGCCGAGGGAAGCCGATCGTGGTCGTGAAGCCGGGGCGACGGGCGGCAAGCCTGGAGACCGGATTGGGCGCCTCGGCTCTCGTCGCGGACGACACCGCAGTGGATGCGCTCTTCCGCCAGACGGGCATCATCCGCGCCGAGACGCTGGACGAGATGTTCGATCTCGCCTCCGCGCTCGACCGGCAGCCTCTGCCGGCGGGGCGCCGCGTGGCGATCCTCTCGGACCAGAGCGGCCCCGGCTTCCTCTGTGCGGGCGCCTGTGAGGCCGCCCGGCTGTCAGTTTCTCCGCTTTCCGACTCGACGGCAAAGCGGCTCGAGGCCTTCCTCTCGGCCGGCACGGTGATCGGCAATCCCCTGGAGCTGGCCGCCTCGGCCACGGCGGATCAGTACGCCCTGGCGCTCGAGTCGCTCCTCGTCGATCGCGACGTGGATTCCGTCATCGCGATCCAGACCCAGCTCGACGCGGACGAATCGGCCGCGATGCTGGAGGCGATCCGGCAGGGCACGGCGGAAGGGCGCGCGGCGGGAGGTGCCGGCAAGCCGGTCCTGGCTTGCCTCGTGGCGAAGGAGGATGCCTGCGGGCCGATCGCCCTCGCCGGCGAGAGCATTCCCACGTATGCGTACCCGGAATCGGCCGCGCGCGTCCTCGGAAAGGTCGCGACGTACGCGGTGTGGCGAGCGGGCCCGCACGGGATCGTGCCCGACTTCGACGACATCGATCCCGCCTCCGCGCGTGGAACCTGCAGGTGGGCGATCGAAGAGCGCGGAGCGGGCTGGCTCACGGCGGACGAGGCGAGAGCGGTCCTTCGGGCCATGCACCTTCCCGTCGCACCGGGAGGGGTCGCCCGCACGGCCGATGAGGCCGCCAAGGTGGCGCGGAGCGTCAGGTACCCGGTCGCCGTCAAGTCGGCGTCGCCCCGCATCTTTCACAAGACCGAGAAAGGGGCCGTCCATCTGAACGTGACCGACGAGGCCGCGGTCCGAAGAGCCTTCGGCGCGATTCGCGATTCCCTGGAGGCGGATGGCAGCGCCGTGGCGAAGGAGGGGGTGCTCGTGCAGCCGATGGTCAAGAGCGACGTCGAGGTGACGGTCGGCATGTTCGAGGACCCTTCCTTTGGGCCTCTCATCGCATTTGGGCTCGGCGGAATTCACGTGGAAGTGATCGCGGACCCGGCCGTGCGCGTGACTCCCTTGACCGACCGCGCGGCCGCCGCCATGGTGCGTGAAACCCGTGGCTATCCCCTGCTCGCGGGTTATCGCGGGTACCCGCCCGCCGACATCGAGGCGATTCAAGACGTCCTGCTGCGCGTCTCCCGCCTCGTCGAGGAGGTGCCCGACATCGCGGAGCTCGAGCTCAGCCCGATCTTCGTGGGGTCTCCCGGCGAAGGCTGCGGCATTCTCGACTCGCGCATCCGCGTGGCTCTCCCCCAAAAGGGACGGGCCGCCCGTTACACGACGACGGCGCCGGCAAGCCCGCGCCCTTCAGACGCTTCCGCTCAGCTCGCGAAGACGACCGTCCAAGGAGCATCACATGACCGAGTCCGCTGACCACGGTTGGCTCTGCCGGAAAATCCTCGAGAACAGCCCGATGGCGGTCCTGTTCGCGGACCGCGAGGGGAAGATTCGCCTCTGGAACTCGGGAGCCGAGACCGTGTTCGGCTACACGGAAAAAGAGGCTCTCGGACAGTCGCTGGACCTGATCGTGCCCGAGCGCCAGAGACAGAGGCACTGGGAGGGCTGGGACAATGTCATGGCGAGCGGGGTCACGAAGTACGGACGCGACCCGCTGGCGGTGCCGGCCATGCGGAAGGACGGCTCGCGGATCTCCATCGAGTTCAACGTCGTTCTCGTCCGCGCCGACAGCGGCGAGCTCGCGGGCGTGGCCGCGATGGTCCAGGACGTCACGGCCCGGTGGCAGAAGCAAAAAGAGATGAACGTGCGCCTCGCGGCCCTCGAGGCCAGAGCGAAGGAGGGGTGAGATGGAATTTCAGCGGGTGAACGATCTGAGGGCTCAGGACGGCCACGCCATTCCCGGCTTCCTTCTCGCCCCGGCCTCGCCGCGCGGTGGCGCCGTGGTGTGCCACGGCTACGGCTCGTCGAAGGAACAGATGCTCGGGATCGTGACGGCCGTAGCCGAGAAAGGAATCGCCGTTTTGGCGATCGACCTGTGCGGGCACGGCGAGAACATGGCGCCGATCGGCCCGGCGATGCGCGACGAGATGGAGGCCGCCATCGCGTTCGTCCGGCGGTTCGGCAAGACGGCGGTGATCGGCCATAGCCTCGGCGGGAGGCTCGCGCTGATGTCGTCGGCGGACGCCATGGTAGCGATGTCGCCATCCGTCATGATGCAGATGTCCCCGCAGGGCAAGTGGATGTTCGAGAACCTCCCGAGCCCCGGGCTCAGAGAGCCTTACTCGGGGTATGTCCTCGAGCTCCTCGAAAAGCTCGGCCCTGTCCCGTCGCACGACCGCCCCTGTCTCCTCCTCTACTCCGAGCGGGACATCCAGGCTCTTCTCGACGGCGCCGCGAGCCTTGAGGCCGAGCTCCCCTCCGCCGAAAAGCGCCTCGTCTCCGCGAACATCCGCCCCGACGTGCAACACGAGAACGGCCTGATCCGCTACCTCCCGCGCTGGTTCAACCACAGCGAGCTGCGATTCAACCGCTCGGCCTGCGAGACCCTTAGCGCCTGGCTCGCCGATCACCTCGTAAGAGCCTGAGGTGACGCCGTTTCCTCCGGTCCCTGTGCTAGGCTGAGAAGCGTACGGGAGCGATCATGCAGTGGGAGTACTTCGATCGAATGGTCATCTTCAGCGATGGGGATGGGGGAATGGTGAGCGGCCTGGACACCTGGATAAACGGCGCCGGCTCCGAAGGCTGGGAGCTCGTCTCGGCGGCCCCTCTCATCGCTCCGAACAAAGATGGCGTTGCCTACGGGACGATCGGCCTGCACCTCATCTTCAAGCGGCCCACCGCGGTTCCGCAGGAAGCGTGAGCGCTGTGGCTGGGTTGAAAGGCCCGGCGCTGATGGAGAGCCGCTACGGCCCCCTCGGAAGCGGCCGACAATCCCTGACGATCAAGGGCGTCGTCTATTCGGTCCCCGACCTGCTGATCTGCATGGCGCTCAACTTCGACGACAGCCGGGCCATCGACGCGCTGGCCCTGCCGGACGGGCGCTATGTCTTCCGGTACTACGACGGTCAGGACCAGCGCGTGGTCGCCCTGGAGTTCGACGCCGACTTCCATCCCCTCGGCGAGGTGCGCGTCCAGTTCCCCGAGTGGACCTCCGACGAAGAGTACTTCCCGCAATATTGCGGGCACTAGAGAGAGCCGGGGAAGGAGGCGTCAGATGGGATACGAGAGCCTCTGCTTCGAGACGGAAGGGTCCGTCGCCGTCGTGACGCTGAATCGTCCCGCGAGGCGAAACGCCCTCTCGCTGGCGCTCATGCGCGAGTTGCTGGACTGCCTCGGACGCATCGGAGAGGACAGGCAGCTCCGCGCCGTCATTCTCGCTGCGGCCGGGAACGTCTACAGCGCGGGGCACGATCTCAGCGAGCTGGTCGGGAGGGACGTCAACGACACGCGTCAGATCTTCGACGTCTGCGCCGAGCTGATGACGAAGATCCAGTCGATTCCGCAGCCGGTCATCGCAGAGGTTCAGGGCCTCGCCACCGCGGCCGGATGCCAGCTCGTGGCGACGTGCGACCTCGCGGTCGCGGCCGAAGACGCCCGGTTCGCGACCCCCGGCGTCAGGATCGGGCTCTTCTGCACGACTCCGATGGTTGCGTTGACCCGCGCCATCGGCCGCAAGCGCGCCCTCCGGATGCTTCTGACCGGGGATCCCATCGACGCGAGGACGGCGGCGGAGTGGGGGCTCGTCAACAGCGTCGTGCCCGCGGGCGCGCTGCGTGAGGAGACCCGGAAGCTCGCGGCGCGCATCGCGGAGGCGAGCCCCCTCACGCTCGCCATCGGGAAGCAGGCCTTTTACTCGCAGATCGACCTCGACCAGCCGAAGGCGTACGCGTACGCCAAGGAGATCATGTCGATGAATTCCATGGCGGTCGATGCCCAGGAAGGGATCACCGCGTTTCTCGGGAAGAGAGCGGCCGTCTGGACGGGAAGATAGGAATCAAGGAGGGAGTTTTATGGTCACGTTCGAATACCGGTTCGACGTTCTCCCGGGGAAGCTGAGGGAGTACGAGAGGTACACCAAGGGCCCCGGCAAGGACATCTGGCTGAAGTTCAAGGGCGTCAAGGGCGTCCGCGTGTTCAAGAGCATGCTGGGTGGGTCATCGCCGCAGCGACTGGTCCAGGTCGACCTGGAGAGCCTCGCGGCGCTCGAGAAGATCTTCACGGATCCGACCTTCCGGAAGGTGAAACACATCTTTCACGGCCTGGTCACCCATATGAGCGATTCCTTGCTCACCCAGGTGAGCGACAAGAGGAAGTAGCGACCCTAAACGCGCGAGCGCCGTCTCGCGGCGGGTGCGCGGCGCGGTCGGTGACCACTCGAAGAGAGCGCGTTGATGACGGCGCCCCAGTTGTCGAACCACGTTTCGAACGCGGCGCGCAACGGCGCTCTTCCCTGTTCGTCGGCGGCCGCGCGCAGGGCCTTCACGACGGCGGCCGTGGACGGGCGAAGGCGGCGTTCGCCGGACGCGGTCAGCTTCACGTAAACGAAGCGGTGATCTTTCGGGGAGCGCGTCGTGCGGACGAGGCCGGCGCGCTCCATCCGCCGGACGAGGGCGGAGGTCGTGTTCATCGTGGCGAAGGTCTCGCGCGCCAGGTCGCCGATCGTCAGAGGGTCGTTCGAGGGGTTGCCCGCGAGCGTCAGGAGGGCGAATTGCTGGGCGGGGGTGAGACCGCCATTCGTCGGCTCGGTCGTGATCGTCCTCCGCACCGACTCGAAGAACCGCCGCAGATGCGCCATCGAGCGGTACGTGTCCGTGAGACTGTGGCGCGGGGCCATCGCCGGCGATTATAGGGAACGGTCGGCGTCGAGAAACCGCTTGACTCTCGGCCGGAATCGCAGCCTACAATCACTCGACAGGATGAATAGTCGACGCCACGTAGTATTTTGGCCGAGGTGATGGCGGGTGCCGGTCCTCCTCGCACCTGCCGGAACCGTCGAGGCCGTTCGGGCCGCGCTCGGCGCGGGGGCGGACGCCGTCTATGTGGGCCTCCAGGGCTGGAGCCGCGGCGGGGCGCGGAGAGAGCTGGACTGGGACGAGCTCGTGGCGGCGCAGCGCGAGGCCGCCTCGGCCGGCCGGAGCCTCCAGGTCGCCCTGAATACGATCCCGAAGCCCGAGGAGCGCGCGCGCCTCTTCGAATGCATCCCCGCCCTCCTGGATCTGGGAATTCGAGACGTCATCGTGAACGACGTCGGAATCCTGGCGGCGCTGCGGCGGCGGTTCGAGAACTTGCGGCTGACCGCCAGCATCGGCTGCGGCGCCCAGACGGTCGCCGACGTCGCTTTTTTCAGGGACCTGGGCGCTCACGCCGTCGTCCTGCCGGGAACGGTGAGCCCCGCGGAGATGCACGAGATCAGGACCGTCCGGGGAATCTCCGTGGAGATCATGGTCCACATGGTCGAGGAGTTCGTCCTCCTCGGAAAATGCTGGATGCCGAGCTACGTGCATCTGAAGCCGTCGCCCCACCCTGCGGTCCTTTCGTCGACGGCCGGCGCGGGCGATACGCCAGATGGCGCCTTTCGCGGACTGCGGCAGACGGGCAGCATGAAACGAGGGGGCGTCGGAGCCTGCTTCAGAATCTGCCAGCAACCCTGGGAGCTTTTCGCCGGCGGGCAGCGGGTCGACACGCGGCTTTTTCCGAGCCGGCAGATCAGCCGGATCGCGGATGTCGAGGCGTACGCCGAGGCGGGCGCCGATGTCCTGAAGTTGCAAGGGCGAAGCCTTCCGGTGGAGCTGCTGGCGGCGCTCGTTCGCCGCTACCGTGAGGCGATCGACGCCCGGACGATTCCGAACGCGTTCGAGCCACCGCCAGCCACCTTGCTCGCGGCGTGGGCCGTCGTCGGACGATGAGAAAGACGATGAGACAGACGATGAGAGAGATGACGAATGGGGCTGTGCGCGATGGGACACGAGGCTGACAACTCATGAACGCGTTCGAGCTGAACACGACGATCGCGAACCTGCGAGACCTTCAGGCGTCGGACCTGACCGACTACGACGGGGTGTACCTCGGCGACATCTACTGCCGGCTTTACGAATCGAACTTCCTGGAGCAGCTCGGCGATCTCAAGGAAGGGCTCCACATTCTTCACGATCAGGGGAAGAAGGCCTACGTGGCGACCTACGCGGCGCCGCGGAACGACTTCCTGCCGAAGGTGAGGAAGATGCTGGAAGCTTCGGTCGCGGCGGGCGCCGAGGCGGTCGAAGTCCACAACCTCGGGATCCTGAGGATCGCCCACGAGGAGTTTCCGGAGCTCCCGGTGCACGTCGGGGGCTTCGCGAACATCTACACCGCGGCCGGCGCCGAGGTCCTGCGCGGTTTCGGGGCGGTGCGGTTCACGCCGAATTACGAGCTGAGCCTGGACGAGATCCACGAGATCACGGCGACCTGCGGCGCGCCCCTGGAGCTCCTGCTGCACGGCAAGATGCCGCTGGGCGTCTCGGACTATTGCTTTCTGCTGGATTACGAGGAGAAGTGGGGGGTCAAGTGCCCCGACCTCTGCCAGAAGGAGCTGTTCCTGAAGCAGGGGGACTGGGCGATGAAGTCGCTAGGGAAGGGAATCCTGAGCGGCAAGGACGTGTGCATGCTCGAGTACCTGCCGCGTCTCCTCGCCGAGGGCCACCGGCACTTCCGGATCGAAACCGTCTCGGAAAGTCCCGAATACCGGCGCGAGGTCGCGGCGGTGTACCACGCGGCTCTGGAGCGGGCTCTCGCCGGCGACGGCGACGTGGACGAGCGATCTTGGGAGACGCTCCGTCGTCACGCTCACATTGGTCTCTGCAACGGGTTCTACTTCGGCAAGAGCGGAATGGACTACCAGGGACTCCGGCCGGAAGCGCTCGGGTCCCTTCCGACGATTTCGCGCGCGGAGTCATAGGCAGTTCAAGGAGGAAGGTCATGGTCGAGCTTCTGGCGCCGGCAGGGAATCTTCCGATGGTCGAGGGGGCGGTCGCGAACGGCGCCAACGCCATCTACGTGGGGCCGCGCGGCTGGAGCCGGCGGCGCGACAAATACGAGATGCCCGACGAGGACGTCCGCGCCGCGATTGGCATCGCCCACGCGGGCGGCGCCAAGCTGCGCGTGGCCTTCAACACGAACATGCAGTCCCACGAGATCGCCCCCATGCTGGAAAAGATGGAGCGTTTCGTGTCCTGGGGGGTGGACGGGGCGATCATGACCGACATCGGGGCCATCGCCGAGGTTCACCAAAGATTCCCGCATCTCACCATCCACGCCTCGATCGGAGCCAACATTCTCAACAACGAGGACGTGAGGTTCTACCGGTCGATCGGCGTCTCGCAGGTGGTGGCCGACACGAAACTGACCCTCAGGGAGCTGGCCTCCCGGAAAGAGCAGATCGACGTCGGGATCGAAATCCTGATCCACGCGAACAAGTGCTACACGTACCTCGGGAAGTGCTGGATGTCTCCCTATCACCGTCTCGAGCGCACAACGGACTCCTTCGGGAAGGACCTGTTCAAGGGAAGCCCGAACCGGGGCGGCCTCGATTACCGCGTCTGCATGGAGTCGTGGGAGCTCTATTCCGGCGAGAAAAAGTGGGAGAACAGCGTGGCCCTGAAGAACGACGCGTTCTTCCTTCTGGAAGACATCCCGCACCTGATCAAGCTGAAGGTCGAGTGCCTGAAAGTGCAGGGGCGCGAATACGCCGTGCCGCTCGTCGAACGCATCGTCCGCTTCTACCGGGATCTGATCGACGCCTGCCTCGCTTCCCCGGATGCCGATGCCTTCGACATCGCACCGTGGCGGTCCCGCCTCGCCTCCATCGAAATGGAGCGGGACTCGGCCCGGTCCGACGGGACCCGGCAGCTGCTGATGGAAGCGCGGCAGCCTCTGCCTGCGATCTGAGCCTCCGCACGGAACCGGTCACCGTTTGAAGGTTCCACGGTACGTCGCATTCGGCCCGCTGCTGGCGTTCGGAGTTTTCGCCGCGCAGTGCTCCCGCGAGCCGAAACGCGCCCTACCGCTTCGGATCGGAGAGGTTGCCTCCCTGAGCGGCGTCCTGGCGGCCCAGGGAACGGCCGTACACGAAGGCGTCGTCTACGCCGTCTCTGAAGTCAACGCCGCCGGCGGCCTCGGCGGCAACCCGGTAGAGCTGATCACGCGGGACGACGGAGGCAGGCCGGACGAGGCGACGACCGCCGCCCAGGATCTGACGACGCGCGAACGAGTCAGCGCGCTCGTGGGAGGTTACGTCGACAGCATCGTCGGCCCGGTGGCCCAGCTGGCCGAGCGTGAGCGCGTCCCTTATGTCGCGGGCTCCTCGCTGGACCAGCGGTTGACGCAGCGCGGAAACGCCTGGTTCTTCAGGATCAGCCGCCTGGAACCGTTCGTGGACGCCGCGACGGCCGTCCCTCTCGAGCTCCTGCCCGCGAAGGACGTGGCAATCCTCTTTTCGGCGACGCCGGGCGCGACGCAGCTCGCCCGGCTCCAGAAGGAACGGCTGGAAGCCTACGGGGTCAGAGTCTCCGCGTTCGAGAGCTTCCAGACGGGGACGCCCGATTTCATCCCGCTCCTGGCCCGCGTGAAGGCGAGCGGCGCGCGGCTCCTGCGCATGGACGGGCATCTTCCAGATGCAGAACGGACGACACGTCCTTCTCTATCCTCGCGAGAAGGCCGCTGGAAAAATGATCGCGCCGAGGTCGTGAGCGAGAGGCGCCGCCGGTTCCGGCTCGCCGCTCGCCCTTACTTCTGGAACCAGTACTGGCGCGCCAGGTCCAGGAGTCGCTCGGCTACCTGCCGGTTGCGGTGCGCGATCTCGTAGCGGTTCGAAATGTCGGCGTGCGACGGATTCGGATCGTGGAAAGTGTGCGGAAGCTCGTTTTCCGAAGTGTGGCTCCATTTGCTCCGCCAGGACTCGGGAAGGTCCCGCGCCACGTGGAGGTCGTGCAGCACGAGGTAGAGGATCGCCCACACGCGCGGCGCGGCGCGGAACGAGTAGCCGCCTCCCAGCGTGAACAGCACCCGGCGCGCAGTGAAGTCGTCCGCCCACGCCAGGATTCGCCGGAAGATGGCCTCGTAATCGCGTGTCGTCAGCATGAGATCGGAGAGCGGATCGTCGAAATGCGCATCCGCACCCGCCTGGACCACGAGAACGTCGGGGCGAAAGTGCCGCAGGGCGGCGGGGATCACCTGCTCGAGAACTTCCAGGTAGCTCGCGCCTTCGGTGAACGGCTCCAGCGGCAGATTGAGCTTCAGGCCACGGCCGGCTCCCGCGCCGAGCTCGCGAATCTCACCGGTACCCGGGAAGAGGTACTTGCCCGACTCGTGAAGGCTCACGGTCAAAACGCGCGGGTCTTCATTGAGGATCTCTTGAACTCCGTCGCAGTGGTGAACGTCGATGTCGAGATAGGCCACCTTCAGCCCATTCCGGGTGAGGGAGTTGATCGCGATCGCGAGGTCGTTGTAGATGCAGAAACCCGACGCGACGCTGCGGCGCGCGTGATGCAGCCCCCCTCCGAGCTGAAGGACGCGCGTCTCTCTCCCTTCCGAGATCAGGCGCGCGCCGTGCAGCGTCCCCCCGACGAGCCACCGCGCCGCCTCGTCCATACCGGGAAACGAGGGGGTGTCCTGCGTTCCCAGCCCGTATTCCTGTCCGTCGGGAACCAGTGCGCCCGCGCTCAGCTTCTCCACGCGGCAGACGTACGCGTCCTGGTGCACGTCGAGGAGATCCTCCCGCGTCGCCGGCTCCGGTTCGACCGTGTCCACACGGTGCCCGAGCGCGCCCAGGAGATCGAGCACCATGTCGGTGCGGACGGGGCTGAACGGATGCTCGTCGCCGAAGGAGTACCTCCTGTAGGCCGGAGCGTAGATCACCGAGGGCACGGCTTCTCCGGCGGCCACAGGACGTCGAACCCGGCACGGCGTAGGTCCTCTGCGAGCAGCCCGGTCTCGATCGAGCCGATGCGCAGGACGGTCCGAACCGAGTCGGGACCCTCGGGATACGTCAGAATCGAGTGGATGTTCAGGTCGCGGTGGCTCACGAAGCTCGTGAGCCTCGCGAGCTCGCCGGGATGATCAGGTAGCCGCACTTCCAGGCGGCCCGAGGGCTTATGCACGCCCGTCAGGCGCATGAGCGCGTCCAGCAGGTCGAGCCCCGTGACGATCCCGATCAATCGCCCGTCGTCCAGGACCGGGAGGCAGCCGATCTTAAGCTCCCGCATCGTGCGCGCCGCGTCCTCGACCGGGTCCGAGGCATCCGCCGTCAGCGGCGCCGAGGACATGACGGCCGAGACGCGGCTGTCCGGTGAGAACGGCGACGGCACGAGCGCGCTGGTCGCCAGCCTCAGATCACGATCCGTGACCACGCCGACGAGCTTTTCACCCTCGACGACTGGCAGGTGCCGGATGCCCCGCTCCCGCATGGTTCGGTAGGCGTCCTGGAGCGTTGTGTCCGCGGAGATGGCGATGGCCGGGCTCCGCATGATGTCTCGAATCAACATGACCCACCTCGAGTCTTCACGATTCCTCGACCGCTAATCCAGAAAATCCGAAAGCTCGGGGACGGTGAAGCCCGCGTCTTTGAGCGAATTCTTCACCGCCGAAACGTCGATCGTCGAGAGCCGGATAAAGGCCACGAAGCCCTCTCCCAAGGGAGACAGGATCAGGCTCCGGATCCCGGTTTTCAGCTCTCCGAGCTTCTTCACCAGGTGAATGAGGGAGCCGCCTTCGCGCGGGAGGAGCACCTCGATTCTCACTCCGGGCTCTTCGATCCTGAGGGTGTCGCAGAACGCCGCCAGAACGTCCGCCTTCGTGATGATCCCCACCAGCTTCTTCCCTTCCACGACCGGTAAGGCGCCCAGTCGCCTCTTGTGGAAGATCAGGAGCGCGTCTTCGACCGTGTCCCACGGGCTCACCGTGATCACATCGCGCGTCATGACCTCCTCGACGGTCTTGTTCTTCACGAGGATCTTGCCGAGCTGCGTGACCGTCGACGTCTCGAACGTCGAATTGCGTATGTCGGTACCCGACACGAAGCCGACCAGCTCCCCGCGCTCGACGACCGGCAGCTGATGGATCCGGTTCTCCTGCAGGACATCGCTCGCGAACTTCAAAGTGTCTCCCCGGGAGACCGTGATGACGTTCCGTGTCATCCTTTTTCCAACAAACATTCCGGACTCCTTCCCTGAAGCGTTTTCAGGTGGGCGACGACCGACGCGGCGAGGGCGGGACCGTCGTACCCTCCTTCCAGGACCGACACGATCCGGCCCCCGCAGTATCGATCCGCCAGCTCGCAGACCCTGCGCGTCATGTGGACAAAGGACTTCTCGGTGAGATCGAGGTCGGCGATCGGGTCCCTCTCGTGTGCGTCGAAGCCCGCGGAAACCATGATGAGGCCGGGCTCGAACCGCTCGATCTCCGGAACGACTTCCCTCTCGAAAATCTCCACCAGCTCCTCGTCCATCGTGTGCGGTTTCAGCGGCAGGTTCAGGGTGAACCCCGCGCCCGCCCCCGTCCCTCGCTC
>Ga0209385_1000199_pt1 | contig 23201 bp, 16 predicted proteins | sample NGEPerB_FD_184506 | JGI IMG/M metagenome (GOLD analysis project Ga0209385, IMG submission 184506) | Arctic peat soil microbial communities from the Barrow Environmental Observatory site, Barrow, Alaska, USA - NGEE PermafrostAB12-B... | ecosystem: Environmental > Terrestrial > Soil > Wetlands >... | reverse complement strand
AGCCCGCGCCCGTGGCCGCGAGAGATGCGTTCGGGTGTTGCATCAGAAAAGCGGAAAGCGCCGCCACGTCGCTGCTCGGGCACACGAGCGTCTGATAGGTACCGGGGTCGTCGAGCGCCGCGCCCGCCGCCACGACGACGACCTTCGCGAGCGTGGCGCCGACGTCCAGGCCCACCTCTTCGCGAATTGGGGCCATCAGGACCTCTGCGGCGCCGCCGCCGGCAGGTTCAGGGTCGAAAGGATGCGCGACGCGATCTCCCCGTAGCCGTTCGGACCCGGGTGGAAGCGGTCCGACGAGAGGCGGTCCGGCCGCTCGTCGAAGAGGTCGGCGGTCGGCACGACGCTCGCACCGGAGACGGAATAGCTCGCCTCCTCGAGGGTCACGTTCCACTTCAGGAGCGTCTCTTTCGCCGTGCGCTTGTCGAATGTCTCGGGGAACGGGTTGTAGAGGCCGAGCAGGCGAATAGGGGAGGAGCCGTTCGCTTCGCGAACGGCCGAGAGGATCCTTTGAAGGTTGAGAGACGCGGTACGCAGGGCGGGTGCGGTGGGATCGCTCTCGGCGCCTGCGCTCGCCGTCGACAGCGTCGGGAGCGAGTGACTCAGGTCGTTGCCGGAGATCGACATGAGGATGAGCTGCGCCTGAGCAATGCGGCGCCGCGCGTCCGGGTCGCCCACTTTTTTAAGCAAATCCCCGGTCTCGGCCCCGTCCACACCGAGGTTGTCCACGGAGACGGTCAGCCCCGCCTTCCGCAGCGCCGCGGCGACGCGCTCCGGGTATCCGCCGCCTCCCGCAACGTCGCCCGCGCCCCGCGTCAAGGAGTCGCCGAGCGCGACGATGCGGAAGGCGCCGTCGGCCGCCGCGGTCGCAAGCGAGACCGCCGGCGTCGGAACGGGAATCGCGGAAGGATCCACGGGCTCGCCGAGGCAGCCCTGCAGCGCCGCAGTGAAGCCCGCGGCGAGGATGGCTGCGGTCGCGAGACCGAGCGCGGCGGGGAAGAACCACAGGACGAGGCGGCGGCCGATGAGCGTCACGGGGCGTATCTTGCCGGAAGTACGAACTCCTGGCTTGACGCAGGGCGTACAACATGGTCGTGAGCGCCGCCGACGTCGTCCTCTCCGCCGAAGGGCTCGCGAAGCGCTATGGCGACCGGGAAGTCGTCTCGGACGTGTCCTTCGCGCTCCGCCGCGGCGAGGTGTTTGGTTTCCTCGGGCCGAACGGCGCAGGAAAAACGACGACGATCCGGATGCTCGTCGGCCTCGTAAAGCCCTCGCGGGGTCGCATCGTCATCGACGGCCATGATCTCGGGCGGGAGTTCGAGGCGGCGATGCGCCGCGTGGGCTGCATCGTGGAGACGCCGGACCTCTACAAGTTCCTGACGGGGCGCGAAAACCTCGAGCACTTCGCGCGCATGCTGGGAGACGGGGCGGCGGGGAGGATCGACTCTCTCGCGGCCCTCGTGCACATGGACGGTCGCCTCGACGGCGTCGTACGCACGTACTCGCTCGGCATGCGCCAGCGCGTCGGCATCGCGCAGGCCCTCCTGTCCGACCCCGCCGTCCTCATCCTCGACGAGCCGACGAACGGCCTCGACCCGGCGGGGATCCGCGAGATGCGCGAGCTCGTGCGGCGGCTCGCCGGTGAGCAAGGCCTCGCGGTCTTCGTATCGAGCCACCTGCTTTCCGAAGTCGAGAAGATGGTGGACCGCATCGCGATCGTCCACCGTGGGCGCACGCTCGCGACGGGGACGCTCGTCGAGCTGACGGACGGCGGCAGGCGCGGGCTCGAGGACCTCTTCCTCGAGCTGACGGGCGGGGAGACCGTATGAGGGCCCGCGGTCGGAGAGTGCGATGCGGGTGATGCTCGGTCTCATCGAAAACGAGGTATTGAAGATTCTTAGAAGGAGAAGATTCCGCCTCGTTCTCGTCGTTCTGGCCGCGCTCCTGTGTCTCGTCGTCTTCGCACAGCACCGGCAGCAGCAGAACCAGAGGCGCGACCACCCGGAGCGCGACTGGAGGGCGCAAGTCGAGAAGAGGGCTTCCGACCTCGAGAGACAGATCAACCAGCGCCGGAGCATTCCCGAGCAGTGGAAACGCTGGATGAAGTACGAAGCGGGCCGCCTGCGCTATTACCTTTCTAAGAATCTTAATCCGAATGAACTGACTGGTCCTGTTTTTACGCGCGGCTTCGCCGGCGTCGGGACCGTGCTCCTGATCCCTCTCCTGATCGCCGTCTTCGGAGCCGACCTCGTCTCGTCGGAGTTCGCGGAGGGCACGATCACGCTGCTCCTCACGCGGCCCGTCGCCCGCTGGAAAGTGCTGCTCTCGAAGGTCGTCGCGATGATGCTTTTCACGACGCTCACGCTCCTCGCGGCGTTCTTTCTGGCCTGGGGCATTTCGGGAGTCGCGTTCGGCTGGTCGGGGTGGGGCGCGCCGATGCTCATGGGCTTTCGGCTCGGCCCGGGCGCGGCGGGTGGCTTCGACCTGACCGGCGTGCGCATGGTCCCGCTGTGGCAGGACACGTTCGCCGCATGGGGCCTCGCCTGGTTCTCGGCCCTCGCGGTCGGGTCGATCACGCTGCTCCTGTCCGTCGTGTTCCGGTCGGCCGCGGCCGCGATGGGCACGATGATGGCGACGCTCGTGGGCGGCACGATCCTCTCGCGCGTGGCTTCCGACTGGGATGGCGCGAAGTGGTTCTTCGTCACGAACCTGCCGCTGCCCGACTTCTACGCCGGCCTTCCGACGCCGTTCGAGGGCATGACGCTCGCGTTCTCGGTATGGGTGCTCCTCGCCTGGGCGGCCGCTTCGCTCGCGGCGGCGTTCCTGCTGTTCACGCGGCGCGACGTCACCGCGTAGCGCGGCCTAGAATCCGCATCGATGAGCGACTACTCGTCTTCACTCGTGCTCAACGCCATGCTCGAGGAATTCGGCGACAACGCGCCGTTCGCTCTCGAGCTCTACGCCCAGTACCGGCTCGAGCCGGCCTCGGTGGGCGAGAACTGGAAACAGGCGTTCCAGGAGATCGAGGAGCGCGTCCCGCACGCGATGACGGGCCGGGCCCTCCGCCCGCTCGAGCTTCTTCTCGAGCTTCCGCCGGCTGAGACCGCCGCGCCCGCTCTTGCTACCTCGCCTGTCGGCCCCGCGCGTCCTCCCGCTTCCGGGCCGCGCGCCGGCGAGCAGGCAATCGCGATCTCCGGCGGCGCCGCCACTATCGTGAGGAACATGGAGGCGTCGCTCGGCGTTCCGACCGCCGTCACGAACCGCGTCATCCCCGTCAAGACGATGGAGGAGAACCGCCGCATCCTGAACCGGCACCGCGAAGCGCTGGGCCTCTCGAAGGTGTCCTTCACGCACTTCGTCGCGTGGGCGATCGTGCGCGCGCTCGAGAAGCACCCAGGGATGAACGACGCGTTCGGCGAAGCCGGCGGCAAGCCCGCGCGAATCCGCAAGGCGGCCGTGAACCTCGGCATCGCGATCGACATCACGAAGAAGGACGGCACGCGGAGCCTCCTCGTCCCGAACGTCAAGAGCGCCGAGAAGCTGTCCTTCGGCGAGTTCCTCGAGGCCTTCGACGGCATGGTCGGGAAGGCGCGGAAGGGAACGATCGAGCTGGACGCGTTCGCCGGCACGTCCATCACGCTCACGAATCCCGGCACGATCGGCACGACGGCGTCGGCGCCGCGCCTCATGCCGGGGCAGGGCGCGATCATCGCGACGGGAGCCATGGGCTATCCGGCCGAGTTCCAGGCCATGCCCGAGGAGGCCCTCTCGGCCCTCGGCATCTCGCGCGTGATGAACGTCTCCTCCACGTACGACCACCGCATCATCCAGGGCGCCGAGTCGGGCCAGTTCATAGGCACCCTGCAGGGCCTCCTCCTCGGGGGCGACGGCTTCTACGAGCGCATTTTCTCGGACCTCAAGGTGCCGCACCGGCCAATGCGCTGGGAGAAGGACTCGTCGACGCCGCTCTCGCCGGCCGGCCGCGGCCTCGAGGCCGTGGAGAAGCAGGCGCGCGTCCTGCAGCTCATCAACGCGTATCGCGTGCGCGGCCACCTCGTGGCGGACCTGAATCCGCTCGGCAGCGACTCGGTGCCGTACCATCCCGACCTCGACCCGGCCACGTACGGGTTCACGCTCTGGGATCTCGACCGGCCGTTCATCACGAACGGCCTCGGCGGAAGGGACGAGGCCACGCTGCGCGAGATCCTCGAGGTCCTGCGCCAGACGTACTGCGGAAAGATCGGCGCCGAGTTCATGTACAACCCGGACCCCGCGCAGAAGCAGTGGCTGATCGACCGCATGGAGTCGACGCGCAACCGCTCGCTCCTCTCGGTCGACGACCGGCGGCGCATCCTGAAGAAGCTCGTCGAGGCAGAGAGCTTCGAGAAGTTCCTGCACATGAAGTACGTCGGCCAGAAGCGCTATTCGCTGGAAGGCGGCGAGGCAGCGATCCCGCTCCTCGACCGCCTGCTCGACCGCGCGGCCGAGGCCGACCTTGGCGAAGCCGTCATCGGCATGTCGCACCGCGGGCGGCTCACCGTCCTCACGAACACCGTCGGCAAGCCGGTGGGGAAGGTCTTCGCGGAGTTCGAGGGCGAGGTGGACCCCGAGTCGATTCAGGGCTCGGGCGACGTGAAGTACCACCTCGGCGCGTCCGGCACGCACGTGGCCCCCGGCGGCGCGAAGCTGGGCATCTCGCTCGCCCCGAACCCGAGCCACCTCGAGGCCGTGGATCCCGTCGTCGAGGGCATGGTGCGCGCCAAGCAAACGCACCTCGGGGAGGACCTCACGCACGGCAAGGTCCTGCCCGTCCTCCTGCACGGCGACGCGGCATTCGCCGGCCAGGGAATCGTGGCCGAGACGATCAACATGTCGCAGCTCCACGGCTACCGCACGGGCGGCACCGTGCACGTCGTCGTGAACAACCAGATCGGCTTCACCACGAACCCCGCCGACGCGCGCTCGTCGCCGTACTGCACGGACGTCGCAAAGATGGTTCAGGCGCCCGTCCTCCACGCGAACGGCGACGACCCCGAGGCCGTCGTCCACGTCGTGGACATCGCGATCGACTACCGCAACACGTTTCGGCGCGACGTCGTGATCGACCTCGTCTGCTATCGCCGCTACGGCCACAACGAGGGGGACGAGCCGAGCTACACGCAGCCCCTGATGTACCAGAAGATCAAGAGCCACACCTCGGTCGCGCGCCTCTACGGCGAGTCGCTCGTCAAGCAGGGGCTTCTCGCCGCGGCCGAGGTGGACGGACTGTGGGCGTCGGAGAAGGCCGGGCTGGAGCGCGCGTACGACGGTGCGCGCGGCACGCCGAAGGCCTCCTTCGTCGACTCGCTCGCCGTGCCCGCCGCGCCGCGCCTCCATCCGGAAGGCGACGCGCGCGCGCGTCTGGCGCGCATCATCCGCGCGGTTTCGACGGTGCCCGAGGGCTTCGAGGTCCACCCGAAGCTGAAGGCCCTCCTGAAAAAGCGCGCCGAGTACGGCAGCGGGAAGCCCGAGATCGACTGGGCCGGCGGCGAAATGCTCGCGTTCGGAATGTTGCTCCTGGGTGGAACTCCCGTGCGACTCTCGGGGCAGGACTCCGGCCGCGGCACGTTCAGCAACCGCCACGCCGTCCTGGCGGACGTCGCGAGCGGCGCGGAGTGGGTCCCGCTCAACACGATCGCGACCGAGCAGGCGCGCTTCGAAGTCATCGACAGCCTGCTTTCCGAGAACGCCGTCATGGGCTTCGAGTTCGGTTACGCCGTGACCGACCCGTCTACGCTCGTCCTGTGGGAAGCGCAGTTCGGCGACTTCGCGAACGGCGCTCAGGTCGTCATCGACCAGTTCATCTCGGGCTCGGAGCAGAAGTGGAATCAGTGCTGCGGCCTCGTGCTGCTGCTGCCGCACGGGCAGGAAGGGCAGGGGCCCGAGCACTCGTCGGCGCGCCTCGAGCGCTTCCTCACGCTGTGCGCCGAGAACAACCTGCGCGTCGCGAACGTCTCGACGCCGGCGCAGTACTACCACCTGCTGCTCAGGCAGATGGCGAGCGAAGAGAAGAAACCTCTCATCGTCATGACTCCGAAGAGCCTTCTCCGTCACCCGAAGGCCGTGTCGACGCTGGACGACCTGGCGGACGGAGCTTTCCATTCGGTGCTCGACGATCCGGCGTTCCAAGCCGGCGACACGTCTTCCGTAAGGCGCGTCGTGATCGCGAGCGGCAAGCTCGTGTACGACCTCCTCGCGGCGCGGGAGAAGGCGGGAAAGCGCGACGTCGCGATCGTCCGGCTCGAGGAGCTCTACCCGTTCCCGGGCCGCGACCTTGGGCAGGCCCTCTCGGGCTATCCGCAGGATGCGGAGCTCGTGTGGGCGCAGGAAGAGCCCCGCAACATGGGCGGCTGGCGCTTCGTGCGTGAGCAGTTCCTCGACGGCAAGGTCGAGGGACTCGATCCCGCGCGCCCCCTCCGCTACGTCGGCCGCCGCGAGCTCGCCAGCCCCGCCCCCGGCTCCCACCACGCCTTCCAGATCGAGCAGGACGCACTCGTGGCCGAGGTGATACGCGTGGAGGCCCGGGAGAAGGCGACAGCGTGAGGAGCACCGCAATCCCCACGACGAATCTCGGCCGCGCTGCCCACCTGGTTGCCTTCGTGCTTGCCGCGGTCATTACCGAGGCGGGCTATGCGGTGGAAGCGCCGGTGCGAACGTCACCGGCCGAAGCGCCCTTCCCGGATGTGCCGCGTGCGCAATGGCTGAAGATCCAAGGGTCAGACGGCCGGAAGTTCCTGACAGCCATTCTGCGGCCTGAGGGGACCGGGCCGTTCCCCGTCGTCGTTGTGCTGCATGGCTCGAATGGTCTGACGAAGGAGTATTTGTCGGTGGCTGAGGACGTCGCCCGAGCTGGCTTTCTGGTCGTGTTTGGATGCTGGCAAGCCGGCCAGACCCAAACCGACGGAAACCGAATCTGTTCTGAAGCCACTCCTCAGGCTCGTTGGGTAGCCGATCCGGCTGCCAACTCCGGCAAGGAGCTGATCGCGATGGCGAGGACATTGCCGGACGGCCGAGCTGACCGGATCGGGCTGTTTGGATTGTCGCGCGGTGGCCACGCAGCTCTATGGGCCGCGTCTACGGGGGCTAACGTGCAGGCGGTAGTCGTGGATGCTCCGGCGCACGCGCCGAATATCGATCCCGCTCCGGCGAAGCCGCTCGGCGTCTTGGTGGGCTTGACGGCGCCGGTCCTGATGATGCACGGCACGGCTGACTCGGTCATCCCCGTGGAGCAGTCGCGGGAGTACGAGCGAGCGGCTCGCGCCGTCGGCAAGCCAGTGACGACGGTCTACTTCGATGGCGTCGGCCACATGACCACCGTGGTGCCAGAATCGCAGGCCGAGGCGCGTGATCGCGCGATCGCCTTCCTCAAGAAATATCTTTCGGAATAGACGTCCCGACCGGATTCCGGGATCAGGCCGACAAGTGTGTGAAGGTTGGGGAAAGGAGGGTGATAGCTTTGATGTAATCGGCGGGGGTGCTCCCCCGACCCGGATGTCGAAGTTCCATCAGATCTGGCTGGAGCGGCTCAATCTGAGGGCCGGGCGCGGCCCACCTCTGCAATGACGGACGCCGCCAAGGCCGAACGCGATATCGTTTCGGCCGGAGACATCGTGAATCTATTCCGTCGGATCGTCGTTTTCGGCTGCGCCGCTCTCCTCGCCGGGCTGCCCGCCGCCGCCGCGGACCGCGCCGCCGTCCTTCGCGCGGCGCGCGAGGTCGCGCAGAAGGCCCGCTTCGCCACTTTCATCACGATCGGGGAGGACGGCCAGCCGCAGGCGCGCATCGTGGACGCGCTCGGGCCGGACGAGGATTTCAACGTCTGGGTTGGGACGAATCCGGTCACGCGCAAGGTCGCCGAGATCGCGAAGGACCCGCGCGTGACGGTGTCCTTCTTCGACCCCGCGGGCCCGGCGTACGTCACATTCATCGGGACCGCGCACCTCGTGACCGATCCTGCGTTGAAGGCGAAGAACTGGAAGAGCGCGTGGGCGCCCTTCTACAAGAACGAGCACCGCGGCGCGGACTTCGCACTGATCGCCGTTGTCCCGCGCCGGCTCGAGGTCGTCAGTCAGGGCCACGGCCTCATCAACGATCCCGTGACATGGCGGCCCGTCTCGGTCGAGTTCCCCGCGAAGGCGCCGACGCCCTAATCGCCGCGGCTTCCCGCGAGGCGATACTGTTGCCGGCGGAGAGCACGATGCCTCGCACCTTTCTCCAGACCCTTCCGGGTCCGTACCGGTTTTACCGAGGGGGCGAGATCCCCGAGGTGACGTTTGCGTACGAGACGTGGGGAACGCTTTCGCCCGCGAAGGACAACGCTCTTCTCCTCTCGACGGGCCTTTCGCCCGGCAGCCACGCGCGCTCGAACTCGCTCAACCCCGAGCCCGGTTGGTGGGAGGACATGATCGGGCCGGGCCGGCCGCTCGACACGAACCGCTGGTTCGTGATCTGCAACAACTCGTTGGGGTCGTGCCTGGGCTCGACCGGACCCGCCTCGACAGACCCGCGCACCGGCCAGCCGTACCGGCTCACGTTCCCGTGCCTGTCCATCGAGGACATCGCGACCACGAGCCGGCTTCTCCTGAAGTCGCTCGGCATCCACCCCGTCGCCGCCGTCGTTGGCTCCTCGATGGGCGGGATGACCGCTCTGGCCTACGGCGTCATGTTTCCATTCGAGGCGAATCGGATCATGTCGATCTCGGCAGGCGCGCACGCCGAGCCGTTTGCGATCTCCATGAGGTCCGCTCAGCGCGAGGCGATCCGGCTCGACCCGGACTGGCTGGACGGCGACTACCCGCCGGAGAAGCCGCCGCTCGCCGGGATGAGGCTGGCCCGGAAGGTGGGCGTCGTGACGTACCGCTCGCCCGTCGAGTGGAACGAACGCTTCGGCCGCAAGCGCATCCCGCGAGCCCCGGCCGACCCATGGGCGACTCGTTTCGAGATCGAGTCGTACCTCGACCACCAGGCCGAGAAGTTCGTGGGCCAATTCGATGCGAATTGCTACCTTTACCTCTCGCGGGCGATGGATCTCTTCGACCTCGGCGACCACGGCACGTCGGTCGTGGATGCGCTCTCGAAGCTCAGGGCGTGCCGCACCGGCGTCATCGGCGTGGAAAGCGACATCCTTTTCCCCGTCGAGCAGCAGCACGCGCTCGCCGCCGCGCTGCACGAGGCCGGCGTGGAGTCCTCGTTCGTGAGCCTCGGCTCCACCCAGGGCCACGACTCGTTTCTCATCGACTACGAGCGCTTCGGTCCGGCGGTGGGAGATTTCCTGAAGGACTGAAAAACCTCAGGGAAGGGACGTCTCGCCGTACATCAGGTAGCGGTCCACCCCACGGGCCGCTTTGCGCCCCTCCTCGATCGCCCAGACGACGAGGGACTGGCCGCGCACCATGTCGCCGGCGGCGAAGACGCCCGGGGCGCTCGTCATCTTCTCGCCGTCCGTCACGACGTTCCCGCGGTCGTCGAGCTTCAGCCCCAGGTCGCCGAGGAGCCCCGGCTTCTCGGGGCCGACGAACCCGAGAGCCAAAAGGACGAGCTCGGCCGGGAGGATTCGCTCGGTCCCGGGGATTTCGACGGCGTGAAAGCGTCCTTCGGGATTCTTGTTCCAGTCGAGTTCGACCGTGTGAACCTCGCGGACCCGTCCCTCCGCGTCGCCCACGAACCTCTTCGTTTCGACGGACCAGCGCCGCGGGTCGGCGCCCTGCAGCGCGGCGGCTTCCTCCTGCCCGTAGTCCAGCTTGTAGACCTTCGGCCACTGCGGCCACGGGTTGTCGGGGGCGCGCCTGTCGGGCGGCCGCGGGAGGATCTCGAGCTGAACGAGGCTCTGCGCCTGGTGGCGCAGGGCGGTTCCGACGCAGTCCGTTCCCGTGTCACCGCCTCCGATCACGACGACGTTCTTCCCCCGCGCGGAGATGAACTCGCCGTCGGCGTGCCCCGAGTCGAGGAGGCTCTTCGTGTTCGCATGGAGGAACTCCATCGCGAGATGGATGCCGGAAAGGCTCCGCCCGTCCACCGGCAGCTCGCGCGCCTGCGCCGCGCCGCAGCAGAGGACGACGGCGTCCCAGTCGGACAGGAGGCTTCCCGACGGGACGTCTCGCCCCACGTCGACGCCCGTCACGAAACGAACGCCGGCGTCCGCCATCAGGCGGACGCGCCGCTCGACGAGCCGCTTGTCGAGCTTCATGTTCGGGATGCCGTACATGAGAAGGCCCCCGATGCGGTCGGCGCGCTCGAAAACTGTGACCGTGTGCCCCGCGTGGTTGAGCTGATCGGCGGCGGCGAGCCCGGCGGGTCCGGACCCGACGATCGCGACCTTCTTGCCCGTGCGGATGGCCGGGACGTCCGGGCGGACCCACCCCTCGTCGAAGGCGCGATCCGCGATGACGCATTCGATCGTCTTGATCGTGACCGGGTCGTCGTTCAGACCGAGGGTGCAAGACCCCTCGCACGGAGCGGGACAGACGCGGCCCGTGAACTCTGGGAAGTTGTTCGTCTGGTGGAGGCGAACGGCCGCCTCCTTCCACTGGCCGCGCCAGACGAGGTCGTTCCAGTCCGGAATCAGGTTGTGTACGGGGCAGCCGGAGGCCATTCCCCCGATGAGCTTGCCCGTGTGGCAGAACGGGGTCCCGCAGTCCATGCAGCGCGCGCCCTGCCGGCGGAGCGTCGCCTCGGGAACCGGAGAGTGCCACTCATCCCAGTCCTTGACGCGCTCCTCGGGCCGGCGGGAGGCAGCGGCCTCGCGGCGGAACTCGAGGAATCCGGTCGGCTTGCCCATCGTCAGTTCCCGCTCACGCGCACCGGATTCTGGGCGTTCTCCTCGAACGCGGCCATGACGGCCTCCTCCTCGGAGAGGCCGCGCTCGCGCATCCGGGACTGCGACTCGAGGACCCGGCGGTAGTCGTGCGGCAGGATCCGGACGAACCTCGGAAGCCACGCGCTCCACTCCTCCAGGATCCTGCGGGCGACCGAGCTCTGCGTGTAAGCCGCGTGCCGCCTCACGAGCTCCTGCAGGATTCCCGCCTCGGCGACCTCCTCGACCGGGCCGAGGCCCACCAGCTCGGTGTTGCAGCGCGTAGCGAAGTCGCCCTTCTCGTCGAGCACCCACGCGACCCCGCCGGACATGCCGGCCCCGAAGTTCCGGCCCGTCCGCCCGAGGACGACGACCTGGCCCCCGGTCATGTACTCGCAGCCGTGGTCGCCTATCGCCTCGACGACCGCCCGAACGCCGCTGTTGCGCACGCAGAAGCGCTCGCCGGCCTCGCCGCGGATATAGGCCTCACCGGACGTCGCGCCGTAGAAAGCCACGTTTCCGATGATGATGTTCTCCTCGGGGACGAAGGTGGAGCCGGCCGGCGGGACGACCACGAGCTTGCCGCCCGAAAGTCCCTTGCCGACGTAATCGTTCGCGTCCCCTTCGAGGAGGAGCGTGAGGCCGCGCGGGATGAAGGCTCCGAAGCTCTGCCCCGCGGAGCCCTGGAAGCGCAGACGGATGGTGTCCTCCGGCAGCCCTTCCGCTCCCCACCTCTTCGTGACCTCGCTCCCGAGCATCGTGCCGACGACCCGGTTCTCGTTGCGGATCGGGAGGGTCGCCGTGACGGGCGTCCGGTTTTCGAGGGCGGGCCGGCAAAGCGGAATGAGGGTCGTGGCGTCGAGGGCCTCCTCGAGGCCGTGCTCCTGAGGGATCCGGCAAGTCCGCTTCACGTCCTTCGGGACTGTCGGCTTGAAGAGGATTCGCGAGAAGTCGAGCTTGCGCGCCTTCCAGTGATCTACCGCGCGGCGCATCTCGAGCCGCTCGCTCCGGCCCACCATCTTGTCGAAGGACCGGTATCCGAGATGCGCCATCAGCTCGCGCACCTCCGTGGCGATGAATCGCATGAAGTTGACGACGTGCTCCGGTTCTCCCGTGAACGCCTTCCGGAGCTGGGGGTCCTGCGTCGCCACGCCGACCGGGCACGTGTTCAGGTGGCAGACGCGCATCATGATGCAGCCGAGAGCGATCAGCGGCGCGGTCGAGAAGCCGAACTCCTCGGCGCCGAGGAGGGCCGCGATGACGACGTCGCGCCCCGTCTTGAGCTGGCCGTCCGTCTCGAGAACGACGCGGCTCCGGAGATTGTTGAGGACGAGGACCTGATGGGTCTCGGCGAGACCCAGCTCCCATGGGATCCCGGCGTGTTGAATGCTCGTCAGGGGTGAGGCCCCCGTTCCTCCGTCGTGGCCGCTGATGAGGATGACGTCGGCGTGCGCCTTGGCCACCCCGGCCGCGATCGTCCCAACCCCGGCCTCGGCGACGAGCTTCACGCTGATCCGGGCTTCCGGGTTGGCGTTCTTCAGGTCGTGGATCAGCTGCGCGAGATCCTCGATCGAGTAAATGTCGTGATGCGGGGGAGGGGAGATGAGACCCACGCCCGGCGTGGCGTACCGCACTTTGGCGATCCACGGATAGACTTTGGGACCCGGGAGCTGTCCTCCTTCGCCCGGCTTGGCCCCCTGGGCGATCTTGATCTGGAGCTCTCTGGCCTTCACGAGGTACTGGCTCGTGACGCCGAACCGCCCGGAGGCGACCTGCTTGATGGCGCTGTTCTTCGAGTCGCCGCCTGGAAGCGGCTCGTATCGGGCGGGGTCCTCGCCTCCTTCTCCCGTGTTGCTTTTTCCGCCGATCCGGTTCATGGCGATGGCGAGCGCCTCGTGCGCCTCCTGGCTGATGGAGCCGTACGACATGGCGCCCGTCTTGAACCGCGCGAGGATCGCCTCGATCGGCTCCACCTCTTCGAGGGGGACGCACCTGGCGAGAGGGCGGAAGTCCATCAGGCCCCGGAGCGTCACCGGATGCTTCCCCTGCCGGTTGACGAGCTCGCTGTACCGCTTGAAGAGCTTGTAGTCGCCCGTGCGGCAGGCGGTCTGGAGAGAGTGAATCGCCTCGGGTGTGTTGAGGTGGTCCTCGCCATCCTGGCGGTACTGGTAGCGGCCCCCGGTTCCAAGCGTCGTGTGCTCCACGGGGCGTTTCGGGTACGCCCAGTCGTGGCGCAAACGCACCTCGCGTGCGATCACGTCGATTCCGATTCCACCGATCCGCGTGGGCGTTCCGGTGAAGTACTCGTCGATGAAGTCCTGCGAGAGCCCGAGCGCCTCGAAGACCTGCGCGCCCTGGTAGCTCTGCACCGTGGAGATCCCCATCTTGGAGATGACCTTGACGATCCCCTTGTTGACGGCCTTGACGTAGCGCTTCTCGGCGTCGCCGGCGCTCCCGGAGATCATCTCCTGGCGGATCTGGTCGTGAATCGTCTCGAACGCGAGGTAGGGGTTGACGGCGCTCGCGCCATAGCCGATGAGGAGACAGAAGTGGTGGACCTCGCGCGGCTCGCCCGTCTCCAGAACGAGCCCGACGCGCGTCCGTGAGCCCTCGCGGAGGAGATGGTGCTGCACCGACGAGAGAGCCAGAAGGGCGGGGATCGGCGCGTCCGTGGCGTCGTGGCCCCGATCCGAGAGGATCAGGACATTGTGCCCTTCGGCGATCGCCTCGCTGCACCTCCGGCGGAGGTCCTCGATCGCCTTCCTCAGGCCCGCTCCGCCGTCGTGCACCGAAAAGAGCATCGGCAGGGTGATCGACCGGAAGCCTTTCGATCCGGGCCTGCCATCGAGCGCGCGAATCTTTTCCAGCTCGACGTTCAGGAGGACCGGGGTCGGCAGGTCGAAGTGAAGCGCTGCCGTGGGAGTCGGCTCGAGGAGGTTCTCCTCCGGCCCGATCGCCGTGTCCACGGCCATGACGATCGCCTCGCGGTCGGAGTCCACCGGCGGGTTCGTGACCTGAGCGAAGAGCTGCTTGAAGTAGTCGTAGAGGGGCTGGGGACGCTCGGAGAGGACGGCGAGCGGGATGTCGGTCCCCATCGATCCGATCGGCTCGGTCCCCTGCGCCGCCATCGGGTTCACGAGCATCCTCACGTCCTCGAGGGTGTAGCCGAACGTCTCCTGGCGCCTGAGGACGGTCTCGTGATCGGGCTCGATGACGGCCTGGGGATCGGCGAGGTCGCGGAGCCTCACGAGGTGCTCCTCCAGCCAGAGTGCGTACGGCGCGGCCGAAGCGAGCGTGCCCTTGATCTCGTCGTCGGGGATGATCCGCCCTTCTGCGGTGTCGACGAGGAACATCCTCCCGGGCTGCAGGCGCCCCTTGCGAAGGACGCGCTCGGGAGGGATGTCGAGAACGCCCACCTCCGAAGCCATGACGACGAGGCCGTCCTTCGTCGCGACCCAGCGCGCGGGGCGCAGGCCGTTCCGGTCGAGGACCGCGCCGATCCGGATCCCGTCCGTGAAGGCGATCGAGGCCGGGCCGTCCCAGGGCTCCATGAAGCACGAGTGGAACTCGTAGAAGGCCTTCAGCTCCGGGCTCATCGACTCGTGCCGGCTCCACGGCTCGGGGATCATCATCATGAGCGCGTGCGGGAGCGAGCGGCCCGCGAGGAGAAGGAGCTCGAGGACGTTGTCGAACATCGAAGAGTCCGATCCGTCGGTGTCGATGACGGGGAGAACCTTCTTGAGGTCGTCTCCGAACAGCTTCGACGAGAACATCCTCTGCCGGGCCTGCATCCAGTTGACGTTGCCGCGGAGCGTATTGATTTCGCCGTTGTGGGAGATGTACCGGTAGGGGTGGGCGCGCGCCCAGCTCGGGAAGGTGTTGGTCGAGAATCGCGAGTGGACCATCGCGAGGCACGCGGTGAGCCCCTCGTCCCTCAGGTCCGGATAAAAGGCCGCGAGCTGGTCGGAGTTCAGCATCCCCTTGTAGACCAGAGTCCTCGCGGAAAGGCTGGCCACGTAGAAGTGCCCGCGCCCGGGTATCGCCGAGCGGCTGACGGATTTCTCGACGAGCCGGCGGATGACGTAGAGCTTTCTTTCGAACGCGTCGCCCTCGGGGGTCGCTTCACCCCGTGCGACGAAGAGCTGCCGGATGACGGGCTGGCTCGCGCGTGCGGTCGGCCCGAGCGTCGCGTCGTCGGTCGGGACGTCGCGCCAGCCGAGGACCGCCTGTCCTTCTTCCCGGACGATCCCTTCGAAGCGCCGCTCGCACGCCTGCCGGCTCGCCGCTTCCTGCGGGAGAAAGACCGATCCGACGCCGTAAGCGCCGGGCGTGGGGAGCTCGATTCCGAGGCCGCGACACCTCGCGGCCAGAAAGCCATGCGGTACCTGGGTCAGGAGGCCCGCGCCGTCGCCGGTGTTCTTCTCGCTGCCAGTCGCGCCCCGGTGCTCGAGATTGCAGAGGACCTGCAGCGCCTTCCGGATGAGATCGTGCGAGGCGCGCGCCTTCAGATCGACGACGAATCCGAATCCGCACGCGTCGTGCTCGAAAACCGGGTCGTAGAGACCCTGTCTGGGGGGGAGGTCGGGGCGGGACATCCTACCCCTTTTGACCGGTCGGAATCCTCCGCAAGCTGCCCACCACCCTCACGGCCGCACAGCGGGCCGCTTCGAGCGTGGCACCTCGGAAGATCGTCTTCATCGGGGAATCCTAGCACCGGTGTCCAGCGCGAGAAATCTCCCGGTGGGACGAGTCGCGCGCCCCTTTTTCGTCGCCGGAGGAGAATCCGGTGTCATGAAAGTAGACTCTCAGGGGAAGAAGCCAAATGTCGAGTGAATCGACCCGACCGCCGGCGTCGACATCGGGCGTCGTGGCCCCACCGCCGGTCATCTACGCCGTTCCTTTCGCGGCCGGGCTGCTCATGCAGCATTGGTGGCACCTGCCCATCGTTTTCGGCTGGGCGGCCGTTCCCCTCGGCGCCGCGTGCGTGTGCCTCGGCCTCGTGGGCTTTCCCGCTGTCCTCGCCTTCCATCGGGCCCGAACCAGCCCCAATCCTTTCCGTCCGAGCTCGGCCCTCGTCACGACGGGTCCGTTTCGATTCAGCCGGAATCCCATGTACGTCGGGGTTACGCTGCTTTACGTGGGAGTCGCGATCTGGGTGAACACCGTGTGGCCTCTTCTTTTCCTGCCCGTGATTCTGATCGTCATGCACTACGGCGTCGTCGTCCGCGAGGAGGCCTACCTCGAGCGCATCTTCGGAGACGAATACCGGCAATACGCGCGGCGCGTCCGGCGCTGGCTCTGAACGCGCGGGCCCGTAGAATGCGCCATTCCATTCGGAGGTGTCGCTTGGGCGTCGAAGTCTCTCCCTCGAAACGGATCTGCCGCCTGCACACGCTGAACGCCCTCGCGGCGCTGGCCGGCGCGTTGCTCCTCGCCGGGCCCTCGGCCGCGCAGGCCCCAGCGGCCGCGAAGGCCGCTCCGGCGCCGTCGCCGCCGCCCGCCATGTACCCAGCGCTGCCGAGCGAGATGCCGGCGAACTTCGTGCCGACGAACGACGGCTTCGATTACGTGAGGCGCGAGGTGATGATCCCGATGCGCGACGGCGTGAAGCTGCACACGGTCATCCTCGTGCCGAAGGCGGCCCTGGGCGCAAAGGCGGCGCCAATCCTCCTCACGCGAACGCCCTACGACGCCGACAAGCTCACGCGCCACTTCGACAGCGCCCACCTCGGCCCGTCGCTCGACGGCTACGACAACCCCGTCGAGACGATCGTCGAGGGCGGCTACATCCGCGTCGTGCAGGACGTGCGCGGCAAGCACGGCTCCGAGGGAGACTACGTGATGAACCGCCCTGTGCACGGGCCGCAGAACCCGACGCCGGTGGACCACGCGACGGACACGTACGACACGATCGACTGGCTCGTGAAGAACGTCCCGGAATCGAACGGCAAAGTCGGCATCCTCGGCATCTCGTACGACGGATTCCTGCCGCTGATGGCGCTCGTGAATCCGCACCCGGCGCTCAAGGTGGCCGTGCCGATGAACCCCATGGTCGACGGCTGGATGGGCGACGACTGGTTCCACAACGGCGCCTTCCGCCAGCTCGGGATGTCGTATTTCTACGATCAGGAAGCGACCCGCAAGTCGGAGAAGAAATGGTGGACGAGCCACTTCGACGACTACGACACGTTCATGGAAGCGGGGTCGGCGGGGGAGCTCGGGCGCCGCCGGGGGCTGGAGCAGGTCGGCATGTGGAAAAAGGTCCTCACGCATCCGAGCTACGACGCCTTCTGGCGCGATCAGGCGGTCGACAAGGTTCTCGCGGCGTTGCCGCTGAAAGTCCCCGTGATGTTGGTTCACAGCCTGTGGGACCAGGAAGACATCTACGGCGCGCCCGCCGTCTACAAGGCGATAAAGCCTAAGGACAAGGGGCAGGACAAGGTGTTTCTCGTGATGGGGCCCTGGCATCACGGCCAGGAGATCAGGGAAGGAAGCGCGCTCGGCGCGATCAAGTTCGACAGCGACACCTCCCTCACGTTCCGGCGCGAGATCCTGCGTCCTTTCCTCGACCAGTACCTCGTGGACGGCGCGCCGAAGGCGGACATCGCGCCCGTCACGGCGTTCGAGACCGGGACGAACACGTGGCGGCGGCTGCCCGCGTGGCCGGCTGGCTGCGCGAGCGGATGCACGGTGAAGGCGACGCCGCTCTATCTCGCCTCCGGGTCGAAGCTCAGCTTCGACGCGCCGAAATCCGACGCGTCAGAACAAGCGTTCGACGAATACGTCTCCGATCCCTCGAGGCCCGTGCCCTTCCACGCTCGCCCGATCGTTCCGGAGAGCTTCGACAAGGGTCAGAGCTGGAGGGAGTGGCTCGTGACGGACCAGCGGGAGGCCTCCGGGCGTCCGGACGTCGCCGTGTTCGTGTCGGACGTCCTGGCGGCTCCGCTCAAGATGAGCGGAGAGCCGATCGCGAACCTGGTCGCCTCGACGAGCGGAACGGACTCTGACTGGGTAGTCAAGCTGATCGACGTCTATCCCGACGAAGTGGCGGGTCAGCCGGCGATGGGCGGGTATCAGCTCGCGGTCTCGATGGACATTTTCCGCGGCCGCTATCGCGAGAGCCTCGAGACGCCGAAAGCCATCGCGGCGGACAAACCGCTGCCGTACCGCTTCGCGCTGCCCACGGTGAACCACGTCTTTCTGCCGGGGCACCGGGTGATGGTGCAGGTCCAGTCGAGCTGGTTCCCTCTCTACGACCGCAATCCGCAGTCGTTCGTGCCGAACATTTTCTGGGCGAAGCCGGCGGACTATAGGAAAGCCACACAGCGCATCTACCATGCCCCCGGCCAGGCGAGCTTCATCGAGCTGCCGCTGGTGAGAACGCCCTAGCCGGATCGGTCGTCGACCCAGAGGAGAGGCTCTCATGTTCGTCTGTCAGTGGCATCTCGACATTCCGTTCGGCAAGCAGGCCGAGGCCGTCCGCATCATGACGGCCTGGGGGAAGGAGAAGTTCGCCTCTTCGGAGTTTCGCCTGGCGAAATCGGCGCGTCTCCTCGTCGGCCACATCGGTCCGTCTCCGTCGCACATCGTGGACGAGTACGTGTTCGATACCGTCGCCGACTTCGAGGCGGCTCTCCAGGGCATGAGCGCTCCACAGTTCCGGGCCCACGCCGAAGCCCTTATGCCGTTCATCATTCCGGGCTCTCAACACTGGGAGGTTCTTCGCGTTGTCTCTTGACCCGCTCGTTCAGCGCCCAGGCGGTCAAGTGTTTGAATGACTCCGGCCCTCGCCCGCGGCCCAAATCCTGCTTCGGCCGGGGGAGACCGTCCGGAGGTGCCGTTCTGTCCTCCCAGGGAATCGCTGCGCTTCTGATCGCCGCTCTGTTCGCGCAGGGATGCTCGAGCGCGCAAAGGACCGAGAAACGCGCATTTTTCGCGGCGGGCCTCGCGCTCCAGCGGGAAGCGCCTGAGCCGCCGTTCGACGACCTGAGGCTCGAGCTCGATCTCTACCTGAACGACGAGCTGCAGGACCTGAAAGATCGCGCCAAGCTCCAGGAAGGCAAGGAGCTGGACCTCTACCGGAAGATCGCTCTGATCGGCTCGGGTGTGACGGTCCTCGCGATCTCGTCGGGCACGCTGAACAACCCGGGCAACCGTGGCCTCCAGTACAGCGTCGGCGCCGTGAGCGCGGCCGTCGCGCTCACGGGTTTCGGGCTCTATCTCGTCCGCTCGGGCGAGATGAAGGATTGCCGCGGGTTCCTGGATCGCGGCGGGCAGGATCTTTCCGCCTGGGGGCGCCTCTACCTCGTGCCCTCGAAGGAAAAAGTGCCTCGCGCGCTCTGGCTCGACTACGTGGACCGCGTTGCCGCCCTTCGCGCCCACGAGTCCTGCCTGCGGGTCCGGTAACTCCTAACGAAGCGACTCCATGATCTCGTCGAGCGCCTGACGAGACGGCCGGAGCGCGTCGAGGGGCAGGTTCGTGAGGGGCTCGCCGGTTGTGCCGAGAAGCGCCGAAAGATCTTTCTTCGAGGGGTCGACGTAGAGGATCCCCGTCAGGATCTCCTGCCTGGCGTGGCTCTCGTGGATCGCCTTGAGCGCCCTCTCCCTGTCGGTGGGGTCGTAGTCGCGGCCGACACCCCGGAACCTTAGCTGGCTGCCGTCCGGGAACGACACGTCCTTCGTGTCGCCGGCGGGAATCTCCGCGAGCGTCTCCTCGAAAAACGGCACGAAGCCGATTTCGTGGACCGGCGTCTCGTGCTCCTTGGAGTATTTGTAGCTCTTCGTGGAGCCCTCGTGGTCGTTGAAGGTCACGCACGGAGAGATGACGTCGATGACCGAGGTGCCCCTGTGGGCGATCGCCGCCTCGAGGATCGTCTGGAGCTGCTTCATGTCGCCCGAGAACGAGCGCGCCACGAACGTGCCGCCGAGCTCGATCGCGAGCGAGCAGCAGTCGATCGGGATGAAGTCGTTGATAGCGCCGCCTTTCTGTTTCGCGCCGAGGTCCGCGGTGGCGGAGAACTGGCCCTTCGTCAGGCCGTAGACGCCGTTGTCCTCGATGATGTAGACGAGCGGCAGGTTTCGCCTCACGAGGTGGACGAACTGGCCGATGCCGATCGAGGCCGTGTCGCCGTCGCCCGAGACGCCGATCCCGTGAAGCGTCGAGTTCGCGACGAGCGCGCCGGTGGCGGCGGAGGGCATGCGGCCGTGCACGCCGTTGAAGCCCCAGGCGCGGTTCAGGAAGTAGGCCGGCGTCTTCGAGGAGCACCCGATGCCCGAGAACTTCGCGACTTTGTGAGGCTCGACGCCCATCGCGTAGAACGCGTTGATGATCTGTTTCGTGATGACGTCGTGTCCGCAGCCGAGGCAGAGCGTCGACTTGGCGCCCTCATAATCGGCCTTCGGGAGGCCGAGGCGGTTCGTCTTCGGAGCCGGCGAGGCGGCCGGGGCGTTCGGAGTCGCGCTCATGCGTCGAGCCCTCCCTTCTGCGCGTCCGAGCGTCCGGCCCGGGACGCCGGAGCGTCGTTCAGGACTCCGTCGACCACGGTCGTCGCGTCGAGCGGAAGCCCGTTGTACTGGCGGATGGAAACGAAGCGCGTCGCAAGCTCGGGAAGCTCGTCGCGCAGAATCGTGACGAGCTGCCCGTCGCGGTTCTGCTCGACGACGTAGATCCGCTCGTGAAGCCGCATCCAGTTCACCGCTTCGGCCGCGAGCGGGAGGGATCGCAGGCGGCAGTAGTCGAGCGTCACGCCGAAGGTCGTCGCGAGCTTGTCGCGCGCCTCGGTCGTGCCGTAGTGCGAGGTGCCGTAGGCCAGGAGGCCCGCGCGCGCGCCGGGCCGCTCCTGGATCTCGGGCTTCGGCACCATCGTGCGCGCCGTCTCGAACTTCCTCACGAGGCGGTTCACGTTGTTGACGTAATCCTGGGGCTTCTCGGAGTACTGCGCGTTCTCGTCGTGTCCGGAGCCGCGCGTGAGGTACGCAGCGTAGGCGTTCGGGGTGCCGGGGAGCGTCCGGTACGGGATGCCGTCGCCGTCCACGTCCTTGTACCGGCCCCAGGTGTCCTTCACCTTCTCGATGCTCGCGGCGTCGAGCACTTTGCCGCGGTGGAGGGGCTCCGTCGGATACGGAAACGGGTCCGCCATCCAGTTGTTCATGCCGAGGTCGAGGTCCGACATCACGAACACCGGCGTCTGGAGCTGCTCGGCGAGGTCGAAGGCCCGCTGTGCCATCGTGAAGCACTCCTCGGGCGAGGCGGGGAAGAGCAGCGGGTGCTTCGAGTCGCCGTGCGAGCTGAAATAGCAGAGAAGAAGATCGCCCTGCATCGTGCGGGTCGGGAGGCCGGTGGACGGCCCGGTGCGCTGGATGTCGAAGATGACGGCGGGGATCTCGGCGTAGTAGCCGAGCCCGATGTATTCCGACATCAGCGAGATGCCCGGGCCGGACGTGGACGTGAACGACCGGGCGCCCGCCCACCCGGCGCCGAGCACCATGCCGATCGAGGCGATCTCGTCCTCGGCCTGGATGACGGCGACGTTCTTCTTTTTCGTCGCCGGGTCGACGCGCAGATGGTCGCAGAATTCGATAAAAGCCTCGCAGAGGGAGGACGACGGCGTGATGGGGTACCACGCACAGACGGTGGCGCCGCCGAAAACGCAGCCGAGGGCTGACGCCGTGTTCCCCTCGACGATGACCTTTCCCTCCGTCGCGTTCATCCGCTCGACGCGAAACGGGATCTTGACCGGGAAATTCTTCGCGGCGTACTCGAGGCCCACCTTTACGGCGCTCACGTTGAGGTCCACCGCCTTCGGCTTGCCCTTGAGCTGCTTCGCGACGGCCTTCTCGATCTCCGCGGGCTCGATTCCCATGAGGTCGGCCAGGACGCCCACGTAGATCATGTTCACGATGAGCTTGCGGAGCTTCGCGTGCTCGGGCGCGGACGTGATCTTGACGACGAGCTCCGAGAACGGGACCGCGTAGTAGGTGACGTCGTCGCGCTTCTTCCCTGGGTTCTCGAGCCCGAGCTTCTTCTCGTAGACGACATGCGCGCCCGCGCGCACGTCGCGCACGTCCTCGTCCGCCGTCTCGGGATTCATGCAGACGAGCACGTCGAGATCGCGCTTGCGCGCGATGTAGCCATCCCGGTTCGCGCGGATCGTGAACCAGGTGGGCAGGCCCTGGATGTTCGAAGGAAAGAGGTTCTTGCCGGAGACGGGGACGCCCATGCGGAAGATGGACCGCATGAGGACGCTGTTCGCCGTCTGCGAGCCCGACCCGTTGGCCGTGGCGACCTGCAGCGAGAAGTCGTTGGCGACGACCTCTGAAGACGCGCCGGCGCGGGACGTAGTCTCGGTGAGAACGCTCGACATGCTGGTTTTTCCTCCGGGGCCGCGACCCTCCCTGGCCCCGGCGGGCCGCGGCAAGATGAGACGCGATCTTAACTCGGCCCGGGCGCGCATGGAAGAATCGCAGCGTGCGAATCGTCTCGCTGTGTCCGTCGATCACGGAGAGCCTCACCGCGCTGGGCCTCGCCGAGAGCCTCGCCGGCGTCACGCGCTACTGCATTCACCCGCGCGAGGCGCTCGCCGGCGTCCGGCGGGTGGGCGGCACGAAAAACCCCGATCTCGCGGCGATTCGCGACCTGAAGCCCGACCTCGTCTTCTGCAACTCGGAAGAGAACCGGAAAGAAGACGTCGAGGAGCTGAAGCGGGAGCTCGCCGTGGACGTTTCGCACCCGAGGACGGTCGCGGAGATCCCGGCTCTGTTGCGGCACTTCGGGCGGCTCACCGGGACCCGGGAGAGAGCCGAAGAGATTTCTTTGAAGGTAAAAGAGGCTCTGGACCGCGTCGAGCAGGAGGCGGAGTTCCGCTTCGTCTACCTCATCTGGAAGGATCCCTGGATGACGGTTGGCCCGCGCACTTACATCACCGATCTGCTGCGCCACGTCGGCGGCCTCAATGCATTCGAAGAAAAATACGCCGATGCCCCCGACTATCCGGTCACGGACGAGGACGCGATCGTGGCCGCGCGTCCGGACGTCCTGATTCTTCCCGACGAGCCCTACCGTTTTCGCGAGAGCGATGCCGCGTTCTGGCGCCAGCGGCTTCCCGCCTCGACCCGCGTGGTTCTCGTGTCGGGCGACGACTTCTGCTGGCACGGCGTCCGCACGCTGCGGGGGCTGGACGCCGCGGCTGCTCTCGGCCGGGCTTGTGCGAGCCGCTGAACCGATCGCCGGCGCGACCCCCGAGCTTCGATCAGGCTGGACGCCGGAGCAGGTCCAGGAACTCTTCCCTCACGGCCTTCTGGAGGAAGATTCCGCGGAGCGCGGAGGTGACCGTCACGGCGCCCGGTTTCTTGACGCCGCGCATCTCCACGCAGA
>Ga0209385_1000198_pt1 | contig 23284 bp, 24 predicted proteins | sample NGEPerB_FD_184506 | JGI IMG/M metagenome (GOLD analysis project Ga0209385, IMG submission 184506) | Arctic peat soil microbial communities from the Barrow Environmental Observatory site, Barrow, Alaska, USA - NGEE PermafrostAB12-B... | ecosystem: Environmental > Terrestrial > Soil > Wetlands >... | reverse complement strand
GATGCAGAGCGTTCACGAGACGACCTCGCCCGACGTGCTGATCAGGGCGAGCCCCTCGCGAATCTGCGCGGCGACCTCGTCGCCCTCGCCCTGGTCGACTCGATCGAGCACGTAGCCGCTGTGCGCGACGACCCACTCCCCCGGGCTCGGCGGCGCGCCGTCGAACGCGAGCAGCGAGGCGCGAGAGATCGTGCCCTCGGTGTCCTCCACCTCCAGCACCTTCTCGTCGACGACACGACGAACTCGGTACAAACGACTCATGCACATACGTTCACCTCCGCTATGAGTTGGAGAACCAGACGGACCGCCTCCGGGACAACCGCGCGCACCGAGGGACTGAGTTCGTGACCCAGCGCGAACTCTTCACCCTCGACGCCCACGACCACGAGTCGGGTCGGTGCGCGACCGACGGCGCGGGCGAGGCGAAGGACGCCGGCCAGGCCAATGCCGTGGGTGCTCGTGACGCCGTCGACGAGCGTGTCGACCTCGCTCTCATCAGCTCCCGCCTCGACGTTCATCTCGACGACGCGGACCGTTCCGGGTTTCGCGTTCGAGCGCACCGCGTCGACGACGACGACCAGGTCCACCCCGTCGCAGTAGTCGAGCAGGTCGAGCGGCTCGCTGAGCGGACCGACGTCGCGCGTCGCGGACGAGGTCGCCGCCACGCGCGCAGCGACCAGCGGTCCGACGCCGTCATCACCGCGGTCCGCACTGCCAAAGCCCGCCACGATGACCCTGGGCGAATCGTCGCGCGTCATGACCGCACCACCGAGAGATCCAGGAAGTGCGCGGCGCACGAGATGCAGGGATCGTGATTGCGCACCGCCTGCTCGCACCGCCACTGGAGGTCGTCGTCGTCGAGTTCCAGCCCACCTTCGACGACGCGACGAAGGTCGTCCTCGATGGTCAGTTGGTTCTGGGACGTCGGTGGCACGATGCGCGCGCGCAGAATGGTCCCCTCGGCGTCGATCTCGTACTGATGCAACAGCAACCCGCGTGGCGCTTCGGTCGCTCCGGTGCCGACACCGGACCTCGGCGCCACGTCCACGGACGGCGCCGCGGGTGGCTCGTACGCTTCGACGAGCCGCAGCGCCTCATCACAGGCGAAGACCAGTTCGACCGCGCGCACGATGATGCTCTTGAAGGGGTTCACGCACACGTCGCCCAGACCCGCCCCGCGCGCAGCCTCACGCGCCACGTCCGGCAGCATCGAGGCGTTGAGCGCGTAACGAGCGAGTGGGCCCGTGAGGTAGTGATCGTGACCGCCGAGGGTCGCCTGCAGGGCCGTCGAGCGCTCAACGTGCTCTTCGACCACCAGATCGGAGAACTGCGCGGGAGAAAGGTCGAGCCCACCCGACGATCCCGGGCGTCCGTCGTCGATCGCGTAGCGGCCAGGAGAGCGGAGGGCGACGAAACGGTACTGGCCCTCGACGTCAGGGAACTCGAAACCCGACACCCACGACACGGTCGCCAACGCCGCGTCGCGCGCGCGACGCAGCGGTTCGTAGAGCCGGGCGATCGCCGACGGGTCGGGCGCTCGGTAGAAGCCGCCAACGCGAACGTTGACCGGATGGATCGACCGGCCCCCGACGGCCTCGATGATCATGTTGCCCACGCGCTTGAGGTCGAGACCACGTTGCACGGTGCTGGCGTCGCGCTCGGCCAGTTCGACCGCGTCGGCGCAGCCGAGGAAGTCCGGGGCGTGCAGCAGGTACACGTGCAGCGCGTGGCTCTGGATCCACTCGCCGCAGTAGAGAAGACGCCGCAGCGCGCTGATCCGTTCGCCCACGTCGACGCCGCAGGCGTCCTCCATCGCCAGACAGGCCGACATCTGATAGGCGACCGGACAGATGCCACAGATTCTCGCGGTGATGTCGGGCGCCTCACTGAAGTGACGACCCAGGAGCAACGCCTCGAAGTAGCGCGGCGGTTCAAAGATCTCGAGGGCGACGTCGGTGACCAGTCCGTCGTGCACGCGCACGCGCAGCGAGCCCTCACCCTCAACGCGCGCGAGACCCTCGGCGCTGATGGTGCGCACGGATTTCGAACCATGACTCACGACCGGTCACCTCCCTCGGCTCGACGTGGCGACTGGTCAAGCGTCACCGCGGTCGACGCCACCCGCACGGCTTCGTCGCGAAACGCGGGAGCGGCGGCATTGAACGTCTGGAGCAGGCGCGACAGTTCGGCGTCGGAAGCGCCGAGCGAACGCAGCCGCTTGACAAGCGACGACGCGTTGGCGCTCTCACTCGGACCGAAGCAGCCAAAGCAGCCGCGGTCGAGAGAAGGACACAGGGCGCCACAACCCGCTCTCGTCACGGGACCCAGGCAGGGAACCGATCGACTCACGAGCAGGCAGACCGTCGAGCGCGACTTGCACTCCTGGCACACCGAGTGCCCCGTGATGACGGGGCGCCGTCCAACGAGCGTCGCGACGAGCACTTCGAGCAACTGCGAGCGGTCGACCGGACAGCCGTGCAACTCGTAGTCGACGCGCACGTGCGCCGCGATCGGCGTCGACTCGTCGAGCGTCGCCAGATACTCGGGGTGGGCGTAGACGACATTCGCGTAACTCCCGGCGCGCGCGAAGTTGCGAAGCGCCTGAATACCGCCGCTCGTCGCGCAGGCGCCGATCGAGATGAGCACGCGCGAGTTCGCTCGCACCTCCAGAATCCGCTCAACGTCGTCGGGCGTCGTGATCGACCCTTCGACGAGCGAGATGTCGTACGGTCCGGCGACGCTCGCCCGCGACATCTCGGTGAAGTGCGCGATGTTCACCACGCCCGCGAGCGCCAGCAACTCGGCTTCGCAATCGAGCAGACTCAGCTGACAACCGTCGCAGGAGGCGAACTTCCATACCGCGAGGGTCGGACGGGCGTCGACGACCGCGTTCATCGCTCGCGCTCGTTCATCAGCCCGTCCACGACGCCGGCGTAGGGCACGACAGGTCCGTCGCGACAGAGCAGCAACGAGCCCAATTGACAGTGGCCACACCAGCCGAGGCCACACTGCATGTTGCGCTCGAGCGAGACAAGGATCTGCTCGGCGTCGACGCCCAGGTCCACGAGCGCGCGCGCCGTGAAGCGCATCATTATCTCGGGCCCGCAGAGCAATGCTCGCGTGTTGACCGGATCGAAGCCGGCGTCGGCGAGCAACGTGGTCACGAGGCCGACGTGACCGTGCCACTTCGACGAAGGACGGTCGACACTGACCAGCACCGTCGCGCCGTCGCGGGCCCACGCCGCCAGGTCCTCGCCGAAAACGATCTGTGACGGATCGCGCGCGCCGACCAGGACGAAGACCCGGCCACCGCCCTCGGCACGCGCCGCGACGAGTTCGCCCACGGCCCCGCGAAGGGGCGCGAGGCCAATACCGCCGGCGACGACCACGGTGTCGCGTTCGTCGTCGCCTCGCGACGTGACGCGCCAGTCGGTGCCAAAGGGGCCACGCACGCCCACGACGTCACCCAGCGCGCGCTGGCACAACGCGCGAGAGACCGCGCCGACGTCGCGCACGGAATGGCGCAGCGGCCCCAACTCGCTCGGTGCGCCGCTCAACGAGATCGCCACTTCACCGACGCCAAGGGCGCTCAGCATGTTGAACTGACCAGGGAGAAAGTCCATGCGCGGTCCGTCGACGGGTTCGAGGCACAGCGTGACGACGTCGTTGGTCTCACGCCGCTTCGCGATGACGCGATGGGAGATGGGCGACATCGGGCGGACCGTCGGTGACGCCGCCACCGTGTCCATCGCTCGCGCGGCGTCAGTGCTCACCGGGACCCCCGTAGAGGTCGAGGAGCCGCATCCGCGTCGCCTGCAGGCGCGCCAGTAACTCGGCGGTGACCCTCGAGAGCAGCTCGTAGCCCAACGCCGGATCGTCGAGAACCTTTTGGCGAAGACAGGCGCCATCGACGGCGACGGCGCCGACGGGGTCCTTCGCCCGGGCGTCGAAGGTCCACCGGTACGGAGCGACGAGCCAACTCCAACCCACGACCGAACCCGGACCGACCGTCTCGATGACGATCGGGGCGCGCCCGGGCGCGTGCACGTCGATCGAGACGAACCCCCGACGAAGGAGGTAGAAGGTGTCGGCGCTCTCGCCCTCGCGACAAAGAAGATCGCCCGGCGCGAACGCGACGTTGCGCGAGCAACCTTCAATGAGCGCGACGTACCGGTCGTCAAGTCCGGCCGTGAAGGGGTGGGCTCGTACGAGTTGGGCGATGGAGGTACTCACGTCGCGACCCCGCGTACCTGCACGCGAGTCGACGATCCGTTGTCGGACCGGGCGATCGCGGCAGCTTCCTCGGTGATGTCGATACCGACCGGACACCAGGCGATGCACCGACCACATCCCACGCAACCCGTCGTGTCGAACTGGTCCCACCAGGTTGAGAGCTTGTGGGTCATCCACTGGCGATAGCGCGACGACGTTGACTTCCTGACGGCGCCCCCGTGCAGGTAGGAGTGATCGAGGTCGAAACACGACGACCATTCCCGACGCCGCACGACCGTGCCGTCCAGGTCACTCGTGTCGCGCACGTCCGAGCAGAAGCAGGTCGGACACACCAGCGTGCAGTTGGCGCACGAGAGGCACCGATCGCCGACGTCGGCCCACCTCGGATGCTCGATGTTGCGAGCGAGCAATCCGGCCAGGCCCTCGGTCTCGAGGTGGCGCCCCATCCGCGCCGTCGCGCCGTCGAGAACGCGCGCTCGCGCACGGAGATCCTCGGCGCTCGCGGCCGCGTGGTCGATCGACGACAGCACTTCCGCGCCAGCGACTGTGCCCGCGCGCACGACGAACCGGTGGCCTTGATCGTCGTCGAGTTCAGTAAGCGCCAGATCGAAACCGGCGTCGATAGAAGGTCCACTCGCCATCGACGCACAGAAACAGGTGGCGGCGGGACTCGCGCACTCGACGACGGCGATGAACGTACCCTCGCGCCGTCGGGCGTAGCGCGGATCGAGGTACGAGCCGCCCGTCAGCACCCGGTCCAACACCGCGAGCGACGCGACCTCGCACGGACGCATGCCAATGATCGCCAGAGCTGACGCGTCCAGTACCGGCTCGATGAAGGCAACGGACCCCTCCCGGGTTTCCGTGCGCCAGAGTTCTTGTTGCGCGGGGAAGAACTCCGCTTTCCACGATCCGGGGCCGACCGCCCAGTCAAAGAGCCGCGCGTGCGGCGCCGTGGACAGGCGGTACCGTCCGGGACCCTGGTCGTCGGTCACACCGACCGGCAGATCACTCGTCCCACTGATCGGACCGGGCACGACGGCACCGTCACGTACAACCGGCCCCCTCGTCTCGTAACCGAGTGCCCGCAATCGCTTGATCAGCGTGTCGAAACCGTCACGGTCGAGCACCACGGCGTCACCAGGGCGAACCATTTCGGGGGCTACGCGTTCAGTGCTCACGGCCGACCCACGTGTCAATCGATCGGTGACTGGATTGCACGACCCTTCTCCGTCCGCATCGGTGCCTACGAAAAGATTCTGCACCGATTCTCGGCCGCGCCACTAGGGCAGAAGGTCACCTCACCACAGCGAAGTACGTGAGACACGTCGCTCCATCTCAATGAGGAAGAGTGAGCTCACGTACCGAAGTTCCAGCCGATGCCATCCTCGTAACGATGCAGGATGTTTTTCGCGATGAGGATCTTGTGGACCTCGTCAGGCCCGTCGGCGAGACGCAGCACCCGCGCGGTCAGGTACATCTGGGAGAGCGGCAGATCGTTGCTCACGCCCGCGCCGCCCCACACCTGGATCGCGCGGTCCACGACGCGATGGAAGGCGGCCGGCACGAAGACTTTGATCGCCGAGATCGCCGTGCGCGCGTCGGGATCGCCGTTGGCGACCTTCTCGGCGGCGTTGATCGTCATCAGTCGCGCGGACTGCAGGTCCATGTAACTCTCGGCGATGAAACCTTGAACGAACTGCTTGTCCTTCAACAGTCCACCGTGGACCTCTCGCACGAGCGTTCGCTCCACCATCAAGTCAAAGGCCCGCCACATCATGCCAATGGAGTTCATGCAGTGATAGACACGTCCGGCACCGAGACGGTCCTGGGCGGCCTGATGGCCCTGACCGACGAGTCCAAGCGTGTTCTCGATCGGGACGCGCACGTTCTCGTACTTGATCTCGCAGTGGTCGGAATTGGGGTGACCGAAGATACCGATGTTGCGAATGATGTTGACGCCCGCCGTGTCGGAGGGAACGATGATCTGGGTCATGCGCCCCGAGGCCGCGTACTCCCCAGTGGGATCAACCGCTCGACACATGACGATGAAGAAGTTGGCGTCGATACCGTTCGACGTGAACCACTTGTGACCGTTGATCACCCAGTGGTCCCCGTCGCGGACTGCTTCGGTCACGATGGAGTGCGGGTCAGATCCGGCGTGATCGGGCTCGGTCATCGAGAACCCGGACTCCATCTCTCCAGCGATGAGCGGCAGCAGCCATTTGCGCTTCTGTTCCTCGGTTCCGTACTTCACCAGGATGCTGGCGTTGCCCGAATTCGGCGCGGCGATTCCGAACAGGGACGCGGCGCCGACGCCGTAGGCGAGAATCTCGTACATGTAGGCCAGTGACAGGAAGTCCAGTCCCGCGCCGCCGTACTCCTTTGGCAGGTGCGGCGCCCACAATCCGGCCTCAAAGACCTTGGCCTTGACCTGTTCACGCAACGCGAAGCTCTGGCGTCGACTCGCCTCTCGATCGTCGTGCGACATATCGGCGTTGCGCCGCGAACGCCACAACTCCGCTTCATTGGGCAGTATCTCGTTGTTGACGAGGTCAGCGGTGCGCCGACGCAAGTCATTGATCTCCGAACTGAGCCCCGGAATGGGCGTCACGTTAATGGCCACTGAAATCTCCTTGAAAATGCGTTGTCGCACTTGATTATTACCGAGCGCGGCAAGCACGTTCTATGGGACAAGGTCCCGGTTGACGAGCCTCCTTTAACCGCCTGTGCCGTCGCCGTCGCGCCCGTTCACTCCTCGCGCTCGGCAGCACTGGCGCGGACCGCGTTCAGAGGGCCGAAAGCCCGATCGAGCTGCCCGTCACCCGTCACCCGTCACCCGTGCGTTGGGCGAGGTTCGCAGATGATCATCGGGATCACGCGTGACGTGCGCTCCCGGTAGCCCCCGTAACCCTTGTAGGCGCGAACCACCTGGGGCCAGAGCTCGTCTCTCTCGTCATCAGTTGCCACGCGAGCCCGCATCGCCCGGCGCTGTCCCTCGATGGACAGCTCGACGTCGGGGTTGGCGACGACGTTGATGAACCACTCGGGATTGCGGTCATCGCCCCCTTTGAGGCGACCAGCACGAATCGATCTCCGTCGACCACCGGTGCAGTCAGGATCGTCGAACGAGGCAGACCCGACGTCCGACCCGTTGCGTGCAACTCGACGACGGTCATTCCAAAGGCCGACCGACCAATCCGCCCTCGGCTCGCGCCGATGACACTTCGGTGGATGCGATTCAACACCCGAAATCCCATATCGGCAAGTGACTGTTTGCGGCTCACGGATCGAACCTATCGGATGTCGTCGCGAAGTCGTGAGAGGGCGTCGAGACGTTCGCTACGTGACGACGAGAATTGAACGTGACGTGGAGCGAGGGATCGGAATGCTGCGGACTCAATTGACGCGAAGCGACCGCGTCGATCGCCCGTCGGAATGCCCACTGGAGAACTCGTGGCGCTCAGTCAGAAATAGCGGACAGCATATGCAGTTAGTTCACAAAGCAACGGCCACGGTGTAGTGGTGTTTCGATGGACGTAAACCGCATGCGTATTGTCATCGTGGACGATTCACAAGGTAGTAACAATTGTTCATCAACGATCGCACAAGTCCGCAAAATGTACAAAAACGTCGGTAGCATTTTGGTATGAAACTTAACCTGAATGACGCAGAGAAATATCGGTGGACGTTCGCGACAATGAGCGTCGGTTACTTCTTCCTCGCCTGGTTCTGGATTGAGCGAAGCATTCGACCCACGGTCTTCTTCGGTACGACGTGGATCTTCCTGGGTATCGTGACTGGCAGCGCCGCCACGTACTTCATCGCTCGACACTCCACGAACTCGCGCACGGTTGGAATGACCCGCAACTCATCGCTTCCGGTCACCACCATGGAATTCCCCAACATGACGTCGCACAGCCACCACAACGCGCCGTCTCGCACCAAGGTACGTAACTAGTTCCATCCAGCGAACGCCGTAGGGGACAACGCTGACCTCTGCCTTTTCCTGAATCAATTGACAGTCCGCCATTCAGTCTTGCCACGGGTGATTGGCGTTCATTGACACTTCGGTGCGTTACACGATCGCGGCTCCGTCGTGATCGCTTTTAGACTCATCAACATCCGAATCCGATCGTGGGTTTCACCGATCCGCCGGATGGCGACTTCTTCCAACGCGCGGATCCTCAATCAGGCTCTCCGGGAAGCCGACAAACGATTCCTCAATAGCGCCCGTCACTGCGCCACTCAAGGAACGACGCCGGTGCCGTCGCTGACGCTCCAGCTTCCAAAATGGTCCCGCACTTTGTCGGCCAATTCCCATAACGCGGGTCGGAGAAGATTCCGGTAAATCGTCGACATGTGCGTCGCTCGGGTTGAAGTAATTCAGCCCGGATGAAAATTGATAATCCCTGATCATGGTGTTCTTACGCGGATTTGTCAGCGTTTCTCAGTTACCTGGAACAGGCGGCTCAATTAAGATGGCCCACGGCAGATCAATCTGCTTCGTTGTCACCCACCCCAATGTGGATACATGTGACCAACAGACGTGCCCTTCATTGGGTGTCTTCATTAACTCGCCACGGTTCGAGCCATACATCAGCACCTACTGGGTTGCTTGACGTTTCGGAGCGTGCGCGTAGAACCAGGAGAGAGACAGTGCGCAGGATCTTGTTGGTATTGCTGATTTTAGGCATCGCTGCGGCCCCATTGGCGCTGCCAGTCGGCGCGGACAGCTCGACGCCGTCGACCCAGCCGATCAAAGTGACGCTCACCGCCTCTCAGCGCCATTCCGAGGCCGTCGGGCGGGCGGCTCTACAGAGGGCTCATCTCGACGCAGTCGCCACTCGACATAATCTGGCTGTCGCGGCCGCGTCAGCGCGCGTCAGCATCGTGCAATTACGAGCCGAATGGCAGCAAGTCGCCATCTGTGAAGTCGGCGGTAATTGGGCCATGACGGGGCCGGCCTACTCGGGCATCGGCTTCATGAACGCCACGTGGAACGCCTACGGTGGCGCGCGTTACGCGCCCCTCGCCGGTCAGGCGACGCGAGACCAGCAGATTCTCATCGGCATGAAGGTGACCAGCGGACGCGTGCCCGATCAGAACGGATGCTCCCCGACGGGTTGGTAGTACGCCTTTTCACCGCTCTTGGTTTCCCACATGACCTTCAACATCCAATGTCCTCATGACGCGTCTTCGCGACCGGCGTCCGCCAGTTGCGCGACCTCTACCGTCAACGTCATCATTCACACTGACGGCAGTGCGATCATTCACTGTCGCGGCGCAATGACACGTTCGCGCCCCAGAGCCAACCGCCCGAGCACCGTGACGATGAGTAATAGTGGAACCGTCTCGAGAGGAGTACCACGGTGACGTCGATGCCTCGTGATGAGTTCCTCGTCGAGCGACGTTCGTTGGGCCTTTCGGTTCTCTGCGGATTCATCCTCGCCGTCGTGGGCATCGCCATCGGTGTCGGGACCGGATCGCAGATCATTCTCTTTGACGGGTTCTACACGTTCCTGGGCATCGGGCTTTCGTGGATGGCGATGAGGGTCTCGTTCCTCGTCGCGAGCGGTCCGACGAGTCGGTATCCTTTCGGTCGAGAAGCCCTCACCCCCTTGATCATCGGTGTCGAGGGTGTCGCCCTGCTCGCCACGTGCTCGTACGCCGGCTTCAACGCGGTGCTCACGATCGTTCACGGGGGCAGTCGATTGCCGACGGGCTGGAGCGTCGCGTACGCGGTCTTCGCCCTGGTGCTGCCGACTGGCCTGTGGTGGTGGCTCCGACCGACCGCGCGAACCTCGGAGTTGGTGCGCGCCGAGGCGACGCAGTGGCTCGCGGGCGGCGTGCTCGGCATGGGCATGCTCGTCGCGTTCATCTTCGCGCGCCTGATCGTCGGTACGTCGTGGTCACCGGGAGCGAAGTACGTCGATCCGTCGCTCGTCATCGCGGCGTGCCTGTTGTTCGTGGTTCCTCCGGTGCGGATGATTCGCACGACCTTCATCGAACTCGTCGAAGGTAGTCCCGACCTCGATCTGCAGGGACCCGCGCGACTCGCCGTCGACGAGGTCGCCGCGCAGTTCGGTCTCACCGATCAACACCTTCGCATGACCAAGATCGGTCGCAAGTTCTACGTCGAGATCGAATTCGTCGTGGATCCGACGTGGACGGTCTTACGTTCCGACCAAGTCCGAAAGGCCCTCGCCGCACGCCTCGACCAGTTGCCCCACGAACTGTGGCTCACCGTTGAGTTCTCGGCCGATCCGATGTGGGGCGCGTAGAAACGGCCCCCACGGTCCTTCAACGACAGCGCACGGCGTCGCAGCGACCGAGGTCCAACAATTTCTAGAAGTTGCCGTCTCGAAGCAGGTCGAAATTGCGAAACGTCCGTCCTTCGCCGGTGAGGCTCGCCATTCGCTTCGCGAACTCGGCGGTACGCGGATCGTTCGAGTTCTTCATCGCTTCCTCGTAGGACGGGAACTCGACGATGTGGACGTACGAGCCCGGGCGATCGCGGTCGGCGCACAACGTGAAGTGCGTCGCCGTTCGCCACTCCGCGGATTCCTCGACCCACCGGTCGATCTCGGATTGGAACGCGTCGATATTGTCGGTCTCGAATTCGATGAACTGAATGAACTTCATATTCTCTCCCCCACTAATGAATCGAGCCACAGACTACCTAGGCGAGCTACGTCGCGCCGGAGATCATCCGATCATCACAATGGTCGCGAATTGGTTGTCGTCGCCTCGCATGGAGCGGTCCGGCGCTTTGGTTTGCCAATGTGACGAGGTTTTTCAGCGGACGCCAATTGCAATAATCAATTAGGATAAACCCCGTTACTCCATCTTCTTGCCACGAACTGACAACAATGGACTTCACCGAGACGGCGAAGGGGACTCCGCAATGACCGATACCGCGCGGACCAAGCGCAAGACGTCGGCCCCGAAGGCCGCCAAAGCGCTGGCAACGACGAAACCGTCGGCCCCGAAGGCAGCGGTTGCGGACGAGCGCAAGGTCCAGTTCTACCGCGACATGATGCTAATCAGGCGTTTCGAGGAGCGCGCCGCGCGCGGCTACACCCAGGCCCTGATCGGCGGCTACTGCCACCTCAACCTCGGTGAGGAAGCGGCGGTCGTCGGGCTGATGACGGCGCTTCGAGAGACGGACTACCTCTTTACGAACTACCGCGAACACGGCTACGCGATCCTGCGCGGTATCGATCCGAACCGCGTGATGGCCGAGCTCTACGGTCGCGTCGACGGTATCTCCAAGGGTTGGGGCGGCTCGATGCACATGTTCGATCTCACCCACCGCCTCCTCGGTGGCTACGGCATCGTCGGCGGCCAACTCCCCCTCGCGACCGGCGCGGCCCTGGCGATCGACTACCGCAGTCTCGACGAGATCGTCATGTGCACGATGGGTGACGGCACTGCCAATATCGGCGCCTTCCACGAATCACTCAATATCGCAGCCCTCTGGCAACTGCCGATCGTCTACGTGATCATCAACAACCATCTCGGGATGGGCACGACCGTCGACAAGGCGTCGGCCGAACCCGAGCTCTACAAGCGCGGCGCCTCGTACAAGATGGCCTCGGAACGCGTGAACGGCCTCGACCCGATCCTCGTCGCCGAAGCGGCCGCGCGCGCGGTCGCCACGGCGCGCAGCGGCAAGCCCTTCCTGCTCGAGGTCGTGACCGAGCGCCTGCGAGGACACTCCGTCGTCGACCCGGCGAAGTACCGCTCGGCCGAAGAAATGGCACTCGTGAAAGAGCGCGATCCGGTCCACACCTTCGCCGCCCAACTGCTCGCGCAGGGGCTGCTCGACGAGGCGGCGTTGACCCACATCGACGAGGAAGCGACCAAGCGCGCCAACGAGGCCCACGCCTTCGCCGAAGCCAGCCCGATGCCCGACGTGTCGACACTCTTTGACTACACCTACGCCACGCCCGTGGCGAACGACTCTCGACGACTCCCCGGTGAGCCCCTCTTCGCGCCGGCCCCGCGCGCGACGCCCGAAGTGCGCCCGTGAGCGTCGTCACCTACCGCCAGGCCCTGCACGACACGCTGCGCGCGGAGATGTTGCGCGACGAGAACGTCTTTCTGATCGGTGAGGAGATCGGCGTCTTCGAGGGCTCGTACAAGATCACCGCGGGTCTCCTGGCCGAATTCGGGGAGCGGCGCGTTCGCGACACGCCGATCGCCGAGGAGGGCTTCACGGGCGCCGCGATCGGTGCGGCGATGCTCGGCCTGCGCCCGGTCGTCGAGATCATGACGATCAACTTCACGCTGCTCGCGATCGACCAGATCGTCAATCACGCGGCCAAGATCTACGGCATGTTCGGTGGCCAGGCGAAGGTGCCCCTCGTCATCCGCACGCCAGGCGGGGGTGGACAGCAGCTCGGCGCGACGCACTCGCAAAACATCGAGCTCTACTACGCCTTCGTGCCCGCATGAAGGTCGTCGCCCCGAGCACCCCGGCCGACGCGAAGGCCCTCCTGCTCGCGGCGATCCGCGACGACGACCCGGTGCTGTTCCTTGAGAACCTGGCGCTCTACAACACCAAGGGCGAGGTCCCCGACGACGACACACCCGCCCAGATCGGCAAGGCGGCGGTGACGCGCGAGGGCCACGATCTCACGCTCATCGGCTACTCGCGCATGGCCTACGTCGCTAGTCACGTCGCCCAGGAGTTGTCAGAGTCCGACGGCCTCGACATCGAGGTGATCGACCTTCGCAGTCTGCGCCCGCTCGATCGAGAGACGATCATCAACTCGGTGAAGAAGACCCACGCCGCGGTCGTACTCGAAGACGACTGGCTGACCTACGGCATCGGGGCCGAGATCGCCGCGACCATCTCGGACGGGGCGTTTGACTACCTCGACGCGCCGGTACGCCGCGTCGCCATGGCCGAGGTGCCGATGCCCTACAGCAAGGTCCTCGAGAGTGCGGCACTGCCGTCCAACGACGACGTGCGCAACGCCATTTACCAGACGCTCGACGCCATCGGGCGCCGCCACCACAAGATGGGTCAAGGCCATGATTGAGATCACCATGCCCCGCCTCTCGGACACGATGGAAGAGGGCGCCATCGCCACCTGGCACAAGCACCCCGGTGACCGCGTGGAGGTCGGCGACGTGCTCGTCGAGATCGAGACCGACAAGGCCACGATGGACTACGAGGCGTACGAAGCGGGCACGCTGAGTCAGATTCTGGTCGACGAGGGCGCCACCGTCACCATCGGCACGCCCATCGCCCTGCTCGATGACGGCAACGACGCCGCAGCGCCAGCACCAGCGACGGTGCACGAGGCGACACCACCCCCGACCCCGGTGGCGAGCGCCGCGACCCCACCGGAGAAGGCCGTCAGCCGGCCAGTGCCCGAGGTCGTCGCGTCCGCACCGACCTTCACTCGCTCCACCGCGCCTCTCGTGAGCGAAGCCGATCGGCGATTCGCGTCGCCGCTGGTGCGAAAGCTCGCGCGCGAGCACGCCCTCGATCTAAGTCAGGTCCACGGCTCGGGTCCGGGAGGGCGCATCATCCGCGCCGACCTCAACGATTTGCTGACACCCGGCGCGAGCGCGCCAACGCCCGGGGTGGCGCCGCGACCCGTCGTCTACACCGGTGACGTCGTCGATCAGAAACGAGCTTCCGAGCCCGTGCAGTTGACCAAGGCGCGACGCGTCATCGCACGTCGACTGGGTGAGAGTGCTCGCGAGATACCGCACTACTACGTGACCGCCGTGGCCGACGCCGAGGTGCTCGTCCAGATGCGCGCGGACCTCAACGAGCAGTTGGCCGCCGGGGAACTGAAGATCAGCATCAACGATCTGATCGTCAGGGCGAGTGCGCTGGCGCTCGTCGAACACCCGGTCGTCAACGCCTCGTACCTGGGTGACGAGAGTCCCACCATGCTCATCCATCACCGGGTCAACATCGGCATCGCCGTCGCCTCCAAGAACGGCCTCGTCGTGCCGGTGATCGTCGACGCCGACCAGAAGACCGTCGCCCAACTGGGCGCCGAGGCCAAGCAACTCGCACTCCAGGCGGGCACGAAGGGCCTGACGATCGATCAGATGAGTGGCGGGACATTCACGATCAGCAACCTCGGCATGTACGGCGTCGAGGAGTTCACCGCGATCATCAATCCACCCGAAGGTGCGATCCTGGCGGTGGGCGCCACCAAGCGCGAGCCGACGGTCGTCGGCGAGGTGGTCGTGCCGCGCTACCGTATGCGCTTCACGCTGTCATCGGATCACCGCATCATTGACGGAGCGTTGGCGGCCGAGTTCCTTCGTACGTTGACCCGTCTGATCGAGAATCCCTGGAGAATCATCGCCTGAGTCGATCTGTCCATTGCGTACGCCTGCGGCGCTACGCCCAGCCCAGCTCCTCGAGCCGAGGATCACTGATGCCAAAATGATGCGCGACCTCGTGGATCACGGTCTTTTGAATCTGCGCCATCACTTCTTCTTCGCTGGCGCAGTGTCGACAGATCGTTAACTGATACAGCGTTATCCGGTCCGGCAAGACCGCGCTGTAACTGATGGGGCTCCTCTTCGTGAGCGGGACGCCTTCGTAAAGGCCAAAGAGCGCGCCACCTTCGGCTTGGTCATCAACGAGGACGACCAGGTTCTCGATCTGAGCCGCGAGTTCGGGTGGCAGTGCGGCGAGGGCATTGCTCGCCAACTCCTCAAAGCGCTCATTGGAGACCTCAAACATCAACGAAGCGTATAGGTCGTTCGGTCAACGAGCCACCTCGGTCTGAGGTCGTCGGGATCGTCTCGATGGCAAAGATGACTTTAGTCACTGCAAAATTGCGCGTCGTGCAGTGATGGAACGGTAGTTTCCCCGTGTGGCAGAACACTCCGGGCGGCGCGAACGAAAGAAGCTGACAACCCACCAGTTGCTGCGCTCGGCCGCGCTGCGCCTAGGGGCCGAGCGGTGCCTGGCGGACGTCACGGTCGAGGAGATCGCCGAGGAGGCTGACGTGTCGGTGCGCACCTTCTACGATCATTTCCACTCCAAAGAGGACGCGATGATCGGCTTCGACGCCTACCGGGTCGACCAGCTGCGAGTGGCGCTCGCCGAGCGACCACTCGGCGAGTCAGCGCTCGACGCACTGCACACGGTCCTTCGCATGATGCTCGAAGAGTCCAGCTTCGAATGGCCGTTGCGGATGAAGGTGATCGCGACGAACCCCGCACTACTGCCGAGAATGTTCACCTCGTTCATCGTCTACGAACGGGCCATGATCGAGGCGGTCGCCGCACGCACCGGTCTCGGTCCCGACCACGACCTCTACCCCGCCGTCGTCACGGCCGTCGCGGTCGGCGCGTTGCGGGCGTCCTTGACCGTCTGGCGCGCCAGGGGCGAACGGGACGACCTCACCGAGATCTTCGACACCGCCTTCGTCCACCTGGCCCACGGCCTCGTCGAACCCGATCCAGTGCGCGAACGCGAGGTCTAGGCCGTGCTGCTGCGACTACTGCGTACTCACCTTCGTCCCTACCGTCTCCAGATCGCCGTCCTCGTGATCCTGCTGGTTGGCCAGACCGTGGGCAATCTCTACTTGCCCAACCTCAACGCCGACATCATCAACAGCGGCGTCGTCGCCGGGAACCTTCACTACATCGTCACGACGGGTGAAGCGATGCTCGTCCTCACCCTGATTGTTGGGGTCTTCGCCGTCGTGGCCGTCTACTGGGCCTCGCGGGTCGCCATGGGCGCGGGCGCCGACATTCGCGCGGCGGTCTTTACGCGCGTGCAAGCCTTCTCGGCGCGCGACATGAATCACTTCGGCACCGCCTCGCTCATCACCCGCAACACCAACGACATCCAGCAGATCCAACTGTTCCTGCAGATGGCCCTCACGATGATGGTCATCGCACCAATCATGTGCGTCGGCGGCATCGCCATGGCGATAGACGAGGGCGCTCAGCTCTCGACGCTGCTGTTGGTCGCCATTCCCGTCATGGCCCTCTTCATCGGCACGGTCATGGTGAGGGTGATCCCCAAGTTCCGCTCGATGCAGGGCAAGATCGACCGCATCAACGAGGTGCTGCGCGAACAGATCACCGGCGTGCGCGTGATCCGCGCCTTCGTGCGCAACGCGTCCGAGGCCGAACGCTTCGCCACCGCCAACGACAGCCTCACCGAGACGGCGCTCAGTGTGAACCGGACCTTCGCCCTGGCGCTGCCCACGATGATGATGATCCTCAACCTCTCGAGCGTGGCGGTGATCTGGTTCGGCGGTCGACTAGTGAACGAGGGCGTCATGCCCATCGGCAATCTCACGGCCTTTCTCACCTACATCCTGCAGATCCTGATGGCGGTGATGATGGCGGTGATGGTGGCGATCCTGCTGCCGCGCGCGGCGGCCAGCGCCGAGCGCATCGAACAGGTGCTCGACACCGTGCCCGTCGTGAGTGATCCGGATCGTCCGGTCGAACCGACCGAGCGATCCGGTCGCGTGCGCTTCGAGGGTGTTGGCTTCGCCTACCCGGGCAGCGAGCGACCCGTCGTCGAGGACCTCACCTTCACCCTCGAACCAGGTCAGACGAGCGCCATCATCGGCGGCACGGGCAGCGGGAAGACCACCCTGCTCAACCTCATCCCGCGCTTCATCGACGCGACGACGGGCAACGTCGTCGTGAACGAGGTCAACGTGCGCGACCAACGACAAGAGGGACTCTGGGCGTCGATCGGGCTGGTTCCCCAGGCCGCCTACCTCTTCAGCGGCACCGTGGCCACCAACCTGCGATTCGGCCGACCGGACGCGACCGACGACGAACTGTGGCAAGCGCTCGATGTCGCCCAGGCTCGCGATTTCGTGACGGCGATGCCCGGCGGGCTGGACGCACCCGTCGACCAGGGCGGCACGAACGTGTCGGGCGGCCAACGACAGCGTCTCTCCATCGCCCGGGCCCTGGTCAAGCGGCCCAGTGTCTACCTCTTCGACGACTGCTTCTCGGCGCTCGACGCCACCACCGACGCCCGGCTGCGCGTCGCCCTGCGCGACAGCACCGCGAACGCGGCGGTCGTCATCGTGGCCCAGCGCGTCAGCACGATCATGCACGCCGATCAGATCATCGTGCTCGATGAAGGTCACGTCGTGGGCATAGGCACGCACGCGCAGCTCCTCGAGGAGTGCGAGCCCTACCGGGGCATCGTGATCTCACAACTCGGTCAGGACGCGGCACTATGAGCATGGGACCGATGGGCGCCCTGCGCGGCGGAATGGGGGCGGGGCGAAAGAGCAAGGACCTGGGCGGCACGGTGCGGCGCCTCGCCGGACGAATGAGGACCGAACGAACCAAGTTGCTCCTTGCGCTCATGCTCGGTATCACGTCGGTGACCTTCATGGTATTGGGACCCAAGATATTGGGCAACGCCACGAACGTCCTGTTCAACGGGATCGTTGGAAAGAGGCTCCCCGCCGGTGTCACCAAGGCCCAGGCGATCGCGATGTTGCGCTCCGAAGGTCACAACCAGATCGCCGCGATGATCAGCGGAATGAACGTCACCCCGGGCGTCGGCGTTGACGTCACCCGGCTCGGCGAGATCCTGGCGGTGGCCGCGCTCTTGTACGTACTCGGCGCGGCGTTCACGTACTTCCAGGGCTTTACCATGGCGGGACTGACCCAACGGCTGATGTCAGAGATGCGCCGTGACGTCGAATCGAAACTGAGCCGGCTCCCCTTGCGCTACTTCGACAGCCACCCCCACGGTGACGTGCTGAGCCGGGTCACCAATGACATCGACAACCTCACGACGTCGATCCAACAGGGACTGAGCCAGTTGCTCACGTCCGTACTGACCATCGTGGGCGTGTTGGGCATGATGATCTGGATCTCGCCGCTGCTCGCCCTCGTGAGCGTGATCACGATCCCCGCGGCGATGGTGGTGACGTTCTTCATCGCCAAGCGCTCCCAGGTCCATTTCACCGCCCAGTGGAGCCAGACCGGTGCCCTCAACGGTCTCGTCGAGGAGACCCACACCGGCCACGAACTGGTCCAGGTCTTCGGGCGCAGTGACGCGACCGTCGAGGAGTTCAGTCGTCGGAATCGACTGCTCTACGTGGCGAGCTTCCGGGCCCAGTTCCTCTCGGGCGTCATCCAGCCGACCATGCAGTTCATCGCCAACATCAACTACGTGGTGATCGCGGTGCTCGGCGGGTATCGGGTCGCGTCAGGCCTGCTCTCACTCGGCGCGGTGACCGCTTTCATCCAGTACTCGCGCCAGTTCACCATGCCGATCACCCAGATCGCCAGCCAGATGAACATGCTCCAGTCGGGCCTCGCCTCGGCCGAGCGCGTCTTCGAGCTCCTCGACGCCGAGGAGGAGGAGCCCGACGCGGTGCGCGGCGGGGTCGAGCCCGCCCACGGCCCGGGCAGCGTGCGACTGGACAACGTCCGATTCCGCTACGAGAGTGACAAGCCCCTGATCGAGGGGTTCAGCCTCGACGTGGCCCCGGGCCAGACCATCGCCATCGTCGGCCCGACGGGCGCTGGCAAGACCACCATCGTGAACCTGCTCGTGCGCTTCTACGAGATCGACGGTGGCCACATATTTCTGAACGGCGTCGACTACCGCGATCTCACGCGTGACGAGGTTCGTGGCGCCTTCGGCATGGTCCTCCAGGACACCTGGATGTTCGCCGGCTCGATCCACGACAACATCGCCTTCGGTCGACCCGGTGCCTCAAACGAGGACGTCATCGCCGCGGCCCGGGCCGCCTACGTCGACGGCTTCGTGCGCACGTTGCCCGAGGGCTACGCCACAATCCTCGACGAGGACGCCTCCAACCTCTCCTCGGGCCAGAAACAGCTGCTCACGATCGCCCGGGCCTTCCTCGCCAACCAGAGCATTCTCATTCTCGACGAGGCGACGAGCAACGTCGACACCCGCACCGAAGTCCTCATCCAAGAGGCCATGGCGCGACTGCGCCACGGCTGGACCAGTTTCGTCATCGCGCACCGACTCTCCACGATCCGCGATGCCGACACGATCATCGTCATGGACCACGGACGCATCGTCGAACAGGGCAGCCACGGCGAACTCATGGAGCACCGAGGGCTCTACTTCGGGTTGTACAACAGCCAGTTCACCGAAGCCACCGCCTGAGTCGATGCCCACGCGGACCGTCAATCGGCGCAACTCGGACCTGAGCGTTCGTGCCCACCGTCGCGACGCTGGCGTCACGCCACTGGCTAGGTGAACTCAGATCACTCTGATGGCCCCCAAGGTGAAGACGAAACCCTTCCCGTCAGCCACGGTGCAGGTGACGGCCGACGTGGCGATCACGCAGGTGAACGGTCCCGACCTGACCAACGTGCTCGGGTTGAGGTCACGTGTTCCCATACCAGGGTTCGACCCGCAATTCACCCCGACGCACCTCTTCACGACGCCCGACGCCGACAGGGTCGCGTGGTGGACCAGCTTCGTGGTGGCCGACATGCAGTAGCGAGGCAGTCTGCGTACCAACGACCGGCGTGTAGCAGTCGGTCGGTCGCCGCCCGAGGTTGATCAGTGGTTCGTACGCTGACCTGTCTTGTGCAGGCCTGCGTGAACCGTTTGGTCGCTGATTCCTTCAAGTTGTGCAGTAGCTCACAGGAGATGGGTGCCAACGAAGGACCGAAGTGGGCGTTGAGCTCAAACTTCGCCACCGTCGTCACGACCGTGGTGTCGATGGTCACCTTTGGCTGCGCCGCACCGTCAGCCTTGATCGGTTCGCGCCCAAAGACCCGTCCAAAGACGACGAGCACGACGAAGCACCTGACTTACGAGGATGTCAGGGCCCGAATTCGGCGGCCTTCGTTTCCACTCAGAGGGCGCGACTACGTCGTGTCCCTTTAGATCCAGCAGCGCCGGGCGTTATGAGTCTTGTTGCGTTCAAGATGCATTCCGGGTTGCAACCATGTCGCAGTCCGAGGCTGCGCAAGATCTGCGAATGCCGTTCGGCCGCCGTCCGATGATTCCGGACTTGCGGCCGAGGTTCAGTCTAAGTTGTGTGCGAAGTTCACGCGACGAGGATCCGACGGGCTCTCTGACTGAGACGGTTCGCCAAATTGGATTGTTGCTCCGGTCCATTCGAACTCTGAGGACCTTTGACCCGGTCAGTAAAGGGACGTCCTGATCACGATGACTCGGTCTCTGACATCAGAATTGTACCGATGGGACGTCTTCTCGGACATGGGTAATGTCGATGCAAGGTGCAAGAGTCTCCAGGATGTGTCGTTGTGAAGGCTGACAAGCCTGCGTCAGCCTTCGTTGCCACCTGTTTATGAGGGAGTTGAATGATGGATACACAACAAGAAGCGTCGGTTTCGGCGGCGAATTACAGTGACGGCGGGATCAAGCAGTTGCTGATCGGTGGTGCATTCGTCGACGCGAGGTCAGGAAGGACGTTCGAGAGTCGCAATCCCGCGACCGGGGCCCTCCTCGCCCACGTCGCCCAAGGTGACGCGCAGGACATCGATCTCGCTGTCCGATCAGCGCGTGCTGCGTTCGACGAGGGTCCGTGGGCCACGATGAAGCCATTCGACCGCCAAAGAATACTTTCGCGCTTTGCCGACCTCGTCGAACTCCACCACGGCGAGATCGCCCGCCTCGACACCCTGGACATGGGATCGCCGCTGCAGCGTACGACCGGCAATCTTCGCCGCGCGGTGGGGATGGCGCGATTCTACGCGGGCCTCACTACGGCCATCCGTGGCGACACCATCAGTAATTCGGTGCCGGGCGACTTCGTGACGTACACGCTGAAGGAGCCGGTCGGCGTGGTGGGTGCGATCATTCCTTGGAACAATCCGCACATTGCGTTCATCTGGAAGGTGGGCGCTGCGCTCGCCGCGGGTTGCACCGTCGTGCTGAAACCAGCCGAAGAAGCATCGCTGACTGCACTAATGCTCGGCCAACTCTTGTTGGAGGCCGGACTGCCCGACGGGGTGTTGAACGTCGTGCCCGGCATCGGCGAAGTGGCCGGCGCTGCGCTCGTCCAGCACCGCGACGTGGACAAGATCGCATTCACCGGTTCGACGAAGACGGGCCAAGAGATCGTTCGCGCGTCGGCGGGAAACCTGAAGAAGGTCTCGCTGGAGCTCGGGGGCAAATCACCCAACATCGTCTTCGCGGACGCGAATCTCGAGCGAGCGGTGCCCGGGGCCGCGATGGCGGCATTCGTAAATTCCGGCCAAGTCTGTAGCGCCGGGACGCGCCTCTTTGTCGAGCGAACGGTGTACGAGGAGTTCGTTGGCCGAGTCGCCGAGTACGGACAGAACCTCAAAATTGGTGACGGCCTCGACCTCGAAACCGAGATCGGACCTCTCGTTTCGCAGGCGCAACTGGAGCGCGTCACCGGCTATTTCGACATCGGTCGTGCGGAAGGAGCGTTGGTCCTTTCCGGTGGAGAGCGGATGGCTTCGGGCGCGTACGCGAACGGCTATTTCGTGGCGCCCACAGTCTTTGCCAACGTGACGGACGAGATGCGTATCGTTCGCGAGGAGATCTTTGGTCCCGTTGTCTCGGCGATTCCCTTTGACGATCCCGAAGAGGCGATTCGAAGAGCGAACGCTTCAGACTTCGGTCTGGGTGGTGGGGTGTGGACTCGCGACGTCGGCACGGCCCATCGAACCGCGAAGGCGCTGCGCACGGGCACGGTCTGGGTCAACTGCTACCAGCAAATGGACCCCGCCGTACCCTTCGGTGGTTACAAGATGAGTGGTTACGGCCGAGAGGGCGGAGTCCACCACCTTGACGAGTTCCTCGATACCAAGGCGGTGTGGATCAACGTCGACTAGGTGCGTTCAAGAATGCGACGTCGCGCGCGTCACGGTCGTCGTGTCGCATTGGCAACCTCTCGTGGGTTTTGATTCACCCCGCGCGTCGATAGGGTGGAACCGGCGAGCGGATCAGCGCGTCATCACTTGCCCGCACGGGTCTCGGGAGTTTCAATGCGACGACCACTGATGGTGGCAGCTGTAATCATGCTCGCGGTGGTGATCACGGGCAGCTCGTACGTCGCCACTCGGGCGAATTCGCAAGTCCTGTCGAACGCACACCGTGCGCTCGCCACGGGCGGTGACACGACGAAGGGCTTCTACCTCGACATCGGCGCGTCAGCGTCGCTCGGCATCCAGCCCAACGGGATACCTGCGAGCAACGCGCACCGGACCAAGACGGGTTACGCCAATGACATCGTGACACTCGAGCATGCCAAGGGGGTTGACCTGGAACTACAGCAGGTCGGTTGCGCGGGCGAGACCGCCCAATCAATGTTGGGCAAGGCCCACCACTGCTACAAAAAGCCCAATCGCCAACTCGTCATCGCTACGCAGTACCTCGTCGCGCACCACGACCAGATCGGCCTCGTTACCATTGACCTCGGATTCAATAACGTGCGCACGTGTCTGTGGCCGGCGGTCAGTGAATCGTGCGTCGCCCAAGGACTCGCCTACGTCCGCCGCGACCTGCCGCGCGTGCTGACGGCGCTCAAGAAGGTGGCGGGTCCGAAAGTTCACTTCGTGGGCATTGAGTACGCGGACCCTTTTCTCGCGAACTATCTCAAGGGTCCCGAGGGTGTTGTCCAAGCGAACCTGAGCCTGACGGCGATGAACCAACTAAACCGAGTCCTCCAATCGGTTTTCGTAGCGGCGCAGATTTCCGTGGCGAACGTGGCCGGAGCGTTCAAGAGTGCCAGCACCAGTCCCACGACAACGGCCAACGTCGGTACCGTTCCCACGAACGTGGCCGTCGTGTGTGCGAAGACGTGGATGTGTCAGTCTCCTCCCTGGGGACCCGACGATCACCCCAACAATGCGGGCTACCTCCTCATCGCCACCGCCGTCGCGGCGGCCGGACCGAAAGTGTGGTGACGTAGAGGTGAAGTCATTGCTCGGCCTTTTCGCGGTGAGACCTGATCGACGCGGCGAAGCGCGAGTAGACGCCACTCGTGCGCTCGACCATGGATGCTGCGATCAGGAGTTTCGTGGTAGTTGGTGGCCCGCGATCTGCTATGGTGACCTCAATGGTCTCCCGAGTTAGGAC
>Ga0209385_1000196_pt1 | contig 23309 bp, 21 predicted proteins | sample NGEPerB_FD_184506 | JGI IMG/M metagenome (GOLD analysis project Ga0209385, IMG submission 184506) | Arctic peat soil microbial communities from the Barrow Environmental Observatory site, Barrow, Alaska, USA - NGEE PermafrostAB12-B... | ecosystem: Environmental > Terrestrial > Soil > Wetlands >... | reverse complement strand
TGGAGGGCGCGATGAATCGATGGATGGTCGTGGTGGGGGCGCTTCTCATTCAACTATGCCTGGGGGCGATCTACGCGTGGTCGGCGTTCACCCAGGCGCTGACGACGCCGCTCGCGAAGGGGGGGGCGTTCGGCTTCTCGGCGACGCAGAGCCAGACGATCTTTTCCGTGGGGCTGGCGGTGTTCGCCGTCGTGATGGTGCTGGCGGGTCGCTGGCAGGCCAAGGTGGGTCCGCGTCTGGTCGCCTTTCTCGGCGGCATCCTGGTCGGCCTCGGCTACATCCTGGCGTCGTTCGTCGGGCAGACGTTCGGGGGGCAGCTCATCACGATCGGTGTGATCGCCGGCGCGGGCATCGGCCTCGCGTACGTCTGCCCGATCACGGTGGGCATCCAGTGGTTCCCCAACCAGAAGGGCATGATCACCGGCCTCGCCGTTGCGGGGTTTGGCTTCGGCGCGCTGCTCTGGGTGAAGCTGGCCGGCCCATGGGCCAACCTGATCAAGACCCACGGCGTGCTCGGAACCTACCGGATCTACGGCGTGATCTTCCTGATCGCCGTCGTCATCGGATCGATCTGGATGGTCAAGCCCAAGGAGTTCGCGGACGCGGCCAAGGGCGCCAAGGGGCCGGGGCTTCCGACGGGGATTCTACCGGGGCAGATGCTGCGTACACCGCAGTTCTACATCATCTGGCTCACCTTCGCGGTTGGAGGCATGGCCGGACTGATGGTGATCGGGATCATCGCCCTGTTCATCAAGGACGCGCTCACCGCGACCGGCATGCAGGCGGCACAGGCGCTGGTGATCGCGGGGACCGCCATGGGCGTCTTCTTCGCGATCGCGAACGGCCTCGGCCGTCTCGTCTGGGGCAGCATCTCGGACAAGCTGGGCCGCAAGACGTCGGTGATCATCATGTCCGCGATCCAGGGCGTCATGATGCTCCTCTTCTACTTCGTGCTCTCGTCGTCAGAGTGGCCGCTCTACCTCGGCGCGGCGCTGATCGGCTTCAACTTCGGCGGCAACTTCGCGCTCTTCCCGGCGCTCACCGCCGACGTCTTCGGCGCGGTCACGGTCGGGCGCAACTACGGCTGGGTGTTCACCTCGTACGGCGTGGGCGGCATCGTCGGCCCGCTCATGGCCGGAGTCTTCAAGGACATGGGGCAGGGCAAGGGGGTCAGCGCGTGGATGCCGGCGTTCGTCATCGCCGGTGTGGCGTTGCTGTTGGTCGCGGCCCTGATGACAAGGCTGAAGCCCGTGGCGCAGAAGGTGTGAACTCGCTGAGAGAGCAACGGGCGCCATGAGCTTCAAGGCGGTCGTGATCGGCATCCTGGCGGCCGGACAGAGGCGGATGTCCCGCCGCCTGTTGTTGGTGGCGGGGAAGATCAAAAGGAACGCGATGTTCTTCTGCGGAACCGATAGCCCCAGCGTGGGGAAGGACAACCCGGTGCCTAGCCCAACTCTTAGCGACTAGGTGAAAAAGGAGACGAAAGCATGGCAAACCGAGAGAGCAGCGAAGTCAACGAAGCCCAAATGGCGGTCCACTGGAAAGAAGAGGGGTACTACTATCCGTCCGCCCAGTTCATCGCGCAGGCCAACATGACGGACAAGAACGTCCTGGAGCGCTTCGGCGAGCAGAACTTCCCGGAGTGCTTTAAAGAATATGCCGACATGCTCACCTGGTACAAGCCGTGGGATAAGACGCTGGACGCCTCCAAGCCGCCGTTCTGGAAGTGGTTCGTCGGCGGCGAGCTCAACGCCTCGTACAACTGCGTCGACCGCCACCTCGCCAAGTACCGCAACAAGACGGCCATCCATTTCGTCCCCGAACTGGAAAGCGAAGCCATCCAGCACGTGACGTTCCAGGAGCTGTACGTCCGGGTCAACGAGTTCGCCGCCCTGCTGCGGGATTTTTGCGGCCTCAAGCGCGGCGACCGGGTCACGCTGCACCTGCCGATGACGGCCGAGCTGCCGATCACGATGCTGGCCTGCGCCCGCCTCGGGGTCATTCATTCCCAGGTGTTCAGCGGTTTCTCCGGCAACGCCTGCGGGGAGCGCATCGAGGACTCGCAGAGCCGTGTCCTCATCACGATGGACTCCTACTACCGCTCGGGCAAGCTCCTGGACCACAAGAAGCAAGCCGACATCGCGTACGAAACCGCCCTCAAGCTGGGTAAGCCGCCCGAAAAGGTCCTCATCTGGCAGCGTTACCCGGGCAAGTACTCCGCGGAGACCCCGGTCGTCGAGGGCCGGGACTTCATCGTCAACGACATCCTCCCGAAGTACCGCGGCCAACGGATCGAGCCTGAGCGGATGAAGGCCGAGGACATCCTCTTCCTCATGTACACGAGCGGCACCACCGGCCGTCCGAAGGGCGCGCAGCACAGCACCGGCGGCTACCTGGCGTACGTGACCGGGACTTCCAAGTACATCCAGGACATCCACCCCGAGGACGTCTACTGGTGCATGGCCGACATCGGCTGGATCACGGGCCACTCCTACATCGTCTACGGGCCTCTCGCGCTGGCGGCCTCATCGGTGATCTACGAAGGCATCCCCACCTACCCGGACGCCGGACGCCCGTGGCGAATCGCGGAGGAGCTGGGCGTCAACATCTTCCACACCTCCCCAACGGCCATCCGCGGCATGCGCCGTGCCGGCGAGGATGTTCCCACCAAGTACAACCACCACTTCAAGCACATGACCACGGTCGGTGAGCCCATCGAGCCCGCGGTCTGGCTTTGGTACTACAACGTCGTCGGCAAGAAGGAAGCGGTCATCGTCGACACGTGGTGGCAAACGGAGACTGGCGGCTTCCTCTGCAGCACGGTGCCGGCGCTCGCCCCCATGAAGCCCGGCAGCTGCGGGCCCGGCGTGCCTGGCATCTATCCCATCGTGTACGACGACGAAGCCAAGGAGTTGCCTGCCGGCGCCGGGAAAGCGGGTAACATTTGCATTCGCAACCCCTGGCCCGGACTGATGCAGACCATCTGGGGAGACGACGAACGGTTCGTGCGCCAGTACTACGAGCGATCCTGCAAAGACAAGAACTCCAAGGACTGGCACGACTGGCCGTACTTCTGCGGCGACGGGGCGGTGCTGGCGGGGGACGGCTACGTCCGGATCCTCGGGCGCATCGACGACGTCATCAACGTGGCGGGCCACCGGCTGGGCACCAAGGAACTGGAGAGCGCGGCTCTGACGGTGGAGGAGGTGGCGGAAGCCGCCGTCGTGCCCATCCCGGACGAAGTGAAGGGGCGGGTGCCCGAGTTGTACGTCTCGCTAAAGCCCGGCTACAAGGCCACCAAGGAACTGCAGGAGAAGATCGCCAAGGCTCTTTCCGACGCCATCAGCCCCATCGCCAGGCCCAAGCACGTGTGGATCGTTCCCGACATGCCCAAGACCCGCTCCGGGAAGATCATGAGGCGGGTCCTGGGGGCCATCTCCAGCCACGGCGCCACCGGCGATGTCACGACGCTCGCCAACCCCGAGGTGGTCGAGACGATCCGCGTGATGGTTCAGGACGAGGGGAAGTGAAGAGGAGAGACTTCCGTTGATCCATGTAATGCAAGTCGTTGGTTCAGGAACACGTGTCATGCCCGAAAGGAGGGCGAAATGTCGGCAAGAGCACCGTTGTTCGTCGTTTTCGCCGCGATAGCTGCAATGTTGGCAGTGGGAGCAACCAGCCCCGCGGAGGCCCAGCAGGCCGCCGGTCAGGGGGTCACCGCCGCGCTGCTCCAGCCGCTCGATGCGTCCGAGGGGGGCGGCGGCGGGACCGCCGGGTCGGCCGGCGCAGCGGCGTCCTCAGCAGCCGCAATGGTCCCGGAACAGGGCATTACGGTCAAACTGGGCGGGAAGGAAACGCTGTCGATCAAGGGCTTCCTCAGCGCAACCTTCTACGCCCAGGATGCGAACTTCGACGGGGGGTTCGGAAACGGGCAAAACGCCGAATGGCCGACAGCCAACTACCCGAGCAACAAGTGGTTCAACGGCGGCGACGTCCGCAATAGCCGGCTCACCTTCGCCTTCGACGGTCCCGAAACCGCCGACGGGTGGAAGATGGGCGCCCTGCTGGAAACCGACTTCTTCGGCGGTTTCAACGGCGCCGGCGGGTTCAGCCAGCAACAGGCCATCATGCGCATCCGGCTCGCCTACACCGACCTGAGCAAGGGCGGGACGACCCTGCGCATCGGGCAGTTCTGGTCGCCGTTCTTCGGCGAGGTGCCGGAGTCGCTCTCGCACATCGCCTTCCCGCTCGGTTACGGCTCCGCCGGCATGGTGGGGTGGCGGTTCCCGGGCGTCTTCCTCTACCAGAAGCTCACCCCCAAGACGGCGAAGACCCAGATGCAGCTCGACCTCGCGGCGATGGAGGGCTCCTGGAACGGGCCCGCCGCAGGCGAGCTCAACAACCAGACGTTCGGCAATGTGGGTTTTCGCGGCCAGTTCGATGCGAAGCTCAACTTCTTCGGCAAGGACGGCGCGGGCAACGCCTGGAAACTCTACGTCGCCGGCCACTACGACCAGAAGAGCCTCAACGGCGTCGGCAACGCCTTTCCCGCGCAGCACGGGGACACCTCGCTGAACGGCACCGGCGCCGAGGTCGGCGGAAGCTACAAGATCGGCCCGTTCCTGATCCACGGGAACATCTATACGACCAAGGCGGACGGCCAGAACTTCGCCGCGCTCACGCAGTTCGGCGACATCAAGGACACCGGCGGCTGGCTGCAACTCGGGTACGACTTCACCAAGCGGTGGAGCGGCTACGTGTTCTACGGGGAGGTCAACGCCAACCGCAACGACGTGCTCGAATGGGTTGGCGCCACGGGGAGGCAGAAGAACGAGCAGGAGGTGGCGATGGTGGAGTGGTCGCTCGGGCAGTACCAGCTGGGGCTCGAGTGGCTGCACGACGATTTGACCCTGGTCAACAGCACCAAGCTGAAGGGGAACCAGATTGCGCTGAGCACGAGGTTCTTCCTCTAGTCCTGACGTGAACCCTCTGCACCTTTTTGGCGGCCGCGAGGCACCCGGTATCGGCCGGGTGTCTCGCGGAGCCGGCCGCAGTCGGGGCGGTTCGTGCCGGGTTTGTGCGGCGCTTCCCCTCCGAGAGCCGCCAGGCCTCCGGTGTCGTCCCGGCGGCCGCGCCGAAAGCTCTAGCCACGAACGTGCGCCCGCGCCGGGGTTCGGGGCTATACTTCGCGCAGCGAATCCGCGGGCTTCAGGAGGAAAGGGAGGCGAGTGATGAACACGCTCTGGATCGTCGTGACGGCTGTCATCGTGATCTACGTCGCCTACACGCAGTACGCGAGGAGGATCGACCGCAACGTCATCCGGGCCGACGCGAAGCGGGCGACGCCCGCCAAGATGTACATGGACGGCGTCGATTTCATGCCGACCAGCAAGAACGTCCTCTACGGCTACCACTTCAAGTCCATCGCGGCGGCCGGGCCGATCGTCGGGCCGATCACGGCGGCCTACATCTGGGGCTGGCTGCCCGCGCTCATCTGGCTGGTGATCGGCGTCAGCTTCATCGGCTGGGTGAGCGACTATTCGGCCATCATGGTGTCGGTGCGCAACGACGGCAACAGCCTCTCCGCCATCTCCTACAAGGTCATCGCGCCGCGCACCCGAACCATCCTCTTCATCTTTATCTTCTTCTACCTGCTGCTCCTCGCGGGGGCGTTCGTCGGCATCCTGGCGGCGATCCTCGCGGCGCGCCCGGACGTGCCGTTCGGGATCATCATGCTCGCGCTGATGGGACTGCTCGCCGGGCAGATGATGTACCGCTGGAAGATGAACATGCTCCTGGTCACGGTGATCGTCGTGACGGCGACGCTGCTGGCGATGATCATGGGTCCGATGGGGCAGCGGAAAGCGCCGAACGGCGCCCTCATCCAGGGTCCGGTCGGGTCGGCGATCGTCTCCATAAACCAAGCCGTGGACAACATGACGGGGAAGCAACCCCTGTTTTCCGTCCAGGATCCCACTGGGGCCGACCCCCGAATCCCCTTGCCGGGACCTGACGGCAAGCGCCCCAGCACCCCCGCCTACGATGCCGCCACGGGACTGATTCGCACGCTCCCCGACTACATGCTCTGGGTGCTGTTCCTGTTCGTCTTCTCGTACCTGGGGGCCAACATGCCGATCTGGCGGTTCGCGCAGCCGGTGAACTACATCGGGTTCTGGGTGATGTTCATTACGATCATCCTCAGCGGCATCGGCGCCCTGACCGCGCCGCTCACTGGCATGAAGGATGCCGCCGGCAACCTCATCGGGGCATTCGCCCTGGCGCCGGTCAAGAGCCTCGGCTTCGCGATCGAGGCGGGCAAGGCGTGGCAGCCGCTCTGGCCGATGCTCTTCGTCACGATCGCCTGCGGCGCCATCTCGGGCTGGCACGCGCTCGTCGGGTCGATCGGAACGGCGCGGCAGCTCGAGTACGAGACCGACGCGCTTCCCGTGGGCGCCGGGTCGATGTTCGGCGAGTACACGCTCGCGCTCCTTTCCCTCGTGGCGGTGTCGATCGCGGGCGTCGGCGGCGGCGGCGGCCGTTTCGCCACCGGCGTCGGCAAGCTGATCTACGCCGGGACGTTCGGCCTCGTCCCCGAGGTCTGGGGCACCGCGCTCGGTTTCGGCGCCTTCGTGCTGATCGTGCTCACGGTGACGCAGCTCGTCTTCCGCGTCATGCGCGTGACGCTCACGGAGTGGGTCGGTGACATCATCCCGCCGGTGCGGAACATGCACGTTTCCACCACCATCTCGATGCTGCTGACGCTGGCGCTGGTTCTCACAGGGACATGGGTTTATCTGTGGCAGATGTTCGGCGCCTCCAACCAGCTGATGGCGGCGCTGAGCCTGCTGGTGGTCACCGTGTGGTTGAGGTCCGAAAAGCGCAACCCGACTTATGCCCTCATCCCGATGCTCTTCATGTATTTCACCACGATCTTCGCGACCATGGTCACAGCCAGGAACCTGTACGTGACCATCGCCGCGAACCCCAAGATGGGGGCGCTGCCGGTCGCCGGCGCGTGGGCGATGATCGTCCTTGCCGTGCTCCTCATTGTCGCGGCGCTGTTCATCGGCTGGGACGGGCTCAAGGCGTACCGGCGCTACGGCTCCAACGCCGCGGCGCTCGAACCCAAGGAGGCGCGCCCGTAACGGCGCCGCCGGATCGGGGGCGCACGTGCCGCGTCGCGAGTCAGGCGGTGGCGCGTTGGGCGAGTGTCTGGACGGTGTGGAACAGATCGCCCGCGGCCGCCGTTGTTGGGGGAAGGTCCAGATGTACCTGAAAGCTGCGCTCGGTGCGGCGGACCGACAGCCGCCGCACCGAGAGTTTCGCGCTGCGCGTGAGGTCGATCAGGGCCTCGCCGAGCGCAAGCCCGGCCGGTGTCTTGTAGTACACCGACAACGCTCCGGGCGAGGAGGGTTCACGCACCATCCAATCGCTGGGGGCGATGCGTCGCAGGGCGTCGCGGCCCGACCAGCTCGAGCGATCGAGCGCCTCGACGTCGGTTCGCGGCGTGTCGCGCAGGTTGCCCCGGACGATCAGCGTGTCGCGCCGGCCCCACCGGCGGCTCAGCGCCCACATCCACGGCAGGTCGCGCGGTTCGAGGAAGATCACCGCCGCGACCCGCTCGAAGGGCGGGTTGGCGTGCTGGATGCTCATCTCCACCGAGGTGGAGCCGAGCCAACGCACGGTCGTGCGCTCGCCCATGAGCGGAAGGCCGCCGTGCATCCACTTCATGACCGCCGATCCCTTGCGAACGTTCCAGAACGTGCCGGCGGCGAACCAGCTCACCACCAAGAGAGCACCCACCGCCAAAAGGGCCGTCATCCAAGACCTCCCAGACCGATCCGCCCGGTCCCGGCGATCGACTGCGAGCGTCGCATTCCCCGGGGATTTGAATCCGTCGCCATGCTACCATCGATGTGGTCATGGCTTGGGGAAGGAACCCGGGCTTCCGGCGACTGGGGGCGGGACCTTGACCGAGAAGGACACATGGAAGCGGGCCGTACACGAGTTCCTGTACGGGTTGACGGGCTACGAGATCGCGCAGCAGGCGGTCGAGCTGCGCGGCTCGCTGGAAACGCTGTTCATGTTCGTCTCGTTCGGGAGCATGATCGGTGTCCCGATTCTGCCGCCGTACTACGGCCTGCGCCTGCTCCCGTACGTCGTTCCCGGCGTCACGACCTGGAAGAGGCGGGTGCTGCGTGAGCGCGACCTGGGCGACGACCACGAGTACCACCTCCACGGACTGTGAGAAGACCGCCGTTCCGGTCTTTCGAGGAGAGAGCAATGGCAGACAAGGAGAGCAAGAAGACGGGCGGCCTGAAAGGCGCATGGCAGGGCCTGCGGCAAACCATCTACGGGATGGCCGCGCACGACATGAGCCGGTCGGCGCTCCGCACCCGCGCCTCGATGGAGCACCTCTTCATCCTCATTACTATGGGGGACCTGCTGGGCGTCCCCATCCTGCCGCCCTACTACAGCTTGCGGCTGCTGCCCTACGTCGTGCCCCAGATCGCCACGTGGAAGCGGCGCATGCTGCGTGAGAAGGATGCTTCCGACGGAATGTTCTGACCGGAGTTGAACGACCGAAAGCTCGTGATCGGAGGACACGCACATGGGGCTCAGAGAGGTCTTCGAGAAAAACCCCGACCGTCGCTACATCATGTTCGGCGGCAAGGGCGGGCTCGGGAAGACGACGTTTTCCGCGGCGACCGCCTTCTGGCTGGCGGCCAGCGGCAAGAAGGTGCTCGTCTTCTCCGTCGACCCGCAGGCATCGCTCACCGACATCTTCCAACGGGACATCTTCGGCAAGGGCCCGGTGAAGATCATGGAAAACCTGTGGGCGCAGGAGATCGACGCCGACAGTCACATCAAGGAGTACCAGGGCGAGATCCGCAAGAAGATCCTCGACATGTACGGCCTGGAGGCCGTTCCGGAGGAGATCGAGAGCTACATCCAGGCGGCCAGCGCCGAGCCGGCGATGGAGGAGAGCGCGATCTTCGATGCGGTGGTCGACGTCGTCGTCAAGAGCGACTATGACTACTTCATCTACGACCTCGTCCCGTTGGGACACGCACTCTACTACCTTTCCATGGCCAAGGTCTACGACGAGTGGATCAACAAGGTCACGCGCCTGCGGGAGCAGATGCGCGAGTACGAGGAGATGGTGAGCCGCCTCCGGCACGAGAAGGACACCGAGCAGGACCAGATCCTGGCCGAACTGCAGTACATCAAGCGCCGCATCAACGCCTCCTCCTCGATCCTCACCGACAAGAACAAGACCGCCTTCTTCTTCGTCATCACGCCCGAGGACATGATCATCCGCGACACCCAGAAGGCCGCGGGGCTCTTTGCGCAGTTCGACGTCCCAATCGGCGGCTACGTGGTGAACCGGGTCATCCCCCACGGCCTCATGCAGCAGAACATCCCCGACTACCTGCGCAACCGCATCCAGATGCAGGACAAGTACCTCGCTGAAATCAAATCGACCTTCGGCAATCAGGTCCTCGCCGCGGTCCCGGAGCTGGAGCGCGATGTGACCGGGCTGGCGATGATCGAGAAGCTGGCCGGGATCATGTACGGCAACAGCTGAGCGTGGAGAACAGCGGGAGGACGGCAATGGCACAGATCGAGATGTCGATGCGTGGCTACCTCGGGGAGCACGCTCGCCTAAAGTTCATCTTCTTCGGTGGCAAAGGTGGAGTCGGCAAGACCGTTTTTGCTGCCGCCACGGCAATGTGGCACGCACAGCAGGGTCGCCGCACCATGCTCGCCTCCACGAACCCGGTGCACAGCTTGTCGAGCCTCCTCGGCCAGAACGTGCTCGGCGCCCATACGCCGGTCGATGGCGTGCCCAACCTCTGGGCGTACGAGATCGAAACCAAGGACACCATCGAACGGAGCAAGGTCGAGATCCGGGAAAAGATCCAGTGGTTCCTCAAGTTCGCCGACATCTCGACGAAGGCCGAGGACTTCGTGGAGTCGGCCACCATGAACCCGGCGTTCGAAGAGTCGGCCATGTTCGAGAACATGATCGACCTCATGTTGAAGAACGAGTACGACGTCTACATCTTCGACACCGCGCCGACCGCCAACGCCCGGCGCCTGCTCGGCATGTCGAAGGTGTACTCGCTGTGGGTGAACAAGATGCTCAAGAGCCGTGAGGAAGCGAAGACGCTCCGCGAGATGCTCTCGTTCACGAAGAAGAAGGAGCAGGACCCGCTCATGGACTACCTCCTCTCCTTCCGCGACCGGATGGAGCAGGCGCGCGTGCTGCTGACCGACCCGGAGTTGACCTCGTTCTTCTTCGTGACGCTCCCCGAGGCGCTCCCGATCGCCGTGATCACCAGGTTCATCCAGTGGTTCCGCGACTTCGGGATCCCCGTAGGGGGCGTCATCGTGAACATGCTGATCGACCGGGCCGCGGTCGGCGCGGACGCCGCCGAGTTCGTGAAGAACCGGGTGGCGATGCAGCAGGAGCACATGGAAACCGTCTGGCAGAAGTTCGACGGCTCGGTTCGGGCGATCGTGCCGCTCTTCGACAACGAGATCCGCGGGTTGCCGATGCTCGGACGGCTGCGGGACTCCCTCTTCGTCTGATACCTTCCCGGCGATCGATCCCAGCCGCCGCGGGTTACCAGCGCGTGCACGTGAGTCGCCCATGGCCTGCAGCCGCTGGGTGCCGGCAACGCCGTTGCGGTCCGCGAGAGTACGACGCTGGTGGCTGGGCGCCTCGAGTCCGGCGTGCGGATCGTGCACGCGGCCGTGCTCGCGGCCGAGGGGCTGCGCGCCCGAGACCACAACCTGCGCCGGGGTGAGGAGGTCCGTTCCCTGATCGCTGCCGGTCGTGCCGGGGTGGATGTGCTGGCGAAGTCACTCTTCCCGTACCAGCGGGAGGCTGACCTGGGGTGAACTTTCACGCCTGCGCGCGCTGGACGCCGACATCCTCATCCTCGACGAGGCGCAACGCGCGAAGAACTTCCGCACCAAGACCGCGGCCACGCTCCGGGCCCTCCCGTCCCGGTTCCTGTTCGTACTCACAGGCACCCCGGTGGAGAACCGGCTGGACGACCTGTACTCGCTGCTCCAGCTCATCGACACCGAGGTGCTCGGGCCGCTGTGGAGGTTCAACTTCGAGTTCCACTCGCAAAACCGCAAGGGCAAGATCGTCGGCTACAAGAACCTCGGCGCGTTGCGTGAGTGCATCGCTCCGGTCGTGCTGCGCCGGCGCAAGGAGGAGGTGCTCTCGCAGCTCCCCTCGCTCACCGAGCAGACGCGGTACACCCCCCTCACCCGGCAGCAGGCCGAACTGGAGGCGGATTATCGCGCGGTGGCTGCGCGGTACATGGCGCTGGCCGAGAAACGCGCCCTTCTCCCCGCCGAGATGAAGAAGATGCAGATGGCGCTTCTGAAGGCGCGCCAGGCATGCAACGCGCTCGAACTGTGTGACCACAGTCGTGACGCGGCCTCGCCGAAGCTCGACGAGTTCGAAGCGTTGATCGCCGAGGTCGCCGCGCAGAGGGTGAGCAAGGTGCTGGTGTTTTCGGAGTGGGTGGGGATGCTGCACCTCGCCGCGCGCCGGCTGGAGCGGCTCGGTGTCGGCTTTGGGATGCTCCACGGCTCCATCCCGGTTGCAAAGCGGCCGGCGCGTTCGAGGCGCCCCGGCGCGCGGGTGAAGGCCAGGCGCCCGCCTCCTCCGGCGCGGCGCACGGGTCGGCGGCGATCGCGAGTCTGGTGTCGGGTGAGGCGACGCCCAGCCACGCCGCTTTGGTGGCTGTGACCTAGCGCGATCTCGTCCCGTCCGGCCGCCTCCCGGCCGCCGTGCCGGCGGCGCTGGCCCGCCTGCACGACCTCACCACGCTGGAGGCGCAGGGGGTCGACGTCGATCCGGCGCTCGCCGCCGAGGCGGTTGGCGAGGCCGAGGCGTGGGTGCAGCGCATCGTCGAGCAGACGCCCTCATGAACGCAACGGTGCGCACCGCTGTACCGAGGCGGTGAAACGGCGCTATTCTTGGAGAGATTCTTTCCGGAGGGTTGCGGGATGTTCAGGGTCATCACGGATGCCAAGGAGTTCCGCGAGTACGTGCTCCTGCGCGACGGGCAGGGCGTGCTGCTGCGGACGGCGACCCCCGCCGACCTGCCGATGATCCACGACATGCTGTCGGGGGTTTCCAGGGAGAGCCTCCGCATGCGGTTCATGGGCTCGATGAAGCAGGCGCCGGCCAAGTTCGTGGACGGACTGTGCAGCGAGGACCCGCACGACCGCGCCTGCCTGCTGGCCGTCATGGGCGAAGAGGCGGATGAGAAGGTCGTCGGGTTCGGGAACTACGTCAGCCTGGGCGCCCGCAACACGGCCGACGTCGCGTTCATCGTCGCCGACGAGTACCAGGGGAGGGGGATCAGCACGTTGCTGCTCGAACGGCTGGCCGGGATTGCGGCCGGGGTCGGGTTCGTCGGCTTCGAGGCCGACGTGCTGTTCGAGAACCAGCAGATGACGAGGGTGTTCCGGGACTCGGGGTTCGAGGCCCGGCAGGTGCTGGACGGCGGCAATTACCACGTGGAGTTCCCGGTTTCCGGCGCGGCCGCGTTGCTGGAGCGCGCCGAGTTGCGGGAGCGGACGGCCACCGCCAACTCGATGGCGCGCCTGCTGCGCCCTCGGGTCGTCGCCGTGGTTGGCGCCTCGCGCGAGCAGACCAGCGTCGGCAGCCGGATCTTCCAGCACATCCTGGAGAACAACTTCACCGGCACGGTGTATCCGGTCAACCACCAGGCCGTGTCGGTCCACGGCGTGCGCTCGTACCCGAGCGTCGCCCAACTGCCGGAACCGCCCGACCTCGTGGTGGTCGCCGTTCCCGCGGAGAGCGTCGTCCCGGTGGCGGAGGAGGCGGTGCACGCCGGCGCCAAGGGCCTCATCGTCGTGGCCTCTGGCTTCGCCGAAATCGGGGAGGAGGGTGCGGCCCTCCAGCGCCGCCTCGTGGACCTCGTCCGCTCCAACGGCGCTCGTTTGGTGGGACCGAACTGCCTGGGCCTCCTCAACACCGACCCGGCCATCAGCCTCAACGCGAGTCTGGCGTCCACGATGCCGCCCGTCGGCCGCATCGGTTTCTTCTCGCACTCGGCGGCGCTCGGCATCGTCATCCTGCAGTACGCCGGCGAGCGCGGCCTCGGCTTCTCCACCTTCGTCTCCGCCGGCAACCGGGCCGACGTGTCGGGCACCGATGTGCTCGAGTACTGGGAGGAGGATCCGGCCACCGACATCGCGATGCTGTACCTGGAGGCGTTCGGGAACCCGCGCCGGTTCGGCCGCGTGGCGCGGCGGGTCTCGAGCCGCAAGCCGGTGCTGTGCGTCAAAGGGGCCCGCAGCCGAGCGGGGTTCACCGCCGCCGGCGCCCACATCGGCGCGGCGCCAGTCGGCGACGTCGAGGTCGATGCCCTCTTCCACCAGGCGGGCGTGACCAGGGTGGACACGCTGGAAGAGCTCTTCGACGTGGCGCTGCTGCTGGCCCACCAGCCGCTGCCGGGGGGCGACCGCGTGGCGATCCTGAGCAACTCCGGGGGCGTCGTCACCATTACTGCGGATGCGTGCGACGCCTACGGCCTCAACGTCTCCAAGTCCGGGCTCATCGACCTCGGGCCCCAGGCTGGCGCCGAGGACTACCGGGCGGCCGTGCAACGGGCGCTTGAGGATCCCCAGGTCGACGCCGTGATCGCGATCTTCCTCTGCGTCGGCGAGTGTGACCCGGAGCTGGTTGCCCGCGGTATCCGCCGTGGCGTGATCGGCGCGGAACACGCGAACGTTGTGACCAAGCCGGTGCTGCTCTCGATGATGGGGGCCACGGGCGTGGTCAAGTTCGCGTTCGAGGGCAGGGGCGCGCTCGCGGACCGCAAGACCGAGTTCCCGTCGTACCGCTTTCCCGAGGCCGCGGCCCGCGCCCTGGCGCACGCCGTGGCGTATGCCGCGTACCGGCGCGAGCCGCCGGGCCGGCTTGTCTGGTACGAGGGCACCGACCCCGCCAGGGCCCACGCCGTGATCGAGGCCGCGATGCGGGACCACCCGGCTGACGCCGGCCCGCACTCGCTGACGCGCCAGCGCGCAAGCGAGATCCTCGGCTGCTTCGGCATCGCCGTTGCGGCCGGCACACCGCGGCGCGACGAGGCGCCGCGGATCGAGCTGAGGGTGCGCCAGCATCACGTGTTCGGCCCGGTCGTCGTGCTCGGACGAGCCGGCCAGCCGGCGGTCGTGCGCATCACGCCGCTCACCGACCGGGATGCGCGGGGCATGCTCAAGACGGTTGGGCTCCCGCCCGATGGAGAGGAAGTGGAGGTGCTGTGCCGCCTCTCGCAGCTCATCGAGGAACTGCCGTGGCTCGCCGAGCTCAACGCCGAACTCGAGGCGGCCATCGACGGCTCGCATGCGGCGCTCGGGGGGGGGCTCCGCGTTGCCGTCACGCGGCCGGCTGGAGGGCCGCGCCAGAGCTAAGATCAGAGGGAGCACCGCAGCCAACCCAACGCGCGGCGTTCTGGGAGAGATCACATGCTCGTGCGAGACATCATGACCACCGCCGTCATCACCATCGGGCCCGAGGCGACGCTCGGGCACGTGTGCGAGGTGATGCAGGCCCGTAACATCCGCCACCTGCCGGTGCTCGAAGGCGGCCGTCTGGTCGGGGTCATCACCGACCGCGACGTGCACGGCGGCAGCACCAAGCTGTGCTTCACCCCGTCGCAGCCGGAAGGCCTGGTCCGCGACGCGATGGCACACCCGCCGAAGACGGCACATCCGCTCGATCCGGTCGAGGACGCCGCCCGCACCATGCGCACCCTCAAGATCGGCTGCCTGCCGGTCCTCGACGGCGAGAACCTGGTCGGCATCGTCACCGGCATCGACCTGCTCGACGCCCTGCTCCGCCTCACCGGCGTGGACAAGGCGTCGGGCCGCCTCGAACTGCGCCTGGCCGACCGACCGGGAGGGCTCGCGCGCCTGACCGCCCTCATCGCCGAGCGCCAGCTCAACATCCACTCGATCCTGACCTATCCGGAGGGCACCGGGCTGGTGCGCGCCGTGCTGCGGGTTAACACGCTGGAGACGCGCCCGCTGGCGGAGGCGTTGCGAGGAGCGGGCTTCGAGGTCATGTGGCCGGCCGAGAAGCCATGGCGGAGCTGATCTATACCCCAGCGTACGGGAGCTACGACTTCGGCCCCGAGCACCCGTTCTCACCGGTGCGCCAGCAGATGGCGGTCGACCTGCTGGTGTCCCTCGGCCACCGGCCGCACTGGACCGAGCCCGAGCCCGCCACCCGCGCCGACATCCTCACCGTCCACGACGAGGCGTACGTGGCCGTGGTCGAGGCGGTCTCGGCCGGGGAGTCGGTCCCCGACCTCGAGTCGTGGGGCCTGGGGACGCCCGATACCCCGGCCGTCCCCGGGATCGACCCGGCGGTGCGGGCGCTGGTGGGCGGCACGCTCGCCGGCGCGCGCCTCTTGAGCGAGGGCCGCGCGACCAGGGTGTTGCAGTTCGGCGGCGGCCTCCACCACGCCCGCGCGGCGCGCGCGGCCGGGTTCTGCGTCTACAACGACCTCGCGGTGGCGATCCGGCACCTGACGGCGAACGGCCTCTGGGTCTCCTACCTGGACATCGACGTGCACCACGGCGACGGCGTGCAGGCGATCTTCTACCGCGACGAACGGGTACAAACGATCAGCCTGCACGAATCGGGGCAGTACCTATACCCCGGCACCGGGGAGATCCACGAGCTGGGGGAGGGGATGGGTCGGGGCCTCAAGATCAACCTCCCGCTGGAGCCGTTCACCCCCGGGGAGAGTTATCTGGAGGTGTTCGAGCAGGTGGTCCCTCCGGCGCTGCAGGCGTTCCGGCCGCAGGTCCTGGTGGTGCAGGCGGGCGCCGACGCCCACTTCGACGACGCCCTCGCCGACCTCGCGCTCACGACGCGGGACTACGAGCGGCTCTTCCGGCGCATCTTGGAGCTGGCCGACGCGCTCACCGGCGGGCGGGTCCTGTTCACCCTCGGCGGCGGCTACTCGCTGCACGCCGCCTCCCGCGTGTGGGCGATCCTCTACCTCGTGGTCAACGACCTGCCGGTCCCCGAGGCGATCCCGCCGGCCTGGGCCGAGAAGTGGGCCGCCCATCTCGGCGGCAAGCCGGCGGCCACGCTGCACGACCCAAGCCCGGCGTTCCCCCCGCTCGCCCGGCGCGACGAGATCGTGAGCCGCAACCGCCTCGTCGCCACCCGCCTCCTCGACGCCCTCGCCCCGTACTGGTTCTGAGACAACCCCGGGGCGCTCGCCAGCGGGCGGCGGCCCGGCTACCATGCGTGCTCGCCCCGCGACCGCGGGGCGTTTGGAGGGCTGATGGGGCTGTTGAGCGGAGCGGCGAGCGTGACGCGGTTTGCGGTGCTGGAGTGTCCCGAGGAGCCCGACTTCGCGGAGTACGCGTTCCGGGAGATCCCGCCGGGGGGCGAGGTACGCGACCGCGCGGGGTTCGTGCCGTTCGAGCCCGGCGCCGCCTACCGGATCGGGCACAAGCGCTTCGCATTCCGCGTCCGCATGGACTCGCTGCGCCCCGACCCGACCGCGGTGAAGGAGCGCTTCAAGGAGCTGATCAAGACCGAGAAGGAGAGCACCGGCGCGGCGGCGATCGGCGGGCGCAAGCGCAAGCAGCTGCGCGAGCTGGCCGTGGCCGAGGCGCTCGCCCGCGCGACGCCGCGTGCCCGTCTCACCGAATGTCTCCTGGACGACAAGGTCCTCTACGTCGGCAGCACCGCGAGCACGGCGCTCTCGACCGCGATGGCGCTCGCGCAGGCGGCGGGGATCGAGCTGCTCTGGAAGACGCCGTGGATCGACCGCGGCGAGGAGGACGTCGACAGCGAGCTGTTCGTCCCGCGCGGACCCGGCCAGGCGGTGCTCGGCTGCCGCTTCCTGAAGGCGCTCATCGGCGACGACGAGGTGGCGCTCGAGCCGGAGAAGGGGAAGGTCGCGTTGGTCACGCCGGAGACGCGCGTCGCGCTGGCGGGCTCGGTGACGCCGGACCTCGGCCGCTTCCTCAAGCGCGAGTGCGAGCTGCTCTCCGCGCGCCTGCTCTGGAACGAGCTTTCGTTCCGGTTCGACGCGCCGGGCTTCCGCGTCGCCGCCCTCCACCTCGAGACCGAACGGTTCGAGACCTGGGAGGAGAACCTCGACGCGCGCATGGAGCGAATCGTCGCTCTCTACGAGCTGCTCGACGCGAAGTACGAGACGCTCGCGCCGAAACTCCGCGCCTGAAGGCAGTGAAGAGTGAAGAGTGAGCGTCGGACCGCCGTGCGGCGCGGATCGCCCACCGCTTCCAACTTTTCCGTTCCCTCTGTTCCTTTTGGCTCTTAGCTTCTGACTCTTCACTCCTAACTCTTCACGTTCACCCTTGACATCTCCGTATAATGCCCGCGTTTCGTGGAGGCCCCCCCAATGGCCAAGAAGAGCCCCGACGTCTTCGTGATCGCGTTCACGCTGATCCTGCTGGCCGCCGTCGCCACCTGGGTGTTGCCGGGCGGCTCGTACACGCGTCAGAAAGAAACGGTGAACGGCTCGGTCCGGGAGGTGGTCGTCCCAGGGACGTTCCACGTCGAACCGAGCAAGCCGCAGGTCGCCGCGATCTTCCTCGCGCCGATGCGCGGCTTTCTGCGCATGGGCGCGATCATCGGGCTTATCTTCATCGTCGGAGGCGCGTTCAACATCCTCAACGACACCGGAGCGATCGCGGCCGGCATTCACCAGCTCGTCAGGCTGCTGGGGAACCGGAGCTACCTGATCATCCCGATCGTGATGACGGTATTCTCCTTCTTCGGCGGCGCGTACGGCATGGCGGAGGAGGCGATCCCGTTTGCCCTCATCTTCGTCCCGATGGCGCTGGCGCTGGGCTACGACTCCATCGTCGGCGTGTGCCTGTCGTTCGTGGCGGCGTCGGTCGGCTTCTCGGCCGGGTTCCTCAACCCGTTCACCGTGCAGATCTCGCAGGGCATCGCGGGCGTGCCGCTCGGCTCGGGGATCCGCTACCGCCTGATCGTGTGGGCGGCCGCCACCGTGGTCGCGATCGTCTGGGTGATGGTCTACGCGGCGCGCGTCAAGGCCGACCCGAAGCGGTCGATCATGTACGACCTCGACCAGGTGCGCCGCGAGGACCTCGGCGAGGCCGAGGCCGAGCAGGTGGCGTTTACCTGGCGGCACGGCGTCTGCCTGCTGATCCTCGCCGCAACCGTGGTTGGGCTGATCGTGGGCTCGACGGTCTACAGCTGGTACATGGTGGAGTTCGCGGGCCTCTTCTTCGCGATGGGCCTCGCCTGCGGCATCGCCGGCGGCATCGGTCCGAACAAGCTCGCCAAGTCGTTCATCACGGGCGCCAAGGACCTCGCCGGCGCCGCGCTGATCGTCGCGTTCGCGGGGGGAATCATCGTGATCCTCGAGGACGGTCACATCCTCGACACGATCCTCTACGGCATGGCCTCGGTCACCTCGCACTTCGGCGGCATCCTGGCCGCGCAGTCGATGTACGTCCTCCAGCTGATCCTCAACTTCTTCATCCCGTCCGGATCGACCAAGGCCGTGCTGACGATGCCGCTGCTTGCGCCCCTGGCGGACCTGTCCGGGATCACGCGGCAGACGCTGGTGCTCGCCTACCAGCTCGGCGCCGGCTTCAACAGCATGATCCTGCCGACCTCGGCGGTTACCGTGGGCACGCTCGCGCTCGCCAAGATCCCGTACGAGCGCTGGTTCAAGTGGAACTGGCCGCTGCAGGCGGCGCTGTTCGTCTTCTCCCTGCTCGCGCTCGTCTGGCCGGCGGTGACGCACTGGAACTGAACGCGCGGGCACAGTCGAAGGTTCACCCGTTCGAACGTTCCTCCGCCGCTTCGGCCGCTACTCCCCCGCGGACTTCGGGGCGATCGCCTCGATGTCCGCGAGCGTCCGGGCGGCGAGCCCGTTCTCGAGGCGCCACACCTCCTCGGGCGAAGGTGGCGTGGCGAGCCAGCGGGTGCGGGCGGCGTCGGCGAGGCGGAAGTTCTCGGCTTCGCTGGCGAGCAGGCGCGGGAGCACGGCGCCAGACCCGGCTGCGAACGCGGCGGCGCTGATGAACTTCTTCAGCTCGCCGCGGGTCTCTGGGTAAAAGAGCGTCCGGACGGCGTCGAGCGCCTTGGTCATCGGCGAGGCGCCGGAAGCAGCGGCAAGCGCGGATGGGACGGCGGCGGCGCGCACCCACACCGGGACCGCGGCGCCCGTGATCGGTTCGCCGGCGATCACCCACATGGTGGAGAGCAGGGGATCCTCGCCTGGGCGGACGCCCTCGAAGACGACCGCGGATGCGGTGTCGTAGCGGCAGACGCTGTCGGCGGTGTAGGCGAAGCGGGTGCCGGCCGGCAACCCCTGCGCCGGGTAGGAGCCGATCTCGACGTTGGCGACGTCGCGCGCCGGGCCGGCGAGCAGCGTCGCGGCGGTCAGCGACTTGGAGGCGACGAGCGCGTCGAGCAGAGAGGTGGCGCGCGCGCGGCGGAGCATGCCGGAGCCGGCGTCGGCGTCGCCGGAGTCGGAGTAGTTGGTGCGGACGATGAAACCGGCGGGCGCGCCGGCGGGATCGGTCGCGTCGAAGCGCTTGAAGGCGGTCCGGGAGGTTTCGAAGATCGCGGCCCCGCCGCGGGCGTCGATCACCCCGAAGTTGGCGGTCACGTCGCGCCCACCGTTGGTCTTCTCGAGCAACGCCTGGAACTCCTCGATCGTGGCGCACGACTGCAGCGCCAGGCGCATCAGCTGTCCCTCGGCGGTCGAGTCGGTCTTGGCGAGGTTGTACGACGCCGAGTTCATGATCGCGAACCCGCGAGCGTTGACCCCCGCCCAGACCTCGAACCCCGCCGGGTCGCCCGAGTTGACGACGCCGACGAACGGGTAGCGGCCGGTATCGTCGTAGACCACCTGGTTCTGCTTGTTCTCGGCGTCGCGGTTCTTCCACAGGAGCGGCCGGCCGTTGGCGGTGGCCGATCCGGCCACGACTGCCGTGGTGCAGGCCTGGCCGCTCCCGGCCGCCGCCAGCGCGAAGGCAGCCGCCAACCCGACGATCAGACATCTATTCGCGCGACGCGTGCTCCTCGAGACCATGGATCCTCCTTTGCTTCTCACGAATCCCTCTGTGTGGCAATAGCTTGGGTAACCCGGCAAGACTCCCGGAAGGAGCTGGCGGCGCCTCTTGACTCGTGGCCAGGGGTGGGGTAGCTTCACGTTGGATTAGATTTTATATCAAATATCGGAGGAGCCGCAATGTCCAGCGAGACGACGCCGCACGCGCACAAGCAGCTCCCGCAGTGGGTGGCCGACCGGCTCCGCTCCGACATTCTCGAGGGGCGCCTGAAGCCCGGCGAGTGGCTGCGCCAGGAGCGGCTCGCGCTGGAACACGGCGTCTCTCAGATGCCGGTGCGCGAGGCGCTCAAGCAACTCGCCTCGGAAGGGCTCGTCGAGCACGTCCCGTACCGCGGCGCCCGCATCGTCCAGTTCTCAGCCGACGACGTCGAGGACCTCTACGCCTGCCGGGCGTTCATCGAGGGGATGGCCGCCCGGTTCGCGGCGGTGAACATCGGCGACGACGAGCTGGCGGAGATCGCCGCACTCGTGCCACGCATGGCGGCGTGCGAGACCCCGAAGGACCTGGGCGAGTACAGGGAGCTGAACCGGCGCTTCCACGGCGTGATCTTCACGGCGAGCCGGCGCTCGTACCTGGTGCGGACGCTCGCCCAACTGTGGGCCGCGTTCCCGACGATGCTGTGGAGCAACGTGCCCCGGGTGGCGACCTACTCGGTCCCGGGCCGCGACGAGCCGGATGTCGCCGAGCACTCGGCGATCGTGGCGGCGCTCGCCGCCCACAACCCGGATGCGGCCGAACGCGCCGTGCGTGACCACATCCGGCTGGCTGGCGAGGCGCTGCAGTCGGCGATGAGGGATCAACAGTGAATGCGCGGAGGGTGACCGACGCCATGGCCGCCCTTCGTATCCATGGCGAGAACCCAAAAGGAGACTTCACAATGCGACGGACTCTTGCAATCCTCGGTTCGGTGGTGTGCGCTGCGGCGGCGTTCGCCGCGGGCCCGGCTCCCAAGGGCAACCTGATCCTCATCGGCGGCGGCGACAAGCCCAAGGACGCGATGGCGAAGTTCGTCGAGCTGGCTGGCGGCCCGCAGGCGCTGATCGTGGCGATCCCGACCGCCTCGGAGGAGCCCGACACCGGCTCGTACTACGTCAAGCTCTTCAAGGAGGAGTACGGCTGCACCAACGTGACCTCCCTCGACATCAAGACCAAGGCCGACGCGATGCGCCCCGACCTTGCCGGTCTGGCGGCCAAGGCAGGCGGGATCTTCTTCGGGGGCGGCGACCAGGTGCGGATCACGAACGCGCTGCTCGACACGCCCGTCGGCGCGGCGATCGCGGCCGCGTTCGAGCGCGGCGCCGTCGTCGGCGGCACCTCGGCCGGCACCGCGTGCCAGAGCGACCCGATGATCACAGGGGAGGGCGATTTCACGGTGATCCGGGCCGACACCGTCGAATTGAAACCCGGCCTCGGCTTCTTCCGCGGCGTCATCGTGGATCAGCACTTCATCAAGCGCCAGCGCGAGAACCGGCTCTTCGCCGTGATCCTCGAGCACCCCGACCTGCTCGGCGTCGGCATCGACGAAGCAACCGCCGTGTGGGTCCGCCCCGACCGGACGTTCCAGGTGCTGGGTCACAGCTCCGTGATCGTCATCGACGCTTCCGCCGCGACGCTCAGCCGGCAGCCGGCCGAGAAGGCCAAGCCGCTCCTCGGCGCGCACGGGCTCAAGGTGCACGTGCTCCTCCCGGGTGAGACGTTCGACCTCGCGACGCGCACCGTCGTGCCCGCGCCGGCGCCTGGGACGCCTGCGGCCGCGGCTTCTCTCCGGGTTGTCAACCCTCGGAGCCTCCACCGGACGACCGCAGCCCGTGAGTAGAGACTCCCGCCGCAGCCGATCGCGGCCGCCGTCGATTGCCTTTTGGCATCAACAATCGCTCGCACGGCAGTCGCGTTTCACACGATTGGGATGAAGGGGCGGAGCTTGGCCACGCCCGTCGCCGTCCTCGCGTGGTCCCCACCCACTCGCGGGTGGCCGCAAGGGCCGCCCCTACGCAGAAAAATCAACGGTCGTAGGTCCGATGGTCGTGCCCCACATCGGAACTGGACGCGGTGGGCGGGCCAGCCCCGGTCTTGACTTGTGGGAATTGCTCTGGTAAACATGGTGTAGGATACATTATATCTAATACATCGAGGCCACCATGCCGACGGAAACCACGCCACGCTCCCACCAGCAGCTTCGACTCTGGGTGGCGGACCGCCTGCGGTCCGAGATCCTCGAAGGACGAATCAAGCCTGGCGAATGGCTGCGCCAGGAGCGCCTCGCGTTGGAGCAGGGCGTCAGCCAGACGCCGGTGCGCGAAGCCCTGAAACTGCTTGCGGGCGAGGGGCTCGTCGAGCACGTGCCGTACCGCGGGATCCGGGTCGTCGAGTTCTCGATCGAGGACGTCGAAGACCTGTACGCCTGCCGGGCGTTCATCGAGGGGATGGCGGCCCGGTATGCGGCTCCGAGCATCAGCGACGGGGAGATCGCCGAGTTGACGCGGTTGTACGAGCGCATGGTGCGCTGCAAGACCCCGGACGACATCGTCGAGTACCGCGAACTGAACCGCCTCTTCCACTCGGGGATCTTCGGCGCCAGCGGGAGGTCGTACTTGGTGCGCACGCTGGCGCAACTGTGGGCGGCGTTCCCGACGATGCTGTGGAGCAACGTGCCGCGGGTGGCGAGGGACTCGGTGCCGGAGCGCGACGCGCCGGACATCGAGGAGCACACGGCGATCCTCAACGCGCTCCGCGCCCACGACCCGGACGCCGCGGAGCGCGCGGTGCGCCGTCACATCGAAGCGGCGGGCGGGTCGCTGGTCGCCGCAATGAGGGTGCAGGGATGAGCACGTATTGGCGCGACGCGTCGTCATCGCGGCGGGGCGCGTGCCTGGCAATTGACAGGCCGGAGGGGGCAGCCCTTACGGGTTTCCGGTCAAGGAGCGAGGTGGTGCGGGAAACCGCAGCGCCAAGGGAGGAGACATGATGCGTGCTGTTCTCAGAGGAGCGTTGTTTACACTGCTGCTGCTCGCGCTGGCGGTACCCGTTGCCGCCCAGTCGGACACATCGGGCAGCATTCGGGGTACGGTCAAGGACGCGAGCGGGGGCGTGCTCCCCGGCGCGACGGCGACCGTGACCTCCGATGTCCTCGTCGCCGGCAA
>Ga0209385_1000195_pt1 | contig 23313 bp, 28 predicted proteins | sample NGEPerB_FD_184506 | JGI IMG/M metagenome (GOLD analysis project Ga0209385, IMG submission 184506) | Arctic peat soil microbial communities from the Barrow Environmental Observatory site, Barrow, Alaska, USA - NGEE PermafrostAB12-B... | ecosystem: Environmental > Terrestrial > Soil > Wetlands >... | reverse complement strand
GTGTTGACGAGGAATCGTGAGGGGGGGTGCCATCGTTGAGAAGGGAACACCGGCCTTGAGTCCCTCAGGGCCGAAGGCGGCAGACGGCAGACGGCAGACGGCAGACGGCAGACCAGCTTGCCTCTCCGGTCGTGAGGCGTCGTCTCAACGAGTGGTCACCTTCCGCGAAGATGTCTTCGACCGGCTCCCGCCAAGACGGTGAGCCGAGATGCCATCCGTATCCCCCAAGCCCACAACTGCGATAGAGAAAGGCTCTCTTGAAGACTCAGCTGAGGCCCCTGATGATCGTCGGTTGCACCTCTTCAGCTGGCAAGAGCCTTGTCGTGACCGCTCTGGCTCGGTGGTTTGCTCGGCAGGGTGTCGACGTCGTGCCGTTCAAGGCACAGAACATGTCGAACAATGCACGAGTGGTGCCCGGGGGCGAGATCGGTGTAGCCCAGTGGCTCCAGGCACTCGCGGCCCGAGTACCGCCGACGGTGGCAATGAACCCTGTGCTACTCAAGCCCGAGGCTGATACCCAGAGCCAGGTGGTTGTCAATGGGATCGTTCGCCACGACCTCACTGCCATGCCCTGGCGTGACCGAGGAGAGCATCTCTGGCCGGCGATGACTGGCGCGTTCGACTCCGTGAAGGCCGCTCACGAACTTGTCCTCATCGAAGGGGCGGGAAGTCCTGCAGAGATCAACCTTCAGGATCTCGTGAACAACGGCATGATGGAGTACGCGGACGCTGCCGGTCTGTTGGTCGTCGACATCGATCGCGGCGGCTCCTTTGCCCACCTCTTTGGCACCTGGTCCCTCACCCAGGCGTCGACTCGTGAGCGGCTCGCCGGATTCCTCCTCAACAAGTTCAGAGGGGACCCGTCGCTACTCGAACCGGGCCCGTCAATGGTGCGCGATATGACGGGCATGCAGTTCGGTGGAAACCTGCCCATGCTCGCTCACGACCTCCCTGACGAGGAGGGCGCCACGACCCGGGCAAGTCACGGGGCTGGCGGACCGGTGGTGGGGATTGTGCGCTACCCGTTTGCCTCGAACCTCGACGAGTTCCACGTGCTCGGTCATGCCGCCGAGGTCCGATGGGTCCTCAGTCCGCGAGATCTCGAGCGTTGCGACCTTGTTATCCTCCCTGGGTCGAAGCACGTCAGCGCCGACCTGGGCTGGCTGCGCGACCGAGCGCTCGACCAAGCCCTCGTCGCAAGGGCCGGAGACCAGCGATCCATCATCGGGATCTGCGGCGGCTGCATGATGCTCGGCTCCGACATCATCGATCACTCCTCGGTCGAGGGCTCCGCCCATGGACTCGGGATCCTCCCGCTGCGGACCACGTTCGATCCGATCAAGGTGACAAGACCAGCCACCGTCCGTTTCCCCTCTATGCCCGAGCCCTTCTCGAAGCTCGGTGGGGTGTTGTCCTCCGGCTACGAGATCAGAAACGGGCGCATCTCGGGGGAGGCGTGCGAGCTCTCCCCATTGCTCTGGGGCAAGGGATCGGTCCTCGCGACGACTGTTCACGGGCTCCTGGAGAACCCCCAAGTTCTCGGCGCTCTCTGCGGTCGGGAACCCGAACCGGTTCTTGAGAAGACGTTCGAGGCTCTCGCCGACGCGGTCGACGAGCACCTGGACACGGTCTTCCTTCGAACATTGGTGGGCCTTGCTCCATCTCCGTAAGGCATGCCACGTACCCATGAGGTGCACCACAGATGGGAACATGAATCCCACTTCCGAACGCGCCCCGAGACAGCGCCGGTTTGCGACCTGCGCCAGACCACCCGACGCCAGTGTCATTCCAGAGCGCGAACGCACGCGGACGTGCCGTTCTGGGCTTCGGGCACGATGGCGACGGTCGTCGTTCTGGAGCGTCGTTCGGCGCCCGAGCGGGTACGGCTGGCGGTACCCACAACACCGGATACCGAGCGCGTCTCCGCATGCTGTTCGACCGGCGCTGGCGGCATCCCGCGCTTGCTCCTGTTGATGCGCCCCGATCGGCACTTTCGGGCGTGTGGAATACTTCGGAGACAGGTCGCAGTTCGACTGAAGACCAGCAATCCCGGTGCGTGGTCCGCCGAAGCCGGCTGTCTCGCCGATGAGATGCGAATACGTTCATCGACAGAGGTAGGTTCGTTTGGTGCCGGAAGCTACTGCCTCGACAGTGCCACCCGATCGGCCGCGGCGGACGCTCGGCTTAGCGAGCACGGTCGCGATCGGGATCGGCGGAATGGTCGGTGGCGGCATCTTCGCCGTTCTCGGATTGTCCATCGAGCTGGCCCGTGGTGCCGCTCCAATCGCGTTTCTCATCGCCGGAGGCGTGGCCCTCCTCACCGCCACCTCCTATGCCCGGCTTTCGGTCGCCTACCCAAGCCGCGGTGGGACCGTCGCCTTTCTCAACGAGACATTCGGGTCGGGTATTTTCGTCGGTGGACTCAACGTGCTGCTGTGGCTCAGCTACGTCGTGATGATCTCGCTGTACGCCGCCGCATTTGCCGGTTATGCGGACAGTCTCCTCCCGGGCCCCCCGTCGACCGTGGTCGATCATCTCCTCCTCAGCGGCGTCATCATCGTGATCGCCATCCTCAACATCGCCCGGGCCTCCGTCGTGGGTCGCGCCGAGGAATGGATTGTCGCAGCCAAGGTGGCCATCCTGCTCCTCGTGGTGGCCGCGGCATTTCATGGTGTGCACCCGTCCCACCTGTCCCCGCGTGCGTGGCCGGATCCTCTCGCCATCGTCGGAGGAGGCATGGTGATCTTCGTCGCCTACGAGGGTTTCGAGCTCATCTCCAATGCCGCCGAGGACGTGCGCAATCCCCGTCGCACGCTCCCGCTGGCGCTCTACCTCTCCGTTGGGTTCACGATCGTCTTGTACGTGCTGGTGTCAATCGTGACCGTTGGAACCCTCACCATCACTCAGGTGCGCGGCGCAAGCTCCTACGTCCTGGCTGAGGCGGCCCGCCCGAGCCTTGGCCAAGTGGGATTCGTACTTGTGGCGGTCGCCGCACTCCTCTCAACCACCTCGGCCATCAATGCCACCCTCTATGGCACCGCCAGGCTGTCTTGGACAATCGCACGCACCGGTGAGCTTCCAGAAGCGTTCGACAAGAAAGTCTGGGACCGACCCGTCGAGGGTCTGCTGGTCACCACTGGTCTCACCCTTGTTGTCGCCAACGCCTTCAACCTCAACAGCATCGCCCTTACCGGTAGTGCCGCGTTCTTGATCATTTTCGCCGCAGTGAACATCGCCGCCGCCCGCCTGGCCAAACGCAGAACACAGCGCGCACTGGCTGTGGCCGCAGCTGTGGCATGCGCCGCCTCGCTCGTTGCCCTGATCCTGGAGGAGCGGAGCCGCAACCTCTGGGGCGTGGTCATCGTTGGTGGGCTCGTCGGCGGATCGTTCGCCATGGAAGCCCTCTATCGGAAGGTCACGCATCGGGTGATACCCGCCCACATCGCCACAGCCAGACGCTAATCCCGATCCAGTTGCCGGAGTGACCCACAACACCGGTTTGCGGCGTGGCCCAAGCCGCCCGACGGCCGGCGTGATTGCCGCCCGCGAGCGCGCCGGACGTGCCGTTCTGCGCTGGTGTCCGGAGCGCGACGGGCACCGTTCTGTCGCCTCGTTCGGTGCTCGGTCGGAGACGCGAGATCGCCGATTCGGGGTGCGCTGACATCCCTCGCCACCCCCGGTCCCTGCGGTCTCCGGCGAACGTTATGTGCGCCGGGGAAGCCCATCCGGCAACCTTGCTGCTCGCGAGAGTTTCATGCGCCCGGAACGGCACGAGTGGGGCACCCCGCCCGCCCATTCGCCAGAGGCCTTCTGACGCAGAGTGGGTACTACTCCTTGCGTTACTACTCGTGACGTACTACAACGTAGTCATGTCGAGAACGGGACGACCAGGGGGTCTGCGCCGAGTAAACGATCCGCCGCTCCTGATCCTGACGAGCCTCGCCGATGGACCGAAGCACGGCTACGCGCTGGCCCAGGACATCGCAGAGTTCGCCGGCGTCCAACTCAGCCCCGGCGCCCTGTACGGCGCGATCGCTCGGTTGGAGGAGCGTGGTCTGATCGAAGCGCTGCCCGAGGTCGAACGGCGCCGCCCCTACCGGGTGACCGCCGCCGGTTCGGCCGAACTGGCCGACGCGATGCGTGACATGCGGCGGGTCCTCGATGTCGGCACCCACCGACTCGGTCTGTTGCAGGGCAGGCTGGCATGACGACCGCGAGCCCACGTCCCAGCCGCAGCGTGAACTGGTATCCGCGGACCTGGCGAGAGCGGTATGGCGCTGACTTCGAGCAGTTCCTCGAGGATCGCTACGGGGGCGGCCCACTCCCACTGTCAGCTCGCCTCTCGATGGTGCGCTCGGGGTTACTGGAGCGCCTCCGATCTGGGGGGATCGTCGGTTCCTCGGTCGATCCGGACACCCGGGTCCGGGGCGCGTCACTCCTCGTGCTGTGCGCGTGGGGCGTGTTCATCGTGGCGGGGTCGGCTTTCGCCAAGTACACGGAGCACTGGCCGCTCGCTACGCCACCGGTGGACCACTGGCTCCCAGCAACAGCGATGGCCGCCGTCCAGGCGGCCGCTGGCGTCGGTGTGCTCATCCTCATCATGGCTGGACTCGCCTGTCTTCCGGCGTTCGTTCATTTCATCCGATCGGAGGGATGGCGCGCACTCTGGCCGTTGGCGCGGCCGATGGTCCTGTCCGTTATCGCGGCGGGCGTTGCATCGGCAGGGATCGTTGCGTGGAACAATCGCCTCGGTCCCAGCACCACTACGCCATTGGGCCTGCGGATCGCCGGCGTGCTGGCGGGGCTGGTGGTCATCGCTGCACTGGCCGTGAGCTACGCCACGCTGATCGCCTTCGTCTACCGGCTCCGCATCTCCACTCGGATTACCCGGATCCTGGGCGTCCTCGCCGTGGCGATGACGTTGGCACTCGCGGTGATCTTCGCGGGGGCCCTCACGTGGTGGATCTCCACCGCGCTCCACGCCCCCTGGTTCTTCGGAAGTCTCACCCCGCGGTCCCCGACCTCGCCGGCCCCACTTCCCATGATCGTGCTGGGCCTGATGATGCTGGCAGGCCTCGTCCTGGCTGGAGTCGGTGCCATCCGCATCGCCACCCTGCGGAGCGCCGTCGGTGACATGACGTCGTCGACTGCGTCTTGACAATCAAGATCCACTCGCCATGGAGCAGGCTCGCCGGCGTTCCCCAAACCAGATGAAGGAGAGCACGTGACCGCGATCACCCTCGACCGGGACTCCCCGTCGGATGCTGCGGACAGCGAGTGGGCCGTCGAGACCCACGGGCTGACCAAACGCTTCAAGGACAACGTCGCCGTGGACGGCGTCGAACTGCTCGTCCCCCGGGGGTGCGCCTTCGGGTATCTCGGACCCAACGGCGCCGGCAAGACCACCCTCATCCGGGTGCTCCTGGGGCTCACCCACGCCGATGCCGGATCGATGTCCCTGCTCGGCTACGAAGTGCCCCACCACCGGGACCGCGCCCTGGCCCGGATCGGCGCCATCGTGGACGAACCCCGCTTCCACGGGCACCTGACCGGACGACAGAACCTGCAGATCCTGGCGGCCGCCCGCGAGCCGGCGGCCCGGGGACGAATCGACTCATCCCTCGACCGGGTGGGCATGACCCAGCGGGCCGACGACAAGGTGTCGAAGTACTCGATGGGTATGCGCCAGCGGCTGGGGGTGGCCGCCTGCCTGCTCGGGGACCCCCAGATGCTGATCCTGGACGAACCGATGAACGGGCTCGACCCCGGCGGCATGCTCGAGATGCGCGAGATGATCACCTCCCTGGTGGCCGAGGGCCGCACGGTGGTCCTCTCGTCGCACCTGCTGGACGAGGTGGAGCGGACGTGTGACGCCGTGGCCATCGTCGACCGGGGCAAAGTGATCCGCCAGGGCCCCATCGCCGGCCTGCTGGCCGACTCGGCCTTCGAGCTCCAGATCGACTGTTCCACCCCCGACCGGGCCAGCACGCTGCTGGCGGGCACCCGGTGGGAAAGCGGCGTGACCGTCGGGCCGGACGGACTCCGGGTGGGCCTCGCTCCTGGCACCGAACGCGAGGTGGTGGCCAAGGTCAACCGGCTCCTGGTGGAGGGCGGCGTCTCGGTCTACCGCCTCCAGGAAGTCCACGCCTCGCTCGAGTCCTGGTTCCTCGAGGTCACCACCCGGCTGGGAGCGGACCAGTGAGCATCTCCACCGTCGCCGACGCCCCGCCCCCCGTGCCCGCCGCTGCGTCGACCGGGGACCGGGTGCCCGACCACCGCGGCTCATGGGTGCCCAACGGTGCGATGATCGCCACCCGGTTCATGGAGCTCCGCAGGCGTCGGGGCCTCATGGCCGCCCTCATCCTGGTGAACATCGGCATCCCGGTGGTGTTCCTCACCTTCCGGCTCCTGGCTCACGCCATCGCCCCCTACTCCTACGGGCCTGCCGGCGGCTACGAGATCTTCTCCTCCATGGTCGCCGGGGTCCTCTTCGTCTTCGGCTTCATCGTGGCCGCCACCCTCGGCTGCACGGCCGGGTCGGTCGACTTGACCGAGGGGATGTTCCGCCACCTGGTGGTAACCGGCCGGTCACGCCTCGCCCTGTACCTGGCCCGGATCCCGGCGGGACTGGCCATCATCGTGCCGCTCGTGGCGGTGGGCTTCACCATCGTGTGCACGGTCTGCGTGCTGGCCGCACCGACCCACCTCGAGTACGACGGCATGACCGTGCCGCCCGGGCTCTCCCATGCCGCCTTCGACAGCTGGGCGTCCGACAACGCCGAGGCGGTCGTCTGCAACTTCAACATCAACTTCGGACCGAACGACCCGAACGCCACTGCGATCATGAATGTGCTCAACAACACCCCCTGTGCGAACCACCCCGGGGGACCGGTGAAGATCGGTCCGGGGGGCCAGACACAGCCACAGCCGACGCAGGCCCAGATCGAGACGGTGGCACGCCTCATGGCCAATCAGAACTACTCCGACTACTCGGGACGGTTCATCTCGCCGTCGATGTCCCTCATGATCAAGTCCGGGCTGTGGATCGAGCTCTACGCAGTCGTCGGCTTCCTGGTCGGCCTCGGCCTGTCCTCATTGATGGGGCAGCGCACGGTCCCGGTCATCCTGTTGATCGTGCTTGAGATCGTGCTCACCCCGCTGCTGTCACACTCACCGATCAACCACCTGATCAACGTCCAGAGGGCGCTGGTAGGGATCGCCGTTACCCACATGGAGCCGCAGGGGCTGCCGTCCGTGTTCGGCGGGGGCAATGGAGGTGGCGGGCCGGCCGGGGTGACCGAGTCGACCACAGCCGCAATCTGCGTCGTGGTCGGCTGGGTGCTGGTGTGGTCGGTGCTCGGCGCCTGGAGGATGGTCAAGCGGGACGCTTAGCGGAGACGCAGCGCAGGCCCAACTGTCACCTCTCACCTCTGACATCAATCGTGCGCCCCTGAACGGCACTTGCGGGGCGCGGCACAAGGTACGCCGTCGGCGGCTTCATTGGGGACCAAGGACCCTTGCCCGCTGCCTGGGTCCCCTATACCGTCCTTGGCATGGACGAGCCGAACGAATTGCAGCAAACGGACACTGGAAGGTGGCCGTATGGGCACTGCGCGTCGGTCTCCTAGCGATCGCCACGATCGTGGTTGGCATCATCGTTCTGTCGTTCGGCGGCACGCCGTGGGTCCTGGCCACCGGCGTAATCTTCTGGCTCGCCTGCGCCGTGGTCATCGCCACCGGATTCCTCCTGACACTGCACGATCTACCCGATCCGCGACCTGGGTTTTGGTCGATGCGGTGGATGATCATCCACGACGCCATTGGACTCGAGGTCCAGACCGGCGTTTCTCACTAGCGCTTCTGGCCGATGCGTCCGCTGCGGCCGAATCCGCGAACTTCTAGCGCCTCGATCCGATGGCGACCTGATGTCGGCGGCGACCCAGCTCATCGAGAGCCCGAGCGCATGACTCGCCCAGAGTGCCCTAACCGCCGGGAAGGTGGGACGTAGGCGGAGGTACGATCACGCCATGAAGCGTTGGAAGCCAAGCCGCCCAGTTCTCGTAGCCCTGGTGATTCTCCACATCATCGTGACGGCGGTCACCCTGCGGGACCTGAGTCAGCGGACCGATGCCCAAGTCCGTGGACCACGCTGGTTCTGGCGAGTGTTCACTCCACTCCAGATGGGCAACTCTGCGATCTACTGGCTGGTGGGTCGAAAGAACGGCGGTCAGTACCCAGCTCCCTGAGGTGCCCCGGAATGCCGGGAGAAGGGCTCGTCAGAGCCGAGTTCCTATATTCCTGATGCCGGAGCATCGGAAGGGAGCCATCGGCTAGGAGGCGGGTAGACGAACCTGGCGATAGTGCCCGAGACCCAGGCGATGACCCATCCACCAAATACCAAGAGAATGGTGTGCGTCTTGTCACTCATCCCCTGCGCTCCCACAACAGCGAAAAGGACGCCCCAGACCAAGAAGCAGGCGATGCTGAATATCCAGTAGTTCCGATATTTCGTCATGTTGCAGTATGCGCCTGTGGCCCCCCTGTCCCTAATCGCCGGGTCGGTGGCGAAGGGTTGCGCCACTTGTGGGTGGCCTCCTGGGGTGCGGTGGAGCTCAGTCCTCGATTTGCCCTGTTCCGATTTGCTCCAAGCGCGCACGCATGATCGCCAGCTGTTCGGGCGGATGCCCGACCCAATCGACGAGCTCACCAACGATACGTAGGGGATCGCGGCTACGGAACGACTGCGTGGGATTCCCGGGGAACTTCTTGTCCGTAACGTTGGGGTCGTCTTCGAACTCGCCCGTCGGTTCGACGAAATAGATGCGCCCGCGAGCCTCACCGACTGCAAGTTCGGCTCCCCATGTGGCGGCGTCGAGGGTGGCGGTAAAATAGACGCAATTCATCTTCCGGCCCTGTTCAAAGTTGGATTCTCGGCCGGGGACCAGCAGGTCCCCGGCAACGAGCTCCGCCTTGGTGCCGTGCAGGAAGTTGCCGGCCTCGTAAATCTCGAAGGGCACCGGTGTGCGTTCGCCGTCCACGACGGCAACGCTACCCTGGCGTCCCCGAACAGTGGCCGGGTGGTGGTCACTATCCCGATGCCCTGTCCTTGCAGGGAGGTGACTACCAATCAGAGAGCCTTCTGGCCATGAACCAGTGAGACTGCAATTGCTTTCGATGGAAAGCTGGACGCCAAGCAAGGGAGGCAGACCGAATGAAGATCAACCACTCAGTACCACCGGCGATGGTCGTGCCCATCTTGGTGTACCCAGACGTGCGGGCCGCGGTGGCGTTCTTGGCAGATGCCTTCGGCTTTGTCGAGCGCACTCGCATCGGCGAGGGACATCGAGCCCAACTGGCTTTGGACGGCGACTGGGCCGTGATCGTTGCCGATGCAGGCGCCGACCGCTCCCCACCACAGCCGGCTGGGGTCACCCACACGGTGCGCGTTCGGGTTGCTGATGTCGACGCCGCGTTCGTCAAGGCTCGTGAGGCGGGCGCTGTCGTCGTCGAGGCACCGGTCGACCGAGACTACGGTGAGCGCGACTGCACCGTGCGGGACTTGGCTGGCCATCATTGGCAGCTGGCGGAGGCTGTGTCGGACGTGGCGCCGGAGGAGTTCGGCTGTCAGACGGTTAGTCCTTGGCCCGCATACGAATCTGGAGCTAGCTGAACGGGCGCTGGGAAGCAATCAGGAGTCCTCGCTCTCGACACAGGCATCGTGCCTTCTGCGACGTCGACTCGAAGTCTCACCTGCCCCCGAACACCGGTTCGCGGCGTGGCCCAAGCCGCCCGACGGTCGGCGTGCTTGCCATCCGCGAGCGCACCCGAGGTGCGTTCTGCGCGGCGGCCAGGAGGGCGACAGGCGTCGTTCTGGCGTGCCGTTCGGCACTGGATGGAGTGTGTGTGACCGCCCCTCAGAGGGGCCGGTGATCTGTCCCGGAAGCCGATCCTCTTGTGGGGACGGCACAGGTACGCCAAGACGCGTCGTCGTAGTGCCAGTCGCCATTGGCCGAATGGGCCATCACGTCCTGTGTAGTCGAGCTTCTACGAGTCGTTGCAGTGTTCGGGTCAGGGTGGCTGAGTCTGCAACCGAGAGGGGCGCAAGAGCTTCCTGCTCGGCTCGCTCTACCGCCTTGAGGGCATCTCGAAGCTTTTTGCGGCCCGCCGCCGTGACCTCGAGTAGGTAAGCGCGCCGATTGCCTGGATCCCTGTGGCGTTCAACCAGCTTTTTCTCTTCGAGAGCGTCGATGAGCCCGACCATCGTCGTGCGGTCGACGCCGATGCGGCTGGCGAGCCGTTGTTGGGAGGCTGGCCCCTCCGCCTCGATGAGCGTCAGCAAACCGAACTCCCGGCCGTTGATGCCGAGTCGGGCCAGCTCCGGCTCGATAGTGCCCTCGAGCAGCGCAAACGTGCTTTTGAGGAGGAACGACAGCCGTTCCATGAGCGCAACCGGAGGCCCGGCAATGTTCTCGGTCATGGTTTCAGTATAGCAATGTCGCTGATAATCAGGTATGCTGATCATCAGTCAAACTGAGACTCCAAAAGGAGACCGCACATGAGCACTTCATTAACTGACGCGGCACACATTCCAGTAAGCGAGACGAGCGCGGTCGTCACCTACTGTCCGGTGGTCTTTGACGTACCGGACCGTCCCGTGCCGCTCGAGATCAAGGTCTCGATGCCCGAGTCGGGGAGGGATCTGCCGGTCATCCTGTTGTCCCACGGCCACGGCATGGCCAACTTTCTCTCATCGCTCAACGGATACGGCCCGCTCGTCGACTTCTGGGCCGCCCACGGCTTCGTGGTCATCCAGCCCACGCACCTTGACTCGACCGCCTTGGGACTGCGGGATATGGACCTTCCCGACGCGCCTCTCTTCTGGCGCGACCGGGCGACGGACATGCACTACATCCTCGATCACCTCGACGAGCTCGAGTCGGCCGTTCCTGGCCTCGCAGGACGCATGGACCACGATCGGATCGCCGCCGTCGGACACTCACTCGGCGCCGAGACTGTCACTCTCCTGCTCGGCATGCGGGTTCTCGATCCCGACGACCCCCGTGAGAAGGACCTCTCCGACCCCCGAATCAAGGCGGGGGTGGTGATCGCTGCGCCCGGAATCGGAGACGAGCATTTGTCTGACAAGGCCGGCGCCGGCTATCCCAGTCTGAAGTTCATCGACTTCGCCAACATGACGAGTCAGGCGTTGGTCATCGCAGGGGACAAGGACCTCAACCCCATGTTCTCCGACCGGCTCAGCTACCGCTGGGACGCCTACACCGAGGCCCCTGCTCCCAAGAAGTTGTTGACGTTCTTCGGCGCAGAGCACATGTTCGGCGGCATCTCCGGTTACGACGCTGCTGAGACGTCCGACGAGAACCCCGAGCGCGTCGCGACTCTGCGGGCCCTCGTATGGGCGTACCTTCGAACGCAGCTCTACCCCGGCGACGCCGCTTGGGCCGACGCCATCGCAGTCCTCGAGGGTAGCGACGACCCGATCGCGAAAGTCGAGTCGAAGTAAGCTTTCACGTCGACGTTGCTGGCAAACCGCCGATACACCGGGTGTTGCGCCGTAGGGGCGCGAAGTTGCCTATCGGTGCCGCGCCCCACTCTGGCGCGGTCACACTCACTTGGGACATGCCTCCGAGGTGCCGGAGGGGGCGCATTCAACCATGGTGAGCATCGAAGCCTCGTGACCGCTCGAGGAACGGCTTGTGGCACAGAGCCGCCAAACCCATCCTTCAGATCAGCGTCCGGGTGCCCGCAGGGGATCCAGCACCGACGTTACCCTCGTTGGCATCTACGTCAGCAACGGGCAGATGGTCGATGCCCCGTACACCGGCGCAGAAGTGCGGGTCGAGTCCTTTCCGACGGCGGTCGGCGCATCCTGGGGAACCGACACCTACCTCGGAGCGACGTCCATTATCGATTAGGGCGCGTGTAGGCCAGATCGCCGATTATGCACCCGGGCCGGCTGGCCGCTCGGACCAGGGAGCGACGCACCGATCACCCAGTTCTAACGCTTCGGCGGCCGACCATGGTCCACTCGCCCCCGAGTCGGCTCTGCGAGCAGGAGGCGATCGATGATCTCGTTGAGAACCGAGCGGTAGCCGTCGACGTCGATGGCGGCATCCCATGCCTGTTGAAGGACGAACCCGAGAACGAGGGAAAGCATCACCCGGGAGACCGCATCAGGATCGAGACCGGCGACAAGATGCCCCTGCTGTTGACGTTCGCGTATGAAGTCAGCGATCTGTTGACGCTGGGCGACTCCGTCGCGCACGATGGACGCCACGCGGTCACTTCGCAGGGCCTCGGCCCAAACTTGAACGGTAACCCGACGCCGCTTCTGCTCGATTGGGTCGGAGAGCCAGTTTAGGTAGCCGTCGGCCAGGTCGTGGAGTGCTTGACGGGTGTCGGGATTGGCGAGCGCAGTGGCTGCAAGAACCGATTCGAGCGCGTGGCGCTCCTCGGCGATAGCTTCGACAATCTGCTCCTTGGAATCGAAGTACAAATAGATCGTGCCGGCACTGACTCCGGCTTCGGCGATGATCTGCGCCATCGACGTGCGGTGAAACCCTTCGCGAGCAAAGCATTCGATCGAAGCGTCGAGGATCTGACGCCTCTTCGATTCCCGGTATGCGTCGGTCACTCGGGGCATGGACCCACCTTCGTCGCTTCGGCTACTCGGTAGAGCTCGGAGCCGAGTTCGGCGCGTCCGAGTTCCGCATTGAACCGACGCGCCGCCTCGGCCGTCGTGCAGTCGGAATCGAGGTGGAACCCGCGTTCGGAGAGGTAGGCCTCCAGGTCATCGGGGCGGAAGCCGAAGACGAACGGCTCCCCATTGAGCCGTACCCAGCCTTTCCAGCGCGTCGCCTCCTTGAAGTGCACCGAACCGTCGAGTGCCCGTCCGTCGACGTAGGTGAAGACCAGTCGGCTGCCAGGGGAGCAGATCCCAGCGAGGAGCGCGAAGTTGTCGTCCACGGCCTGCGGACTCAGGTAGGAGACCACGCCCTCCCACACGACCATCGATCGGACTCGCTTATCGAAGCCTGCGTCCTCAAGCCGACGGGCGACGTCATCGACCTCGAAGTTGACGCCGACGAAGCGAACGTGATCGAACGATTCTCCTGATGCCTCGAGACGCCCGAGCTTGGCGCGCTGGGTGGAGGGGTGGTCCACCTCGAACACCTTGACCCGTCGTGCCGACTCCAACCGATAGGCACGACTATCGAAGCCGGCCCCGAGAAGCACAAACTGCGCCGCCCCATCCATGATGGCCTCCTCGACCATTGCGTCGATCAGCCGAGTGCGGACCACCCCCGAACTACGGGTGCGCGGCCAGCCCACGTCGAGAATTGCAGGCACCACCCGGCCGATCGCGGGAACTTGGGCGATCTCCGCCACGAGCCGGAGTGACGTAGGCAGGAGCGATGCAGCAAGAGGGTCGCTGAACAGCCGTCCCTCTTCGGGTCGGGCTGACTCGACTGCCCGAAATAGCGCCATGTACGCAGCCGTGCTGCTCTCGTGGTCGTCCTTCATAAAATGAATGATCATTCATAATGAGCGGACGCGCAAGTTCCCCTCGGTAGTGAACGGCAGAGTCCATCTCGCCAGTGGCTGGGGGCCTGTGATCAATCCCAGGTCCTGAGCGCACCGAAAGACGGTTCCTGCGGTTTTCCGTGATCGACCGACAGGAGTCAACAGCCCGTCCCGCAAGCCGAACGGCAACCGGCACCGACCAGCTCATCCTTCAGATCTGTGCCCCAGTGCCCGTAATCCGATTGTCGTGCGGGGCCACTTCGGTTGCCCATGGGTGACGCAAATCGGAGGGGCCGCCAGCGCCTGGCTCTGTGGCGCGGTGGGTCGACCATACTTTCAGCGGAGGTTGGTGCCTGGGTAGGAGCCCATCTAGCCCATCGAGCAGTTCTCATCGGCCGCCCCGAGCGCGGTACACGGTGGCGTCATACAGCAGCCTGAGCGATTGGATTTTGTTGTCGTCGATCTGGAAGAACTCGGCGAAGCGGACAATTCCGCCGGGCATCTCGGCGTCGTAGAGCGTGGCTACCAGGTCTCCGGCATGCACCTGTTCCTCGATGGTGAGGCTTCTTACCGTCTCGACGAACCCGGAGACGCCTTTTATGAACCGCTCCGCCCCGACGACGCGCCCCGCGATCGGGCCCTCGAACACGAGGTCAGGGGCCAGGATGGCCCGGAGCCGCCCCGTATCGAACGATGCGGTGCTCCCCTTTAGGATGTCGTAGTACGCCTCTACAATCGGACCGGCGTTCTCGTAGGTGTCGATCACAGGTTCCTCCTTTGACGGGTGCTACGAGTTGAGACACCAACCGACCGACAAACGGAACGGTCGCGGCAAGTAATCGAGGGTCGTGGCAGGATCGGACACGATGAGTGCATCGGTGCGGCCGTTCGCCCAGACGGGTGACGTGGAAGCCTTCGTCGCGCTCACCGCTCCGTATCGCCGCGAGCTTCACCTTCACTGCTACAGGATGCTCGGATCGGTCACCGATGCCGACGACCTCCTACAAGAGACGATGGTCGCCGCCTGGCAGGGGCTCGACGGTTTCGCCGGGCGCTCGTCGCTGCGGGCGTGGCTCTACCGGATCGCCACCAACCGTTGCCTCAACGCCATCCGTGATTCCAAGCGTCGGCCCCCGACGGCCCCACTCCCGCCGTTCGAGCCGCCCGAACCCTCCCGGCGAGGAGAGGTCGCCTGGCTTCAGCCCTACCCTGACGCCTGGCTCGACCCGATGCCCGGGCCCTCGACCCATTATCAGACCCGTGAGGACGTCCGGCTGGCGTTCGTTGCCGCTCTGCAACGGCTTCCGCCCCGCCAGACGGCAGTGGTGACCCTCTGCGACGTGCTCGACTTCTCTCTCGCCGAGGTGGCGACCATGCTGGAGACGACCACAGCAGCGGTCAAGGGCTTGCTGCAGCGAGGGCGGGCGTCCCTTGGCCGCCACCACCTCACCGGTGCCGACGCGCCTCCCGAACCCGGCCCACCCGCCGAACCCGGCTCAGCCGCCAACACCGACTTGGCACAACGTTTTGCTGACGCTTTCAGCGCCGACGATGTCGACGCAGTGGTGGCACTGCTGACCGATGATGCCTGGCTGTCCATGCCGCCTGCCCCCCACGAGTACCAGGGGGTCGAGGCCATTGCCGGGTTCCTGCGGGCGAGCGCAGCGGGGCGAGCGGGACAGCACCTCGGGCTCCTGCCCACCCGAGCCAACGCTCAGCCCGCTTTCGCCTGCTATCTAGTACGGCCTGGCGATTTTGCCTCGCAACCGTCGGGACTGATCGTCCTCACCCTCGCAGGAGAACGGATCGCCGCCATCACCCGGTTCCTCGATCCCAAACTGCCCTCGACCTTCGGCTTCGGGAACGCCCTGGCTGGGACCGGGGTCGAGTAACGCGTCCATGACGAGCCACACACTCCTGCCAATCCACCATCAGCCGCGGCGCGCTCCACCCGGTCACTCCTATAGGGGGAAGTCGCCATTAAATTTCGCGGGAAAGGGACACCCTCAGGTCGGTTGCCAATTGGAGCTGCGTCTGGCCACTGGGGCGCCCACCCTCATCGGCGCGACCGTCCCCGTCCTTTCACGGGAAGTGAGCGGGCGCAGTCGAGCCCTCTTTGCACCCATGGGACGAGCTGACGCTTGGTCCGAAGATGCTCAGGGGCAACCCGCAGCCACCCTCGCATCCTACGGCCACCCATGACCGCGACCTCGGCCTTTGTGGAATCAATGAGCCGGTCAGAGACAGCCGGGTCTACTCGGACTAGGACCCCTCCTCGGCCGCTGGCAGTGATAGCCATGTTTCCGTCGACCAGAAACGCCAGCCCCCCGAACATCATCTGCTCGCTCACACCCGACTCGCCTCCGACCAGCTCCCGAATGCGATTAGCAAGATCCTCATCATAGGCCACCAGCAAGAATCGTAGGCGCGCCTGCGACCGGACGAACCGAACAGCTGCAGCATCGGAAACTGTCGGCGGCGGTGCCCGCCCACGAGCGACATGTCCCGTGCCGGCCACCGTGTGTCATATGACCAACGGCAAACAGTCCTCCGACGACGTGCCTGGCTCCGCTCACGCCATTGCCGTAAGACGATCCTCCTAGGGAGACCACTCAGTTCAGCCCGGAACGGATCGAAGTGACCTGTGGGACGTTGGACCTGCGGACACTGGTTGCGAATCGCCGGTACCGATTCGACAGCGACAACGTCGTACCTGGGGTCTCCCTCAAATCGGCGGTGGCTTGCACTCGGGTTCTGTCAGAGATACCCTTCCACTAAGGGATTAGTGGAATGAGGAGTCGTGATCGAATTTCAGCTAGACAGCACGTCGGGTGTCGCCACCTATCTACAACTGGTCCAACAGGTCCATCAGGCGCTGCAACTGGGTCTCCTCGAGCCTGGTGATCAGCTCCCGACGGCCCAGCAGGTCGTGGGAAAGCTGGCGATCAATCCCAACACGGTGCTCAAGGCCTACCGGGACCTGGAACGTGAAGGCCTCGCACGGGCTCGACCCGGTCAGGGGACCTTCATCGTTGGAACACTCCGTCGTACCGATCCCGCCGCTCAGGCCAGGTTCCTCGCCTCCATGGCCAAATGGTTGGTCTCAGCCCGCTCGGCAGGGCTCGGTCCCGACGACATCGAGGCCATCTACCGCACTGCGTTCCGCAACTGCTTCGCGGAAGGTGTGGCATGACCGCGGTACTGGAGGCTTCCAGCCTCGGCAAGCGGTACGGACGGCGCTGGGCCCTCTCCGACTGCACTCTGTCCATCCCCGAAGGGAAGGTCGTCGGGCTGGTCGGACCGAACGGTGCAGGGAAGACCACCCTGCTGCATCTGGGCGTCGGTCTCCTCGCTCCTACCTCCGGTTCGATTGAGGTGCTCGGTGGTCGTCCTGCCGACGGACCGGCGCAGCTCGGACGGGTCGGGTTCGTGGCCCAGGACGCACCCACCTACGCCGGGCTCACTGTGGACAAGCACCTCCGTCTGGGTGCCTATCTCAATCCGAGTTGGGATGACCAGGTGGCCCACCATCGCATCGAGGCGCTGGGCCTCGACCCCAGCCAACGGGCCGGATCGCTCTCCGGCGGTCAACGGGCTCAGCTCGCGCTCACCATGGCTATCGCCAAGCGGCCCGAGCTACTGCTCCTGGACGAGCCCGTAGCCAGTCTGGACCCACTCGCCCGACGCGAGTTTCTCCAGACGTTGATGGAGGTCGTCGCCGAACAAGGGGTGAGTGTCGTGCTGTCCTCCCACCTGGTCGCCGACCTGGAGCGGACCTGTGACTACCTGGTCGTGCTCGTCGCCTCCCGCGTCCAGCTGTCCGGCGAAATCGGCGGTCTGTTGGCATCCCACCACCGTCTCTCGGGACCCCGGCGGGATCCCGGCAGCCTTCCGGCAACTCAAGAAGTCATCGAGGAGAGCCACACTGAGCGGCAAACCACGCTCCTGGTGCGCACCGACGACGCGATTCTCGATCCGACGTGGACAGTCAAGCCGGTCACCTTGGAGGATCTGGTGCTTGCCTACATGGGCCGGGCTCGCGACACCCAACCAACCAGCCTCTCCGGTTTGAAGGTCCTGCGATGATCCGGTCGACGTGGATGCAGTTCCGCGCCCAAGCCGTGGTAGCCACCAGCGGTCTCTTGATCGTCGCCGTGGTCATGGCCATCACTGGTCCTCACCTCGTGCACCTTTACGACGCGAATGTCTCCACCTGCGCCGCGCACGACGACTGCTCGACCGCCACCTCATCGTTCCTGCAGAACGACCATGTTCTACAAGTCGGGCTCAATGTGCTCGCCGTGGTCTTACCGGGCATCATCGGGATCCTCTGGGGAGCACCCCTGGTCGCCCGGGAACTGGAGACCGGCACCTACCGCCTGGCATGGACTCAGAGCGTCACCCGCACCCGCTGGCTGGCCGTGAAGCTGGGCGTCGTCGGCCTCGCCAGCATGGTCGTTGCCGGGCTCTTCAGCCTGATGGTGACATGGTGGTTCAGCCCGATTGACCGGGTGAACATGACCGCCTTCACCACGTTTGACCAACGCAACATCGTTGCCGTCGGCTACGCCGCCTTCGCTTTTTCCCTCGGTGCCACCGCCGGCGTTTTCATCCGCCGAACAGTGCCCGCAATAGCCGCCACTCTGGTGGCCCTCGTGACCATCCGGCTGCTCGACTTCTTTTATGTGCAGCCCCACCTCATTACCCCAGTACGACACTCCTACTCGCTCGCGCTGGGTACGACCATCTCCGGCTACGGCGGCTCCAACGGGGCGCAGGCGTCTCTGTTCCCGGGAACGCCGAGCCTCCCGAACGCTTGGATCCTGTCGACCGATATCGTCGACAAGGCCGGACACTCGCTCACCGCCAGCGTCGTCAACGATCTCTGTCCACAGCTCGCGACGGTCCTCGGTGGTCCCGGCCCGGGTGCGCCACAGATCCAGGGAGGCCACGTCGCCGCCATAAGTCCCGCACCTGCCGGAGCTAACCAGGTGCTTCAGGCCTGCGTTTCGAAGGTCGGCTCCACGTACCGCGAGCTTGTCTCGTACCAACCCCCTGGGCACTACTGGCCACTCCAGTGGGCTGAGCTGGCGCTCTATCTCGGCGTGGCACTGGCCTTGGCCGGCACCTGCGCCTGGTGGGTCCGCCATCGACTCTCCTGAGTCCCACATGCGGAACGGCATTCGGCGATGTTCAGCTCGATCTTCAGACCACTGGCCGAGTGCCCGCAAGGGATCCCCTTGTGACGATGGGCCACGCTGGACACGACTCTCGGCAATGTGCCGGTTACCGTTCGGCTAGCGAGACACATGCGGGAGAGGCGACGTCCTATTCAAACCCGGCTGAACTGTGGGAACTGCTGCGCGGACTCGTAGCTGACTGAAGCCGGTCAGCCCTCTTGTTGATCGAGGACGGTGAGGAGCTGGGCCAAGGTTCGCAGCGCGGTTTCGTCGAGCGGCGTCAGCGGGCCGGGGTCCTCGATGAGGTCATGCCAGAACGTCTGGCGGAGCTGCTCGCCTTCCGGAGTGAGCACCAGTGCTTTGACGCGGCGATCGACCGGATCCGGGCGCCGTTCGACCGCTCCACGTCGCTGGAGACGGTCGACGAGGGTCGTGAGGTTGGAGGCGTCGTAGTCGAGACGTTCTGCGAGATTGCGCATCGGCACCGCTTCGCCCGGAACGAGGCTGAGGAGAACCTTCACTTGAGCACCCGACAGCCCTAGGGCGGCGGCGTGGGCGCCCCAATGCTGACGGAGGCGCTCAGCGATCCCGAGCAGATCAAGAGCGACATCACGCACCAGGCTGAGATATTCGGTGCTCGGCGCCGGCATATCCGAGATGTCGCTCATGATCCGTAGCCTACCTGGCTTCCTGGTGATCTATAGTGGTGGTGTACCACTATAAGGAGGTCCGACGTGGACAGTACGAAAAGAGTGGCGCTTATCACTGGCGCCAACAAGGGCATCGGCTACGAAATCGCACGTCAGCTGGGCCAACAGGAGATCACCGTGCTCGTCGGCTCACGCGACGCCGAGCGCGGCGAAGAGGCCGTCGCCTGCCTGCGAGACCAACAGCTCGACGCCCACATGATTGTGATCGACGTCACCGACTCTTCCTCGGTCCAGCACGCCGCCAGTGAGATCGAGGAGCGTTTCGGTCGACTCGACATCTTGGTGAACAACGCCGGCATTTCGAAAGAACAAGCTCGCCATCGGCCGAGCGAGTACCCCCTCGAGGCCTTACGCGAGACCTTCGAGACCAACGTGTTCGCCGTCGTGACCGTCACCAAGGCTCTGCTTCCACTCCTTCTCAAAGCGCCGGCCGCTCGAATCGTCAATCAATCCAGCTCAATGGGCTCTCTGACGCTCGCCGCCGATCCCAGCTCGCCGTATGCCGGGCTCAACCTGCTCGGCTACAACTCGTCGAAGGCGGCACTCAACTCCGTGACCCTCGAGTTCTCCAAAGAGCTCAGCGACACCCCCGTCAAGGTGAACGCCTCCGATCCGGGCTACTGCGCAACCGATTTGAACGGCCACCAGGGATACCGCAGCCCCGAACAGGGTGCCGTAGCCGTGGTTCGCCTCGCCACGCTGGCTGACGATGGCCTCTCGGGTGGCTTCTTCAACGACGAGGGTCCGGTTCCGTGGTAGTCGCCAGACGCCGGGACCCGGGACGATCAGTGGCTGCACCGCTCCCTCACCGCCCTCGGTGACGTGATCGTACGACCGCATCGTTTCGGTGGCACCGCGTACCGTACGGGAGCGAGTGAGCTTGGTCACAGCCACCTCGACGGACGCTACGTCATCCACTTCGATCGGCGAACCCGTGATCTCTTGGTAGGTCGGGGATTGCCCAGCCCGACGTGTACGCCCCGAACAGCGGGTGGGTTACCGTCCCGCCCGGCTTTGACGAGGTGGCACTCCGACTCTTCCGCTTGGCGCGGCGCCGAGCGTTGCGCTCGACGCGTAGTGGCAACTCATAGTGGACCGGAAACTGGGCAGCCGCGACCGACTCGGCGCTCTGTCGTTGTGAGACTCCTCCACCATGCCCGGAAAGCCATCCCCTGCGGGATACCCGCAGGCTGATCTGAGGGATGGGCTCGGTCAGGGAGCGCCGTTCAATCCGAAGGCCAGGCGGACCTGATCTCGGCGGCCGTTTCATCCCGACGATCCTCCGCTAACGGCGTCTCTCGCAGGTAACCAAAGACCCCCGGACCCACCCTGTCCTCCGGGAAGTCGTCCATGCGAGGTACGACGTGGAAGTGGACGTGAGTGAATCCCGCCTTCTCGGCGAACATCATCACGTAGGTTTTCCGGCACCCCGTCACAGTCTTCAGCGCAATGGACGCCTGACGGAGTAACAAGCCTAACGTGTCGGCCTCGTCGGCTGTGAGCTCGTCGAGGGATTCGACGTGCCTTGTTGGTACCAAGATCAGCCATCCGGGCAGGCTGGTGTTGAAGTCGTGCGCAACCCGCCAGCCCGGCATCACCCAAACCCGCTCCCGGACAGGAAGATCCGGGAGGGCGGATTGCGAACAGGCGTAGCACTCCAATGTCATGGGGAAGAGCCTGCCAGGCCTGCTCCGGGCCCGCATGATCGAGGAACTCGTCGTCCACGACCCGGCGTTCGGAGGCATGCCTTCTTAGTCGTTCCCTCTCCACGCTGGCATCCAGGCAGCCGGCGAGGCTTTCCCGAGGATTCGGTGACTGCGTCCATTCCAGCCAGGATCCGGCGGACGCATCACTTGCGTCCGGCTGGGGCCTCAACCGTGATTGGCAACCGAGGAGCCACCGCTGTAGTCGTCTGGCTTCCTGGCATTTGTTGCGTCGTTTGCGCCAGAAGGTAGCAAGCATTGGGTTGCGAGCAGTTGAAGACTTGCCCAGATATCTCCAGCGTCTGTTCCACCACCAGTGTTGCCGAGAAGGTGCCGCTCGAGGACGATTCGACGGTTGCGAACAGCGGGCTGCATTCGGCGTTGTAGGGGCACTGCGCAACGTTGAGGGGAACGTTGGGTGGGAAGCCCCTTCCTACGATGGCGATCGTCTCACCGTCAGTGAACGGCGCTCCAGGATCGGTGGTGATCGAGGTGATGGTCGAAGGACCTGCCGGCCCGGGGGCGAACGAGACCGGCTGTACGTTGCCGGTTGTTCCTCCCTGCGTGAGGTCGAAGAAGTCTCCGAGCCCGATTGAGCATCCCTGGGCATAGGTGGCGCAATCGATTTGGCCAGAGAGACCGTCGGTGAGGAACCGTCGGACTGTGAAGTCGATCCGGGCAGATCCACCAGTGGTGGTGGACACGCTCATCGCGGTGTCCAGATCGCATTGTTTCCGAGCAGTTCCAAAGCTTGTCGGAACCCCTCGGCACATGAGGATCAGAAGACTCTCTCGAGGACTGAGACCATGAACCCTGATGACCACTCTTTGTCCATTGGTCAGATTGGTACTGGGTGCCACTGTGAAGCCGCCACCACCTGCTCGGGGATCGTGGAGCGGTGGAGCGTGTTCGTGGGTTGGCGTGGCGTGGGTCGATGGCCTCGATATCAGGCTGCCCCATAGGACTCCGGACCCGGCGACAACGAGGACGATCAGGCTGATGATGAGGCTACGCATCAGCCGCTCGTGATGTCGCCGTCGCTCGGCAACCCTCCGGAACACCGAGTTCAGGAACGCTTCCTCGTCGACCGGAGTGTTGTTCGTTTGATACCGCCGGATGCCATCCTGGATCCGCTCGTCAAGACTATTCACGGCCGTCTCCTCCCTCCGGCGTACCGAGGACGGCCGCCAGGGATTTTCTTGCTTTGGCCAACGAGGCCTTGGTTCCGCCGACTGTCAGGCCGAGACTGCGTGCTATCTCGGCTACCGACATGTCCAATCCGTAGTGAAGGGCGATAACTTCGCCCTGCCGCTTTGGAAGCTGGGCTAAGGCTCGACCAAGGTCAATCTGATCAACGACGCGGTTGGCAGGATCGGAGTGCACCTCTCTTGGCCTCAGGAGTGGCAGCTTCCGTCTTCCAACGACCTGATGCCTCAGCTCAGACCGTCCCAGGTTCACCGCCGTACGCGTCACCCATGCCGGAATGTTCTCCACGGTCCTTCCCTTTGCGAGCTGCTCAAGGAGTCGGGCGACGGCTTCCGCCAGGATCGACGGCGCATCGACGTCCTGACCACACAAGTATCTGACGGTCCCCAGGACCCGCTGGTAGTCGGTGCGAACGAAAGCCACGACGGCATCAGACGCCTTGTCGTCTATCGATGAACCAGAATCCAAATCAGCTCCGTGCTCATGGGATGCACTGCATGGTGAGGTCTCAGGGCCAAGGTCGAAGAGCGTTGGCGACGGCGATAGGTGCGCCTTCCTACTCTCATCACCCCTGGGCTTGATCCGGTTCGACAGACAGGTTGCTTGTGTTGATCATGCCGCCTGACGGTCGGCGTTGCGGTGGATAGTTTCCCATTCGGCGGGACTGCAGTAGTCGAGCGAGCTGTGTAGCCGGCGCACGTTGTACCAACCCTCGATGTAATCGAACACGGCACGGTGCAGACCGGCGCGCGTCGGCCAGGCCCGGGTATCGACGAGTTCGCGCTTGATGGTGGCAAAGAAGCTTTCGGCGACGGCGTTGTCCCAGCACTCGCCCTTGCGCCCGACCGACAGCACGACACCGTTTGCTCGAGCGAGCTCTCCGTAGTCCGCACTGGTGTACTGGCATCCCCGATCCGAATGGAAGATCAGTCCTTCCTCGGGGCTGCGGTTCTTGAACGCCATGGTCAGCGC
>Ga0209385_1000192_pt1 | contig 23372 bp, 17 predicted proteins | sample NGEPerB_FD_184506 | JGI IMG/M metagenome (GOLD analysis project Ga0209385, IMG submission 184506) | Arctic peat soil microbial communities from the Barrow Environmental Observatory site, Barrow, Alaska, USA - NGEE PermafrostAB12-B... | ecosystem: Environmental > Terrestrial > Soil > Wetlands >... | reverse complement strand
AGACTCTCACGGTGTAGGTCTGGCCGCCCGCGACGATACCCGGGGCGGTGAAGCTGACCTTGATCGAGCCGGCGACGGTGCCGTAGGCGAGGGTGGGCGTGCCCGGCGCGCTCAATTGGGTGGTGGCCTTGGCACTCGTGGAGACCGCCGAGACGTTGTTCACGTAGCCCGCGGGCCCCACGGCCGTGATGGTGACGAAGTAGGGCGTGCCGGCGGTGAGACTGATCAACTGGGCGCCCGAGGTGTAGCTCGGCTGGGTCACGCAGCCGGTTGTCATGAGGTTGTTCGTGCAGGCCGTGGCGTTGTAACTCGTCGGCGTCGTGCCGATCGAGGCGGTGAAGGTGGCCGTCACGGCACCGGCGGTCGTGAGCGAGGAGGCAATTGTGGGCGTGCCCGGGGCGCCGATCTGGCTCGTGGCGGCCTGGGATCCCGCAACTGCGCTGGCCGGCGACACGAGGAAGCCCGTCGAGGCGTTGGCGACGACCGTGACGTAGTAGGACGTGCCGGCACTACCCGCGACGTAGGCGAGACCGGTGAAGTCCGAGCCACTGGTGAAGCTGGCGTTGGGCGTCACGCAGCCGAGTGTCATGAGGTTGTTCGTGCAGACTCTCACGGTGTAGGTCTGGCCGCCCGCGACGATACCCGGGGCGGTGAAGCTGACCTTGATCGAGCCGGCGACGGTGCCGTAGGCGAGGGTGGGCGTGCCCGGCGCGCTCAATTGGGTGGTGGCGGCCTGGGATCCCGCAACTGCGCTGGCCGGCGACACGAGGAAGCCCGTCGAGGCGTTGGCGACGACCGTGACGTAGTAGGACGTGCCGGCGGTAAGTCCGGTGAAGTTCGAGCCACTGGTGAAGCTGGCGTTGGGCGTCACGCAGCCGAGTGTCATGAGGTTGTTCGTGCAGACGTTCACGGTGTAGGTCTGTCCGCCCGCGACGATACCCGGGGCGGTGAAGCTGATGTTGATCGAGTTGACCACCGTGCCGGCGGCGAGGGTGACGCCGGTCGGCGCGCTCAATTGGATGGTGAAGGTTACGCTGGCGGTTTGCGTGATGGTGACCGCGTCAAGAGCGTCCGTCGCCGTGTACGTGACTGCTTCCCCGTGGGTGTCCGTCGCCGTAAATGTCGCGACGCCACTGGCGTTGGTGGTACCGGCGACGGTGGTGATGACCGAGTGACCAGCGCCCTGGCTCAAGGTGATGGTCTTGCCGGAAATGGGGTAGCCATTGGCGTCGCGCACGGTCGCCGTGATCGTCGAGAAGCTGGTGCCGTCAGCCATGACGGTCGAGGGGCTCGCAGTGACGGCGGAGGTCACTGCAGAAGGCGGTCCCGTGAAAATGACCGGCACCGTTCGGGTGAGAACAAGCGAATCGGTCACGTCGGTGGCGCCGTACGTCACCAACTGCGGCGTGGCATCGACAACCGTAAATGTAGCGACGCCGCTGGCGTTGGTGGTACCGGCGACGGTAGTGATGACCGAGTGACCGGCGCCCTGGCCGAGGGTGATGGTCTTACCGGCAATTGGATTGCTGTAGGCGTCGAGCAAGGTGACCGAAATGGTTGACGAGGTCGCACCGTTGGCCGGAACCGAGCCGGGAGTCGAGGCGAGATTTGACATACTTGCCGAAGCTGCACCCGGTCCTGTAGGGCTGAAAGTGAGGCTCGGCACGGCACTCAGCGACCCCGACGCAGCCGACAAGGTGTACTGGGTTCCCAGGTGACCGGCGAAGGTGCAGTTGGAGACGTTCACGATCCCCGTGACGGCGGTCAAGTTTGAACACGAGGCTAGGGTGCCGCCCGAGGATGTCAGGGTGATCGTCGCGCTCGAATTGGTCACCACGTTGCCGCCCGAGTCCTCAACCTTTAGGACCGGTTGGGTCGTGAACACCGACTCCGACGCCCCGGCCACTGGTTGGGTGGTGAAGACCAATTGGGTGGGCGTTCCCGCACCCGTCGGCGAGAAGTAGCCACTGGTTGCCGTGAGGGAACCCGACGTCGCGGTCAGGGTGTATTCAACGCCGACGGTACCCACGAAGTTGCACGTCGCGACGTGAACCACTCCCGAAATGGGCGTAAGACTGGTGCACAACGACAACGTGCCTCCCGACGACGCCAGGGTGATCGCGGTGGTGGACGCAGTCACCACTAGCCCGCCGGCGTCCTCAACCGTTATCACCGGTTGGGTCAAGAATGCAGTCCCCGAAAGACCCGCCACGGGCTGGGTGCTGAAGATCAACTGTGACGCCAAGCCCGTGATGCTGAAGCTCTGGCTCGTGGCCGACGTCAAGCCACTGCTCGAGGCGCTCATCGTCAGGGCGGTCCCGTACGCACTTCCGTGACAGCCACTGAACGAGACGGCACCACCACTCGGCGTGGCCGGATTAGTGGTACAGCCCAACGAACCACTGCTAATGGTCAAACTGACCGAATTAGTGAAGCCCGACGTTACCAAGTTGCCGAACGAGTCCTCTACGGCAACCACCGGTTGGACCGGGAAGACCGCCGACGGACTCGGATCGGCGACTCCGGTGGGCTGAGTCGTGAATGCGAGTTGGGTTGCCGCGCCAAAAGAGGAAACTTGGAACGTCTGGCTCATTGCGGGATTCGCCGGTACTGCTCCACTCGCCGTGGCCGTCATGGTGTACGGAGTGGCCAAGGTCACTTGGGAGATCGGATTATAGAAGTAACCACCCGCAAACTGGCAGTTCGCGACGTTAAAGACGCCGGTGGTGGTCGAAAGCCCCGAGCAGTTCGTCAGGACGCCGCCCGATGACTTTAGCGAGATCGTCCCCGTCCAAGTCCCGTCGACGACTCCGCTTGCATCCTCGACCATCAACACCGGCTGGACCTGCAAGAGCGCGCCTGAGGCTGCGGCCTTGGGCTGGGTCGTGAAGACGAGGTGGTAGCCCGCGGCGCCAACGGTGAATGTGTTACTGGTGCCCGGCTGCAAGGCGCCGTCACTCGCGGTGAGTTGGTAGGTGCCCGGGGTATCGATCGTGCATCCCTGAAAGGTGATGACGCCCGCCAATTCAGAGCCACTGCAGCCCGACAGCGTCGCTCCGGCGGTACCGGTGACTCCGAGTGTCACGGGCGAGAGGTCCGTCGTGACCACATTGCCGGTCGCGTCTTCGACCGCCAGCACAGGTTGGGTCGTCAGCTCAGCTCCCGCCGCGCCACCGACCAGCGTCGTCGTGAAGACGATTTGGAAGGCCGGACCGGCCGTGCTGACGCTCCCCGACGAGTTGTTGAGGGGAGAGTTGACGACGAAACTGTTCGTAAAGACGTGGTTATTCGAGAGTTGGGTCAGCGTTATTGTGATCAGTTGTGGCTGGTTGGCGGCGCACGTGCTCGTAAAGGTGAGCGACGACTTGTTCCAGTACTGCACGGCATTGGTGGAGGCGAACGCCGCCGTGTACTGAGCGGTGTAGGGCGCGCCAACCACGAGCGGGACCAGGGCTTGGTAGTTCGAAGGCTGCGGGCACTGAAAGAGATTTTGTTGAGACTGAATCTCGGCGATCGCCTGCTGGGAAAGAGCATCGAGTACCACACCCGAGGTCGTCAACTGGCGGTGCACGGCCGAAGAGGAAACTGTGGCTGAAAAGCCGGTGATCAGGGCAACGGAGGCGAGGCTGAGCACCACGAGGGCGATCAGGACCTCTATCAAGGTGTCGCCTGCTTCTGACCGGCGCGAGTTGCGGTGCGGGGACGCCGCTCTGCGCGCCCTTCTCTCGACGACCGAACGCGACGAAAATCTCATCGAAACTCGACAGTTCCCGTCGTGGTCATCAGTGTGTTCGATCGGGTCGCGAATCGATTGGGGACCGGCGTGCCAACCCTTTGGTCGACGGTCGTCACAAGCGTCCGGCGTGCGCTGAAGGATTCAGGTCTTGATGAAAAGATTCCCCTAGTCATTAAAAGACCAGTCCAAATGCCATGCCCTCAAGCCCGGTTCCGACCATTGTGGTGGTGAACGTCGTGGGCATGGTCGCCTCGACCATTCCCGTTCCGTTTTTTTGTACTGCGGTTGAGTGACCGTTGAACACAATTGACGCACTGCCCGTGCCAGTGAGGACACTCTGCGGGGTGATGCCGGCCCCCGAGTTGTAAGCGTTGCCGACAGGATTGCCGGGGCTGTTTGGAATCAGAAAGAGATTCTGGTCCGAACTGAACGTGATCGACTCGCCGTCGTCGGACGATTCAGCGTCCACGCCCACGATCTCCCAACCCGTCGCCGGAACGCCCGAAGGTCCAACGACGGAGATATTGCTCATCGTGACCGTCGTGGTACCACCAATATTCCCGGTCCCGTTCTGGTAGAGCGCCGGTTTGCCGGGAATGCCCGTGTAGAAGGGCTGTCCGCTAATCGTGTTGCCGAGGAATGCCTGGGTCCAGGTGGGCAGGGAGTAGGGCGCCACTGATCCCCCGGTGATTCCGAGACAGAAATACATGGTGGCGTTGCTCGGCAGTGGCACGGCCATCTGCAAGCAGCCCTGGCGCGCCGCGATCATGTCGTTGTCTGAAAGGCCCGCGAAGTCCACCAGGCAGAGTGACGAGGCGAAGGTACCCGTGCCGGGACTGGCGAAGCCGCAGCCAGCTGTCTTGTTCACGCTCACCGGACCACCATTGCTGCCACTCGACGCACTCATGGCGGGGACTGCCGCCAAGGTGTAACAGAACGCGTTATTGGTACATCCCGTTGGACCGGCGTTTCCGTTGTTCATACCCGATTCGGGCTGTTGAATTGGAAAGGTGACGCTCGTGATCCCCTGAGCCGAGACCCACGCCGACGAACTGTCGCACGTTGCACTGCACGTAACTGTGGGCGGTGCCTGTCCGATGGGCAGGTTGCTCGAAATCGTGGTCGAACTCGAGGGCGTTGTCAACAATCCCCCCGTGCAAAACTGACGAACTAGTGAATAGGTCGTCTTGGTGGCGCCTACAACTGGCACACTGAAGTAAGAAACGACGGTTTGAAAACCCCCACCGGGGACGGGATTCCATTCCATGCCGAGCAGACGAGTGCCAGTTCCAGGAGCACACACGGGCTTATTGGTCTGGTTGGTCGTGATGTACGCAGCGCTCTGGACGTCGACGCGGAAGTTGGCCGCAACGATCTGGGCGTCGCTCGAATTCGAGAGACGGTTGGCCACACTGGACTGCAGCGAGAACACCGCCAGCAGTCCCGACGAGAGGGCTCCCACAATGATTGGAATGATCGTGACGACAATGAGGAGTTCCACCAGTGTGAAGCCTTGATCGGTATGACTCTTTCGACAGTGTCGGCAGGCGGGCGCTCGCCGAACGCGACTTCGCGTCGGCGACGGCGAAACCCGACGAAACTGTCGGCTGATCATCCCGTGTGCACTTGGTTGTAGATCCCGTACATCGCCGAGATGAGCGCGACGGCGACGAATCCGACGACGACACCCATGATGATGATGATCGCCGGCTCGAACAGCGACGTTGCGTGGTCGACCTTGGTCTCCAGTTCGCGTCCGTAGTACGACGCGGCGACCTCGAGTTGCTGATCGAGGGTTCCCGTCTCCTCTCCCACGCGGAACATCTGCTTCGCCGCGCCAGGAAAGAGTCCCGTGCGAGCGATGGGACCCGCCAGACCCTGTCCTTCCATCATGTCCTCTCGAATACCTTCGAGGGCTTTGCGATAGACAGCGTTGTTGGCCGATTCAGCGGCGACGGCCATCGAGCGCGGGAGGTCGACGCCCGCCTTCAACAACGACGAGAGAATCCGACAGACCCGCTCCAGAATGGCGACTTGGGTAAGGTCACCCACCACCGGCAGTCTGAGCAACAGGGCGTCCAAACGCGCCCGTCCGCCCTCCGAGCGACGGGTGGCGATGAATCCGGCGACGATCAATATGACGCCCAGAACGATCAGGTACCACCACTTCGTGACGTAGCCGGAGAAGTTGAGCAGCATTCGCGTCACCAGCGGCAACTTGGCGTGCAGCGAATTGAAGAACACGACGAATCGCGGGAGAACGAAGACCGCGAGCACGAGGACGGTGACGACGGACATGCCGGCGACCACGCTCGGATAGATCAGCGCCGAGGTGACCTTGGCCCTCGCTTTGCCGTCTCGGTCCATGTAGTCAGCGAGTTGGGTGAGGACGACGTCCAGGTTTCCCGTCAATTCGGCGGATTCGAGGATTCCCACGTAGTAGTTGGGGAACGCCTCTGGGTGCGCCGATGCCGCTGCGGCAAAGGTGTCGCCGTTTCGCAGGCTGTCGATCATGTTCAATATGACGTTGCGCATGAGATTACCGGTGGTCTCCTCAACGATCACCTCCAGGGCCTCCATGATCGGGATGCCGGCCGCCATGAAAACCGCCAATTGGCGCGAGAAGTTCATCACCTCCTTGCGAGGGGCACGCTTCTTGGTGATCTCGAATTTCAGAATGCTGGTCTTCTGGCTGACCTCCAAGGGTTGGAGGTGCCGCTCCCGCAGGGCTAAGTGCGCAGCGCCGGCGGACAGCGCCATTTCGACGCCCGACACCTTTTTCCCGGTGTCGTCCAACGCGTTGTAGCGGAACTTGAGCAACGTCTTGTCGCGGCCCTTGGCCGGCTTCTTCCCACGGCTCTTGTCGCGGCCCTTGTCACGGCCCTTGTCACGGCCCTTGTCACGACTTTTCTCCCGGGATCGCTCCCGGGGCTTCTCCTGAGTCTGTTCCTGGCTCATAACGTGTACACGCTCCTAATAACCTCGGCGACCGACGTAATGTTCTGCGTAACGAGTTCAATCGCCTCTTGGCGAAGGGTCCGCATGCCCTGTTTGACGGCGAGCGACCGCAGTTCCTCCTGCGTGGCCCAGCCGACGATCAACCTACGGATCTCAGGGGTCATGACGAGCATCTCGTAGATCCCGATCCGGTCCTTGTAGCCAGTTCCGCTGCAGAAGTTGCAGCCCATTCCCAGAAAGAAGGAATCGCGAGGCGGACCACCGCTCTCCTCGTAGAAGAGTCGTTCCTCATCGCTCAGGGTGTGTTCAGCCTTGCACGACGGACAAATCCGTCGCAGGAGGCGCTGACCGACGACCGCGAGCACCGAGGAGGCGACCAGGAATGACTCAATGCCCATGTCCAAGAGGCGGTGCAGGGCCGAGACCGAGTCCGTCGCGTGCAGCGAAGAGATCACGAAGTGCCCGGTCAACGCCGATTGCACGGCAACCCGGGTCGTTTCGACGTCTCGGATCTCGCCCACGAGGATGACGTCGGGGTCCTGACGGAGGATCGACTTCAGACCCGTGGCGAAGGTGAGCCCAGCCTGTTCATTCGTCTGAATCTGATTAATCGAGGGAAAGACGTACTCGACGGGGTCCTCGATCGTCATGACGTTGAGTTTCGGGTTGGCCACTTCACTCAACGTCGCGTAGAGGGTCGTCGTCTTACCGCTACCCGTCGGTCCCGCGCAGAGCACCATGCCGAAGGGGGCGCGCACGATCTTTGAGTACATCGCGTGCGTGTCATTGGGCATGCCGAGGTCGCCGAGGCGAAGCACCGACCTCGTCTTGTCGAGAATTCGCATGACGCACTTCTCACCCATGATCGTGGCGACCGTGGCGACTCGAACGTCGACCTCGGTGCCGTCAATCGTGATCGCCAACTGACCATCCTGAGGACGGCGCCGTTCGACGATGTTCATGTTGGCCATGATCTTGATGCGGCTCACCAATCCTGGTCCGATCGCCGCCGGAAGCTGCAGTATCTCTTTCAACGCTCCGTCGATGCGGAAGCGGATACGCACGATGTCGTCAGAGGGCTCGATGTGCACGTCCGACGCCCGGTCGCGCATCGCCTGAGTGAGAATACGGTCGACGACTTGAACAACCGGAGCGTCGTCGGCCGCGATGTCGGTTTCGGCGACGTCGGCATTTCGCTTTCGAGATTCCTCGACTCCCTCGAACGCTTGCACCAATTTTCCGACGCCACTAATGGCTCGGTAGTTGCTGTCGATCGCCCAGCGCACGTCGCTGAGCGGAGAGATCAGTAGTCGAACTGGATGTCCGCTCGACTTGGTGAGTAACGCGCGCAACTCTTCGCTCGGTTCGGCGACCGCGACGTAGAGAACGTCGTCCTCCAATCGAATGGGAATGGCCATGTGCTCACGCGCGACGGATTCGGGCAGGAACGCCAGTGCGGCGGGGTCGACGTTGTCGCGGTGAAGATTCATCACGTCGATGCCGAAGAAGACCGCGAGTGCTTGGGCGAGCGACTGCTCGCTCAACGCGCCGATGCCCACCAAGACCTCGCCGATGCGACGGCCCGTCTCTTGCTGCAACGTGAGCGCCTCATCGAGTTGCTCTTGGGAGATGAGTCGATTGCCGATCAGCTGGTCGCCCAGGCGTCCTTTGGCGTGCGCCTCTACCCGGTCGGTCGGCGTCGCGTTCATGTGCCCGATCGGAATCTGGGGCGTCCCTGGACCTGGGCCCGAGACGCCGGTTCCCGGGTCTCGCGAGCCGCCAAAGGACACCGACGAACCACGAGCTCCCGCGGGTACCTGCACCTTCAAGTCGTCTTGACCTTGGGCGGTGTCGGTCGAGCCTTCACCATCTTGAGGAACGTTTCGGTCCTTCCTCTTGAATGCCACAGCCACCTCGCAGAGAGTCATCGACAAAGCGATTGCAATGAATCTACTTTGCCATCGAGCTGATTTAGCCCATCCCAACCTTTAATAGACCAACGTTCAAGCCGAAACTGGCATTTCCGCTGGCGTGCTAGACCTTACTTCCCTACAATTCGAACAATTCCAACGGCGTCACAACAATTCAAACTGTCAAGCAAATGATTCACAACTTTCAACTCTAGAGTGCAACCTGAACGAATTGCGTGATTGGAACCTCATGGCGCCCGCGTACCTTCATGGGTGCACACCTCGTATTACGGCCGTATACAACTCAAAGGTACGAACGAGGAAAGCTTCGAGCGCGTTGAATTCACTCGGAAGATTCCTCGCGAGCGAGTACTGGGTCGACGTCGCACGAGCATTCACACCCGCACCTGTATCGTGAACTCAACCGGGCGTGAGCCCACACTGACCTCGACCACTTTTGGTATGAGGTACGAGAGAACTCAACCCTGAGAGGAGCCCCATTGACGGGCATCACCGGTGACCGAAATCAATTTGCCCAAAACCTGTTCACAACGTTGCCGAGGCGATACGACCGACTGGCCGAGGTGTTGTCCATGGGTCAAAACGGCCGATGGCGCCGAGCCATGGTCGACCACGTGGTGTCGGCGACGCCGGCAACGATCCTCGACGTCGCGTGCGGAACCGCCGGCGTCACGTTGCAACTCGCCAGGCGCACGTCGGCGCACGTCGTCGGCGTGGATCTCACCGAAGGCATGCTCGTCATCGGTCAGCGCAACGTCGATCGTGCCGGACTCGCGAGCCGAATACAGCTCGTCGCCGGTCGAGGTGAACAGCTGCCGTTTCTCGACGGCTCGTTCGACGCGCTGACGTTCACCTATCTCTTGCGCTACGTCGAAGATCCACAAGCAACCCTCGTCGAACTTGCGAGAGTCGTGCGGCCGAGTGGCGTCGTCGCGAGTCATGAGTTCTTCGTGCCGCCACGAACTTTCTGGCGCGCGTCGTGGTGGTTGTACACGCGCGTGATCCTGCCCGCCGGAGGTTGGCTGACGGGCGGAAAGGAGTGGTACGGCGTGGGACGATTTCTTGGTCCCAACATCTCTGCTCACTACAAGAGGTACTCCTTGGCGTGGACGATCGACGCGTGGCGTCAAGCCGGATTCGAGAACGTTGGCTTTCGCGTCATGAGTCTCGGCGGAGGACTCGTGATGTGGGGAACGCGCCGAAGTGACTAACGAGTTCGAGCCTGACGCCGCTGGTCGTGGCGACGCGGCGCCCGGATCGAGCGAGGAGATGTCGTCGCCGGTTCGCCGTCCCGCCTTCTACGCCGCGCGCCCGGGAGGCTGGGGCGACTGGTGGACGTTGCTCCACCCTCCCTACACGGCGTGGAACCTCTCCTACGTCGTCATCGGCGCCACGCTGGCCCCGCACGTCCAACTAAGTCGGCTGATCGCGACCCTTCTCGCCTTCCTGCTGGCCGTCGGCTTCGCCGCGCACGCACTCGACGAGCTGCACGGCCGGCCGCTCGGAACCCGCATCCCTTCGGTCGTGCTCGTGCTGACCACGGTGCTCGGCCTCACGGGCGCCGTGGCCCTGGGCGTTCTCGGACTGTCGCGGGTCGGATGGGTGCTCGTGCCCTTCATGGTCATCGGTCCGTTGTTGGTCGTCGTCTACAACCTGGAGCTCTTCGGAGGAATCATGCACAACGGGTCCGGGCTGGCGCTCTCGTGGGGCTCGTTCACGGTACTGGTCGCCTACGTAGCCCAGACCGGACGAGTATCGCTCAGCGCGCTCTTCGCCGCGGCGGGCGCCTTCGCCCTTATTACTACGCAGCGTCACCTGAGCAATCAGGCCCGCTTGGTGCGGCGCCGAGCAACAAGTATCGAAGGGTCCGTGACGCTCGCGAACGGCGAAATCCTCGTGATCGACGCGCCGTGGTTGCTCGCACCACTGGAAAAGGGGCTCCGCGCGATGTCGTGGGGGGTGGTGCTCCTGGCGACGGCCATGGCCGTTGCCCGTTTGGGCTAGTCGCGCACGCCAACCGGATCGCAACGGCCCAGAATCCAGACCTCCACCTTGCCCGTGTGCGCCTTCGCCTCGATTGGCTGCGCCTCCTCTCGCGTCAGGCGAAATCCCAGTCTTTTGGGGACGGACGCACTCGCGAGGTTGGCCCTGTCTACGCAGATCTTCACCTGCTCGACGTCCGGGAGGCACATGAAGGCCGTCTCGGCGAGCGCACGGGCCGCGCAGGTGGCGAAGCCCCTTCGTGTCCGGTCGGTTCGGATCCAGTAGCCGATCTCGGGGCACGCACGGTCGTCTTCACGGTGCAGACCCGCCGAGCCCACCAAGTCACCCGAAATCCGCTCAAAAAGCCCATAATTCCAGGCCTTTCCCTCTTCAAAGTCGCTCCGTCCCTTGGAAAAGACCATCCGCATCTCGTCCGCCCTGAGCGCCGCCTGCGCCCAGGGCATCCAGCGTTCGAGTTCGGGCAGGCTGAAGGCAACGACGTCCACCATTTCGCCGACGAACGAGCAGTCCCACCGGCGCAACTCGAGTTCTTCGGCCTGGATCGTGTCGGGAAGCGCCATCGCACCAGTATGGCGGCCACGAGGCGGTCACTCCAATCGAGAAAAGTGCACGGTTTTGCGGGTATTGGCCTATCGTCAGGGGGAAAGTTGTGAAGGGAGCGCCATGGACGTGGCAACTTTTGTGGCATTGGTGTTCAAGAACGAGCTGCCGTTTCGCGTCGAGGCGTACGACGGCAGCGTCGCCGAGGCGAGCGTCACGTCCCCGGCGAGCGCCATCACCCTCAAGATCCTTCGTCGCGACGCGATCACCCGGGTCCTGACCCACCCCGGCGAGCTGGGCATGGCGCGGGCCTACGTCGCCGGCGACATCGACATCGACGGCGATCTCGACGGGCTCTTTCGACTCTCCGCCCCGCCGGCGCGCCAGTTGCTCAACACCACGAACCTGCGCTCCCTGCTCGGTGTCGTCGGCGCGTCAGCGCTCAAGCCCATTGCGCCACCCGCCGTTGAAGCGCGCCAGCGCGGCGCCCTCCATAGTCGCGCCCGTGACCGAGCGGCGATATCGCACCACTATGACGTGTCGAATCGATTTTACGAAATGGTGTTGGGGCCGTCGATGACCTACTCGTGCGCGGTCTTCAGAACTCCCAGCGACACGCTCGAGAGCGCCCAACTGCGCAAAGTCGACCTCGTCGCCCGGAAACTCAAGCTGCAGCCCGGATCTCGACTTCTCGACGTCGGCTGTGGCTGGGGCGCGATGGGTATCCACGCCGCCACGGCCTACGGCGCTTCGGTGGTGGGTGTCACGCTCTCAGAGCCCCAGCAGCGCTACGCGACCGAGATGGCACGCCAAGCCGGCGTGTCGGACCTCGCGGAGTTCCGCCTCCAGGACTTCCGTGACGTCAGGGAAGAGCCCTTTGACGCCATCAGTTCCGTCGGCATGTCCGAACACGTGGGCCGACGCTCGCTCTCGGGGTACAGCCAGATCCTGTTCGACCAGCTTCGTCCCGGCGGACGGTTCCTCAACCACGCCATCGGGCGACCGGCGTCCTTTGACGACGACCCGGACCCGTCCAGGATCTCCCAGACGTCACGCCAACTGCAAGTGGCGCTCGGGATGCGTGGTCCGTCCAAGATCGGCAGCCCCTTCATGGAGCGCTACGTCTTTCCCGACGGTGAACTGCACGAAGTGGGCACGATGGTCTCCATGTTCCAGGCCCACGGCTTCGAGGTGCGCCACGTGGAGAGTTTGCGCGAGCACTACGCCCTCACGTTGCGCCACTGGATGGACAATCTCACCAAACGGTTCGACGAGGCGGTCGAAGAGGTGGGTGCGCAGCGCGCTCGGGTCTGGAAGCTCTACATGGCCGGGTCGGCCGTCGGATTCGAACGACATCACCTCGAGATCCACCAGGTCCTGTGCGTGCGCCCGGACGAAGGACGAAGCGGCGCGTCCCTTCGCGCCGACTACGAGCCGACGTTCTGACCCCGAGCCGGCGGCATCTTCACCGGCGTCGCGTCGTTCGAGCGAAGTGTGCAACGATCGTCCCTGTGAGTAAATCGACGTGGCAGAGTCACTGGCATAAGCATCCCGGCGTCCGGTCGGGCGACGATCTCTCCCTCGGCGAACGCGCCGCGGACCGGATGCGCAACATGATGGGGTCGTGGCCCTTCGTCTTCGGCTTCTTCGCCGTGATGATCCTCTGGGCGCTCACCAACACCTACCTCCTGGAGCGCGTCCTGCATCACAAGGCGTTCGACCCCTACCCCTACATCCTCTTGAACCTCTTCCTCTCGATGATGGCCGGTGTCCAGGCGGCGGCCCTGCTAATCGCCGCCAAGCGCGCCGACTCCATCTCCTCAGAGGTCGCCCTGCACACCGCGAACAACACCGACGACATCAAGAAGCTGATCCAGGAGAACACGATCCTCACGGCCCAGGTGAAGAAGGCGACCGATCTGCTCGACGAGATCCACCTCCACGTCTCGAACATCGGCGAGAAGGTCGGGGCCGACAACGGCCGCTTCGCCCGGCGAGTCGCCACCCGAGGGCACGTGATGACGACGCACCACCTCGAGCCAGGGTGGTTGGGGGATCCTCGTCAAGACCCGGCGACGTACCCCTCCCGCCTCGCCGTCGTCGCGTCCAGCCGCTAGGCAGGCGAACGGTGACCGCTCCCTCGCCGACGACGCCCGACGCGCTGGCGACCGAGGTCTCCTTCCGTCCTTTCGCCCTCGGAGGCGCGACCGCGACCTTCGCCCTCATCGGGGCGACGTCGTCGCTGTACGGACCGTTACTGGTCAGTTTCTCGCACCGTTTCCACCTCTCGTTGCCGTCGGCGGGCGTCGTGTTGAGCGTGCATTTTGTCGGCGCACTGTTTGGCGTGCTGTTGGCGTGGATCGGCGTGAAGCGATTCTCGGGCGCGTTGGTGCTGAGCGTGGCGTTGCTCCTCATGGCGGGCGGTGCCGTTGGCGCCGCCTACTCCCACGACTGGAACGTCTTTCTGGCCTGCGTGTTGCTCATCGGACTCGGGTACGGCGGTCTCGACTTCGCGCTCAACACGTTGCTGACCCGGACCGCCGCCCGAGGACGGGCCCTACGCCTCAGCGTCACCAACGCCGGCTTCGGCGTGGGCGCGGTGATCGGTCCCCTCCTCATCGTCACGTTGCGGCCCCAGAACTTCCCGCACCTGTTCGCCGGGATCGCCGTCGCGGCCGTGATCCTCTCGACGTTCAACCGCGGCGTGCACGCGCCGGCACTGCGCGCCGAGGTTCGCCAGCGCGAGGTCTCGATGATGAAGTCGCAGCGTCGTCCGATCCTGTTGACCTTTGTCGTCGCCTACATCCTCTACATCGCGGTCGAGACCAGCGCGTCGGGCTGGATGGCGACCCAGCTGCACGCGAGCGGCTACACCCAGTCGTTCGCGAGCGTCGTGACCGCGGGCTTCTGGACCGGAATCGCACTCGGGCGCGGTTCGACCGGCCTCTTCCATCGCCGGCTCTCGGACCGACACCTGGTACTGGGAGGACTCGGGCTCGCCGCCCTGCTCAGTGGTCTCGCCCTCTCGCACCTCGTCGCGCCGTACGCGTATCCACTGTTGGGTCTGGTCCTCGCGGCGGTCTTTCCCATGGGCCTGATCTGGTACACCACGCTCTGTCCCCACGACAGCGACGGACTGGCGCTGATGATCCTGTTCATGATGGCGGGCGGCGTGATCGGTCCGGGCAGCGAGAGCTTCCTGGTCTCGATCTTCGGCACGCACGTCGTGCCGGTCGCGATCGGCGGGTTCGCGCTGCTCGACCTCGGCGTCTTCGCGAGCGCCCTTCGCTTCAAACCGCTGCAACTCGCCTGAGGGCCGTTCCTCGACGAGGCGACTCGAGAGCCGGGCCCGCGCGCCGTCGCTCGACACCTTCACGGATCTGGCCCCGCGAGCCCAAAACCATGGCAACTTCCAATACTCCTCTTTCAATCCTCTTATATTGATTCGTTACCTTTACCGCGTGGCTCCCACGAAACAACTTGGCCGAACCGACCGTCCGTCTTGGACGAGCCACAGCCACGCCAACCGTCGGCGCCACGGTCATGCCCCCATGCCGTGGATCGCCGACGCCTTGGCGGCGCTCGCCGGGATAGGTTTCGGCATCGTCGTCGCGCTGGTGGTCGTCGGCGAGACCGGTGGCACCCTCGCCTCGCCCGGCGGATGGCTCATCGCGCTCGGACGACTCTTCGGCTTCACCGGGACCTACCTGATGTTGATCATGGTCCTGCTGATCGCGCGCCTGCCCTGGCTGGAGCGCACGATCGGTCAGGACCGCCTGGTGCGCTGGCACCGACGGATCGGTCCCTGGCCCATCGTGCTGATCTCGTTGCACGTCGTGTCGATCACGCTCGGTTACGCCCAGATGACCAAGTCCGGTCCACTCCACCAGCTCTGGGTGTTCCTCACCAACTACCCCGACATGCTCGCCGCGATGGTGGCCTTCGGACTGATCTTGATGGCCGGCTTCTCCTCGATTCGCATCGCTCGCCAGAAGATGCGCTACGAGACGTGGTGGATCGTGCACCTGTACACGTATCTCGCACTGTCGCTCGCGTTCGCCCACCAGATCGTCACGGGCGTCGTCTTCCTCGGCCATCCCCTCACCCGGGCGTTCTGGATCGTGATCTGGGCGGGCACCGCGGGCGTCGTCGTGACCAGTCGGATCGTGTTCCCGATCGTGCGCAACTACCGACTGCAACTTCGCGTCGCGGACGTCATCGAAGAGGGACCCGGCATCTACTCGCTGACCGTTTCGGGCAAGAACCTCTCGCGCCTGGCGGTGTCGGGAGGCCAGTTCTTCCAGTGGCGTTTCCTCACCAGGGAACTGTGGTGGCACAGCCACCCCTACTCGCTGTCGGCCCTCCCGCGTCCGCCGTTCATGCGCGTGACCGTGAAGGGCCTGGGCGATCAGTCCAGTGCCGTGGCGCACCTTCGCCCCGGCACGCGCGTCTTCGTCGAAGGACCGTACGGCACCTTCACGCGCCACGCGCGCACCACCAACCGCGTCGTTCTCATCGGCGCCGGCGTCGGCATCACGCCGCTGCGCGCGCTCTTGGAGGACCTGCCCGGCGACGTCGACGTCTCGGTCGTGATCCGCGCGTCGAGCCCCGCCGACGTCGTGCACCGCGACGAACTCGAAGCACTCGTGCAACTTCGCAAGGGGACGTTCCACGAGCTGGTCGGCTCACGCGGCGAGGTCCGCTTTGACACGAGCGCGATGCGCAAACTCCTGCCCCGCCTCGCCCAGAGCGACGTGTACGTCTGTGGACCGAGCGGTTTCACCGATCACGTCGTCGCGAGCGCGTTGAAGCTCGGCGTGCCGCGCGCGCGCATCCACTACGAAGCCTTCACGTTCTAGGTAGAGAGATGATCCCCGCAATGACACAATCAGCGCAGTCGACCCCATGAGACGAACGCCCATCGTCCTGGCCGGTACGGTCGTTGGTCTCGCCGGCGTCCTCGGCTTTCACACCTCGCCCGCCAAACTGAACCTCGGCACTATCAATTCGACACCCACGACCGTGGGCTCTACGACGACCTCGCCCACGACGACCAGTGCCCCTCCACCAACCTCGACGACCAGCGCCCCTGCGCCTACGTCGACGACGAACGCCACGACGTCGGCGAGTGCCAATCCGACCACGACCACGCAGCGTCAAAGTACGACGACGACCGTTCGCCCGAGTACCACGACGACCACGCCACCGACGACGACGGTTCCCTCGTCCGCGCGTACCGCCACCGGCCCGCTCGTCAACTACTACTTCGGGCAGTTGAGCGTGAGCGTGAGCGCGACGGGCAAGAAGATCACCAAGGTGACGATCGCGACGCTGAGCGACGGGGGCAACTACCGCAGCCAGTCGATCGACCAGCAGTCGATCCCGATGCTCGAACAGCAGGCGCTCCAAGCCCAGAGCGCCCAGATCCAGGGAGTGTCGGGGGCCAGTTACACCAGTGCCGGGTTCGCCCAGTCGCTCCAGGGGGCGCTTACCCAACTGGGGATCTGAGATGTCCGTCGCGCTCGAGCGAGCGCTACCCACGACGATCCACCACCGCGAGCAGGTCATGGGCACCGTCGTCACGTTCGACGTCTACCGAGCAGCCGGCATCTCACCGAGCGCGTTTCTTCCTCATCTGGCCCGAGCCGTCGACACCCTGCACCGAGCGGACAGGGTGTTCAGCACCTGGAAGGCGGAAAGCCCGGTCAGTCGACTCCGCCGGGGCGAGATATCACTCGGTGAGGCGCCCGGCGAGGTGCTCGAGGTCCTGACGCTCTGTCGAAGGGCGCGCGACCTCTCGGGTGGCTGGTTCGATCCGTGGGCGATTCCCGGCGGCGTCGACCCGACCGGTTATGTGAAGGGTTGGGCCGCGCAACGGGCTCTGGAAGAGCTCGTCGACGCGCAACTCGACGGCGCGATGGTGAACGCCGCGGGCGACATCGCGAGCTTCGGCGGCGTGAGCGGCGCCCAGGCGTTCCACGTCGGCATCGCCAATCCCGACCAGCCGACGGTTCTCGCCTGCGCCGTAGAGCTTCGTGGCGCGATAGCGACCTCGGGCGCGTACGAACGCGGCGAGCATCTCGTGAATCCGCGTCATGGAGAGGTCGATACCAGTGTCGCCTCGGCGAGCGTGACCGGACCCGACCTGGGCCTCGCCGACGCGCTGGCGACCGCGCTGGCGGTGGGTGGCGAGGAAGTGCTCACGCTGCTGAAGGACGTCGAGGGCTACGAGGGCTTCACCATCGGCCACGACGGCGGGTGGAAGTGGACGAACGGTTTCCCCTTCGTCCACGCTCCCGCCTAACTAACGGCGCTCGCTCGCCGGTTGCCCGAACGCGGCGACCGCGTCGCTCGCGAGCGTCGGCGACCCAACACCGGCCTCGGCCATTGCGATCTCACCGACGCTCGCGAGTCCTTCTTCGGTCTCGCGGCCGAGCGAGTGGCGTTCGTTCGGACGGACCGCACCGCGCAGCCAGGAGAACACGGCGCCGAGGAAGCACAGGGCCGCGGCGGCGAGGAACGCCATGTGCAGACCGCTGGCGAAGGGCTTGGCGATGAGTCCGGGGAAGAAACCCCGTGCCAGCAGTGCCGTCGAGTGGACGCCCGGCTGGGACAGGATGTGCACCCCGAGCAGTTGCTGCATCGGATTGATCCCGAGGAAGGCCGAGAAGAGGCTGCCGATCGCCGGGATGTGCGAGATCTGCGTGGCCTGGGCGAGGGGAACGCCCTGTGCAGTGAGTCCTGACAGCAGCGAGTGCGGCAGCGACGTGGCGAGACCCAGGGTGATCACCGTGAAGAAGAACCCGATGGAGAGCACGCTCGCGGAATTCTGGAAGGTGTTGAGCATCGCGCCGCCGGCACCGCGCTGGTTGGCGGGCAGCGAGTTCATGACCGCGCTCGTGTTGGGCGCTGCGAAGAGCCCCATGGAAAGCCCGACGAGTAGCAACAGGGCGGCGAAGACCGGATACGCGAAATTGATGGGGATCGCCTGGAGTCCAACGAGACTCACGCCCGTGAGAAACAGGCCCGCCGTCGCGAAGAGGCGCGCGCCGTGGCGGTCAGCCAGCCGCCCCGACACCGGTCCGGCGATGAAGAACCCGACCGTCAACGGGACCATGTAGATGCCCGCCCAAAGGGGAGTCTGGGCGAAGCTGTACCCGTGCAGCGGCAGCCAGATCCCCTGGAGCCAGATGATCAGGATGAACTGCAGTCCACCGCGCGCGAGCGCGAGCATCAGCGCGGCGACGTTGCCCATCGCGAATCCACGACTCGTGAAGAGCGACATCTGGAACATCGGGTCCTCGACGTGTTGCTCAATGACGACGAAGGCGACGAGCACGAACAGTCCTCCGAAGAGGCACGAGAGCACGAACGGGCTCGTCCAACCCATGGCGTGACCGCCGTAGGGCTGCAGTCCGTAGACGATTCCCGTCAGGATCGACACCAGTCCGACGGCGAATGACACGTTGCCCAGCCAGTCGATCTTCGCCTTGGTGCGAACGCCGTTGTCCTGGAGTTTCAAGTACGCCCACACCGTGCCGAAGAGTCCGACCGGCACCGAGACGAGGAACACGAGGCGCCACTCGATCGGCGCGAGGAATCCGCCGAGCAAGAGACCGAGGAACGCCCCGCCGATCGCCGCGACGCCGTTGATGCCGAGCGCCAGTCCCCGCTCGTTCTCTGGGAAGGCGTCGGTGATGATCGCGTTGGAGTTGGCGAACAGGAACGCGCCGCCGACGCCCTGTCCGACGCGCATGATGATGATCCACATGGCGCCCGCGGGTCCCGTGAGCCACGTCACGGCGAGGAGGATCGAGAAGAAGGTGAAGACCGCGAAGCCGAGCGTGTACATCCGCACGCGCCCGTAGATGTCGCCGACGCGCCCGAGACTCACCACCAGCACCGACGTGACGAGCAGGAACCCCATCAGGATCCAGAGAAAGTACGGGGTGTTCTGCGGCGCCAGCGGATCAAGCTTGATACCACGAAAGATGTTGGGCAGGGCGATGAGCAGGATCGAGCCGTTGATGGTCGCCATCAAGATACCCATGGTCGTGTTCGACAACGCGATCCACTTGTAGCGGTCGTTCGCCACGCAGAGTCCGCCTTCCCGTTTACTGATTTACGCCGATTATATACTTAGTTGATGCTAACTAAGTATACTGTAGGGATGGGCCAGGCCACACACCCGAAGAGTCCGCGAGTGGCGACGACCGAGAGCACGTCAGCGCAGGGCGTCAATACCGCGGTTGGCCTTCGCGTCGCCGTCGCGCGCATCTACCGATCGCTGCGCACACGATCCGACCACCAGCTGACGCCCTCGGCGACGTCCGCACTCGCCCGGATCGGACACGAGGGACCGCTGCGACTCGGCGTCCTCGCACAGTTAGAGGGCATCGCCCCCGCGACGATGAGCAAGGTCGTCGACAACCTCGAAACCCAGCGGTTCATCGTCCGCGTGCCCGACGTCCTCGACGGTCGGGCCAGCCTCATTGAGCTGAGTGACGAGGGCGCGGCGTTACTGCACCAGATTCGCTCGACCAGTACCCGAGCGATCGATCAGGCTCTGGCCTCGCTCAGCGCGACGGAGCGAAACGCACTGGATCGAGCGGTCCCAATCCTCGAGAAACTCTCAGAACTGCTCCAGGCGAACACGAGTAGCGAACGGCGCGACTAGGCGACTCAGGCGAGCGCGGTCTCTTCGAGGATGGCTCGAAGCTGTCGGCCCATCTCACGGGGGTTGCCGGCGATGTCGCCGATCACGTCACCTTCGAGGTTGACGTCGTCGCCGGGCCGGTAGAGCGAGACGCGCATGCCCTTGCCCGCCCGGTCCGCGGTGACCACCCACGGCAGTCCGATCTGTCCCGAATCCTTGGTCGCCATGACCTGTCCCGGGCGCCCCTGACCAATACTCCACTCGGGAGAGCGCGCGGCGTCAATGACCCGCTGGACTTCGCCCCCACTTGAGAATCCGGAAGATTTTGCCATAGCGCCACCTTAGGTCCGAGCTGTGACGGTGTCGTCGTTGCCCGAGGCGAGACCGGCTCGCTCGTGCTCGCTGTTCAGTCCAAGGAAGCCGAACACCCCGCGATGTCGCGGCGACGAACAGGACGACCGATGAGTGGGTGACTACGAGTTCATTGACTTGGTGACGGTCGTCACCACGCGCTCAACCGATGGAATCGCGAGGTCCTCGAGCGCGTCCGCGGCGGGCAGCGGTATGTGCGGCGTGGTGATCCGCACGACCGGTCCGTCCAGGTCGTAGAAGATCTCCTCACTGACGATGGAGGCGAGTTCTGCGCCCCAGCCGCAGAGCCGCGGATTCTCTTCGACGGTGAACATCCGACCCGTCGCGGAGACCTCACGAAGGATGGTCTGGGTGTCGAGCGGTACGAGTGAGCGCACGTCGATGACGGTGCAGTCGATCCCCGACGCCGCCAGTTCCTGCGCGGCCGCCAGTGCCCGGGGCACCATGTAACCGAGCGCCACGAGCGTCGCGTCGTTGCCCTTGCGCAGCACCTTCGCCGATCCGAGCGTGTCGACGATCTCACCGTCGGGCACGTCCATCTTCGTCGAGTACAGCGCCTTGGCCTCCAGGAAGATGACCGGGTCGTCGTCGCGAATCGACGCCGCCATGAGGCCAATGACGTCGGTGGCGTTCGACGGAACGACGACCTTCAGCCCGGGGATCATCATCGCCCAGTTCTCGACACTCTGGGAGTGCTGAGCGCCAAAGCGCAGTCCGCCGCCGTTGCCCGAGCGGATCACGAGGGGGAAGATCACCTGACCGTTGGTCATGTAGCGGCTCTTGGCGATCTCGTTGACGACGATGTCCCAACAGACGGCGAAGAAGTCCGCGAACATGATCTCGGCGATCGGCCGTAGTCCCGTCATCGCCGCGCCCATCGCCGCGCCGAGGATCGCCTGCTCACTGATCGGCGTGTCGCGCACGCGCACCGGCCCGAACTCGTCGAGCAGACCTACGGTTCCCTTGAACACGCCGCCCGCGGCGCCGACGTCCTCACCGAGAAAGACCACGGACTCGTCGCGGCGCATCTCCTGGGCGATGCCCCGCGCGATTGCCTCACGAAATGTCAATTGCGCCATGCGGATCCTCCATTAGCCCATACGTCCTTCATCAACAGGTCCTCACCGGGGACGCCTCCGGCCTTGGCCTCTTCGGTCGCGAGGTCTACCTCGGCGGCGACCTCGGCTTCGATGGCTTCGAGTTGCTCCTCGGTCGCGCCGTTCTCGAGCAGGCGCGCGCGGTAACGCGGAACCGGATCCTTCGCGAGCCATTCCGCGACTTCCGCGTCGGGTCGGTACTTTCCGGGATCGGCGCGCGAGTGACCGCCGTGGCGATACGTCTTCGCCTCGATCATGCTCGGTCCCTCACCGGCGCGGGCGCGCGCGATCGCGGTCGACGCCACGTCGTAGACGGCGTCGGCGTCATTGCCGTCGACGATGATGCTCTCGAGCCCGTAGGCGGCGGCGCGATCCGCTGCCGGATTGGCGACCGCGGTCACCTCACTGGTTCGCGTGTACTCCATCCAGAGATTGTTCTCGCAGACAAAGACGACCGGCAACTTCCAGATGGCCGCGAAATTGAGCGCCTCGTGGAACGCACCGATGTTCACCGAGCCGTCGCCGAAGAAGCAGACCGCGACCTGGTCCGTGCCGCGGTACTGCGCGCTCCAGGCGGCGCCGCAGGCGATCGGCAGGTGCGCGCCGATGATCGCGTAGGAACCCATGACGCCGTGTTCGACGCTGGTGAGGTGCATCGATCCGCCCTTGCCGGCCATGAGACCGTTGCTGCGACCGAGCAGCTCGGCGAGCACGGGCGTCATCGGCACGCCGCGAGCGAGCGTGTGCGCGTGGCCGCGGTACGTCGCGAACGTCCAGTCGGTCTTCTGCATGGCGGTCGCGAAGCCGGCCGCGATGGCCTCCTGGCCGAGCGAGAGATGGCTCGTCCCCTTCACCAGGTTCTCGAGGAACAGGTCGTAGGCGCGCGTCTCGAACTGGCGCAACGCAACCTGCATCTTGTACATGTCCAGCTTCGTCTCGAAATCAGTCGGACCCGCGGAAACGGTGGTTGTAGTCATCTGTGCTCCTAGTAACTGTTGGCGATCATGAGTTCTTGTGCGGGAAAGCGCGTGAGGATCTGCGGTCCGTCGTTCGTGACGACGATCTCCTCTTCAATGCGTGCCGCCGAGACGCCGTCGGTGGCCGGACAGTAAGTCTCAAGCGCGAAGACCATGCCGGCCTGCAGTTCGATCGGGTCCTTCAGGCTGTTGAGGCGACTGATCACCGGCCGTTCGTGCAGCCCGAGACCCAGTCCGTGACCGAACTGAAGCCCGAAGGCCGCCATCTCGTTGGCGAAGCCGAACTCCGTCGCCGCGGGCCACGCGCGGGCGATCTCGTCGGTGCCCACGCCGGGCCGCACGAGGTCGATCGCCTTGTCCATCCATTCGCGGGCCTGCACGTACGCGTCGCGTTGGGGCGACGTCGAACTGCCAACGGCGAGCGTTCGGTAGTAGCAGGTCCGGTAGCCGTTGAACGAGTGGATGATGTCGAAGAACGCCTGGTCACCGGGTCGGATGATGCGATCGGTGAAGTTATGGGGATGGGGGTTGCAACGCTCCCCCGACACCGCGTTGATCGCTTCAACCTGATCCGAACCCATCTCGTACAGCCGCTTGTTCGCGAGCGCGACGATCTCGTTCTCGCGAACGCCGGGCTTCAACGCCTCGAAGATGTCCTGGTAGACGCCGTCCACCATCGCCGCCGCCTGTGACAGCAGCATCAGCTCATCCTGATTCTTTATCTGTCGGGCGTCGAGCATCGTCTGCTGGGCGTCGCGGATCTCGACCCCGGCCGCCTGCATCTCGAAGAGGAACGGCAGCTCGATGATGTCGATGCCGATTGGTTGACCGAGCACCCCGGCGTCGCCGAGCAGCCCGACGATCTCCTTCACGGCCGATTCAAACAGGCCGGCCCGTGGCGCAATGGCGCCGCGCAGGCCGAGCATCCCGGCCCGACAGTTCTCGGGTTCCAGCCACGGCGCGAAGAGTTGGTGGTGACGCGCGGCCGATCCGAAGTCCCAGACCACGGGCTCGCCGCCGCGCGTCAAGAGGCAGTAGCGCGTCATCTTGTCACCCAACGCGCCGCCGATCCACGTTCCCGACACGTAACGGATGTTGTAG
>Ga0209385_1000191_pt1 | contig 23384 bp, 19 predicted proteins | sample NGEPerB_FD_184506 | JGI IMG/M metagenome (GOLD analysis project Ga0209385, IMG submission 184506) | Arctic peat soil microbial communities from the Barrow Environmental Observatory site, Barrow, Alaska, USA - NGEE PermafrostAB12-B... | ecosystem: Environmental > Terrestrial > Soil > Wetlands >... | reverse complement strand
GAGTCAATGATCTCCCGCAGACGTTGCGATGTGGCGTTGTAGCGGTTCTGGAAACACACCCCGACAAAGGCCGAGCTCCGGTCCGCGGCTTCGATGATGGCAGCCGCGTCGGCCAACGTCGTTGCCAACGGCTTTTCCAAGAGCACATTGATGTTCTGTTCCAGACACCGAATGGCCATTTCGGCATGGAGGTGATGTGGGGTGCAAATATGAACGACGTCTGGTCGCTGGGCGACGAGCATCGTCTGGTAGTCGGAATAGCCCTGGCATGTATAGGCGGTGGATGCGGCGGCGAGCCGGCCTGGATCGGTATCGGACACGGCGGTCAGCACCACGTTGGGGTTGCCTGCTATTGCGGCGAAGTGCTCCGCCGAGATGGCACCGCACCCGATGACGGCAGCGGTGATGGGTTGCTGGTTTGTCATGTGTTACAGGCCGAGTCCGAGTTCCAGGTTGGTGACGGCCCAGTCGTAGGCGATCTGATGGCATTCCTTCAGCGGGACGGTGGGGATGTCCACCTCGATCATGTAGTCGCCGGCGAATCCTTCGGGGAAGGCCCGAACGCAGGCCACCAGGTCGAGTTCGCCCGTTCCGGGTTCGGCCCATATCCGTTCGAGCGCGTGGCTGAGTCGTAGTCGAGATCCAGCGCCTTGGCCCGGTCGATCCCCGATTGGAAGGTGTCCTTGATGTGCACCCCGACGATGCGATCCGAGTAGTCCTGCAGGACCTTGCGAACGTCCATGCCGGCCCACGACATGTGTCCGGTGTCCGGGCCGAATGCCAGCAGTCCGGGATCGATGTCGTCCAGCACGGTTCGTAGTTCGTGTTCAGTCTCGACCCATCCACCGACGTGAGGATGTACCGCGGCCTGGACTCCCTCGGCCCGCATCGCTTCGCAGCACAGTCGCATCCCGTCGACCACAACCTTCAGTCGGTCAGGGTCAGAGCAGAAGCCCACCGCGGGATGTGTCCGTCGAGGCGACTCCTCCTTCTCCATGGTGGAGATCATCGTGAATCGTTGGCCGAATGATGCCTGCACGGCTGCGAAGACACGCGCCTCCTCGGCGACGTTCTCATGGGTCGTTGCGTCCGCGAACTGGCCACTGAACAGGCTCAAGGCCGGTGCCATCCCGAAGGATTCCAGCCACGAGAGGTACCTTTCGGGTTGCATGTCGGTCGGTACGTCTGCCTTGACGGCGGTGTACCCGATGTCCGACAGCTCTCCCAGTGCTCTGCCGAGGTTTGCCGTCGACCTGTCCGCGGTGACGCCGGCGTTCCAATAGGCAATCGGGTTCACGGCCAGTCGGGGACCGATAGCTGGTGGCACGGTTTCCTCTTCCTCTCGGGCTGGGCGAGCTGGTGGGCCCGGGGGTCACAGACGGATGGGGTGGCCGCTGGCGGCGGATTCGTACAGCGCGAGGATGACCGACAGCGACGTGCGGGCTTCGGATGTTCCCACCCGTACGGGTTCGCCCGTGCGGACCGCATTGACGAAGTCGGCCAACTGAGCCTGATGGCCCTTCCCGAGAGCCTGCTCAGCGGCAGTGAGCTTGTCAGCCTCGGTCACCTGATTGGGCGGGTTGGCGGCGTCTGGCATGAGGACCTCTGGTGCGTCACCTGCATTCTCGTGGAAGAAGGTGAGTTCGTCGTTGGAGATGATCGCGGAGCCCTTCGACCCGAAGATCCGCAGGCTGGCGTCCAGACCCGGGTACGCGGCTGTCGTGCCATGAATGACTCCCAGCGCACCGGAGCTGAACTTCACCACCGCCACTGCGGTGTCCTCGACCTCGATGCGGTCATGCGCCAGGCAAGCCGTGTACGCGAAGACCTCGACCGGTGTTCCCAGCATGATGACCATGAGGTTGATCGTGTGGATGGTCTGGTTCATGACCGCGCCCCCGCCGTCCATTGCCCAGGTACCGCGCCAATCTCCCGAGTCGTAGTAGCTCTGACCACGCCACCACGCATGGGAGGCGATCGCCGAGGTGATCGTGCCGAAATTGCCGCTCTGGACCGCGGCCAGCACCTTCTCGGTCGACTTGTCGAATCGGTGTTGGGAAATCACTGCGACCCGCTTGCCCGAGGACTGCTCGGCGGCGATGATCCGGTCGGCGGCGGCCAAGGAGATGTCGATCGGCTTCTCCACGACGACGTGTTTGCCCGCTGTCAGTGCCGCCACCGCAACATCCGCGTGCACTCCGCTTGGTGTGCAGACGGTGACGGCGTCGATGTCCTGGCGGTGAAGTAACGCCTCGACGTCCGCGGTGAATGTCGGCACAGCGTATTTACCGGCCATGGCGGCCGCCTTCGATTCGTCGACGTCGGCGATCGCGACGAGTTCGACGCCGTCCAGATCGGTGAGGGCGTGCGAGTGGACGTCGCCGATCACGCCGGCGCCGATCACGGCGAACCGCAGCGTTTCGTTCGTGCTCATCGGTAGTGTCTTCTCTCTTGGTCAAAGGGTGGCGGAGCGATCGCGGCGTCGTGTGCAGCTAGGACGAATTGGCGGTCAGCTGGCCGCAGAGCTCGATCACTGTGTCCACCAACGCCTTGTCGTTGGCAAGATCTGCGTCCAGAAACTCGAGAACGCGGGGAACCGCGTCGTCGATGGTGCCCGATGCCAATGGTGTGATCACCGCCGCGGCCGGGTCCTTCACCGGTGCGCCGGAACCACGGAGGTGGTTGATCCACGCCGCCAGCGTCCTGAGCGCGCCGACGGGCAGCCGGCCTTCAGCACGCTCCTTGCGGACGGTCGGCAGGATGCGAATCGGTAGCTTCTGCGACCCGTCGGCGGCGATCTGCGCGAGTAGATGACGGATCCGCGGGTTGGCGAACCGGGTCAGCAACGCGTCCTGGTACTCCGAAACCTCGTGCGGCGGAAGGGTGAGATGGCGGGAGGCTTCCGTCCACCACTGGACCATCCATTCCCGGCACAGCGGATCGGCGACCGCTTCAGCGATCGTCCGGTGGCCACGGGCGCTACCGGCGTATGCCAGCAGCGAATGGCCACCGTTGAGCAACCAGAGCTTCCGTTCCTCGAAAGGGACGATGTCGTCCACGAACCTCGCGCCGGCGATGTCCCATCCCGGCCTACCGGCGGGAAATTCACCGGACAGCACCCACTCGCTGTACGGCTCGGTGACCACTGGTGCGTCATCGAGACGGCCGGTGAGGTCGGCCGCGGCGACGCGGTCGTCGTCCGTGGTCGCTGGGGTGATCCGGTCGACCATGGTGGTCACGAAGGAGACGTTCTCCTCGATCCAGGCCCCGAGGGCCGGGTCGAGCAGCGCGGCGAACTCCCCGACCGTGCCGGCGGTGGCGGCGCCGTTGTCGGGAAGGTTGTCGCATGACACCACAGCGAGCGGACCGGCGCCGGCGGCGCGGCGGGCGGCGAACCCGGCGACGAGGCGGGCAGGAGCGGTGCGGACTGTCGTCGCGGGATCGAGGCGCAGCGCGGAGAGATCACGCTGAATGTCGGTTCGGTCGGTGTCCAACGCGCCGTCACTGCCGCGGAGGTACCCGGCCTCGGTGATGGTGAGGGTGATGATCCGAACGTCGGGGTCCGCCAGGTAGCTCAGCCAGGCCGCAGTGTCCACGCCTGCGTGGGCACGGCTGACGCTGCCCACAACCTGGCCGGTGTCGCCTTCTGCCGCGCGGGTGATCAGCGTGTACAGCCCGTCCTGCTGTGTCAGCGCTGCTGCGAGTTCGGCGGAACGACCCGTGAAAGCGGCGATGCCCCATTCGTCCGCGTCCGGTGCGTTTGCGGTGTACCAAGCCTGATGAGCGCGGAAGAAGTTCCCCAGACCGAGGTGGACCATCCGCACGGGGGCGGCCGGGCGGGCATCCTCCCGGGCGAGCCTGACGGGAGCAACCGCCCCACCTGTGATCGACATGTTCACAGCTTGAAGACCTTCCTGGGTTGGTCGTTGACCAGGCTCGCCAGGCTGTCCATGGCCTCGTCCTCGTCCAGGCGGTGCTCGGCCACCAATCCGGCCAGGAAACCTGCGTCGAGCCGCCGTGACATGTCGTGTCGGGCGGGTATCGAACAGAACGCACGCGTGTCGTCGATGAATCCGGAAAGTCTTGTCAGGCCTGCAATTTCGGTGACCGACTGCTGGAACGAGCGGATCTCGGACGGGTTGTCCAGGAACCACCACGGAGCTCCCGCGTACACCGCGGGATAGAACCCGGCCAACGGTGCGATTTCGCGACTGAACACATCGGCATCCAGAGTGAAGATCACCAGGTGCAGGTTCGGGTGGGTGCCGTATCTGTCGAGCAGTGGTTGCAGCGCATTCGTGAACTCCACGGCCACGGGAATGTCGTGCCCGGTGTCCGCCCCGTACCGGTCGAAGGTGGGGCGATGGTGGTTACGACGTACCCCTGGGTGCAGCGTCATCACCAGCCCGTCGTCGCACGACATCCGCGCCATCTCCAGCACCATGTGCCGCCGGAAGCTGGTGGCTTCTTCGGGTGTGGCCTTTCCGTTCTGCGCGAGTGAGTAGATCCGCTGCGCCTCGGCGGGCCCCAACGGTTCGGCCCTGGCGTCGAGGTGGCTGTGATCTGCAGATGTCGCCCCGTTGGCGATGAAGTGCCTGCGGCGTTCTTCAAGGGCCTCGATGTAGCCGGCGTAGTCGCCGACGTCCACCTGTGCCGCAGCGCCGAGCTGCTTCACGGCGTCGATCCACCCCGGCCCCGCTGGTTCGAGGTACCGATCGGGGCGGAAGGTGGGAATCACCCGAGTTCGCACTGTCGGATCAGCCGCGAGCGCCGCGTGTGCGGCGAGATCATCAGCCGGGTCGTCGGTGGTGGCCAGTACCTCGATGTTGAACTTCTCCAGCAGGGCGCGCGGTCGAAAGCCGGGCTCGGCCAAGAGCGCATTGATCTGGTCGTAGATCGCGTCCGCATTCGCTGCTGATGGTCGCTGCGCGACCCCGAAGATTTCGCCCAGCTCGCTGTCGAACCAGTACCTCATGGGGGTGCCCCGAAAAACTGACCAGTTGCTGCACAGTAACCGCCAGGCACCCCGGGACTGCGCTTCGGGGAGCGGACCTTGACCGACACCAAGGGCGTCAAGAGGCACCCCGCTGGCATGCAGCAGACGTGTGACGTAGTGGTCTGGCTGCACCAGCAGGTTCGTTGGGTCGGCAAATGGTTTGTCCTGCAACAGGATTCGAGGATCGACATGGCCGTGGGGAGAGACGATGGGCTGCTCGCGCACCGTCTCGTACAGGCGCACCGCGATCGCGCGGACTCCGGGATCGGCAGGCAGCAGCCGAGCTGGATGTAGGTGCAGATCACCGGAGGCCGTCATGCGCACCATGCTCGTTCTCAGCGGTGAAAGAAACAATCGGTTGCCATCTGTTGCCGTCGTCGCGGTACCGTTGTTCCAACCTGACGATCGAGACCTACGCCAGCGCGGCCGACGAGACCACGAAGATCCAATCCTCCGTCGTCGCCGGAAGCGGACCGGACATCCACAACCTGGGGACGACTTTCACCCCGGTCGCGTACGCCACCCAAGGGTTCCTGACCCTGTCGGAAGATGACTGGACGAAGATCGGGGGCCGTGAACGGTTCCTGCCGCAGACGCTGGGAATGTCCGGACCCGACGAGGCCAACCAGATCGGTGTCCCGGCGGCCATGCGACCGTTCGGACTTGCCTACAACACCGACATGTTCACCGCCGCCGGAATAGCGTCCCCGCCGACGACCTGGGATGACTTCGTCACCGACGCCACGAAGCTGACCAACTCGGCCGCCGGTGTGTACGGCACCACCCTGGACTTTTCGGACCCTTTCGACCCCTGGAAGTTCATCTGGGCGATGACCGAGCAGCAGGGTGGCTACTTCGTCAGCCCGGACCTGAAGACGGCGGGACTGAACTCGGATCAGACCCTGAGCGCGACCACCGGGTACTTCGATCTGCTCACCGAGTACCACCTGGCCGACCCTGCCAGCGTCGGCTGGAAGTCCGGTGACGCGATCGCGGCGTTCAGCCAGGGAAAGGCCGCGATGTATCCCATGGTGACGGCGCAGGCGATTCCCACTCTGGACAAGTCGCCACTGAAGGGCCACTACGCCTTTGCGTCGCTGCCCACGGTGGCACTCGGCATGACCGAGCGGCCCGCGGGCGCGGAGCCGGCGGCGTCCATCGTGTCCGGTGACAACATCGCCATCGCGTCCTACACCAAGGACAAGGACCTGGCGTTGCAGTTCATCGACCTGATGACCAGTACCGACCAGCAGCTGGCGAATTACCAGGCGTTCGGCAACCTGCCCACCAACCAGGACGCCATGAACCAGCTGTCGGCGCAGAATGCGCTGCTCGCCCCGTTCCTGGAGATCGAAAGCAATTCCACACCAACGGCGTTCACCGGGGCATGGGCGGACGTGCAGAACGGTGTGACCAACGTGGTCACCCAGTCCCAGCCATCGCTGGCAAGTGGCAGCTACGACACCGGCGCGGTGAAGGCACTGTTGGACACGGCGAACTCCAGCGGGCAATCCGCGCTCGACCGAGCCAACAAGTGACACTCGACGAGGTGGCAGGGGCGTCCATGCCCCTGCCACCGGCAGACAAGTTGCGGCGAGCGCCCCGGCCCACCAGCAGCCGCGGCCGGCCGCTGTGGTTGATGTGGCCGAATTTGATCCTGCTCACCGCGGTGATCGTCATTCCGTTCCTCATCGGTGTGTACATCAGCTTCCTGGATCTGGACCAGTACACGCTGCGGAAGTTCTTCAAGGCACCGTTCGTCGGCTTCCAGAACTACGTCGAGGCCTTCACCTCGGCCGGGCTGCTGCACTCGATCTGGATCAGCCTCGCCTTCTCCATCCTGACGACCCTGGTCTGCACGCCGATCGGCCTGCTCGCGGCGATGGCGGTCAACACCGCCTTCCGTGGGCGCTTCCTGGTTCGATCGCTGTTCCTGGTCCCGTACGTGATCCCGTCGTTCGTCACCGCCACGGTGTGGCGGTTCATCTTCCAACCCAACGGTGCCGCCAACTCGCTGCTGGACACATTCGGCATCGACGGGGGCCAGTGGTTGATCGGCGACCGCGCGTTCTGGGCGTTGGTCATCGTCGACATCTGGGCGGCGTGGCCCTTCATCTATATGATGACCATCGCCGGCCTGCAGAGCATCCCCAACGAGATGTACGAGGCCGCCGACCTCGACGGGGCGACCTGGGTCAAGAAGATCAGGTACGTGGCGTTGCCACAGATCCGCGGACAGCTGCTGCTGGGCCTGTTGTTGTCGACATTGGCTCACTTCAACAACTTCACCCTGCCGTACGTGCTGCTCGGCAGCCCCGCACCCCAACCCGCACTCACCCTGCCGGTGAATGTCTATCAAACCTCGTTCCAGGTCTTCCGGTTCGGATTGGGCGCAGCGATGGCTGTCATCTCGCTGATCCTGATGATCATCCCCGCCGTCATTTACCTGCGGGCCTCCAAGCTCACCGCCGCAGTGGGAGAGGACTGACACCATGGCGACCACTGTCCGCGATCCGCAGCGACTGCTGCCCCGATGGTTGCAGGTCATCACCATCGTGTTCCTGATGCTGTGGCTGCTGCCCGTGCTGTACATGCTGATCATCTCGGTCAGCCCCGACCTCGAGGCAGCCGCCGGCAAGATGTGGCCCTCGACGTTCGTGTTCACCAACTACATCGACGTCTGGTCCACCGTCCCCCTGGCCAGGGGCCTGACGAACAGCTTCATCGCCTCGGTATCGGCGGGCCTGATCGCCACCGTCTTCGGGTTGGGCGCGGCGTATTGCCTGACCCGCTTCCGGTTCCGCGGCCGCGGCCCGTTCCTCACCTCTCTCGTGGGACTGCAATCCGTACCCGGCGTCATGATCATCCTGCCGTTGTTCGTGATGTTCTCCTCGATCGGGTCGGTCCTTGGCATCCAGATCATCGGCACCCGACCGGCCCTGATCGTCACCTACCTCACCTTCGCGATCCCTTTCGCGACCTGGCTGCTGGTGACCTACCTCCGGCAGATCCCCATCTCCTTCGAGGAAGCGGCAATGATCGACGGGTGCACCCGCTTCGGGGCGCTGCGCAGGATCATTTTCCCACTTGCGGTGCCCGGCATGATCATCACATTGGTTTTCTCACTCTTGGTCGGCTGGAATGACGTGCTGTTCGCCAGCGTTCTCACCGACCCGGCAACGCAGACCGTCGCGGTCCAACTGAACATCTTCGCCGCGAGCACCGAGGGAGGCGCCCTCCCCCTGTACGGGCAACTGATGGCCGCATCACTGATCTCCTCGGCACCCGTCGTCATCCTGTACATGATCTTCCAACGGCAACTCGTCGGAGGTCTCACCGCCGGCGGCGACAAGGGCAGGCCGCCGCTCCCCCAGAACTCACACTCGACCGAAGGAGAGACTGTTCGCATGTGGACACTGTCGGGATTCGCCGATGAAATCGATGACGATTTCGAGAAGCAGTGCGCGGTACTGAACCACCTCGGTATCGGGAGCATCGAACTTCGCAGCGCCTGGGGTGTCAACGTTCTCGACCTCGATGACGAACAACTCCAACAGGCCGAGGCCATCCTCGCCGCACACAAGATCTCGGTGTCATCGATCGGTTCACCCATCGGCAAGATCGGAATCACCGATGACTTCGAGCCCCACCTGGACCGGCACGGCGTCGCCCTGCAACGAGCGGAATTCTTCGCCGCACCATACATCCGGCTGTTCTCATTCTTCATCCCGGACGGTGAGGACCCGGACAGCTACCGCGACGAGGTCCTCCGGCGGATGTCCGCATTCGCCGCCCGGGCCGAAGGCCACGACGTGATCCTGCTGCATGAGAATGAAAAGGAGATCTTCGGGGACATCCCCCGCCGCTGCGTGGACATCGTGGAATCGGTAGGGTCCCCTCAGCTGCGGCTGGTGTGGGATGCGGCCAACTTCGTGCAATGTGGCGTTCGACCATTCTCCGAGGGTTACGAGTCGATACGCCCCCATCTGGAATACATGCAGATCAAGGATGCGCTGCTGGCAACGGGGGAGGTCGTCCCGGCAGGTGCCGGAGACGGAGAGACACTCGAGACGATCAGGGCTCTCCGATCCGACGGGTTCGACGGGTACTTCTCCCTGGAACCCCACCTGGCGACTACCAACTCCCTGGGTGGCTTCTCCGGCGAGGACCTGTTCACCAAGGCGCACGCCGCCTTCACCGAGATCCTTCGCGCGGAGGGGATCGACTACAGATAGGCGGCGGCAGGACGCGGTATCGCGGTGATCGGCCCGATCACCGGCCCGGTTACCGACCGGGGAACTACGATTTGCCCTGTGATCAGCGACACCTGCACCAATGATCGGAGCAGTGAATCGATGACGATCCCGTCGCCGCGGGTACCGGCGGCCGGTCAGCCTGGCTGCGGGCACCTGATGCAATCGGCCAGGTTCCGGGCGCGGATCCGGTCAGCTGCGCCGTCCGGCTCGTCCGGCTCGTCCGAGTCGGACGGCGTTGACGCCACGTTCGCCGCCGATCCGATCGTCGAGAAGATCGTGCCGTCCTTCGCCGGCATCGACCGGCTCGGCGTCGCCTTCTCCGGAGGTGTGGACTCCTCGGTCCTGCTGGCCCTGGCTGTCCAGGCACTGGGCCGTGACCGGGTCGTGGCGATCATCGGTGTCTCCCCCAGCCTTCCAGCCGATGAACTCGCCGCTGCCCACCACGTCGCAGACGTCATCGGCGCCGTTGTCGCGGAGGTACGGACCCACGAAGGCGAGCGGGAGGAGTACATCGCCAACGGACCCGACCGGTGTTTCCACTGCAAGGACGAGTTGTTCACCCGCATCTCCGACGAAGTGGTCCAGGCTCACCGGCTTGACGCGGTCGCCTACGGCGAGAACGCGGACGACATGATCCGGCCCGATCGGCCAGGTTCCCGTGCCGCAACCAACCACCACGTCCTTCGCCCGCTCGCCGACGCCGGTCTGACCAAACTCGATATCCGACGGATCGCCCGCGCCCGGCAACTGCCCTGCGCGGACAAGCCCGCCGCCCCCTGCCTGGCCTCGCGGATACCGCACCATCAGCCCGTCACCCCGCACAAGTTGGGCCAGATCGAGCAGGTGGAGGCCGACCTGCGTCGGATGGGCTTCACCGACCTGCGCGTCCGCCATCACGATGACATCGCACGGATCGAACTCCCCGCCGAGGACCTCGTGCGCGCCGTCACCGAACCGCTCCGCGGGCGCATCCGGAACGCGGTGACCACCGCCGGCTTCCGCTATGCCGCCGTGGACCTCGCCGGAATACAGTCCGGTGCCTTCACCCTTCCCCTCGTTCAGGTGCGCCATGGTTGACGTCCACGAGTCGACAGCATGGTCGCTGCCCGGAATTGCCACCCTGGACTTCGGCCGCGCGGCCCGCCGCGGGTACCCCGAAGCGATCTACTGCGCCGGCAAGACACCCGAACAGGTCGCTGCCATCGCCGCCGCCATCCGTGAGCAACCCGCGGTCACCCTGTTCACCAGGGCAAACCCGGACCACGCCGCAGCCATCAAGGCGGTACTTCCCGGTGCCCGCCACGACGCTGCGGCGAAACTGCTGGCCTGGCCCCCGGAACCGCCCGCGCCGACCGGTGGGCTCGTCCTCGTTGTCGCAGCCGGCACCTCCGACATCCCGATTGCTCGCGAGGCCGAACTCACCGCCACCTACCTCGGTAGGGCAACCGAGACACTGATCGACGTCGGCGTTGCCGGGCTGCACCGCATCCTGAACCAGGTCGACCTCCTGCGCCGCGCCAAGGTCATCGTCGTCGCGGCCGGGATGGACGGCGCCCTGCCCAGTGTCGTCGCCGGGTTGACGAGCGCGCCGGTCATCGCCCTGCCCACCTCGGTCGGCTACGGTGCGGCGTTCGAAGGGCTCGCCGCCCTCCTCGCGATGCTCAACGCCTGCTCGCCCGGTGTGGCAGTGGTGAACATCGACAACGGCTACGGGGCCGGGCATCTCGCTGCGCAGATCGCCGCCCCAGACGTCCCCGCGATCCGGTGACCACCCCGACGCTGCACGCATGGGTCGACGCCACCGCCGGCATCGCCGGCGACATGCTGCTGGCGGCATTGATCGACGCCGGCGCTGACCTCGACGCCGTACAGCAGACCATCGAATCCGTGATTCCCGGGGCGGTGCAGCTCGAACTGAACTCGGTCACCAGGGCAGGGCAACGCGCCAGCAAGGTCGATGTCCGCATCCTCGGCGCAGACCCCCCGCACCGCAGGTGGCACACGATCCGAGACCTCCTGGCGGCGGCCCCGCTGACCGGCTCGCTCCGGCAGCGGGCCCTGTCGGTCTTCCGGGCATTGGCCGAAGCGGAGGCCGATGTCCACGGGGTGCCCGTCGACACGATCCATTTCCACGAGGTCGGCGCCCTGGACTCGATCGCCGATATCGTCGGAGTCTGCGCGGCGTTGGGACAACTGGGAGTCAGCACGCTCAGCGCTTCAACCATCGCTCTCGGCGCCGGACGCGTGTCGACCGCGCACGGAGACCTCCCGGTACCGGTACCCGCCGTCCTACGACTCGCCAAGGGATGGCGGGTCCACGCCGGCGGCACCGGAGAACTCACCACACCAACCGGAATGGCGCTGATCGCTGCCCTTGGTGACACCAGTGAAGACCTCCCGCCACTCACCATCCAGCGGACCGGCGTCGGCGCCGGCACCAAGGACACCCACCAACGACCGAACATCACCCGTGTCGTGATCGGTCAACCCGCACCGCGGCCAACCGGTGAGACCGGCGACGCGGCGGTACTGCTCGAAACCAACGTCGACGACCTGGATCCACGGTTGTGGCCAGGGGTGCTCAGCCGAATTCTGACAGCCGGCGCCGCGGACGCCTGGCTGGTCCCCATCGTCATGAAGAAGGGCCGACCAGCCCACACACTCGCGGTCCTCGCCCATCCTCACCAGGCAGAGCCCCTGCGGGACACGATCTTCGCCGAAACCAGCACGATGGGCATCCGGGAAACAACTCTCCGGAAATCCGCCCTACCACGTTGTTGGGTCGATGTTTCCATCGACGACGGCAGCACTGTTCCGATCAAACTCGCGCATCGAGACGGCTCGATCATTCAAGCGACTCCCGAATTCGACTTCGTCGCCGAACTCGCTGAAACGCAGGGCAGACCGCCACGTGTCGTCCTGGAGGAAGCGGTCCTCGCCGCCACCACGGCCGGTCTGGTACCCGGGGCGGCAGTACCACCACACACCCACAGCGAGCCGAGCGGCCGCAGTGGTTCAGGGAGAAAGGACTCCGACCGATGACGGACACCCTCGTCGAGACAATCGGGACCGCAAACAGCATCGGTGGACCCGACCAGATCCTCGACGACAACGCAGTCCGCCAGTTCATCGCCGCGAACCTGGCGGCAGAGGACCTCGACGGCCACAGCGTCTGTGTGATCGTGCCGGACGGCACCCGCAGCTGCCCGCTGCCATTACTGATCTCCGCCATCCACCAGGCGCTGGTCCACCGCGCTTCCAGGATAACGGTTCTCATCGCACTCGGCACCCATGCCGCGATGAGTGATCCGCAACTCGCCAAGCATCTCGGTTATCCGGAAGGGCAATTGGCCGCCGACTACCCCGGCGTCACCGTGCTCAACCATGAATGGTGGAAACCAGAAGCCCTCACCTCGTTGGGGTTCATTGACGCGACACGGGTCAGCGAACTATCCGACGGTCGTCTCACCGAACCCACCGAAGTCGTACTCAACCGCGCTGTTGTCGACCACGACGTCTGCCTGGTTGTCGGGCCGGTCTTTCCCCACGAGGTTGTCGGGTTTTCCGGTGGCAACAAGTACTTCTTTCCCGGGGTCGCCGGTCAGGAGATCATCGACTTCTCCCATTGGCTCGGAGCCCTGATCACCAGCGGGGACATCATCGGCACCCGCGGCATCACCCCCGTCCGAGCACTGATCAACCAGGCCGCCTCGATGATCCCCAGCCGTCGGCTCGCCCTGTGCTTGGTAGCGCAATCGGGAACCACCGCATTGCACGCTGCATCCTTCGGACCGCCCGAACAAGCATGGGCGGCTTGCGCGGATGTGTCCGCACACACCCACGTCCGCTACCTCGACTCACCCGTGCAGCGGGTCCTGTCCATCATTCCCACCAAGTACGAGGACATGTGGACCGGCGCCAAAGGCTTCTACAAGGTCGAACCCGTCGTCGCTGATGGTGGCCAGGTCATCATCTACGCGCCCCACATCACACAAATCTCCGCCATGCACCCGGTGATCGAGCAGATCGGCTATCACTGCCGCGACTATTTCCTCAAGCAATGGGACCAGTTCAAGGGTTACCACTGGGGCGATCTCGCTCACTCGACGCACCTCCGCGGCGCCGGCACGTTCGACCCAGTGGAGGGAGAGAAGGGACGCGTCACCGTAACCCTGGCCACCTCCATACCCGAAAATGTGGTGCGGGCCGCCAACTTGGACTACCTCGATCCAGCGTTGGTCGATATCGCCGCCCTCGAGGAAGACCCGGACACATTGGTACTGCCGCAGGCCGGTGAAGTGCTGTATCGCCTGCGCTGAACGACCTGAACACCTTTTGATATGTTGCCAGGAACTGTCCGAAAGTGGTGCTCCCTTGAGACTGCCGATCCGCTACGACGAGTCGCCGGGTGACTGGGTGATCTCGTCGTCGGCCAGCCCGGACAGCAGGTCGAGTGAGGGTACGAAGAACAGCGATCCGGTGACGGCCGTGGAAACGTCGAGAATGTGATCGTAATTGCCGGGCGGGTTGCCGACGAACATGTGGTGGAGCATCAGCTCAGTGACCGCAGGGTCTTGGGCGTAGCCGATGTAGTAGGTGCCGTACTCACCTGCTCCGGCATCACCGAACACCATGTTGTCACGGAAAATGTCCTGCTCCATGCCGTTGTCGTCAACGATCGTGTTCAGCGCAACGTGTGAATGGGGGGCTTGTACGTCGTCGTCGATCTCGATGTCGTCGAGTTTGGTGCGGCCGATAATGCGTTCCTGCTGTTCGGTGGACAGCGCCTGCCACGCGGCAAGGTCGTGCAGGTATTTCTGCACGACAACATAACTGCCGTTCCGGAAATCCGGTTCGGCGTCGCCGATCAGCGCCGCGGCCGTCGCGGCGCGCCCCGTGGGGTTCTCCGTACCGTCGACGAATCCCAGCAGGTCCCTGGCGTCGAAATACCGGAATCCGGTGACATGGTCCTGCACCGACACCCACTGCCCGATCGCGGCCATGATCTGCCGGCTCAGCTCGAACGCCAGGTCGCTGCGGTCGGCCCTGATATGGAACAGCAGGTCGCCGGGGGTTGCCGGCGCGTGGTGGACGGTGCCGGTGATCGGCCTGAACTCATGCAGCCCCGCGGGTCTCGGGGCTCCTGAGGGCCTGATCCGATCCCAATACGACGACCCGAACCCGACGACGCAGGACAGCGCGGTGGTCGACTGTCGAAATCCAACGGCCCGCACCAGCGCGTGGATGTCGGCGGCAGCATCTCGGACCCGTGCTGCGGCGCCGGGACGATCGTTGACGCTGACCACCAGGAACACCGCGGCAAGCCGAAACGCGAGCAGCACCGGCTGGGGCTCGGGGTCGTCGCCTGAACTCTGTTCCGCCACCCCAGAAGTATTCAGGACCACGCGCCACCGCGAAAGCCCACCGGCTCAGCGATCACCTGGTTTCGGCGGGCGACCAGGCGGCGGGGGCACAGCAGGCAGGGATCGGCTGATGAAAGCCCTGCAGCGGGTGCTGCACCTGCCGGACACCGACAATGGTGGGCTCGGTCAGCTGGGCTGTCGGGGTTGATCCCGAGTTGGCGGAGAATTCCCAGGTTGTCGTCGGGGCGTCGACGGTCGATCATCCGGGCGTCGGCGGGAGCGACCCGCGTGAGTCGCCCTCCAGCTCAATCTGCTGCCGTCCGATCACTGCTCGGTTTGCTCTCAGCCGCACACCACGGTGTGCTGGAGTTCGTGTGCTTGGATATCGAGCGGCGAGCCGGGGATGGTAACTCCACAGACCGGGCAGGTTCGTCGATCGAAGAGCACGATTCGTCCAAAGAAGACGTCCCTGGCGTAACGGTCCCGGCTGTAGCGGCCGTACCAGTAGGCCCACGCAATGGCGATGATGTTCAGCGTCATCTCAAACATTGGTGAATCCTCCGGATCTGAGGGTGGCGCCGGTGACATGGCCCGCTCCGTCGTCCAGGAGCACGCCCGGAGCGCAAATACTTCGACGAGAAGAGGGATCGTTGCGGCAATGCTAAAAGGCCGTGGGTAGCGTGCATGAAGCCCAGATGAGGCTTGTGTGAAGATTGTTCTGACCGCGAGCTCTGCGCTGTCAGAGCGTCTGCCAATCCGGAGCGAGGCGATAGCCGCTCCCGCGTACGGTTCGTATGCACGGCGCCCCATCCCCGAGCTTGCCACGCAATGAACGCACCACCACGTCAACGACGTTGCTGCCGCCGGTGAACGTGGTGCCCCACACGTCGCGCAACAGCTCCTGCCGGGACACGGTCCTTCCGACGCGCCCGGACAGGTGCCGGAGTACGCCGAACTCGAGCGGTGTGAGCGGCACCCGCTGTCCCCGCACCACGAGTTCGTGCGTGTCGTCGTCGATGGTCCGGCCGTCGACAGCCAGGCCGAGTTCCGCGGCGACCAGGTTCGACAGCCATCCGTCGACCGAACCGGGCCCGAAGTCCAGGACCACGCTCGCGTAACCGATGCCGTCCAGCAGCGACGGCTCACCGGGCAGCGGCCGAAAACCCAACCGCTCCACGATGGGCCAATACGTCCGCACGTCGGTCACCGCGACATAGATGCGGCGCAACAGCGGACGCAGGGCCATGTACTCCCTTTTGACGTCCAGCCAACTCGCCGCCTGAGTCGAGCACGGAGCCTCGCCACGATCGGCGTCGAGCCAGCGCCGGAAACCCAACGCGATCTGCCCAGGGGGCAGCGGATGGTCCCGCAGATGGCCGGCCCAGAGGCGCGCAACTGGGTCCATTGCCGTTCTCGGCGACAGCAGATGCCCGTGGCCGAGCAGTATGAAGAACCCGCAGGCGCTCCCATCCCGATCCAGTACCAGCGAGAAGGTTTCCGGCGCCGTATCCCACCACTGCCCGAGAACGCCCACCGCGGAGGGACCCTCGTGCCGGCGGGCGATCGCCTCGACGGTCCCCCATCCCGCACCGGAGGAAGCCCGTTCGACAGACAACGGCTGCGCCCCGCTGGGAAAGAACGCCTCCCGCACCACCGGATTGTCGATCAGGTACAACATGTCCGCGGTGAATCGCCACAACTCCGTGGCCGGGGCCTCCCGCGACTCACCCTGCAACTGCCTCCATGCCGCGCGGCGGTACTGCCGATATCGGTCCGGGCTCGCACCGCGCAGATACCCTGAGATGGACTCCCGCACCGCCTCGTGCACGACCAACCCGTCCAGGCACGCGTCCACGAACGGCAGATCCACCATTCTGCCCAGCAACCGGTCCGCGTCTACTGTGTCACCGAGCATCGCGACCAGCAACGGACCGGTGACCCGACGGACCACGGACCCGGCCTCGAGCGCCTGCCGCGTCACCGGGTCGTCCACATCCTCCAGGAACAGCCGCGTCAGCGTTTTCACCACCCGGGTGAGCGCGGCGTTCTCGAGCGACAACTCCGGATGCTCCGAGACACCCGCAGCAGCCAGGACCAGGGCGAGCGGATGCCCACGAGCGATCCGGGCCAGACGATCGATCGCCGCCGGGCGGATTCCGAACCCATCCAGCAGTGCCCTGGCATCCTCCGACGGGAGCGGACCCAACGGTACCGAGCGGAAACCCGGTACCGAGAACCACCCAGCCACAGGACGCTCACGTGCGGCAAGGATAACTGTGCTGCCGGGCGGCAACAACGGAACCAAAACCTGTCGGAACCATGTGTCCATCAAGCGGAAATGCTCGAACTGGTCACACAGGAGAACCGGCGGATCCCGCTGATCGGACAAGTGCCGTGCGAAGCTCCGCACATCGTCGAAGTCACCAACCGCACGTAGGAACCCCCGTTCGGTGGGTTCTATCACGCGGCAATCGAGCGAGATCACACTTCGGCCACTTGGGGCCAATTCCGTGGCCACAGCATGAAGCAGCGTCGATTTGCCCGCTCCGGCGATTCCATGCACCGTTGCAATCGAGGTGCTGGGCGCCTCGATCAACTCGCGCAGCGCGTCGATCTCGAACCGGCGGCCCGCACACCGCCGAGCACGCGCGCTCGGCAGTGTCTCGACCACCAGCCCAGTATGGCGAAACTCGGACCAAAGGGACAGAGCCGAGCGCGTGATTGCTCCGTACAGGTGGGCCTATCAACACAATGCAGCAACACCGCGGAAGAAGCGTAAGGGTCGGCGATCGCGGCGGGCTCGGTGCCGACGACTTCGACGGCGGACTCGGGGTGGATTCCGTGACCTATCTGGAGAGCGGGCACGAGGGCGTTCGACTGGTCGTCACGATCGACACCATCGCAGACGACGGCGCCCGGAAGCTCGGCGAGACCGCCAACGAGGGCGACAATGTCCGCACGTCGAATGAGGTCGTCGAGGGCAATTCCGGGAACGACACCTTCATCGGCAACGAACTGTCCAACACCCTGCGCGGTCAGTTGGGCAAAGACAATCTGATCGGCGGCCGCGGGGCGGACGTCGTGGAGGGCAGCCCGGGCGACGATCAACTGGCCGGCAACGGCCTCTTCGGGGTCCCGGTCGCCGACGGCTCGATCGACACGCTGAACGGTGGTGACGGCACCGACTACTGCCGGGTTCCGTTCTTCTCCGTCGAAACAGACATCCTCATCTCCTGCGAGAACGTCAACCAGGACTGACCCCGCAGCCCCGAAGGCCGGTCACGTGGCTCGCACCTACCGCGTGCCCGACCTCTCGCCGATCAAGATTGCAGCACGGCAACGGTGCGCGGAGGCACGGTCACGGCGTCGGCGCTGACCGACGTCAGCCGGACGACCGGGTCGACCCCGGCGACCTGTACCGGGTGCAGCACCAGACTCCCGGCGTCGGGAAACGCGACGCTCTGCCACCACGGCGTTGCGTTGAACACCACGACGATCCGCTCCCGCTCGGGATCCAGGTCGCCGGCAGTGTCGTCCACAGCATCGCTCACCGAACTGCCTCCTGAACTGCCTCCTGAACTCTCTACTGAATCCGACAGCACCATGGCGATGACGCCCAGCGGCTGGGCCGGCCCGCCGTGCGGGAACGACACCCGCTCGATCACCCTCGCGGCCGAGCCGAGCCGGAAAAGTCTTGACGAGGAACGGATCCGCAACAGATCGAGGGCCGCCGCACGGGACGCCGCGATGTCAGCAGGCCCTGGGACCAGCGCGGGGTTGGCCAGCAGGGAACGCTGCAACTCCCAGCGCTGCTGATTCTCGGCGGCGGGCGGCAACCCCGAGCCGAAAGCAGACGAGGCCCCAGCCCAGTCCACCCGGTTGAACCAGTCCCCGGAGTTGAACGAATTGCGGTCCAACGACTTCGACCGCAGCAGGTCAGTGCCCGCGTGCCAGAACATCGGTCCCTGGCCCAGCGCCACCACCGCTAGGCAGAGGGTGTTCATCCGGACCCGGTCCGGCATCGGCAGTGCCACCGGTAGTTTCATGGCCAGGATGTCGAAAAGGGTTTCGTTGTCATGCGCGTCGACATAAGTGACGACGTCCGCGGGCTCAGCGCAGTATCCGGTTCCGGATCCACCATAAGGAATCTGCGATCCGGTCACCGGATTGCCCCACCGGTCGACCAGCGGGAAATCGCGGAGATTCCCGGTCAGCCCGACCTTGATCCGGTCCTGTTCCAGCAGCAGCGCATCGACCTGCGCCATCGGCGAGCCGGCGGCGCTCGATCCGTTCGGGTCCGTTGACAGGCCGCTACCGAATCCCTGCACGCGCGGGTCCTGGTCGAACGGTCCGCCGCCTCGGACGGCGTCCCGGAGCCGGTCGTTGAACGTCCCTATCCCGGTTCCTGCCATTTCGGTCTGGGTGGCCTGCACAAATCGCGCATTGTTCGCGACCTCGCCGAAATTCCACCCCTCGCCGTAGACGTACAGCGACCGCCCGTCGACGCCGTCGTCCTCGACCGTCAATGAGTCCAGTGCCGCACGAACCTTCAGCATGGTGGATCGCGGGTGGTGGCCCATCAGGTCGAACCGGAATCCGCCGATCCGGTACTGCCGGGCCCACAGCAGCACCGAGTCCACGATGAGCTTTTCCATCATCGCGTGCTCGGCCGCGGTGTTCGGGCAGCAGGTCGACTGCTCCAATTGACCGGTCGCCGACAGCCGGTGATAGTAGCCGGGAACGATCCGGTCGAGCACCGACCGCGGGTCGTCACCGCTTGCGACGGTGTGGTTGTAGACCACGTCCAGCACCACCCGCAGCCCGATACCGGTTACTGCGGAGACCATCTCGCGGAATTCCAGGGTCCGCACCGCGCCGTCGGGATCGGCGGCGTACGAACCGTCCGGCACCGAATAGTGCCACGGGTCGTATCCCCAGTTGAACCCGTCCTTGGCCGCCACCGCGCCGACGCACTCCTGCTGCGCGGTTCCCGCAGGATCGGCGGCGGATTGCGCGGCCAGGTCGCAGGCCGGGTTCTGCCAGTCGGACTTCACGTCGTCGACGGTGCTGAAGTCGAAGGCGGGCAACAGGTGCAGCGTGTTCAGTCCCGCCGCGGACAACGCCGCCAGGTGCAGCATCCCGGCGCTGCCGAGGTGAGTGAAGGCGCGGTAGCCGCCGCGATCCGCCGCTGGCACTGTGCCGTCGCCGATGGAGAAGTCCCGGATGTGCAGCTCGTAGATCGCCGAGTCCACCGGCCGTGCCAGCGGCGGGATGATCAACTGGTCCCACCCTGAGGGTTTCAGTGCTGGTGACTCCAGGTCGGCGATCATCGAGCGTGCGGAGTTCGTGGTGAGCGCGACGCTGTACGGGTCGGTGACGAGATCGGTGACCACAGAATCGATCTCGGGGCGGTAGACCTCGACCTCATACAGGTAGCCGGCGCCGGACCAATCGGGGTCGCCGATCACCGACCAGACCCCGTCGTCATCACTGACCATGGGATGCGTCGACGCCACACCGGACGGCCCGCGCACCGAGACGGCAACCCGGCGGGCAGTCGGCGCCCACACCGAGAGCGCCGGGACCGGCCCGTCCCAGACGACGCCGAGGTCGCGATCGGTCGCGTCGAAAAGGTCGTCCAGCACCCCAGGGATCTGCAGACCCGTTGCGGCCAGGATGAATCCGGCGTTGTCGTAGGCAGCCAGCACCGCCTGCCCGGTCAGCACCCGCCGCAGCGCAGCCGGGTCCGCGTCGGCCGGCTGCAGCCGCAGCGCCGCGTAGCCCACCAGATGCGGCCAGCGCGAGACGATGTCGGCAGGCAGACCGGCGGCGTCGACGTCCAACGACAACACTGTGCCGCCGATCACCCCACCGCCGTCCACCCGCAATCCGCCGTCGGCCGCGCTGTGCAGGCGGACCGTCCAGCCCTCGGTGACTGCCTCGACCGGCAGGTCCCAGGCGATCAGGTCACGGCGAAGCCAGTGCCCGCTCCGCTCGGCGAGGTCGGCGGTGTTCGGCACCCGCCGCGAGGCAACGGTCAACAGATGCGTGCCGATGTCGTACCGGAAGTCGGTGCGCGCGGCTGCACCCCATCCTGCCGGCACCGCGAATTCGATGTCCGCGCCGCCGGGAACCCCACCGGCGCCGTAGTTCTCGTTCCAGGACAATCCGTGGGTGACCTTTGCCCGGTAACCGCCGGCAGGCAGCCCGAAAACCGTTCGGGTGAATACGCCGTCGTCGTCCGGGTCGGTCAGCGCCGAGCCGAGGTCGGCGGGGTCCCAGTCGGCCGGCGCGCCCAGCGCTGTCTGGTAATTCCCCGGCGCCGTGATGATCGGGCCGGTATCGATGGGACCGTTGTCACCGGGGCCGGTATCACCGGGATCGGGAGGTGCCGTGGTCATGCGCGGTCACCGACGCTGCACGACGTTCTCATACGACCGCCTCCCACATCGGACCACCCGGGGGCGACACGCACGCCACCCGCTTCCAGACAGGATGTTGCCATGAACCGCCCGCTGATCGGCATCACCACGTACCGCCAGCCGGCCACCTGGGGCCGCTGGCACGAGGTGGACGCCACCCTCCTGCCGGCCGCCTACACCGAAGCGGTCCGGGCGGGCGGCGGAACTCCGATACTCATCCCGCCGCTGGGACTCGCGGACAGTGCAGCGGCGGTGGTGTCCCGGCTTGACGGGCTGGTGATCTCGGGAGGCTCGGACGTGAACCCTTCCCGCTACAGTGCCGAGCCGCACCCGGCCACCACCGGCTGGCGCGACGACCGTGACGTGTCCGAAATGGCCCTGGTGCATGCCTCAGACGACATCGGGCTCCCGCTGCTCGGCATCTGCCGAGGCATGCAGATCATGGCGGTCGCCGCGGGCGGGAGCTTGATCCAGCATGTCCCCGACATGGTCGGCAGCGACGACCATTCGCCGGGACCCGATGTGTACGGCGCGGTCGAGGTGACCACCGAACCCGGAACCCGGCTGGCACAGATCCTGGGTGAGCGGGTCGCCGTGGCCTGCCACCACCACCAGGCCGTCGCCGATCATCCGGGGTTCGTCGGCGCGGCCACCGCCCACGACGGCCTGCTGGAGGCCATGGAGGCACCCGGCGACCGCTTCCGGCTTGCGGTGCAATGGCATCCGGAAACCCAATCCGACCGCCGGCTGTTCGAGGCGCTCGCCGGCGCGGCCAGCGATGGGGCTACCCGGCTGCCGGCGCGAAGCCCAGCAGCGAGCGCCCTGCCCACCGGCTGACGCCCCAGTCAGCAACCAGACCCCTCGCCCCGGTCGGCTCGACTGTCCGCCGTCGTCATCCTTGTGCCAGGCTGGCAGCCGTGCGCATGCAATTCGCCACCGGCCCGGACCCCACCGACCTGTTGATGCTGCCCTGGTCCACCCCGCTGGCGGACTGGCCCAAGGAGAAACTGGTCTCCCTTCCTCGGGGCATCTCCCGGCATGTCGTCCGTTTCGTCCGGATCGGCGGCATCGTGTACGCGATCAAGGAGATCAGCCAGGGCTTGGCCGAGCACGAGTACGAGCTGCTCCGCCAACTGGCGAAATTGAGCATTCCGGTGGTGCAGGCCGTCGGCGTCGTGGCCAACCGGCTCACCCCCGCCGGCGAGCCGCTGGACGCGGCCCTGGTGACGAAGCACCTGCGCTTCTCGCTGCCGTACCGGGCGCTGTTCTCCCGACGGATGGATCCGGATCTGGAGACCAAGCTGTTGGACGCGCTGGCCGAGTTGCTGGTGCGGCTGCACCTGCTCGGATTCGCCTGGAAGGACTGCTCGCTGTCCAACACCCTGTTCCGCCGGGACGCCGGCGCGCTGGCCGCGTACCTGGTGGACGCCGAGACCGGCGAACTGCGGGAGAGCCTGTCGAACGGGCAGCGCGCGCAGGACCTGGAAATCGTCGAGACGAATGTCGCCGGAGAGCTGCTGGACCTGCAGATGTCCGGCCTGCTGTCCGAGTCGATCGACCCGTTGGAGACGGCGCTGTCGGTCATAGAACGCTACGAGCGGCTCTGGGACCTGCTCACGGCGCCGCAGAACATGGGCGAGGACGAGTGGTGGCGGATCGAGCAGCGGCTGCGCAAGCTCAACGAACTCGGCTTCGACGTCGCGCAGATCCAGATCAACGAGAAGGACGGCGACCCCCACGTCATGGTGCAGACCCAGGTCGTCGACGCGGGGCACCACCGGCGCCGGTTGTTCTCCCTCACCGGCATCGACGTCCAGGAGAACCAGGCCAGACGGATCCTCAACGACCTGGACACCTACCGGTCGCAGGCCGTGATGCCGAACACCGAGGTCGACGAGGACACGGTCGCGCACCACTACGTCACCGATGTCTATGACCCGGTGATCGAGGCGATTCCCCGTGACCTGGCGGAGAAGCTGGAACCCGCCGAGGTGTTCCACGAGGTGCTGGAGCACCGCTGGTTCCTGTCCCAGACCGCCGGCCACGAGGTGTCGATGGAGCGAGCCACCCAGTCATATTTCGACACGATCCTGCGGTACCGGCCGGACGAGAAGGCGTTCCTGGATTCGAGCCTGATGGGTATCGGCGCGCTCGACGCCGACGACAATGACGACGCGGTAGACACTGCAGACGCTGTAGGCGACCTGGAAAACACTGTGGACGCCGCGTACGCCGACGACAGCGTCGACTGAGCGCCAGACGTTCGCGACAGGCCCGGCATGGACCCGGTCCTCTGCACTGCGCCATCGGATCGGCAACGACGCCGAACCCGGGCCCGGGTTCGGGA
>Ga0209385_1000190_pt1 | contig 23385 bp, 21 predicted proteins | sample NGEPerB_FD_184506 | JGI IMG/M metagenome (GOLD analysis project Ga0209385, IMG submission 184506) | Arctic peat soil microbial communities from the Barrow Environmental Observatory site, Barrow, Alaska, USA - NGEE PermafrostAB12-B... | ecosystem: Environmental > Terrestrial > Soil > Wetlands >... | reverse complement strand
AAATATATCAATCATTTTTATATTTTTGGATTTTATGACTTTTGAAGGGTGATAACTGAGTAAGTTTTGACTGTTAAGTATAAATACCCTATATATTGCTACCTATGGTAATGCATTCCCAGGCAGGAAAAATAAAGTATATCCTTACTCTGATTTCCCTTTCTTTTTTTATTGTTGCCTCGGTTTTGCCTGATTCGGCGCAGGTAGCAGATACCGCTAAACTTCAATCAAAGGATACTGCCGGAATACATGGGAAAGATACAACTAAAGTTCAGGTAAAAGACTCTATCAAAATTCAGCCAAAAGACACTTTAAATCGATTGGCTGATTCTGTTATCTATAAGCAATCGAACTTCAGCCATGAAGAACTTATAAGGGGAGAAAGACTCTTCTATGGTTTAGTCTATCTCGGAGATAAATCTATAAATTGTGAAGCCTGTCACAATACACAGGTATCAGATACTTTGAACTGGAATCCTGATGCATTGGAGATTTCAAGGAAATATCTTGACAAAAATGCCCGTGATTTAAGCAAGGTACTTCTTAAACCCTTGGGTACGAAGATGAAACAGGTTCATAAAGGATTTCAGCTGACTGCCCAGGATATAGTGTTAATAAAGGCTTTCATGAATAAGTTCACAGGAATAGGGCTTAAACAGAACAAGCCGGTTATTACAAACCTCTTAATTCTTATCATTGCCTCAATACTTTTCCTCTTATCTTCAGTTGACATTGTGGTAAAAAAGGTTTATAAAAATCAGCGAATCAACTGGGCAATTCTGACAGTTACCAGTATAATAATAATCTGGATCCTGGCTGTAAATGCAATTTCATTCGGAAGAGCGAAAGGCTTTTCACCGGCTCAGCCAATTAAATTTTCACATGCAGTGCATGCCGGACAAAACAAGACTGATTGTAACTACTGCCACTATACAGCCAGAAGCAGTAAATCTGCCGGAATTCCTTCTGGCAGTATATGCTTAAATTGTCACTTTCTTGTGCGAAACGGGACAAGGTCAGGCGCCACGGAAATAGCTAAGGTAATAAAGGCATATGATGAGAAGAAACCTGTTGAATGGGTAAGGATATATAAACTTCCGGCGTTTGTTTTCTTCAGTCATGAGCAACACGTCAGTGCAGGAGAAATAACCTGTGATGCCTGTCATGGAAATGTAAAAGAGATGAACAGACTCTACCAGGTGCCTGATCTCTCAATGGGATGGTGCATAAATTGTCATAAAACAAGAAAAGTTAATCTCTCAAACGAATACTATAAAACTTATTATCCGGGTTTTTATGACTCACTGAAAGCAGGAAAGACCGACAGTGTTATGATTGCCCAGATAGGAGGAAGGGATTGCGGCAAATGCCATTATTAGTAATAATCGATATGATTCCCCGGGAATGAAAAAGTACTGGAAAGATATTGAATCAAAATACAGTAAGAAAGAGGATAACTGTATTGAAAAAGTACCGGAAGAAAATGTGTTGTTCGGGTTTCCGGACGATAAGGAAAGGACTATAAATACCTCCAGGCGGGATTTTCTTAAATTGTGCGGATATGGATTTGCCGTATCCGCTCTTGCTTCCTGCCAGTCAAGGATAAGTAAGGCAGTGCCCTACGCGATTGCTCCGGTTGAATTTACTCCGGGAATGCCTGTATATTATGCTTCAAGCTATATTAACGGAAGTGATTATTGCAGCATCATAGTCAAAACCCGGGATGGACGGCCAATAAAAATTGAAGGAAATCCTGATTCCGGAATAACAATGGGAGGAACAAGTGCAAGAGTCCAGGCATCTGTACTTGATCTCTATGATTCCGGAAGATTTCATGGTCCGGTGAAAGAGGGGATACCTTCCGATTGGGATTCAATTGACGCTGAAATCATTGGCAAACTTGAGAAAATTGTTGAAGATAAAGGGAATATTGTTCTTCTTACACCAACTATTTTCAGTCCTTCCACAGAGGCTGTCATTTCGGGATTTCTCCAAAAATTTAAAGGATCAGAATGGGTTCAATATGATGCAATTTCATATTCGGCAATGCTTGAAGCAAATAAGATAAGTTTCGGAAAACAGGTAATACCCGATTTTCGCTTTGACAAAGCTGATCTAATAATCAGCTTTGGTGCTGATTTTCTTGGAACCTGGCTTTCTCCTGTTGAATATACAAAACAATTCAGTTCAGGAAGGAATCCTGAGGGTGAAATGAAAAAGCTTATTCAGCTTGAATCCAATCTGTCCATTACCGGAAGCAATGCAGACAAAAGAATTCAGATAAAACCCTCACATGAACCTTTAATACTTCTGAATATCTATAAGGAAATTGTCAGAGTTCTGGAGAATCGGAATATTAATGCACCTGCATCTCCGGTTGACGTTGGTGAAATATCAAACAATCTAATATCATTTAAGGGTAAATCGCTTGTCATTTCAGGATCAAATCTTAAAGAGACTCAGCTCCTTGTAAACGAAATTAACAGTTTGCTTGGTAATATCGGGCATACAGTATTATTCGACTCTTATCTGAGGACCCATGCAGCGCTCGACAGCAATATGGAAAAGATTATCGGGAAAATGCAGAAGGGTATGGTGAATGCCCTTCTCGCATGGAATGTTAATCCGGTGTATACATGGTACAACAGAAATGCTTTAATGGATGGACTAAAAAAGGTCGGACTTACCATATCTCTCACAGGTGCTCCGGATGAAACTAACAGCCTTTTTCAGTTCATATGCCCTGATAATCATTATCTGGAAAGCTGGAATGATGCAGAAGCAAAAAAAGAATATTTCAGTCTTATGCAGCCGACAATCAATCACATATTTGATACACGGCAAATGACAGATAGTTTATTGAAATGGTCAGGTTCGACTGTTTCTTACTATGATTTTATTAAGACCTACTGGGTTAATAATTTGATGAAAAGGCAAAAGGAATTCACAGATCCTGTAATGTTTTTTGATCGCAAAGTGCAAAAAGGAATTTTTGAACTTGCATCCCATAAAGGGTCAAGTGTTGAGAAATCCCTGAAGTCAAAATCATTTGCATTTAATCCGGCATCATATGGAACTGGTGGCAGCTCCGGTAAAAACTCTATTGAAATTATCTTATATGAAACAGTTGCTCTTGGCGATGGAAAACAGGCTAATAACCCATGGCTGCAGGAATTGCCGGATCCTGTTACTAAGATCTGCTGGGACAATTATGCATCGATCTCTCCTGCACTGGCTAAAGAATACAATCTGAACGACTGTGACGTAATAAAATTAGGAGAAGTTGAACTTCCTGTACATATACAGCCGGGGCAAGCAAATGGTACAATAGGAATTGCCCTGGGTTACGGTCGTCTGAAATGCGGGAAAGCAGGAGATAATGTAGGAACAGATGTATGGTCAATGTTATCTTCAGAAAAGGGCAATATCGTATTTACCAGCAAGATTGATCATTTTGAGAAGACCGGACGGACCTACATCTTTGCACAAACTCAGACGCATCATAGTATGGAAGGACGGGCTTTTGTCAGGGAAGCTGGTTTAGATGATTTCAGAAAAAATCCGACCGCAGGAAATGATATGCATGCGTATGCACTCGAACATAATAAAAGCCTGTATAAGGAAAGGACCTATCCTCATCATCACTGGGGTATGGCAATTGACCTGAGCAAATGCACTGGTTGTGCTAATTGTGTAATAGCATGCCAGGCAGAAAATAATGTTCCTGTTGTTGGCAAAGAGGAAGTGCACAGGGTTCATGAAATGCACTGGTTGAGAATCGACAGATATTATACAGGTGAAGAAGATAATCCCGAGGTTGTTTTTCAACCTGTTTTGTGCCAGCATTGCCAGAACGCGCCTTGTGAAAATGTCTGTCCGGTAGCGGCAACAAATCATAGTTCAGAGGGTCTGAATCAGATGATATACAACCGTTGCTTCGGAACCAGGTACTGCAACAATAACTGTCCCTATAAAGTCAGAAGATTTAATTGGTTTAATTACAGCGCCGCAGGTACACTAACAGGCAATCTCAGAGATAAGGAAGGAATGACCGAAAACCTTCGTCGGATGGTTCTCAATCCTGATGTAACAATTCGCGCACAGGGAGTAATTGAAAAATGCTCATTCTGCGTTCAACGCATCCAGGCTGCAAAGCTGAAAGCAAAATATGAAAACCGGGCGCTTCTTGAAAATGAGATACAGACAGCTTGTTCTCAGAGTTGTCCGGCAAATGCAATTGTATTTGGCGATATGAACGATCGGAAAAGTGAATTAAACAGATTGATTACCAGCGGACGAAGGTATAACCTGCTTGAGGAGTTGTATACCATGCCTTCAGTCAATTATCTGACTAAAATTAAAAACAAAATTGTATAAGAATCAATTTTTATCTATATGCTTCAATCTCCACTTCGGACCCCTTTAATTAAAGGTAGCAAGACTTACCGGAGCATTACCAGCGACATTCTTAACCCGATGATGAATAAAGCCGGTAAATTCTGGTATATGGGGATGACAATAGCAGGTCTGGCTATGCTTTTTGGAGTCTTCATGATTGTCTGGACTGTCTGGCAGGGGATTGGTACATGGGGTGAAAACAGAACGGTAGGCTGGGCTTTTGAAATAACAACCTTCGTATGGTGGATCGGAATTGGCCATGCCGGCACATTCATTTCGGCGATTCTCCTTCTTTTCAGGCAGAAATGGAGAAACAGTATCAACCGTTCAGCTGAGGCAATGACCATCTTTGCTGTTATCTGTGCAGCCCTTTTTCCGTTAATTCATCTTGGTCGTCCGCTTTTGACTTTTTTTATTTTTCCTTACCCCAACACAAGAGGACTATGGGTAAATTTTAATTCTCCTCTGGTCTGGGATGTCTTCGCTATATCAACTTATTTCACAATTTCCCTTGTGTTCTGGTACGTAGGATTGATTCCTGATATCGGCACATTACGTGATAAAATCAGTAAAGGGCTCAAAAAGACTATCTATAATTTTCTGAGTTTCGGGTGGAAGGGATCTGCAAGAGACTGGCACAGGCATGAAATAACGTCTGTTATGCTTGCTGCAATTGCCACACCTCTTGTATTATCGGTGCACAGTATAGTAAGTATGGACTTCGCATCATCAATAGTGCCAGGATGGCATACCACCATTTTCCCTCCCTACTTTGTGGCAGGCGCAATATTTTCAGGCTTTGCAATGGTCCAGACTCTTCTGATAATCACCAGGAAAGCTATGGGACTTGAAGACTTTATTACCGAGAGCCACGTGGAAAATATGAATAAAATATTGATTGCAACAGGTTCAATTGTGGCTCTTGCTTATATGACAGAGATGTTTATGGCGTGGTATTCGGGAGTCGAGTATGAACATTATGCTTTTATGAATCGGGCTACAGGTCCATATTGGTGGGCATATATGATAATGATTGGCTGCAATGTTGTCTCCTCTCAATTATTATGGATTAAAAAGCTCAGAAAGAGCCTTGTATTTACTTTCTTCCTGTCAATAGTGATTAACATCGGTATGTGGTTTGAACGTTTTGTTATAATTGTTACATCTCTCCACAGGGATTACCTGACATCGAGCTGGACTATGTATAAACCTACGATAGTTGAATTTGGATTATTGATAGGGACCCTGGGGATCTTTTTCACCGCATTTCTGCTTTTTATACGGATCTTCCCCGTCATTTCAATTTTTGAGGTTAAATCGATCCTGAAAACAGGAGATCAGCATCAACATAATACAGATTTAAGCCATGAAAAGTAGGAGTTATATATCTATTTATTTTGATGATGAGGTTCCATTGCTTGAGGCAATCAGAATACTGCGTGACAAAAAGGAAACTATAGCAGATGTTCTGTCTCCCTTCCCGGTTCATGGCCTCGATGAAGCCTTATCTATAAAGCGATCACGAATTCCTGTGGGAGGTTTTATCTTTGGGGCCCTGGGAGCCATTCTCGCATTTGGATTTCAGGCATGGGTTTTTACTGTGAGTTACCCATTGATTATTGGTGGAAAACCATTCTTTTCGGTGCCCACCTTTATCCCTATAACTTTCGAAGTAACAGTACTGTTTGCCGGACTTTCAATGGTTGCGGCTTTTCTGATCCGGTCGAAATTGAAACCTGATATCCGGTTTGAACCATTTGATGAGAGTGTAACTGATGACAGATTCGTTATTCTTGTAGATGCATCAGATGAAGGAAACACCTTAGAGAGAGTTAAATCAATCTTATCAGGGATTAATACTCTGGAAATAAGAAAATAAGAATACTGCAATTATGGATGAGCAATTCGATTTTAAGAAAAAGTACCGAAATATTCTCATGATGTTAATGACCGGAGGTATTCTGGTTTCTATAGCAGTTATTCTGATATCTAAACCGGGAGCCGCAAGGATCTGGGCAAATGTACTTCTGAATAATCAGTATTTCTTAGGTCTCTCCCTGGGTGCAGCCTTCTTTCTCGCTGTGCACAGGGTTTCCCAGTCGGGCTGGCATACCCTGCTGCAGAGATTACCTGATTCGATGACTACATATCTCCCTGTTGCTTTTGTGCTCATGCTGCTTATTTATTTTGGTATTCATAATATATACGGATGGACAAATAATAATCCAACAGATAAGGTTATAGAAGGGAAAAGAGCATGGCTTAATATTCCTTTTTTCTTCATCAGACTTGTAATTTATTTCGCCGGCTGGATTGTGCTTACAAGAATGATGAGAAAAAATTCCCTTTCACTGATGACCTCTGCTGATCTGAAATACCATAACCGGAAGATATTATTTGCAGGTCTGTTCCTGGTATTTTATGGTATAACTGTTTCTGCCAGCAGCTGGGACTGGATAATGTCTCTTGATGCTCATTGGTACAGCACTCTTTTCGGCTGGTATGTTTTAATAGGAATGTTTGTAACCTCACTGGCATTTATAACATTGCTGATCTGGTTTCTTAAACGTCTCGGTTATCTTAAATATATCAGGCCTGATCATATTCATGATATGGCTATTCTGATATTTGCTTTCAGTATCTTCTGGACCTACCAGTGGTTTGCACAATATGAACTTATCTGGTATGGTCATCTTCCGGAGGAAACATCATATTATATAACCAGGCTCCACCATTTTAAGGTTATCTTCTATATTAATCTCGGGGTAAATTTTCTGGTTCCTTTCTTTGGTCTTATCACATTTAATTCAAAGCGGCATATTGGTTGGGTTGCCATAATAGCTGCGATAGTGCTGATCGGGCATTGGATAGACTACTGGCTGTTGATAATGCCTGCAGCGGCAGGTGATAATGCAGGAATAGGATTACTTGAAATAAGTATGACTTTAATTTATGGTTGCCTGTTTGTTTATATTGTCTTAAGATCACTATCAATCGGCCCGCTTGTAGTGAAAAATGATCCATATATCTTGGAAAGTATGAATTATGAATCATAAAAGTTAATCAATTGTGAAAATGAATATAGCAGGACGAACATTATTCAGAATCTCAGTTATTCTGCTGACTGCATTAATTCTCCCTGGCTGTGACAGGCAGAAGAGTAAGCGGGGCTATGACTTTATTCCTGATATGGTGTATTCACGGGCTTATGAAACCTATTCAAAAAATCCGAATTTTAAGGACAGTATTACGATGAGAGTTCCGGTTGCAGGAACTGTATCAATTGGAGCCACACCATTCCACTACACAATTGATTCTTTATCATGGGTTAAGGCGGGAAATGAGCTCATTAATCCGTATTTACCAACTGATGAAGTTCTTGCAAGAGGAAAACTTATTTTTACTACATTTTGTATTGGTTGCCATGGTGCCCTGGCAAAAGGGGATGGGCAGCTTTACAGTAGTGGCCTTTATCCATTAAAACCAAAGGATCTTACGGCTGAAGCTATAGCTAAGGTGAAGGATGGGCAGATATATCATACAATTACCCTTGGATTTGGGTCTATGATGCCGCATGGAGCTCAGATCAGGCCTGATGACAGGTGGAAGCTTGTGTTATATGTCAGAAAGCTGCAGAAAGAAGCTACGACCGCCAGAGACACAATTACCTCAGCGAAGATAAAGTAGAGAGTTGTCGGGGATGAGTACTCTTAATCCCGGATCACATTATTATCCTGTCCAGGATCAAAAGAAGAAGAACTGTTAATAAATATGTATCAAGAACGACAGAGTATTTTCTGTAGTTGTCATTAAGTGGCCTGACTCTTAACAGATCAACAAACTGCCAGATCATATATATCGATACCACAATAAGAATCGAGTTTATCAACAGGCTTTGAATGATTTCAAAATAGCAGAGAAATAGTGCTGCAACTACTGAGGTTGTTACCCAGCTAAAAGTTAATCTTTTTATCTGGGTTCGGTTGAAAACATCCAGAAGGCAAGGGTATCCTGCCTGCTTATATTCATCACCATATTTCAAAATCAGTAACCAGAAATGAGGAATCTGCGCGATAAAGATCAGAAATTCAATAAAAATAACAGGTTTTTCCCAAAGTCCGCCGCCTGCTGCAACCCAGCCTATCAGCGGAGGTAGTGCTCCGGTAACAGCTCCCGGGACCACTGCAAAAGCTGTAATCCTTTTGGTATAAGTATAAATCCCATTGTACCAGATCAGAGTAAACAACCCGATGAGGACAGCTTTAAGATTGCCCGCGTAATAAATAATTGTTGTTCCTGCGATAAGACAAAAAAGGAAGAACAGAAATGCCTCCCGGGGTTTAATACGATGGGACGGAAGAGGACGATCGAAAGTTCTGTTCATTTTACTATCAGGCAATACTTCCTGGATCTGATTAAGAACTGAAGCTGAGATTGCCATGAGAAGGATACCTAAACTTGTAAAGATAATTCTTGCTGAAAAACGCGGGTCAAAAACAAAGAACCCTGTGAAACCTGTGAGACTGACAGGTATCATTATTTTAAGCTTTGTTAATTCAAGCCAATCCTTAAGTTTTACCTTCTTATTTGTCATTAAGAGTTTTCAGGTACTCGATTATTTTCAGAATATCATCATCACTTAATGTATTGCGGTAGCTTTGCATTATGGTGGAAGGGAATCCTTTCACAATATCAGTATTAGGCTGCAGGATGCATCTTTTTATATATTCGGCATCAACAGTGATAGTAGTTTCCTTTCCATCTCTTATGATCGTTTGCTGTGAACCAAAAAGATTGAAGTAACTCGGACCAATTAGTTTTGTTCCGTCGGGTGTATGACAGGCAAAACAGCCCTGGGCTCTCATTATAGCTTCTCCAACGGCACCCGGAGTATTACCGGTCACAGGAGTAACTTTGGCAATTTCTGCAAACCATGCTTTGAATTTTTCCTTCGACTCAACATTGACTGTTGAATGCATATATGAATGCTGTAATCCGCAATACTCTGCACAGAATATTTTATACTTGCCTTCCATCTCAGGCAGAAACCACATGAATTTTTGCCTTCCGGGAACGATATCGCTTTTAATTCTGAACTCCGGGATGAACAGACTATGAATAACATCCAGGGATATAAGGTTTAATTTTACAGGAGTGTTTACAGGTACGATCAGATCAGGGCTTTGTTTTCCATTGTCATAAACGAACAAAAAACTCCACATTCTTGCCACAACTGTAATATTCATAGCATCTTTCGGAGGTTTGGTTGTTGGCTTCCAGCCCGACCATCCAAGGGAGAACATTACCAATGCAAGAATAAGCGGAATAACCGTCCATGTTATCTCAAGAGCCGTATTACCTTCAATTTGAGTAGCAACCGGATTCTTCTTCTTGTTGTATCTGAATATAAAATAGAGCATGGTAATTGTGAGCCCTATAAGGAGTAACAGGGAAACACCGGCAATAAAGTAAAATGCAGTATTGTATGTTGATACGTAATTTGAAGCTTCAATTCCGGTAGTTGAGTACATACAGATTATCTATTGAGGTAGTCCAGAAGTGTTATAGTTATAACGGCACATAACAACAATATGACACCGATAACAGCTCTTGAAAACATTTTATTTTCAAATTTGAGATGCATGAAAATCCGTAATACAAAGGAAGATTTAATTGCAGCAATAATAAGGGCGATAGTTACAGTCAGCGTGCCCAGTGAAATTTGTGTAAGCGTTACAGAGGTAAGGGTAAGTGCAATTAATCCCGCTAATACATAGAGAAATGTTTTATAAGGGATTATATGATTTTTTTCATTTTCCATTGTCTTCATCAGTTTTAAGTAATGAGGTAAAACAATGGAAAGAGAAAAATCCAGATAAGGTCGACAAGATGCCAGTATAAACCGCTGTTCTCCAGCAAAACATAATTTTCGGAGTTAATCTTATTTCTGTAAACGGAAGTTGCTATGACCAAAATAAATACAAGGCCGATAATAATGTGAAGAGCGTGAAGCCCGGTCATAAAAAAGTAAAGACCGTAAAAAAGCACATCTCCATGACCTCGCAGAGCGAGAACGGAGGAACCCGGATAAATGTGTTCCTTTATGTGTTCTCCCCATTCAAAGTACTTATTTACAAGAAATGCAATACCGAGAATGACTGTTGTACCAAGAAGCAGCAAAGCAAGTTTCTTATTCTTTTTCTGAATGGCTGTTATGGACATAGCTATTGTAGTACTGCTGACAAGAAGAATTATAGTATTTAACGTACCTATAAAAACACTCAATTCCTTTGCAGCAAGATGAAATGAGACAGGATTTCTATACCTGTAAACTGAGTAAACAATAAAAAGCCCTCCGAACAACAGCATTTCGGTAAAAAGGAATAACCACATCCCGGTTTTAGATGCCAAATCGTCTCGGTGTGTAACTAAAATCGTACTCATTTGTAGTCGTATGGGCCTTTTGTTACAACAGGGATTTCTTCAAAGTTCTCTGTCGGAGGCGGTGAAGGGATGGTCCATTCAAGAGTCTTGCCGCCCCATGGATCTGCGGGCGCTTTGGCTCCGTTTCTTAATGATGAAATCAGATTTAAAATAATCACAGCCAACCCGAAGTACATTACTATTGCCCCCAGGGAGGAAAATATATTTCCGGTATGAAATATTTCATCGTAATCATAATACCTTCTCGGCATACCTTTCATTCCCAGGAAAAACATCTCACCATAAAGTGTGATAAAGCCGGCAAAGAAGATGACTAAACCAGTATTGGCCCATCGGGAATCATACATCTTACCGGTAATTTTAGGATACCAGTAATGCATAGCACCGAAGAAGGCATATCCGGTACCCCCAAATACTATAAAGTGAAAGTGTGCAACGACGAAATGTGTGTTATGAAGATGAATATCTGTGGCAAGCGACCCCAGTATTAGTCCTGAAAATCCACCGATCATGAAAACAAAAAGGAACCCGACTGCCCAAAAAAACGGAGTTTGCAGATCAATTGAAGCTTTATGCATTGTAGAAATCCAGTTAAATACTTTTACAGCACTGGGGATTGCTACAATAAATGTCAGCAGGGAAAAAGTATAAAGAGCTGTGCCGCTCATTCCTGAGGTGAACATGTGATGTCCCCAGATAAAATATCCAACAAATGCAATCGCAATGCTGGAGGCTACAATGAATTTATAACCGAATATTGTCTTGTGACAGAATGTGGGAATAATTTCAGAAATTGCTCCCATGGCCGGCAGGATCATAATATATACGGCCGGATGACTGTAAGTCCAGAACAGATGTTGATAAAGGAGAGGATCTCCGCCCAGTGTCGGATCAAAAAATCCAATATGCAGAGTTCTTTCGGCAATAATCATGAGTAAAGTAATCCCGATAATCGGAGTGGCCAGCAGTTGCACCCAACCGGTTGCATAAAGTGTCCATGGAAATAAAGGCATTCTCATCCAGGTCATTCCGGGAGCACGCATCCTGTGAATAGTCACCAGAAAATTAAGCCCGGTCAGGATTGATGAGAATCCGAGAACAAATGCACCAAATACTGCCGGTAACATATTCCCTGTTGTTCTGAAACTATAAGGAGCATAGAAAGTCCATCCCGTATCCGGTGGCCCCTGTCCTGTAAACTGAGATATAAGTACTAATGAAACGCCGGTTACATAGAAATACCAGGAGAGAAGATTCAACTTAGGAAAAGCAACATCCTTAGCTCCGATCATTATTGGCAGAAAAAAATTACCAAAAACTGCCGGCAGACCCGGAATGACTACAGCAAAGATCATTATAATGCCATGCAGAGTAAAAAAAGCATTATATGTCTGAGCTGTCATAATAGTCTTACCGGGGGCAATAAGCTCGATCTTCATTAATAAGCCGAGAGTCGCTCCGATAGCGAAGAAGCTCAGGAGAGAAAAGAGATATAATATTGCAATTCTTTTATGATCAGTTGAGAGTATCCAGGAAAATATTCCTTTATATTTTCCTTTATATTCAAGATAACTGGGTTGCTCAAAACCTATCTGAGTACTCATCTGTTAAGCCTGGTTTTTAATTTTAATCTTGATAATGAAAGGAATATAAAGAGCAAAATGACAAAAAACAAAATAACTATAGCAGAAACCTTTGTCACATTAAATACAAACTGATTGCCCTTGGTATCATATGAATAACATATAGCAAGCAGTCGGTTTATGCTTGGACCTATTTTCCCTTTGGCGGCCTCTACCATTGTTATTTTTATATCAAATGGCAGGAACTCAATTCCCCTCAGGTAACGGATAATTTTTCCGTCTGAACCAAGTGCTATAAGTCCTGTCGGATGAATATATTGATTATTTCTCTTCACGTAATTGAACCCCACGGATTTGGTTAATTTGGCAATATTGAGGCTGTCCGACACGAAGAAACGCCAGTATTTCGCTGCCTCCTTATTCTTCATAGTACTGACATAGGCAGCTTTTTTCTCAATCCCAAGATTTATCTTTTCAGAGGGATCAAAACTGATTGTAATTACTTCATAGTCCTTACCCGGTTTAAGATCAACTTCATCAATAAATTTAGAGACTCCAAACATCAGAGGACTGCATGTTCCCGGACACTCGTAATAGACCAGATTAAGTATGGTAGGTTTATCGATCACATCCTTTAACAGGACAGTATCGCCTTTCTCATTAACAAGTTTTGTGTCGAGGGCCGCAAACTGGCCCTGTTTCTCGTCGAAACTGACCTGCATTTGCTTATCAAACAAAGGAGTTTGAGAAAAAGATCCAATACTAACAAAAAAGCTAATTAATGCCAGAAACAGTTTTAACTTACTCATAGCAAAACTTAAAGATATTAGTTCGTTAAAGATATGAAATTTTCTTTCAGGTTAACGCAAACACAGAATCGATTCAGTGGTGCTTATTGTTTATTTTTTTTGCGTGTCTTCCTCAGAATAGATGCCTGAAATCATTAATGAACCACCCATAAGCGAAATATCTTTAAGCAGGGCAATTATGGTAATTGTTTTGTCTGCATCAGCAAATAAGTGTGGTATATGGATCGTAACAATAAAAATAAAAAGAAGTACTGCCAGGCATAGTGTGGAAAATTTCACGAGCACTTTGGTGATTATGCTTATGCTTGCGGCTATAAGCATTATTCCCGTCAGGATTATTGTATATGCACCAAGAGGGACAAAAGAAGTCAGCAGACCAAGGTAATAATCCAGCATCAGGAAATGATTAATCCCGAAGAGCGCAAATGGAACCGCAAACAGAATTCTTCCAATGGATGTAAGTTTTTTCATGTAATTTATTATTAGCCGGATTTCGGATTATTAGAGCTTCTTAACTACCATAAATGTATGAAATTTTTCTAGCAAAGATTTTAAAGTTTCAAAAATCGCGAGCCATAACGTTTTTGGTGAAAGATAATTGAACAAAGATAAACTAAGAATGTTATTGAATAAAAACACATTATGGAAAGAAGAAAATTTTTTAAGGCTGTTGGGTTGATAACTGCGGCAGCTTACGTCAGCCCTAGAATATTAGGGAGTAATCAGACACAGGTAAAGGCTTCCGGAATTGAAGGTGTGCCCGCAGCGGAATTTCCGCCCCTTCCGTATGCATATGATGCACTGGAACCTTATATAGATGCACGGACCATGGAGATTCATTATGATAAACACCACCGGGCTTATTATACAAATTTCATGAATGCCGTTAAAGGCACGTCTCTTGAAGGTAAGCCGCTAAGCGAAATTTTTGGTGGCATTTCAAAACAGACAGATGCTGTAAGAAATAACGGAGGAGGATATTATAACCATTTATTTTTCTGGAGGAATCTTGGAAAAGGAACTTCAGGACCATCAGGTGAGTTATCTTCAGCGTTAGTTAAGTCATTTGGCTCGGTTGATAAATTCAAAGAGGTATTCAACACTGCTGCTAAAACAAGGTTTGGAAGCGGATGGGCCTGGTTATATATCGGGAAAGATAAGAATCTGGCAGTGACAAGTTCACCAAACCAGGATAACTCTCTTATGGATATATCTCCGGTAAAAGGCACCCCATTATTAGCTCTTGATGTCTGGGAACATGCTTATTATCTTAAATACCAGAATAAGAGACCTGATTACATCGATGCTTTCTGGAATGTCGTTAACTGGGATGAGGTGAACAGGAGATATCAGGCTGCAATGAAAGGGTGATCCAGGAAATAGTGTAGGATTGCTTCGTCACTTTGCTCCTCGCAATGACTCTGCCATTTCCTTACTTCCTAAGGCAAGGACGGGGAGGTGTTATGTATACAGAAACCTCTTAATCTTCAGTGTTGCTGTTTTCTGAAAGGGTACCGGCTGCAATACAACTTTTTGTATCTGGCTGAATTTATTTACCTGCGAATTCACATAGTGCTGCACCTCATTCAAAACCTCATCAACCTTATCTTCAACCTGACGTGTCATATCCTGTTTAAGAATCTGGTATTTCTTTTCCAGCTCTTCCATATTAATCTGAACCAATGCCACCAGTTTCCCTTTTTGCTGAACAACAAGTGAATCAACAACAAAACGGAAATTATTTATAATTGATTCAATCTCTTCAGGATAGATGTTCTCACCGCTTGCTCCAACTATCATATTTTTTAATCTTCCCTTTATATAAAGATTATTGTTACGGTCAATTGTTCCCAGGTCTCCTGTTTTGAACCAGCCGTCGGGGGTAAGAACCTCTTTGGTCATTTCAGGTTCTTTATAATAACCTTTCATCACATTTGGACCTTTTGCCCATATTTCACCCTCGCCCGTAATTTTATCGGGGCTATTGATAATAAGTTCAACACCTTCTATCGCAGGACCTGTAGATTCGAAGACAGCTTTCTGAGAGTTTGAACCTGCAAGTAACGGAGCTGTTTCAGTTAGTCCATAACCAATAGCATAAGGGAATTTTGCTTCAATAAGGAACTTTTCAACTTCTTTGTTGAGTTTAGCGCCTCCGATACCATAAAACTTCAATTCACCGCCAAAAGTTTTAAGCAGTTTTTTGCCGGCAGCAGCATTTAGTTTTATTCTGAAAAAAGGGATTTTATAAAGCAGTCTGAGTATTATTTTTTCACTGAAGGCCGGCATAACTTTATTAAAATATATTTTTTCAATTATCAGGGGAACCGTCAGCATCATTGTGGGTTTAATTTCTGCCAGAGCAGGAAGCAAAACAGATGGTGTCGGAGGTTTCCTGAGATAGTAGACCGAAGATCCGCAAAGCATAGGTAAAATTAATCCAAGCGAATTCTCATAAGTATGTGACAACGGTAAGACAGACAGAAATCGATCCGTTTCATCAATCCATTGTATATTCCTTCCTTTGAGTGCATTAAATGAGATGTTTTTATGAGTAAGCATTACTCCCTTTGAACGGCCTGTTGTCCCGGAAGTATAGATAATTGATGCAAGATCTTCTTCTTCAACTTTATAATTTTTTGCCGGCAATGCAAATGAATCAAATTTGCAGAAATTCTTATCAGAATAGATCAGAGAAAAATCATCAATCAGAATGGCTGTTTTAAGATCTTCCGATCTGAATCCTTCAATCCGGGATAATAATGAGTTGGATATGAAAATTGCTTTGGTTCCAGAATGTTCGAGGACATTTGCAACTTCAGTACTTGAAAAATCTGGAAGTATAGGTACAACAACTGCGCCCATAAAAGTAATTGAAAAGTATGCCGTTGCCCAGTTCGGCATGTTTGAACTCAGGATTGCAACTTTATCTCCGGGTAAGATCCCGATTTTTTCCTGGAAGGCAATCAATGCGAGGATATCCTGATTTACTTTTTCATAAGTTCTTGGTTCTTCACCAACAAAAGCATAAGCAGCGCGCTTTCCAAACTTCCTTAATGTCTCACTGAACATCGCAGGGAAAGTCAGCCTGATATGATTTTCTTCCATCGTCCTTTGTTCTTAATGTCAGGTACAAACTGCAAAGATAAGGAATTATTGCGTTCAGTGGCTAAGCACCAACTCATATTAACTGAAATGCACAAAACTGAAGTGATATTTTCAACCTTTATCAGTCAGAATGGTTAATATTGTATATTATTTTCAAGTCTGAAATTATGAGTCCTTTAATAAGAGTAACTAAGGAATTTTCCTTTGAAATGGCACATGTTCTCTGGAACTACGACGGACCATGTAAAAATGTCCATGGCCATTCATATCGACTTTTTGTTACACTGTCAGGGTTTCCGGCAGACAATCCGGATAACCCTAAAAACGGAATGGTGATTGACTTTGGCGACCTGAAAAATATTGTTAAAATACAGATAGTTAACATTTTTGATCATTCGGTGGTGTTAAGTGATAAGATAGAAAAGGGAAAAACTGATATGTTTACCAGGTTGTTTGGAAATACTGTACTTGTCAGCTATCAGCCAACGTGTGAAAATCTTGTTGCCGACTTTGCTGAACGGATTGCACCTCACCTGCCTTCCGGAGTTACGTTGCACAGTCTTAAGTTATATGAAACTGCGACTTCATTCGCAGAATGGTTCGCCAGTGATAATGAACAAGAAGTTTAAAGTGCCTAGGCACTCCAAACTTAAAATCCTGATAAATAAAGAATAATTAAAATATGAATGATAATACTTCCAAAAAGCTTTTCCTCCTTGATGCATATGCCCTTATTTTCCGTGCTTACTATGCATTCATTAAAAATCCCAGGATAACCTCCAAGGGACTTAATACTTCTGCAGTTTTTGGATTTCTCCTCGCTCTTGAAGAGGTTCTCCAGAAGCAGAAACCTACCCATCTAGCAGTTGTCTTTGATACTCCCACGCCAACTTTCAGGCACGAAATGTATAAGGAATATAAGGCTCACCGGGATGCAACACCTGAAGATATTATTAAGGCCGTGCCTTATATTAAAAGGCTTATTGAAGCGTATAAAATACCGGTTATTGACTATCCTGGGTTTGAGGCAGATGATGTAATTGGTACCCTGGCAAGGAAGGCTTCTCAACGTGGGTTTACAACTTATATGATGACGCCTGATAAAGATTTTGCACAGCTTGTTTCGGACAATATCTTAATGCTGAAGCCATCAAGAAGCGGAAATGAGTCTATCCTCTGGGGCGTTGAAGATGTTCAGAAGGAATTCAGTGTGAAACAACCAGAACAGGTAATCGATATTCTAGCCCTTATGGGTGATACGGCAGATAATATCCCGGGAGCGCCCGGAGTAGGGCCCAAGACAGCAATGAAACTGATTTCGGAATATGGCAGTATTGAAGAGCTTTTCAGAAATACAGATAAACTGAAAGGGAAGCTTAAAGAGATTATTGAAAATAACAGGGAACAGATTGTTATGTCAAAGAAACTGGCTACAATTGAACAAAATGTCCCTGTCGAACTGAATGAGACTGCCCTTGAGCTTGAAGTACCCGATCCCGTCAAATTGAAGGTTCTATTTGATGAACTGGAATTCAAAACAGTCGCAACCCGGATCCTTGCTGAAATAGATAAATCGGTGAAACCCAGAGAAACACAACAGTTATCTGCTTCTCAAAAAGATTCTCAACAGGGTTCTCTTTTCGGAGATGAGGCAATCGTCCCGGTGATTGAGAAATCGTCAATTGAAAGTGTTGAGCACACCTATATACAATTGCAAAAAGATTCGGAAATAAAAGAATTTGTAAAAAAGATCCATTCTCTTAAAGAGTTCTGTTTTGACAGCGAGACGACAAGCATAAATCCACTGGAAGCTGAACTTGTTGCCCTGACATTCTCATGGGAAAAAGGGACAGGATACCTTATTCATTTCCCTGAATCACAAAAGGAGACAAAAGCTATTCTGGAAATTGTGAGACCGGTCTTTGAGACTCCCGGAATTCTCAAAATCGGACAGAACATGAAATTTGATATCCAGGTACTGGCGAATTATGGAATTGAAGTTAAAGGACCCATGTTTGACACAATGATAGCTCACTATCTGCTGGAGCCCGATATGCGGCATAACATGAACCTGTTGTCGGAATCATATCTTGGCTACACTCCTGTGCATATAGAAGAATTAATTGGGGAAAAAGGAAACAGCCAGAAGAACATGCGGTCAGTTCCTGTTGACAAACTGATGGAATATGCAGTCGAAGATGCAGATGTGACCTACCAGTTAAAGGCATTATTTGAGCCACGCATTAAAGCCGAAGGATTAGATCCTCTTGCCCGGGAAATTGAGATGCCTCTCATTAGTGTCCTGGCGACAATGGAAAGAAATGGCGTTATACTGAATCTTGATGATCTGAAAGCGATAACCATAAATCTCAGGGAGGATATTATTTCGCTTGAAAAAGAAATATATATTCTTGCCGGCACAGAATTTAATATTTCGTCACCAAAACAATTAGGGGATATTCTTTTTGTCAGACTGAAACTTGACGAAAATGCAAGGGTTACGAAAACAAAGCAGTTCATTACAAATGAAGAGATATTGCAGCGTCTTACAAATAAGCATCCGATAATCGATAAAGTACTGGAATACAGGGGGCTTAAGAAATTACTTACAACATATGTCGAGGCACTTCCTCTTCTCGTGGACAAGAAAACAGGAAGAATCCACACCTCTTTCAACCAGGCAGTTGCCGCAACCGGCAGACTAAGTTCAAATAATCCGAACCTGCAGAATATCCCCGTAAAAGATGCAAGGGGAAGAGAAATCAGGAAAGCTTTTGTTCCTGAAAAAGGTCATATTTTCTTATCCGCCGACTATTCGCAAATTGAGCTCAGACTAATGGCCCATCTGAGTAAGGATAAAAGTATGATAGCCGATTTTCTTTCCGGAAATGATATACATGCAGCTACTGCTGCTAAAATATTCGGGGTTGATATCGGGAATGTTACGCGTGAGATGCGAAGCAGGGCAAAAACTGCGAACTTTGGGATAATCTATGGTATATCATCCTTCGGACTTTCGCAAAGGCTTACAATCGGAAGAAAAGAGGCAAAGGAGCTTATTGACGGTTATTTCAATTCTTATCCCGGAGTAAAAATCTATATGGATGAGAGCATAGGAAAGGCCAGGGATGCAGGATATGTAACCACAATGTTTGGTCGTAGACGGTATTTACAGGATATACATTCGCGAAATCAGGTAGTCAGGGGAAACGCTGAAAGAAACGCAATTAATGCACCAATCCAGGGCAGTGCTGCAGATATCATTAAGATCGCAATGGTGAGGATCGACGAAGGGATGAGGTCAGAAAAACTTAAGTCAATAATGATTCTTCAGGTGCACGACGAACTTATTTTTGAAGTTCTTACATCTGAACTTGAAACGCTGAAAGACCTGGTGCTTTATGAAATGTCGAATGCTGTCATATTGGACGTACCATTAAAAGTCGATTGGGGAACCGGGAACAATTGGTTTGAGGCGCACTAAACGGCACAACGGCACAACGGTACAAAGGTATAAGGTAATAACGACTTAACAGGTAAAAAATGGAAGTAAAAGTATTATTCTTCGGTGTTCTGTCAGAGGTTGCGGGAACCGGTGTTAAACACTACCGGGATGTTAAATCGGTAGCCGATCTTAAAATCAGGATTAATGATGACTTTCCCGAAATTGCACATTATAATTTCCGGGTATCAGTTAACAGTGAGATAACTGACAAGGATCTGGTGCTAAAGACAGGAGACGAAATTGCATTAATGCCGCCGTTTGCAGGGGGTTGAGGCATCTGGAATTAAAATCAGGCATATCATGGAAATTAAGTATTTAATTGAAGGGCCGGTATCTCAAAAGTTAATCTTAAAACTTATTGAAAAGGCGGGAAGCAAAACAGATTCCGGCGGCCATTCTATTTTTCTGGGACAAGTGAGAGCAGATGAGATAAAGGGTAAAAAGGTTAAAGCAATTGAGTATTCAGCTTATGAAGAACTTGTTAATGCTGAGGCGGAGAAAATTAAGACTATAATCTTATCGGAATTCAATGATGTAAAATCAATCGATATTATTCATTCTACAGGAGTTGTCAGGGCGGGAGAGATATCTCTTTTAGTTTTTATTTCTGCTGGTCACAGGTATCATGCAATGCAGGCCAGCAGTAAAGCGGTTGAACTGATTAAAGAGAATCTGCCGGTCTGGAAAAAAGAGATCTTTGAAGACGACTCACATGTTTGGAAATAACCAAAATCAAGTCCCGAATATCCTCTATGCTCCTTTGTGATAAAAAACTCTCCGATAAGCTGACTAAGATCTAACCCGGTGGATATTAAGGTTTAACTGATAAAACTACAAAGGATCCAAATCTCTTCTGATTTGAATGTTATCTGATTTTGAAATTGCCTGCTCATTTTTTCTTGTGACCAGAATTGCCCCTGCAGTTCCTTTCAGAATAGAATTGTACTCATCTTTATTATTTAATATATCCCTGGCCTTTAAAACCTGTTCATCATTTTTTATTGTATACGCAATAGCACCGTTTTCATAGAAATAGCGGCTTACAATTTCATCTTCAAGAAGATCGGTTATTTCACTTCTGAACATTGTAAGATCCTGATCAAGGTTATGAGTAACGTCTTTTTCCAGTTCATTAAACAGCTCCTTGTGAATATCATAATATTTCTCTTTTTTAGCGTTGGATATGAGTTCATTAAGTGACTCTTCGGTGCCTGTTTTGTAATCGAATTTTCTACTCAGCAAAAATGTTTTGAAGTCGCTATAATCCTGATCGGTAAATTTGAATTGATCAGGAGATTTTATATCGGGATGTGCCCAGTAATAATTCGTGGCAAAATCGAAAATGTAATTTCTCAGAAAGAGCTCTGATGATATCTGGCTAAGAGGATCAGGCAGGATTTCGATATCAGGTGTAATGCCTCCTCCGTCTTTTACAATCCTGCCGTTCTTGGTTTTAAATTCAGATATCAGTGAATCGGGAATTATTCCAACACTTCCATCTTCATTGGGATGTGAGAAATCGCGTGCCTGGATACACCTCCCGCTGGGGATGTAATATTTTGCGATTGTGACTTTAAGCTGGGTATTATAACTTAAAGGGCGCTCCACCTGAACCAGACCCTTGCCATATGATCTCTGACCAACAATTATACCCCTGTCGAGGTCCTGTATCGCTCCTGCAACTATCTCTGATGCGGAAGCAGAAGACCTGTTGATTATTATTGCAAGAGGTATTTTCTCATCTACTGGCTGCTTTGTTGTTTTATAGTTTTCATAAAATTGTTTTTCTTTACCCTTTGTAGAAACTACTTCATTTCCTTCAGCAACAAAAAGATTGACAATCTCGACAGCTTCTGTGAGTAATCCACCCGGATTTCCACGAAGATCGAGAATAATCTGTTGAGCATTACTGTTTTTTAATGAATTCAGCGCATTTTTTACATCATCAATGCAGCCCTGGGTGAAACTGGTAAAACGAATATATCCTGTCTTCGAATCCAGCATACCCCAGTAAGGGACTGACGGCATTATAATTTTTTCACGTTTAAGCGGATAATCAGTATCCTTCCCGTTTCTTTCAATCGTAACATTGATCTCTGTTCCGGGATTTCCTTTAAGCTTTTCACTTACTTTGTCTGTTGCCAGTCCCTTGAGTGATGTGCCATCAACCTTTTTTAAAATATCTCCGGGTTTTATCCCTGCCTTATCTGCCGGAAAGCCCTTATACACTTCACTAATTACAACATAATCATTTGCGGGTCTGACAAGCGATCCTATACCGCCATATTTACCTGTGGTCATAATTGTAAATTCATCAGCTTCAGATTCAGGAAAGTAGACGGTATAGGGATCCAGCGTTTTAAGCATGTCATCTATTCCGGTCTTAATCAGTTTATCCGGGTCGATTGTATCCACATAGAAAGTATTCAGTTCCCTGAAGAGAGAAAAAAATATATCGAGGTTCTTGGCTATTCTGAAATCCCTGGTCTCCTGGCTGACCAGAAAACCTGTACTGATCCCTGCGACCAGCAGCACTGAAAGAATAATTATAATTATCCTGAGAGAACGTATCTTTTTCATAACCAATATTGCTTAATTAAGAACGGCGAAAATAACAATAATAATCGGGAAGTGATTTGATAAGCAAACAATTAAGACAAATTTAACATAATCGGGAGTTGGAAGAACGTAGACGGAAGTCCGGAGTAAATGGTAATACGGAATATAACTTTTTTCTTACTTCTGACTTGTAAGCATTATCAATTTGTTTATCACCTCCCTAATTCCTTTTTCAATTGTCATATAATCAGGAACCGAATTCCCTCTGAGGATAACAACGAAAACAAGCTGAATGTTTTCTGAATTCAGGTGGTTATAAAGAGTTATTTTGTTTTTTCGGTATGCTTCCCTTAGTCTTCTTTTTATCAGATTCCTGGTGACAGCAAGCCTGAACCCTCTCTTTGATACGCTGAAAGCAACCTGAGCAGGTCCGGGAATTGAATTCTGTTCTTTATCCCATACCACTTTAAAAAGAGAATTGTAGAAAATGTATCCGTTTTCAAAAAGTGAGGTGATGATTTTCCTGCTGCAGAGTCTTTCTGACTTATTGAATGTCTCGCTGATGGTATTCATTTTATATATATGTAAGGACGTTGCATGCAACGTCCTTACTGAATTTTTTGGCAAGTAAATAAGTGAAAACTACCTTAAATTTTTATTGTATTCTTTAAGAAAATCATCAAGAGCCATTGTCATTGAAGGGGCTTTGGGATTTGGAGCGTTTATATCGAGTCTTAGTCCTTCGCTTTCAACTGCACAGGCAGTCGTTGGCCCGAATGCGGCAATTTTAATATCTCCCTGGACAAACCCCGGGAAGTTTTCTTTTAATGATTTTATTCCTGAGGGGCTGTAAAAAACCAGGATATCATAATCAAACTCTTTTAAAGCCGAAAAATCAGTGCTGATAGTTTTGTAAAGAGTTCCTATTGTGAATTTGATGCTATTCTTATCGAGCAAATCAGGAATCTCAGCATTATGT
>Ga0209385_1000189_pt1 | contig 23498 bp, 20 predicted proteins | sample NGEPerB_FD_184506 | JGI IMG/M metagenome (GOLD analysis project Ga0209385, IMG submission 184506) | Arctic peat soil microbial communities from the Barrow Environmental Observatory site, Barrow, Alaska, USA - NGEE PermafrostAB12-B... | ecosystem: Environmental > Terrestrial > Soil > Wetlands >... | reverse complement strand
GTGGAGGCCGCGGCACCACGCCCCGGCCGCGGCCTCCACCGGTCCGAGGCCCGGAATCATCCCATAAGGTCGGTAGGCTTTCCAGGAACGGCGCCGTCTTCCCACACGAAGGTGACCGGCCCATCGTTGACGAGCTCGACCTGCATCTCGGCGCGGAAGACCCCGGTCGCGACCTTGACCCCGTGCGCGCGCAGCGCCGCCACGAGCGCGTCCACGATCGGCTCGGCGTCCTCCGGCCGGGCCGCGCCGATGAAATCGGGCCGCCGGCCGCGCCGGATCGAGCCGGCGAGCGTGAACTGCGAGACCACGAGGATCTCGCCGCCGACCTCGTCGAGGCCGCGGTTCATGTGTCCCTGCTCGTCCTCGAACACCCGCAGCGTCGCGAACCGCGCGGCCGCCCGCTCCGCCTGCTCCCGCCCGTCGCCGGTCTCGACGCCGACCAGGAGCAGCAGTCCCCAGCCGATCCTCCCGGCCACCTCGCCGCCAACCACCACCGAGGCGCGGCGCACGCGCTGCACCACGATCCTCACGCCGCCCGCCTCCGCCGCAGGAACTCGCGCGCCTCGCGCCACTCGGGGGCGCCCACGGCGACGAGCAGCGCCAGATAGACGGCCCCGGCCGCGAGCGCGTACGCGCCCAGCTGCACGAGTGAGCGCACGCTCGTATGCAGGGGCACGGGAAACAGGCGGTTGAGGCCGAACGCAACAACGCCCAACCCGGCCGCGGCGATCAGGTGGCGCCCCGTCGACGGCACCACGTCGCGCAGACGCGGCAGCCGCCGGTGGCGGCCGTCGAGCCAGAGCAGGGTCAAGGTGTTGGCAACCTGCCCGCACGATGCGGCCGCCGCGATCCCCGCCACCCCCATCGCCCGCGTCAACACCAGGCCGAGCCCCCCGAACACGACGAGGCTGGAGACCGCCGCAATCAGCGGTGAGCGCGTGTCCTTCCACGCGTACGAAGTGTTGGCGAGAAGCCTGGACAGACCCAGAAACGGCAAGCCCAGGGAGTACATCACGAGCGCGCCCGCCGTCGTGTGCACCGCCTCGATCGTGTACTTGCCCCCTCCGAACAGGACGCCGGTGATCGGCGCGGCCAGGAGCACGCTGAACACGGTGCTCGGGATCGCCACCGACGACAGCAGGCGGATCGCGAACGCCAGCGTCGCGCGCGCCTTGCCCTCGTCGGCCACGCGCTCCGCCGCCAGCATCGGCAGCACCGCGGTGGTGAGCTGGACGATCAGCACCCCGTACACGAGCTCGTTGAGGCGCGAGGCGTTGTAGACGCAGAACACCGCGCCGTTCCCGAGGCTCGCGGCGAGCTGGTTGGAGAGCAACAACGTCACCTGATAGACGCCGAGAGCCGGCACGCCGGGCAGCATGAGCCGCAGCACCCGGCGCACCTCGGGGTGCGAGAACGCCTGCCGGCCGGGCACGAGCGCGAGGCCGACGTCGCGGCACGCGAGCCACTGCAGTCCGAACTGCACGACGCCGCCGGCGAGCACTCCCACTCCCATCCACTCGGGCCGGCCGCCGAACACCACCACGCCGGTCACGGTCCCGGCCACGATGCAGAGGTTGACGGCGATCGGCGCGGCGGCCGGCAACAGAAAGCGGTCGGAGGCGTTCAGGACGCCCTGGGCCAGGGCCGCCAGCGAGACCAGACCGAGGAACGGGAACATGATGCGGGTGAGCTTCACCGCCAGCTCGAACTGCGCCGGATCCCGCGCGAACGCCGCCGCGACCATGGTCACCAACAGCGGCGCCGCCACGATGCCGAGCGCCACGATCACCGGCAGGGCGATCAGGAGCACGCTGGTCATCGCGCGCACGAACTCCCTCGCTTTCGCGGGGTCGCCGTCCTTCTTGAGCTCCGCAAGCGTCGGGATGAACGCCGCGTGCAGCGTCCCCTCCGCCAGGAACGCGCGGAACATGTTCGGGATGCGGAACGCGGTCACGAACGCGTCGCTCACCATCCCCGCGCCCAGGAGCCTGGCGATGACGTTGTCGCGAACCAGGCCCGAGAACCGGCTCGCGACCGTCACCGCCGCCATTCCCCCGGTCGCGGTCACCAGGCGCCTCTTCGTGGTCATCGCGCTCACTCTAGCAAAGCGGGGCCGCAGGCCCTACATTGAGGGTGAAGGCGAAAGGAGGCGTCCATGCGCATGGCGTTCGCACTCCTCGCATTGTTCACCATCGCGGGCGCAACCGCGGCCGCCGACCCGCCGGTCCCGGCGCCGTCACCGAGTCCATCGCCGGCCGAGCGGCCCGCAACCCGGCCCCTCTCTTTGGACCTCGACAAGCTCTTCGATCTCCAGCGCGAGCGTGGGCACGCCGAGTTCGATACCTCCCTGCGCCAGGTCTGGTGGAACGACCCGATGGTCCGCCTGTCGTTCGGCGTCGCCCGCGAGGAGGCCGCGGCTCGCCGCGGGGGCCTCGTCGGTTACCCGGCGCCGTTCTCGGCGACCGCCATGATGTCGCGCCCACCGGGGCCCGACCTCCGCCTCGTGCTCACCGGGCCGTTCGCCTCCGACTGGCACGATCTCTCGACCCAGGAGAAGTTCGGCCGCATCGCCGAGGGCGCCGCCTACTACGGCCTGATCTACGGGATCCTGCGCGCGCTGCACTAACACGGGCGCTCCCGGCCAGACGCGCGTCCGTGTCACGATGCGCCTGCGCCCCTTTTTGCCCCTCTCGCCTTTGGCGCCGCGATTTGGTACCCTTAGTGACCGTCCACGCCGGGAGGCGAACGATGAGCGTCAACAAGGCGATCCTGATCGGAAATATCGGCCGCGACATCGAGCTGCGGCACACCCCCAGCGGCCTCGCGGTGGCGAAGTTCTCGCTGGCCACGAGCGAAAACCGCAAGGACAAGAACGGCCAGCGGCAAGAGCAGACGGAGTGGCACAACATCGTCGCGTTCGACAAGCTCGCCGAGTTCTGCGGGAAGTACCTTGGCAAGGGCCGGTCGATCTACGTCGAGGGCTCGATCCGCACCCGCACGTACGACGACGACAAGGGGAACCGCCGCTACTTCACCGAGATCATCGCCCAGACCATCCGCTTCGTGGGGCCCAAGCCTCAGGGGACCGAGACCGGCGGCGGCGTCAGTAGCAGCGCCGGCAGCAGCGGCGGCGAAGCGCCGGAGTTCCCGCCCGAGAGCGAGGACGACATCCCGTTCTGAGGCGCACGGCGCCAGGCGGGCGGCATCGGCGTTACGATAGGACGACACGTGGGGGCCCCTCGGGGCCCCCGCGAATCTTGCGACGGGCGGGGGACAACTACGATGGCTGGACCGGTCTGGCGTTTCGACGAGAACATGGACGCGATCTGCGACGTCTGCCTGCGCGAGTGCAGGGGCATGTACATCGAGGGCGAGGTCACCGACAACGAACTCGCCCCCGTGCGCGCCGTATGCCCCGAGTGTCTTCAAACCATGAACCGCCTCGTCGTCTCCGGCGAGACCGGCGGCCGCGCCACGGCGCCCGCGTACGCCCACAACGCCTCGGCGCCGACAGCATCAGACGAGTGAAGCCGGCGGGTCGGTGGTTGGCGGGGCTGAGAGGACTTGAACCTCCGACACGGGTTCAGGAGTCCGCGAACTCCACTACCCCGCCCGGTTTCTCGACTCCAACGGTTGCGCGAGCGGGTTCTGCAGTCGCCCGACCCCGTCTTCCCTGCAGCGATGAGAAGACGTTGTGCCGGCTAAATCTCGGTCTTGCGGTGTGCGATCAACCTCAGCAATCGGGTGATGCCCGCATGGAGCAACGCGTAGACAATGATCGCAATCACGATCGGCAAGACCAGCGTGTAGCCACCTGCCGTTGGGCTCGCCACGATCCCGCGAAACAGGGAGTAGAAAGGATCCGTCACGGCTCGTATCAATTGCACGAACCCGCTGCTTGATCGAGCCGCGATCAACGCGAGCACGAGCCGAATGGCCAACAGCGTATAGACGACGTAGAAAACATAGTCGACAACCTGCGAGACGCGCGCCAGGCCCCGCGCACGCCCAACTTCGCGATCCGTCCCGACAACCTCGCCGATGGCCTTGCCTCGAAACCGTCCGGCGACCTTTTCCATCTCTTGCGCTTCGGCGGGGCTCGCGTGCTCGGCACGCCCAGCGATGTCGGCGTTCACATCCCGCTCGACCTGTGACTTCATCAACTCATGCTGGGCCGCACGGCGGGCTTCGTCAGCAGTCACCTTGTTGTCTTCCATCACGTCACCCGTGTTGAACCTCGCGCTCAAGAACATGTTCTGGGAACCCGAACGATCTCACCGTATCGGCGTACGCGAAGGCCACCGACGAAGCGATGGGGATCTCTCGTCTCTTCTCGCCCTCCGAAGGCAGATCGCCTTCCGCCTGTGACATGGGGCGGATAAGGTTCCTGTGAGGCGCGGGACAACGTCCTGTCAACGCCTTCGTCTGCTGTAGTAGTAGCCGCCCCCTCCACCGAAAAGTAAAACCAACACAACGATCAGGACGATCAACGTCATGGCCTTTCTCTCCTTTCGAGGTCACCAGCAGCCACCAGTCGAATCTGAATCACCTTGAGAGCGTAGCCCTCCGGCCGCCCACCCAGAAGCGCACTTACTACCCAAAAGCGAAGCCACGACCAAGGTAGAAACTACCCGCCCTGCTTGGAACAGGTAATTCATTGGGAACTGCCTTTCTCACCGCGGCGCCGGCGGGCAGCGTACGAAACGACCCTTGCTCCGCTCCACCCGGTGGCGGCAATCGGAGGACGGACATGAGAACTGGCGCCGCAACCGGGGCATGTTACTTGGTGGCGATGAACGACGCGCCCCAGACCAGGACGGCAAAGAACCCCTCGGCGAAGGCCCTCGCCCGAGCCGCACCCGTCGCGACCGCCATCCTGCCGCGGAAAACCTACGGGAGGTTCTCCGCCTTCCACCTCCTGCGTTCGGCTCAAGGTGTTTGTCACCGGTGTCATCACGAAGAAGAAAATGGACAGCAGCAACACCAGCAGCGGAAGCCCAGCGACGTCGGCGATCCCCGCGATCCCCATCGCGAGCCCCAACGCGCCAGTGTGCGGTCGAACGACCAACGGAGGAATGCGAACCCGATCACGATCAGGACTCCGAACTCGACGATGCCCTTGAATACGTGACGGCGACGGCGATCACCGCGAAGGAACACGCTGACCCCTGCACCCCACAACCACCAGGTCCGTGGCGCGCGGCGGATCATGGCGTAGATGGCGATCAACGCCAACCCGCCCAGGACGCGCCCACCAGAAGTCCCTTGGCCTGGTCACCCGGCCATGGCCCGAAGCTCTGCGTGGCTAGGCGATACTTGTGTTCCCGGATGAAACCCGACTACACGGTGAGCGGGAAGGACAACACCGTCGTCACCAGGAGGTACTGCAGCCGGTAGCCGCCCTCGAAGTAGGCGTCGGAGCGCGCCCGCTGTTCTGGGGTGAGCTTGGCCAGGTACGCATCCGTTGCTGCGACCGGGTCGAAGCTCGGCTTGGACGTCGCCGCTGCACCGGTCTCGGGCTGCGAGCTCGTCTCTTGCGGACTCGCCGCGAAGACGGGGGCCGAGGCCGTGACTGCCATCCACACTCCGACCGCGGCGAGCCCCTTGAGAGCAGCTTTCGGCAGGCTCATTCCACTCTCCTTCCGCGCCCCTCGCGCACACGCGATGCCAGGGAACTGACTTCCAATCGTACGCGCCTTCCCTCGTGCGCGTTGCATGGGGGAGGCTCGCTGGGCATTGGGGGTTGAAAAGGAGGCGGCCCGATCGTTCGACCGGGCCGCCTCGATGCAAGGTGACTACTGGGTCAGCTCTCTTCGCGGCGACGCAGGGCCGACAGACCCACCCCGAAGCCGAGCGACAAAACGCCGAGCAACCCGATCAGCGGCACCGGGCCGGCGGTCTTGGGGAGCTTCCTAACCGGAGCCGCAGCCGCCGCAGGAGCCGGAGGCGGCTCAGGTTTTCGGGCCTTTAGCCTGGACCTCGGCCTCTGTCATCGTCCTAATTTCCTTTTCGCTGACGATGGTCGCCGAGAGCTTCATGCCGGGCTGGAGCTGGAACACGGAGAGCTTCTTGCCGTCGACATCGAACCTATAGCCTGTCGGGACGACGAACCTGTGGTACGTCCCATCGGCCAGCTTGACGATCAGGTCCCGGGGGTGCAGGACCTTCACAACCGTCCCGGCCTTCATCTCTTCAACATGCTCCGTGAGGGGCTCGCTTGTGGTGATGGTAGCCGTGATGACTTGGCCCAGCTGGAGGGCGCTCAGCGGGACCTGGGTGCCCCCCTGGTCGAACATGAAACCTGCTGGAACGTCAAAACCCTTGATCGTCCCATCCGCCAGCTTGACCACGAGGAAGTTCTCTCCCACGCTCACCACGGTGCCCTGGTTGATTTCCTGCTTGGCGACGCCGGCCTGGGCCTGGGCGGTCACGACGAACGTGAGCGCTACCACGCCCAGCACTGAAAGAACCGTGAGTTTTCTCGACATTTCTGCATCCTCCCTCTTCTTAGGGTTGTTCTACACAGAGTGGTTTCTCGGTCTCGACACGGTGTTGCCACGGCCAGAAGATCGTTGTGCTGCGCTCGCATCCACCTCCTTTCCGTGCCTCACTCCCTGACCGCCTCCCCACACGTGGTTGATCACTGCCATCAGTGACCCTCGGACGTCAGACCCTCCGGCGAGCGCCTCCTGGCAAAGAGCCGAGTGGGTCGCCCCTGGGTCTCGTTGGGCACTGATTTGACGGGAATGACCTGAAGGAGGTGTCCGATGGATGAAGTGATCAAGAAGGAGGAGGCCGGGGGCCCGGAGGGCGGCCGTAGGGCCACGGGAGCGACCCCGGCAAGGGCCACGTACCGTCCAGGCTCCTTACCGGACTTCGTCTTGCAGGTAGGGCAGCAGAACACATGGATCTGCCCCGCATACGTGCTCTTGCACGGGGCTTTGTTGTCGAGGGTTATGCCACAAACAGGATCCTTGGCCATTTCAAGCGCCTCCTTCCAGCCTGCGACAGGTGGCTTCAGGCACCGCCTGGGGACGGGCGGCGGGGGCTCCAGTCGAGTCGCCCCGCCGAACCTAGTACTTCATGTTGCCGACGAGGAGTTCGTTGTGCACGCCCTTGACGCCCTCGGTGTTGCGCGCGACGCGACCCGCCTCGTTCTTGATCGCCTCGGAGCTGACACGGCCGATCAGCGTGACCACCCCCTGCGAGGAACTCACGTCGATGTCCCCGGCCTTGATGTCGGAGTTGGCGATGAGCTTCACCTTGACCTTGGAGCTGATCATCACGTCGTCGATCTGGCTCCCGACCGTCCTCTCGCCGACCGTCAGATCGTTCACCACGCCGCGCACGCCGTCCGTCCGCCACGCGATCCTGCCGGCCTCGATCCGGGCCTCCTCCGTGTCCACCACGCCGGTCAGGTACACAACACCCTCCCGCGTCTCCACGTCCACCTGCCGCGCCTTCACCTTGTCGTTGGCCTGCAGCGACGCCTGGATCACCGACGTGATCCCCGAGTCCGTATGCCGCGTCTCCTTCGGCACCATCGAGGAGGCGCACCCGGCAAGCGCCAATACCCCGACACCCACCAAAGAACCCGCCACCACAACCAATCCGCGCTTCATGAGACACCGTCCTTTTCCAAACGTCCCTCAAACCTAGTCCTCGGATCCTTCATCGGGAAGAGCGCTTACTACCCAGGAGCAGGACCGCGACGTGGGTAGAAACTACGTAACTCCTCGCCTGCCCCAATCGAGGTGTCTTGAGTGAGTGACTGGGAATCTGAGCGGGATTCGATGAGGTGGTGTGTTTGGAGAAGCGTGCCGGTGCCGGGCGAGGCGATTGGTTGCCGCTGGGCGGAGCGGGAGTGGCAGGCAGAAGGCCATTTCGGTGGCGCCACTATCCGCCAGGGCAAGCTCCACTGCCACCGCCCTTGTCCTGGGCCACGCCATTGTAGTCTGAGTTATGGCACAGCTCGTTGCGAGAAAACGTTGCGTCGATCGGCCGCCCGCCAACACGCCAGCGCTCGTCCAGACGCCGCCGGGGGTGCTGACGAACCGACCGGGTAGTTCCTACCTGAGTTGAAGCGCTGCTCCCAGGTAGAAAGTGCGCTTCACGGCGGAGCGCCAGGGGACTAACTTTGAGATGCGTCGAACGAAAGGCCGCTGTTCCATGAAACGCACAGTCGTTGGGACTCTTGTCGGTGTGGCTCTGCTGGCGCTCGCAGCGTCAGTGGCCGGCGCGGAGGATCTGACGGTCAACTCGATCGTGGCGGCTCAGAACTCCGGCGCCTCGGCCGACGGCATCATCGCCATGGTCAACAACCCGGCCAATACCATCGCCATGACGGTCGGGGACCTCGTCGCGCTGCGTCGTGCAGGCGTGCCGGAGAGTGTCATCGCCGCGATCTGGGCCCGTATCCCGGCTCCCGCGCCGGCGCCGGTGCCACTTCAGCCAGACGATGCCCGCCTGGTCGATTTCGTGCGCCTGATCAAGTCGGGGGTGTCGGGGTCGATCATCGCCGAGCAGGTGAAGCAGTCAGGCCAGACGTACAACCTCTCGGTCAATGACCTTCTCTATCTCAAAGAGAACGGCGCCCAGGAGTCGACGATCGCGGCCTTGATGGCGACCAGCGCCGGGGCCCCGGCCGCGCCGGCCGTCGCTCCCTCCGAGCTGACCTTCGATGACCTGGTGTTGGTGAAGGGGTTTCTGAAGAAGAACCGGGTGGGTCGCCTGGTCATGCAAGGTGACACCCTCACCTGGAAAGATAGCAGCGACCCCAAGGAGGACTTCACGTTCCAGACCACAGGCCTCGAGAAGGTGTGGTACACGTGCGAGGCGCGAACCCCTGAGAACTTCTGCTACCAGATCAACTTCAAGATCGTCAAGGGCGACCGCTACGAGTTCCGGGACAGCCACCGCGAGTCGGGATCCAACGCGGCCGTCGTCAAGCTCATGGACGCGCTGCGCACGTACTTCCCGCGCCTCGCCTTCGGAGCGCCGGATAACTAACCATCTGGGGTTGTCGTGCACGAGAAGCGCACGACCATGACATGGATCCTCAGGATCCGCAAAGGATACGACATGAAAACACAAGAGGCGCGCGGCAAAGTGAAGAAGGTACAAGGGCGGGTGAAGGAAGCTGTGGGTAAGGTCACGGGCGACCGTGCGCTCGAGCGGAAGGGCGCCGGGCAGCGAGCCGAGGGCGCGGTCCAGGAGGGCGTTGGCAAGGCACGCCGCAAGGTCGGCGAGTTCGCCGCCGGGGTTGCCAAGGCGATCAAGAGGTAGGGCGGGCCATCCCCGTCCGGCAGCCTCCCCCCGCTCGGCGAGAGGAGAGGCCACGCGCATCGTTTGCAAGGAGCGGCGTTCGTTCTCTCCTTGACGTGCACGGGAAAGGAACGTGCCATGACCATGTCGCTGACGTCATTACTGATTCTCCTCCTAATCGCGGCTGTGTGCGGCGCCGTCGGGAAGGCTATCGCTGGTGGGGTTCGCGGCGGACTGATCGTTTCAATCGCGCTCGGCTTCATCGGGGCCCTGCTCGGCCCCTGGGTCGCTCGGGCGCTCAAGCTCCCAGAACCCTTCATGGTGACGATCGGTGGGCAGCCGTTCCCCGTCCTGTGGTCGATCATCGGCGCCGCCGTGTTCGTGGCGATCATTCACCTCTTCTCCCGGAGGTGGTGACCGCGCTGCCGGGCGAGATCCTCGCACCCGCCGCCGGCTGCCGGGGGGGAAGTGTGGCGGAACGAGTATTTCGGGCAGTTAAGACCTCGATTCACGTGGAGAGCTGCCCGGGGGTCAGATGATTACGGACGAAGAGGGAGGACGAGATGTCAATCGCCAAGGTTTCTGAGATTAGCGCCACTTCGACCAAGAGTTTTGAGGACGCCATCGACCAGGGAATCAACAGGGCGAACAAGACGCTTCGCAACGTGCGAAGCGCATGGATCAAGGAACAGCACGTTCGGGTAAAGAAGGGATCCATCACGGAGTTCCAGGTCAACATGATGGTCACGTTCGTCATCGACGACTAGCCTGCATTTCCAAACTGGGTTCGTCGCGAGCGACCGGTTCCTTTCCTCCACTGCGTGAGGCCCTTCTTCTGCCCGCGGGCTGCGGCCGGTCGCTCAAGCAGCGCATCGAGCGCCACCCTCCGACTGGACATGTCGATGTTCATCCCCGGTGGCGGTGGGGGAAGCGATCTCACCGCCGCCTGCTGTCATCGCGAGGAGTCCCGCCAACGGCGGGACGACGCGGCGATCTCGCAGAAATTCACGAGACTGCTTCCCCCACCGCCACGCGGGCGCGGTGCGCCCGCTCGCGGCAGGCTCTGTCGCTTCGCTCCTCCTCGGGGCAGGCTCTGTCCTGCCTTCGGCAGGACTCCTCGCAGTGACGGTGCTTCCTCGACGACCGACGGCACATCGGTATCACGTGGCATCCGGTTGCGGGCCGGCGATGCAGAGTGGTGGCCACCAAGCGCGTAGTTCCTACCTGGACCGCACCTGCGCGTCTCGGTAGAAAGTGCTCTTCCAGATGGGGGACCCGAGGATTACGTTCAATAGAGGTTCGAGGAAGGACGATCTGCCATGAAACGCAAAGGTGACGAGCCGACGGTGACCGCTGGTCCGATGCTCGGGCGCGGAAACGTCGGAGGGGTAACCCTTGTCACATCGGGAGGCGCAATTTCGGGACCGCCGCGGGACGGCCAACCTGCCAAGGTGTTCGATCGCGTACAAGGCGCAATAGACCAGACGATCCCCCGGCAACCATTTCCTCGGGGACGGTCGAGTGTGGCGCTTCCGGCGAGGGGGAGCGCCCGAGGTGTGTGGCAACGGTTGCATCGATTCGTCAGCTTGTCGGGCTTGGGCTGGGCGTTCGTTGTCGCGGCGGTCCTTTGGGAGCTTTTCGCCCTCGATCTTTACCAATGTGCCGGCTGGGGATGGGACAAGGGAGGGTTCTTCTTCGCTTGGGGTCTTGGGATCCTCGCCTTTGGATGTTGTCTGAGAACAAGCAGGAAGCGGCGGGCCATCTCCGGTCTATTTCTCGGCGTGAACATCCTCGTCGTGAGCGTTCTCGCCCTGGTCGTCGGCACGAGATAGGCCAAACAGCGGATCGCCCAGGGGTGTGCGCCTTGCCGGCCGCCGTTGCGTCCTGATCTAAAGCAGGTTGTGCTCCTCGGCGTAGTTCACCAGTTCGACCCGGCTGTCCAGCCCGAGCTTGCCCATCAGGTTGGCACGGTGGTTCTCGACGGTGCGCATCGAGAGGCTGAGCAGGCTGGCGATCTGCCTGTTGGTGTTTCCCTTGGCGAGGAGGCGCAAGACGTCGAGTTCGCGCCGGGTCAGCGCAACCGCCGGCAAGCCGCGCCGGTGCTCCGTCGTGACCGGCTGGTGAAGGAGCGCGCGGGTCATGGCGGGGTGTACGTAGATGTCGCCATGGCTCGCCGTATGGATCGCCTGGATGATCTCGGACCCCTCGGCCCGCTTGATGACGTAGCCGGCGCCGCCCGCGCGCAGCGCCCCGTGCAGCAGGCCCTCGTCCTCGTGCATGGTGAGGAACAGCACTTTGAGGTCCGGATGTTTTTCCTTCAGCCGCTTCGCAGTCTTGATGCCGTCCTCGGGGGGCATGGTGATGTCGAGCAGAACCATGTCGGGGTGCAGCGTCTCGGCGAGGCGCAGCGTCTCCGTGCCGTCTTCTGCCTCGCCCACGACCTCAAAGTCGGGGTCGGCTCGAAGAATCCCCCGGAGACCGGTGCGGACGACCGCGTGGTCGTCAGCGATCAGGATGCGAATCGGCACTTGACACCTCCACCACGATGGTCGTACCTGCCCCTGGCGCGCTTTCCACGCTCAGGGTCCCGTTCAGGGCCTCGGCGCGCTCCTTCAGTCCAATCAGACCGAAGTGATCCCCGCCCTTGACCTGGCCCGGTTCGAATCCGACGCCGTCGTCCTCGACCATCACGAGCACCCGGTCGCCGCGGCACTCCGCCAACACGTCGACCCGGGTCGCGCCGGCGTGGCGCACGACGTTGGTCATCGCCTCCTGGACCACGCGGTAGAGAGCCGTCTCCACCGCCATTGGCAGACGCACGCTCGTGAACCCGCGCGCCTTGAAACGGACCGTGAGGCCGAACTTGGACCCGGCCGACCGCGCGTACTGGCGGAGTGCCGCCTCGAGGCCAAGGTGATCCAGGCTCGCCGGCCGCAGGTCCGCGGCCAGACGGTGCAGGCCGTCGATGACGGCATCGGTTCTCTGCATGAGTTCCGTCACCCGTCCGGTCACGCTCCCGCCCTCGTCGATCTCCCTCTCCAACAGGCGGAGTCCGAAGCGCAGCGAGGCGAGGGCCTGACCCGCCTCGTCGTGAAGCTCCCGAGCAATGTTGCGGCGCTCGCTTTCCTGCACTTCGACGAGGCGGCGCGAGAGCAACTGCATCCGCGCCGTCGATGCCTGCATCTGCTCGAAGAGAATCGCGTTCTCGACCGCGACCGAGGCCTGGGACGACATCGTCTCGGCCAGCCGTACGTGCTCTTGGTTGAACCAGCCGGCTTCCCGCTTGGACAGCGAGAACAACCCTGCCACACGGCCGCGAGCGAACAGGGGGACCCCCATCCAACTCCCCTCGGACAAACGATCCGTCGGGAGGCTCCAGCCGGGGTAGGCGCTGACGTCGGGGATTAGAACCACCTTGCCGGTCGTCAGGATGTCCTGGACGATCGGATGATCGGCCGGATCGAACTCCGGTCGCTCCTCGGCCGGGATGGGGACGACGCGGTTGCCGTCGAAGATGGCCCGGACGGAGACACGCGACGCCTCTTCGAGGAGCATGACGTGGGCGCGGTCGAAGGGGACCAACCCTCGCAGGTGGTCGAGGAGGGTCGCCAGCACGGTCTCGCGGTCGAGGCTGCGGGTGAGCGCCACGGTCGCCTCGCGCAACGCGTCGGCGGTGGCGCGGGCGCGCCGCTCGGCCTCGTACGCGAGCCATCTGGGGGTCACGTCCCGCGCCACGCTCAGCACCGACGCAATGGCGCCGTCAGGCCCGGGTTCCGGAACGAGCCGGCAGTCGAAGTGCCGCATCCCATCCGGGGCCTCCAACGCGAACTCGAATCTCTCGGACTTTCCAGTCGCGAAGACCCGCCGTAGGGTTGCGTCCCACGCCTCGACCAGCTCGGACGACATTCCCAATTCGCGGTTCGTCTTGCCCACGACGTCCTGCCACGGGCGGCCGGTCAAACGCCGGACCGCAGGGCTGACGTAGAGGTGTCGCAGATCTGGGCCAAAGCGCGCGATGATGTCGGGCAGGTTCTCGACCAGCGTCCTGAAATGCTCCTCGGCCTGGCGCAGATACGTGGCGCCGTTGCGCACCTCCTTTGCGAGGCCGTTCCGGTCCTTCTCGAGGCCGTTGACGGTACTGCTGTTGAGCTTCGCCACGGCAGCCATCTCGGCAAAGACCTCGGCGAGTTGGGAGTCGCCAGCAGAAAAGCCCCCGGGCTTGTTGATCAGGCCGATGAGCCCTACCACGTCGCCGGCGATGATGATCGGCGCGAGCAGCGCACTCTCCAGGGCGGCGTGATCGCCGGCAGGAGACGCCTGCGCCGCGCCCTTTGCCAGATCGTTGGCGATGACGGCACGGCCAGCCTTGCTGGCGCGCGCGCAGAGGCGGCGAAGCGGCGCGGGTAAACCGCCGGTGGTGGAGAGCCCGAGGCTGCCGGGATCGAGGCAGACGGTCTCGACGCCCTTCCCGCCCGGCGAGGTCGCGGCCACGAAACCGGCATCCGCGCCGAGGATCGCCTTGCACGCCCCCAGGACCGCCCGCGCCGCATCGGCGAAGGCGCGGTTCTCCAGCACCGCGCGCGTCGCCGCCAGTAACGCGGCAACTTCACGGCTGCGGCCGTTCGTCTTTCCCTGCGGCTCCGGCGAGTTCCTCATCGGGCCTTCCTCACGCTGCGACGGGCAGCGCAGACGCCTCCGGATCGACCCACGGTCGCTCTGCGTAAGGTGGACGAGCGCGGCCCGGGGGCGGATGCTTTGCGAGAAATATACCACCGAACGCCGTGACGCAGGTTGCCGCCGTGACCGCCGGGTGCGTATTTTTCACCCGGAAGACCGGTCCGGGCCCGGGTAGTAAGTGCTCTTGCCGGAGCTGTTTGAGAAAACTACGGTGCGTTTGCATGGCCGTCTGGAGGCTGGCGTGAGCGAGCAAGGTGACTGGAACTTCGATCTCGGCGAGCTGCCCTACCAAGCGCAACTGCGCAAGACGGCGCTTCGCCTGACCCGCAGACCGCACCGGCTGCGCTCGAGCGACCTCGATCTCGAACGACTCTTCGGCGTCGCGGCCGCAGCGGCCGGAGCCGGGCCGGAAACCGGCCGGGTAGTTCTTACCTAAGTCCCGGCTTCGCTCCAGGGTAGAAAGTGCGCTTCACGGTTGCAGGGACAAAGGAGCACCATTGCGATGTGCACGGGAGGGGAAGGTATTCCATGAAGCGCGCAGGGGTGAGCAGGTTCTCCGTCGTACGCCGTGCTGCTGGCGCGCGGCGTGCTGCGACGCGAACCGATCCGGATGCGCGTGTGGGCGCGAGGCCTCCCGTTCTCCTGAAGCTGCAGTGGCAAGGCAGTGGCGGAAAGTTCCGCCACCTCATTCTCACCCCGCGTGGTCTGCGACGGGTACTTGGGACTTCCGGCATTGTCATTTTGCTCGCTCTCGCCGTCGTCGGTGTGCTTTCGGTGCGGTCCGATCGAGCCCTGGGGCATTTCGCCATCGACCCGGTTGTGCGCGAGAACACGGAGCTGAAGGCACGGCACGACGCGCTGCGCGAGCGAGCGTTCGACCTTGCCGAGCAACTCGACGAGCGCATCGAGTTGGGGCGCAGGATGCTCGGGATGGCCGAAACCCCGGCTCATGCCTGGGAGGATCAGAGTCTGCGCCTGCCGGCGAGAGACGCCGGGGACGAAGCGGTCCTCGCCTGGCTTTCGGAGCAGGAGGCGCGGTTCGAGGCGCTCGGGAACGAACTGGCCGCTCGCCGGGTTGAGACAGGCGGAACGCAGGCATCCGTCCCGGCGCCGGCAAACAGGGCGGTACCAGTGCGCGGCGCTGCGATGCTCCAGGTGGCTGACCTGGGTTCAGCCGGGCCTCAAAAGGCGGCGCCGACCAGGCGTTGACGACCACGCAGGAGGTGATCACTGTTCGGACGGCGCCGCCCCGAGAAGGCGATGCCTCTCAGAGGCGAGCTTTTAAGCCCCGAGGGGCTTGAGGAGTGTGCCAAGTCGCTCGCCGCCAGCTTCACGCTGACACCTGCGTCGCGTATTGGCGGCCGCAATGTGCTGCCGCGGCTGGAAGGAAACATCCGCGCCCTGAACGCGGCGTACCGCTTCCTCGCCGACGACGTCCACCAAGGCGTTGCCGTTCCCCCGGCGGCCGAGTGGCTGCTCGACAACTTTCACCTCGTCGAGTCGGAGGCGCGCGCCGTGCGGCACGACCTCCCGGTCCGGTACTACCGGAAGCTGCCCAAGCTCGCGGCACGCGAGTTCTCGGGCAACGCCCGCATCCATGCGATGGCGCTCGAGCTGATCCGGCACGGCGACGGGCGGCTCGACGCGGAGCGCCTCACGAGGTTCATCCTCGCGTTTCAGACCGTGGCGCCGTTGACGATCGGCGAACTGTGGGCGTGGCCCAGCATGCTCAAGCTCGCGCTCCTCGAGAACCTGAGGCTTCTGACCGACGGAATCATTGCCGGGCGGACGGCGCGCCTGGAGGCGGACGCCGCCCTCGCGCGCCTCGAGAAAGGTGATCCTCCCGGCTCGCTGCCCGACCCCCTCCCGAACGCCTTCGTGGCGCAGCTCCGACAGCGGATGCGCGAATACGACCCCCGCGTGTCCCCCCTCGCCGCCGCGGTGGAGCAGGCGCTTGCCGCGCGGGGGACGACGCCCGAGGATGCGGTCCGCTCCGAGAACCAGCGCCACGCGACCGATCAGGTCTCCACCGGCAACACGGTGACGAGCCTCAGGTTCTGTGCGACGCTCGACTGGAGCCGCTTCGTGGAGCTGGTCAGCCCGATGGAGGAAATCCTGCGGCGGGACCCGGCCGGGGTCTACCCACGGATGGACTTCGCCAGCCGCGACCGCTACCGGCACGCGGTGGAGGAACTCGCCGAGCCGACTGGCGAGGCGCAAGTGCGCGTGGCCCTGCGCACCGTCGCGAGCGCCCGCCGGGTCGTGGAGCTGAAGGGGGGCGGCGACAGGGAGGCGCACGTCGGCCATCACCTGATCGGCCCAGGCCGGCGCGGCCTCGAGATCGACGTGGCGTACCGCCCGCGCCTCGCCCAGCGACTCCGCCGTTGGGCCTTCGCCCATGCGACCGCGGCGTACCTCGGCGGCATCGGCCTTTTGACCGGCTTTGGTATTTTCGGTGCCTACGCCTACGCCGGTGCCGCGGGCGCCGCCGGGATGGCGACGGCCGCGGCGGTGCTCGCGCTGCTCCCCGCGAGCGAGCTCGCTGTACTCGTCGTCCAGCGCATCGTGGCCGCGCTCGTGCCGCCGCGCCGGCTCCCCCGCCTCGATTTCAGCGAAGGGATCCCCGACAGCGCCCGTACGATGGTGGTCGTACCCGTGCTTCTGGGCAGCGTCGGGGAGGTCGAGCGGCTCCTGGCGCACCTGGAGGTGCAGGCGCTTGGCAACCTCGATCCCCGGATTCACTTCGCGGTCCTCTCCGACTTCAAGGACGCGCGGACGCTCTCGGTGGCCGGCGACGGCGAGATCCTGGCCGCGGCGGTGGCCGGTATCGAGGCGCTCAACCGCCGGCACGTACCCGATGGGAACGACCGCTTCTACCTGTTCCACCGCGATCGGCAGTGGAACCCGAAGGAAGGCGTCTTCATGGGCTGGGAGCGCAAGCGGGGGAAGATCGAGGAGTTCAACCGCCTATTGCGTTCCGCGACCGACACCAGCTTTTCCGTCAAGGTCGGAGACCTGTCGATCCTCCCGGCGGTGCGCTACGTCCTCACCCTGGACGCCGACACGCGACTCCCCAGGGGCGCCGCAAGGACCCTGATCGGGATCATCTCGCACCCGCTCAACAGAGCGGTCGTCGACCCCGCCCTCCGGAGGGTCACGGAGGGCTACGGCATCCTCCAGCCGCGCGTGAGCGTCAACCTGGGGAGCGCCGGCGGGTCGCTCTTCGCACGGGTGTACGCCGGGCACACCGGCGTCGACCCCTATACGACGGCGGTCTCGGACACCTACCAGGACCTGTTCGGCGAAGGAGCTTTTACCGGCAAAGGACTGTACGACATCGACGCTTTCGAGGCGACCGTCGGCTGGCGCGTCCCCGAGAACGCGCTGCTGTCGCACGACCTCTTCGAGGGGCTATACGCACGTACGGCGCTGGTTTCCGACGTGGAGGTGGTGGACGATTACCCCGCCAACGTCCTCGCGCACGCGCGACGGCAAAACCGCTGGGTACGCGGTGACTGGCAGATCCTCGCCTGGCTCTTCCCGCTGGTCCCGACGCCACAGGGTTTCGTGAAGAACCGCCTCCCGCTCATCAGTCAGTGGAAGATCCTCGACAACCTCCGGCGCAGCCTCGTGGCGCCCGCGCTCCTCGCCTACTTCGCGGCCGCGTGGAACCTTCTGCCGGGGAGCCCCCTCGCCTGGACCTTGGGCGGCCTCGCGGTCGTTGCCTTCCCGTTCGTTGCCTCCCTCGTTCATCTCCTGGAGCGGCGTCCCGCGCACGAGCCGGCTCGCGTCCACCTTCGAGGCGTCGTGGAGGACCTGAGCACCGCCTTCGCGCAGGCGCTTTTGACGCTGGTCTTCCTCCCGTTTCACGCGTGGGAGATGGTGCATGCCATCGCCGTGACGCTGGTCCGGCTCGTCATCACGAAGCGCCGCCTCCTCGACTGGGAGACGGCAGCCGCGCAGGCGGCGCGCGCCACCCGGCTCTTGCGGGAGGGGATGCGTTCCTTCTTCGTCGAGATGGCCGCGAGCCCGATTGCGGCCCTGGGGCTCCTCGCCATCACGATCGCCGCGCGTCCCGGCGCTCTCCCTCTGGCGCTGCCGTTCCTCGCCTTGTGGGCGGCGGCGCCCGCCTGCGCGTACTGGCTCAGCCAGCCGATGGTGCCACGCCAGCGGGAGCTTTCGCCCGAGGACCACGATCTCCTGAAGAAGGTGGCGCAGAAGACCTGGCGCTATTTCGAGACGCTGGCCGGCCCTGAGGATCACTGGCTCCCTCCCGACAACCTTCAGGAAGACCGGGAGCCCGCGGTGGCCCACCGGACCTCACCGACCAACATCGGGCTGGGCCTCCTCTCCACGCTCGCGGCGCACGATCTGGGCCTGCTGCCGGCGGATGCGATGGTCGATAGGCTCGAGGCGACGCTGACCACGGTCGAAGGGCTGGAGCACCATGAGGGGCACCTCCTGAACTGGTACGATACGCAAAACCTCGCGCCGCTCCTGCCGCGCTACGTGTCCACGGTGGACAGCGGCAACCTCGCGGGGGCGCTGGTCGCCCTGGCGGAAGGGTGCCGGCAGCTGGGCGCGTCGCGAGGAGACCTGGCGTCCCGCCTGTCCGACGTTGCCCGTCGCGCGGCGGCCCTGGCGGACGGGATGAACTTCGCCTTCCTCTACGACCGCCAGCGTCAGCTCTTCGCGATCGGTTATCGCCTGGCCGACGCCGGCGGGCCGGGGCGAATGGACGGCGCCTACTACGACCTCCTGGCCTCGGAGTCGCGCGTTGCGAGCTTCTTCGCCATCGCCAAGGGCGACGTCCCGCAAAGCCATTGGTTCCACCTTGGGCGGCTCGTGGTCAGCGTGGAGGGCGTCCCGACGCTCGTCTCCTGGAGCGCGACGATGTTCGAGTACCTGATGCCGCTCCTGCTGATGAGGACGTATCCAGGGACGCTCCTCGATCAGAGCTGCCGCATGGTCGTCAGGAAGCAGATCCGGTACGGGCGCGAACGACACGTTCCGTGGGGAGTCTCCGAGTCCGCCTACGACCTGACCGACCGGCTGGGCAACTACCAGTACAAGGAGTTCGGCGTCCCGGGCCTCGGGTTGAGGAGAGGGCTGGCCGACGAACTCGTCGTCGCTCCCTACGCAACCGTGTTGGCCGCTCTCCTGGAGCCGGCCAAAGCCGCCCGAAACCTGCGACGCCTGACGAGCGAAGGAGCCGAGGGGGCGCTCGGATACTACGACGCCATCGACTACACGGCGCGGGAGCCGGACGAGAGCGGCGAGGAGGCGGCCGTGCGGCCCGGCGCCGGTGTCATCGTGAAGACCCACCTGGCGCACCACCAGGGCATGACGCTCGTCGCCATCGCCAACATCCTCCTGGGCGACGTGATGGTGGACCGGTTTCATGCCGACCCGCGCATCCAGGCGACCGAACTCCTCTTGCAGGAACGGATCCCGCGCGAGGCGCCCATCATCGAGCCACGCCCGGCCGAGGAGACCCGAGCCGAACCGCCCGCGCTTGCTCGCGCCCCGCGCCGCTTCCGCTCGCCGCACACGCCGGACCCGCGAGCGCAGATCCTCTCGAACGGCAGCTACGTCGCGATCGTCACGAACGGGGGCGGCGGAACGAGCTTCTGTCGCGGCCGCGCCGTGACGCGGTGGCGGGAGGACCGCACCTGCGATCCCGGAAGCCAGTTCGTCTATCTGCGCGATGTCCACACGGGCGCCGTCTGGTCCGCGGCCTACCAGCCCACGGCCAAGGAGCCCGAAAGCTACCTCGTGGAGTTCCTCGCCGAGAAGGCAACCTTCGAGCGGCTCGACCACGACATCGCAACGCGCCTCGAGGTCGCTGTCTCGCCAGGGGACGACGCCGAGATCCGGCGTGTTTCGCTGACCAACCGGAGCGATCGCCCCCGCGAGATCGAGCTGACCAGCTACGTCGAAATCGGTCTGGGGTCCGTCGACGAAGACGTCGCCAACCCCGCGTTCGGGAAGCTCTTCGTCGAGACAGAGTGGATTGCCGAGAATACGGCTCTGCTTGCGCGGCGCCGGCCTCGCGGCCCGCACGATCCGACGCTCGTCGGATTCCACGTGCTTTCCATGCAAGGACCGACGCAAGCGCAGGTCGAGTGGGAGACCGACCGCATGCGCTTCCTGGGGCGCGGGCGCGGCCCCGACAACCCAAGGGCCATGGACGGGCGCGCGCTTTCGGGGACGACCGGCGCGGTCCTCGACCCCATCATGAGCCTCCGGACCAGGCTGCGGCTTGCGCCCGGGGGCTTCGCCCGCGTCTCGTTCACGACCGGCGTCGCCGACGGAGAGCCGGCCGCACGCGAGTGTGCACAGAAGTACCACGACCACGGCGTCGCCGCCCGCGCCTTCGCCCTGGCCTACACGCAGGCGCAGATGTCGCAGCGGCATCTCGGCATCTCGGCCGAGCAGGCGCAGCTCACCGAACGGCTCGCGTCCCGTGTCTTCTTCTCCGACGCGTCCCTCCGGGCCGACGGGGAGACGCTGGCGAAGAACACGCTCTCTCAGGACGGCCTGTGGAAGTTCGGCATCTCGGGCGACCTTCCGATCGTCCTCGTCCGCGTCAAAGAACAGGATGACGTGCAGCTCGCCCGGCAGGTCCTGACCGCCCACGAGCACTGGCGCCTAAAGGGGCTGAAGGCGGACGCCGTGATCCTGAACGAACACCCGGCAAGCTACCGCGAAGAGACGAACGAGCAGCTCACGCAGCTCGTCGACGGCGGCCCGTGGAGTGCCTGGAAGGGGAAGCCCGGCGGCGTATTCCTCCTTCAGGGCGACCGGATCTCGGAGGCCGAAACGGTCCTGCTGAGCGTGGTCGCCCAGGCGGTTCTCTCCGGCGACCGCGGCACCTTGGAGCAACAGCTCGACCGGCCGGAAGCGGAGGCCCCGCTCCCGTTGGTCCACGTGCCGGCCGACGAGGTCCCGGACACGGGACCGCCGGAAGCCGGACCGGAGCCACCGCCGCTTCTCCTCGAGAACGGCCTCGGCGGCTTCACCCGTGACGGCCGCGAGTACGTCGTCGTCCTCGAGGGCGAGCGGGAGACGCCGCTTCCGTGGATCAACGTTCTCGCCAACCCGCGTTTCGGGAGCATCGTCACCACCTCCGGTGCGGCTCACACCTGGTCCGAGGACAGCCGCGAGAACCGGCTCACGCCGTTTGCGAACGACCCAATCACAAACCCGACCGCCGAGGCGATCTTCGTTCGCGACGAGGAGAGCGGCGCCCTGTGGGGCGCCACGCCGGCACCCCTGCGGCGCACGCCGCGCACGCCGCGCTGGGTGGTGCGCCACGCGGCGGGCGTGACGCGCTTTTCCCACGCCGCGCACGGCATCGCGAACGAGCTTGCGGTCTTCGTGGCGCGGGACGAACCCGTGAAGCTGTCTCTCCTGACGTTGACGAACCGCTCCGACCGGCCGCGGCGCCTCACCATCTTTTCATACAACGAGTGGTTGCTCGGCCCGCCGATTGCGAGCGGCCCGAGGTTTGTCGCGACGGAGCGAGACGGCTCAACCGGCGCGATCCTGGCGCGCGACTTGTACAGCCCGGAGAGGGAGCGTGTCGCGTTCGCCGCCGCGAGCGAACCGCTCCTTGCCGCCACGGGGGACCGTCTGGAGTTTCTCGGCCGCAACGGTTCGCTCTCGCGTGCGGCCGCACTCGGCCGGCCGCTGCTGTCCAACCGGTTCGGCGCCGGCCTCGACCCGTGCGCGGCGTTGCAGATAGCGGTGGACCTCGAGCCCGGCGCGACGCGGCGCGTCGTGTTCCTCCTCGGGCAGGGGCGGGACGCGGCGGAGGCCCGCGCGCTCCTGCGGCGGTTCGTTGGCAGTGACGGTGCGGCAGCGGCCGCGGCGGAGCTGGCCGCGGTGGAGGCGTCCTGGGAGGACACGCTGGGCGCCGTGCGCGTCACCACCCCCGACGACTCCTTCGACCTCCTGGTCAACAGGTGGCTCCTCTACCAGGACCTGGCGTGCCGCGTCTGGGCGCGCTCCGCCTACTCCCAGTCGAGCGGTGCCTACGGCTTCCGCGACCAGTTGCAGGACGTGCTGGCGCTCATGTTTACGCGGCCGGACCTCACCCGTGAGCACCTGCTGCGCGCGGCCGCGCGCCAGTTCGTGGAGGGGGACGTGCAGCACTGGTGGAGCGCCCCGGGTGGCCAGGGCATCCGCACGCATTGCTCGGACGATCTTCTCTGGCTCCCCTACGCGACCGCCGAGTACGTCAAGACCACTGGGGACCGCGCCATCCTCGATGAGCCGGTGTCCTTCCTGGAGGCGCCTCCCGTTCCGCCCGGAGCACCCGAAGCGTACGGGATCCCGGCCATCTCCCGCGTGACGGGCACGCTGTTCGAGCACGGCGTCAGGGCCGTGGATCGGGCGCTCACCGCCGGCGCGCACGGCCTGCCGCTCATCGGGAGCTGCGACTGGAACGACGGCTACAACCGCGTCGGCCCCGAGGGTCGCGGGGAGAGCGTCTGGGTCGGCTGGTTCCTCCACGTCGTCCTGGCAGCCTTTGCCCCTTTGTGCGAGGAGCGGGGTGATGCGCCCAGAGCGGCGCGCTACCGCGCCGAGCGCGAGCGTCTGGGAACCACGCTGGAACAAGCCTGGGACGGCGAGTGGTACCGGCGCGCGTACTTCGACGACGGCACGCCGCTGGGTTCGTCCCAGAACGACGAGGGGAAGATCGACTCGATCGCCCAGACCTGGGCCGTTCTCTCGGGCGCCGCGCCTGGAAAGCGCTCCGAGCGTGCGATGACTTCCGTGCGCACACACCTGGTCCGGCGCGGCTCGGGCGTCATCCTGCTCCTCTCGCCGCCGTTCGATCACACGGCTCTCGACCCGGGGTACATCAAGGGCTACATCCCGGGGATCCGCGAGAACGGAGGGCAGTACACGCACGCGGCGGCGTGGGTCGTCCTCGCGCTCGCGCGTCTCGGGAGCGGCGACGAGGCGGTGGAGCTCTTCCACATGCTCAACCCCATCAACCACTCGCGGACGGCGAGCGAGGTCGAGAAGTACATGACCGAGCCCTATGCGGTCGCGGGGGATGTCTACGACCACCCGGCGCACCGGGGACGGGGCGGCTGGACCTGGTACACGGGTTCGGCCGGCTGGATGTACCGGGTCGGCCTGGAAGGCATTCTCGGGCTCCAGCGCCGCGGTGCATGCTTCACGGTGGACCCGTGCATCCCGTCGTCGTGGCCGACCTACTCGATCGAATGGCGCTTCGGGACGACGCCCTACACGATCGTCGTCGAGAACCCGGAGCGGTGCTGCCGGGGCGTGGCGAGCGCCGAGCTCGATGGATCGCCCGTCGATCCGGCGGCGATCCCACTCTCCGACGACGGCCGCGCGCATCGGGTGCGGGTCGTGCTCGGCGCGGGCCGCAACGCGCCCTCGGTTTCCCCACGGACCCCAGCCGACCAGGCGGGCGCCCATCCATCCCGCGCACCAGAACCATCGGCACAGGGCTGAACTCGGTACGAGGTGGGGCTCGTAGAAAGGAGAACTTGATGACAACAAAAGTAGGCCTATGG